>Ga0335081_10015364_pt1 | contig 12383 bp, 10 predicted proteins | sample Lox_Sample_35_FD_206713 | JGI IMG/M metagenome (GOLD analysis project Ga0335081, IMG submission 206713) | Soil microbial communities from Loxahatchee National Wildlife Refuge, Florida, United States - Lox_Sample_3.5 | ecosystem: Environmental > Terrestrial > Soil > Wetlands | place: USA...
GGGCGGCAGCGTGTCGGGACGGAAATAGACGACGCGCGCCACTTCTTCGAGCGGCATCCGCTCGCGGCCCGTGTCGGCGTCGACGACAATGCCGGCGCGGATATCGAGTGCTTTCGGGTCGGCTTGCAGTATCGAGGCGGCCGCGGCGAGCACACTGGCGCGTAGCGCCTTGCCCGCCTGCCAGGCGGCCTCGCCGCCGATCCCGGCCGCGCGCGACGCCCAGGTGCCGCCGCCATAGGGCGTATGGTCGGTGTCGCCGGTGATGACGCGCACGCGCTCGAGCGGGACGCCAAACGACGTGGCGACGCATTGCGCCAGCACTGATTCCGCGCCCTGACCTTGTTCAGTCGCGCCGGAATGCACGAATACTGCCCCGGTCGCGTCGAGCCGCAACGTCGCGCCGTCCTGCGACGAGATGCGCGCACCGCCGACGCCGTAGAAAGCTGCGGAGGGATTGGTCACCTCGATGAACGACGCAAAGCCGATGCCGCGATAAATGCCGCGTGCACGCAACTCGCCCTGCTCGGTGCGCAGCTTCTGATAATCCATCATCGCCAGGATCTTGTCGAGCGAGGCGTGGTGGGAAAGCTTTTCAAATTTTATGCCGGCGGCGCCCACCGCGGGATAGGCGTCGTCGGCGATCAAATTCCGTCGGCGCAGCTCCACTACATCCATGCCAACCCTTGCCGCCGCCAGCTCGATAAGGCCTTCGGTGACCGCCGTAGCGATTGGATGGCCCACCGCGCGGTATTGGCACATGACGTTCTTGTTTTGAAAGACGACGCGAGCAAGCGCGCGGTAGTTGGGGCAGGTGTAAGGCCCGCCGACCAGATTGACGACCTGGTTTGCTTCGATGCCGCTTGTTCGCGGATAGACCGAATACGGCCCGATGCCGGTGAGATCGTCGATTTCGAAGGCGGTGATAGTGCCGTCCTTTTTCACGCCGATCTTTGCCCTGACGCGGTGATCGCGGGCGTGGATGTCGGTGATGAAACTTTCGAAGCGGTCAGCGACGAATTTAACCGGCCGCTTGAGCAGCTTGGCGAGCGCGGCCGTCGCCATCTCATCTGCATAGGTGTGTACTTTGATGCCGAACGAGCCGCCGACGTCTTTGGTGAGGACGCGCACCTCATGCTCCTCGAGGCCGAGGTGCTTCGCGAACAAGTTTTGCATCATGTGCGGCGCTTGCGTGCCCTGATAAACGGTGAGCCGCCGCTCGCCCGGATTGAAGTCGGCGACGATGGCGCGCGGCTCGTTGGTAACGCCGGTATGGCGGCCGAACACGAAGGTTGCTTCCACTACCTCGTCGCTGTCGGCGAATCCTTGATCGGGGTCACCGGCAACGAGCGTGCGCTCGAAGGTCAGATTGTCGCCGAGCTCGGGGTGAATGACCGGCGTCGCGCGATCAAGCGCGGTTTCCGCGTCGGTGACGGCGGGCAGTGGCTCATACTCGACCTCGATCAGCGCGCAGGCATCTTCCGCCTCGGCGCGGCTGCGCGCAACCACCGCGCATACCGCTTCTCCCTGCCAACAGGCGCGGTCGACCGCAATGGCGTGCTGCGGAGCGGATTTGATTCCCTTCAAATGCGTCAGCACGCCGATCCAGGGCGTGATCACTTTGGCAAGCTCGGCGCCGGTGACGACGGCGACTACGCCCGGCGCCGATTTCACACGGCTCGTCTCGATGTTCTTGATGCGCGCGTGTGCGTGGGGCGACCGCAGATACGCGACATGCACCATGCGCGGCAGCACGACGTCACTGACATATTGACCGCGCCCTTGGGTGAGCCGCTCGAGATTGGGGCGCGGCACGGAGCGGCCGATATAGGAATTCGGCCGGTCAAGGGCGGAGAGGCCGGAAACAACATCTTCGGCAATTTTCATTTGACCGCTGCCCGCGCCTGTGCGACCTGCTGGATCGCATCGACAATCGCTTGATAGCCAGTGCAGCGGCAGTAATTGCCGGAAATATGCTCGCGGATCACCGTGCGGCTGGGCACCGTTCCGCTCGCCAGGAGCTCATGCGCCCCGATGAGCATGCCGGGGGTGCAATAACCGCACTGCAACGCGTTGCGGCGTGCGAACGCAGCTTGCAAATCAGCGATTTCGCCGGAATCCGCTAGACCCTCGATCGTTTCAACCTCGGCGCCATCGCATTGCACGGCGAGAAGAAGACAAGAGCGTACGGCTTCGCCGTCGAACCGTACCGTGCACGCGCCGCACACGCCGTGTTCGCAGCCGACATGAGTGCCGGTAAGGGAAAGATCGTCACGAAGGAAGTCAACCAGCGTCTTACGTGCCTCGACGCGTGCGGAAACGGCTTCGCCGTTGACGCGCATGCTGATATCGAGGTGGCGCGCGCTCATTGCATGTCCCGGGGCCGCTGTTTTCAGCGGTTTGATAGCACTTGGGGCGCAGCATGTCATGCATTTGGCGGATTTGCTAAAATCGCTAACCGCGGCAGCCGTGACGCTGCCAAAAAGAGGACTGATCCGGTGCCCAACAGTTTGCAAGGTCTCGTCGAAGAACTGGCCATCGCCAACCGCATTCTCGGCCATGAAAACGTTATCGACGCGTTCGGTCACGTCAGCCTGCGCCATCCGCACGATCCCGGGCGATATTTCCTGGCGCGTTCGCGGTCGCCGCTGTTGGTCGAGCCCGGCGACATTCTCGAATTTACGCTCGATTCGGAGCCGGTGAAACCGGCGACCGTGCGGCTTTATTCCGAGCGCGTCATTCACGGCGAAATCTACAAGGCGCGCGGCGACGTCACCGCAATATGCCATCATCACGCGCCGGCGGTGATGCCGTTTTGCATCACCGGCAAGCCGATCGTGCCGGTATTTCATATCGGCGGCGCAATCGGCGAACACGTCCCATTTTGGGATCAGCACGACGAGTTCGGCGACACCAACTTGCTGGTGGTCAAGCCGGAGGAGGGCCGTTCGCTCGCCCGTGCGCTCGGCAACAATTCGGTGGTCCTGATGAAGCGCCACGGCGCCACCGTCGTCGGCGCGAGCTTGCGCGAGCTCGTGTCGCGCTCGATCTATCTGTGCTGGAACGCCGACTATCAATTTCGCGCCTCGCTGATCGGCGAGCCGCAGCCGCTCTATCCGGGCGAGATCAAGCTCGCCGGCGCCATCAACGTAAAAACGACTGCGGCGGAGCGGACGTGGGAATACTGGAGTGCTCGCCTGAAGGCGAGTGGTTTGTGGCCGCCAAAATTACAACCAAAAGCCGAACGCCGATTTGCAGCCAAGCAAGCGCGTGCAACAGGGAAAGCCAGACGGCGGCGCTAAATGCCACTATTATCGCGGCGGAATTTGCTCCCGATCCTCACCAGCCTTGCCGGCCTGCCGCGCGTGATTTGGCCGGCCACGGCGGCAATGCCGGAAACACTGTTCCCGGCCGACTTCGTCTGGGGTGCTTCGACGTCGTCCTATCAGATCGAGGGTGCGGTCGATGCAGACGGCCGCGGTCAGAGCATCTGGGACGTTTTCAGCCACACGCCCGGAAAGGTGAAGCACGGCGATACCGGCGACGTGGCGTGCGATCACTATCACCGTTGGCCGGAAGATTTGGACTTGCTGGCGCGCGGCGGTTTTAACGCTTACCGCTTTTCGACGGCGTGGCCGCGGATTTTGCCCACCGGCAGCGGCACGGTCGAACCGCGCGGTCTCGATTTTTACGATCGTCTGGTTGACGGGTTGGTCGCGCGCGGCGTCACGCCGTGGCTCTGCCTCTATCATTGGGATCTGCCCCAGCCGCTGCAAGAGTCCGGCGGTTGGCTCAAGCGTGATATTGCCGACAAATTCGCCGATTACGCGCGCGTCGTGGCGCGGCGGCTCTCCGATCGCGTCAAGCACTGGGCGATGTTCAACGAGGCGAACGTGCACGCATTGTTCGGTTACGGCCTGGGCGGGCACGCGCCGGGCGTGGTCGGCCTATCAAACATGCTCTCCGCGATTCATCACCAGAACCTGGCGCAGGGTCGCGCGCTACAAGCGCTGCGCGCGGAGCGCGCCGACCTTCGTCTCGGCACCGTCGCCAACATATCGCCCGTTCGCCCGTCAGCCGATCGCGAAGAGGATCGCCGCGCAGTCGTCCGCTTCGATGCGGTCTGGAACGGCGCCTTGCTCGATCCGCTGTTCAAGGGAGTTTATCCGTCGGCGATTGCCGACGAGATGGCACCGCTCGTCGCGGCGGATGATTTGCAAATTATCAGGCAGCCGGTCGACTTTTTCGGGCTCAACTATTATGCGCCGGCCTATGTCGCCGAGGCCCCGCAAAGCCTGTTCGGGGCTTGGTTTGGCGCGGTGCCGCCCGGCACGCGCTTTACCGCGATCGGCTGGCCGATCGACGCCGGCGGTTTGAACGACGCGCTCGTCCGGATGCGAGACGATTACGGCAATCCGGAAATCTACGTCACCGAAAACGGCGCCTGCTACAACGATCCGCTTGCGGCCGATGGCACCGTGCATGACGAGGACCGGGTGGCCTATTTGCGGGAACATATTGCCGCCGCGCGCGCGGCTTTTACCGCAGCAGTCAACCTGCGAGGTTATTTCGTCTGGTCGCTCCTGGATAATTTCGAATGGTCCGAAGGCTATAGCCGCCGCTTCGGAGTGGTCCACGTCGATTTCGCTACCCTCAAGCGCACGCCGAAGGCGTCTTTCGCCTATCTCGCCGAAACGATTCGCAACCGCGGCTGAATTTGCGTCCCGGCGGATGTGTGACGATTAATGCCGGTCGCGGGCGGCGGCGCTGATGGCGTTGAGTATTGCCGCACCGTCTTTCTTAAGTACGGCGCGCACCGAAGCTTGCCCGCCGATTTCGCCCATCTCGCGCTGGCGCTTGACCGTCGCATTGCTCATCAGCGGCTCGACGCCCAACTCGCGCAACGTCTCCGCGACCTCTTCCATTTCGGCGGCTCGCCGCTCGCCGTGCCGCGCCATGCGCTCGAGGTTGTAGGGAATGATCTTTGACCACTCGAGGCCCGGATAATTGTTCTTCAGCGACGCCGCCACCTGATCAACCACGCCGGCGCGCGCCGCAGCGAGAAAGCACTCGAGCGTCAGCGCTTCAACTCCCTTTATGATGACGCTCCGCACCATCTTGATCGCCGAAGCCGCCCCGACTTCGGCGCCCGCAACGCTGACCCGCATGCCGAGTGCGCTGAGCGGCGAAAGGAGCGTGGCGGCGTCAGGGCCGGCGAGCAGCATCGGCGTCTGGTGGCGTGCCGGATGAATGGGGGCAATCACTGCGACATCGATGTAACGGGCGCTGGCGCCGATGAGATCGGCCGTCTCTTGCTTGCGGCCAGGCGAGACCGAGTTGATGTCCAGCAGGAAAGGTCGGCCGGCCAGATGTGCCTTGACCGATTTTGCCGCCTCGACGCTCGACGCGGCCGTGACCGCGGACACGACGATGTCGGCGCCGCGCACGGCGTCTGCGGCCGAAGCAGCGCAACGTACGCCGATGCCCTCGCCGGCACGAACAAGCTCTGCACCTTCGCGTTGCGGAAACAAGATGTCCCAAGCGGTAATCCGCTCGACCCCTGTCTCGCGCAAGCCCGAGGCCATGGCCTGGCCCGCTTCGCCGAAGCCGATAAAACAAAATGCGAGTCTTGTATCAGCCATGTTCCTCTACGCTTTGCCGCTCGCAGATGATGACAGGATCGGTATATGATCCGCAACGCCGTAATAGCATCGTCGTGAGAATGGACGCCGCATGAAACCGCTTTCCTGCCGGGACAGGCTCGAACGTGCGCTTACGCGTATCGCCGATCCAAACGGCGAAGGGACGCGCACTTACTTGACAGTCTACACCGATGCTGCCCGCGCCCAGGCGGACGCCGCCGATGCGCGGGCCGTCTCCGGCATTTCGCTCGGGCCGCTTGATGGAGCAATTGTTAGCATCAAGGATTTGTTTGACGTCGCCGGCGAAATCACGCGGGCCGGATCAAAAGTGCTGGCTGAGGAGGGCAAGCCGGCGGCGACGGATGCGGCCGTAGTGCGGCGGCTGCGCGCAGCGGGCGCGGTTATTGTCGGTAAAACCAATATGAGCGAGTTTGCCTTTACCGCCATCGGCGTCAATCCGCATTTCGGGACGCCGGGAAACCCGGCCGATCGCAGTCGCGTGCCTGGGGGCTCCTCTTCGGGAGCCGCGGTCGCCGTCGCCGATGGCATGTGCGATATCGCGATCGGTAGCGATACAGGTGGCTCGGTGCGAATGCCGGCCGCGTTATGCGGCATCGTCGGCTTCAAACCAAGCCGACAACGTGTTTCTAACGATGGGGCTTTTCCGCTCAGCTATTCCTTCGATTCGATCGGACCGCTGGCGCGCAGCGTGGCGGATTGCGCCAAGGCTGATGCCATTCTGGCGGGCGGCGATTTCTCGCCGCTCAAGCCCGTTGCACTCGCCGGCTTGCGCGTTGGTATTGGCGAAGGACCGCCGCTCGAAAACCTTGACGCTTTTGTCGCAACCGCCTTTGCCGCGGCGATCGACCGGCTTGATCGCGCCGGCGTTCGACTCACGCGGGACACGGTTCCCTTGCTCGACGGCATGGCGGAAGTCGACGCCAAGGGCGGCATCATCGCGGCAGAAGCGTGCGCCGTTCATCGCGAGCGGATTGCCCGGCGCGGAGACGACATCGACGCCAATGTGCGCGCCCGTATCGAACGCGGCTGCGCTATAAATGCAGCAAATTACGTTAACATGGTGCGCGAGCGCGGCCGGCTCATTCGCGCGATGGACGGCGCGCTCGACTCGCTCGATGTGCTAGCCATGCCGACCATTCCGATTGTGGCGCCGACCATTGCCGAAGTTGCGGAGCAGAAATCTTTTGCAGCGCGCAACGCCATCGTACGGCGCAATACGGTGATCGGCAATTTCTTCGACCTGTGCGCAGTCTCGCTGCCGCTTTCAGCGCCGCTCCCAGTTGGGCTCATGCTGCTTGCGCGCAACGGCGACGACCGCAAACTCTTGCGCATCGCCGCGGCAATTATGGAGCTTTTGCAGACCTGAACTTAGCGCTGCGACGCGGGCAGCGGCCTTCCCAGCCGCCACCCGCAATTAGTAAAAAGCACCGTAAACGACGTCGACGACTGCACCAGTCGTTACATTGACAAGCAAGAGGTCGGGACCGTAGCGCACCCACTGAAAGCCCGGCTGCGGGGGAGCAAGCCCAAGCGCGGCCCAATCGGCGTAGTAATAGGCCGGCACGAGAAATAGAGGCGGCAGAATAGCGCCTACAACCCAGCGCCGGTATCCCCAGCCAGCCGGATAAACGAACGGTGACACGTGCATTCTCGTGACTGCGCGCCCGCGATAAGTAAACCGTCCAGGTGCGACTGCCGGCCCGCCAAGGTGGGGCGGCGCATGCGGAACAGCGGCCGGCGCGCGTCCAGGCGGCCGATGCTGCGGGCCCGGAGGTCCCGGGGCCTGTGCGGCGGCGAGTGTCGGCAAGATCGCAATCAGCAACGCAGTCACACCTGTTCGTATCATTAGATCGTCCCCTGCTGCTCAAACGGCCGGATCACCTATCCTAGCTGACGAAAATAAGTCAAACAACTCGCCGCATCCATATCCGCGATAGCGATGCCGAATGCACCCGATCCAGGACAGCCGAAGTTCTTGACCGGTCGAATTAAAATGGCCGCCGCAACCGCTCCATGATGTCTGCGAGCGCGGCAACCCGCGCGCCGAGCGGCGCCAGAGGAAAAGCTTGGCGCAACTTCTTGTACACGTCCGCGGCCGTGGGTGCTTCGAAGTCGGCAAGCGCCGCCGCCATCGCACGCGCCATGTCGGTTTCCGGCCGCCCGCTCAGCGTTGCCGGCACGACAGTGACTTCGCCGAACGGGACCGGCGGTTGCACGCGCAAAGTGATGCGTCTGGCGCCCATGGTCGAGCTCCTGAGGGGAGTTAACCCACCTTAAAACTCGCAAAGTTTACGAAAGTTCCGCTTACGGCCGTATGACAGAGGACGGGAAGCGTACGACGGAATCGGTGTCCGCCACCGGCCTCTCCTGCTCCTTTAGCTGGAGCCGATAGAACGAGGCGTAACGCCCGCCTTTACGCAACAATTCGTCGTGACGGCCGGATTCGACCACCGCTCCGCTTTCTACTACCAGAATGCAGTCGGCATGCATGATGGTGGAAAGCCGGTGCGCGATCACGAGCGTCGTGCGGCCCTTACGCAATTCCGCGAACGCCTCCTGCACGTTTTGTTCGGATTCGGAGTCGAGAGCGGCAGTTGGCTCATCGAGCAGGATGATCGGCGCATTTTTGATCAGAGCACGGGCAATGGCGATGCGCTGCCGCTGGCCGCCGGACAGTTGCATGCCATGTTCGCCGACCGGGGTATCGTATCCAGCGGGAAAGCCGAGGATAAATTCGTGCGCGTGCGCGGCTTTCGCCGCGGCGACGACTTCGGCGTCGCTGGCGCCAACTTTGCCGAAAGCAATATTTTCGCGGATGCTGCCGCGAAACAGCTGCACGATCTGGCCGACGTAAGCGATCTGGCCGCGCAGGGAATGTCGCGACACGCCGGCGATATTCTGACCATCGATCAGGATCCGCCCGGATTCGACGTCGTAAAATCGCAGGATCAGATCGAACACGGTCGACTTACCGGCGCCGGAAGGTCCCACTAGGGCGGTCAACCGCCCGGGCTGGGCGAGGAAGTTCATGCCGCGCAGGACCGGCTCGCCCGGCCGGTACGCAAAGTGCACGTCGGCGAATTCCAGGCGTCCGGCGCTAAGTTTGAGCGCCGGACGGCCGTCGTCGCTCGACTCGCCCGGCGGGCTGTCAATGACTTCGTACAAGACGCGAACGCCGACGAGATTGTTGTGAAGGTCGATGTTCAGGCGCGCCAAGCGCTTGGCCGGTTCGTACGCGAGCAGAAACGCGGCCAAAAAAGAAACGAATTCGCCTGGTGTGCCCCCGCCATGGATGCCGCGATAGCCGCCGTAAATCATTGCCAAGGCGATCGCGAAACCGCCCAGCGTCTCCATCAAGGGGCTCGCGCGATTGGCTACCCGCGCCATCTTGTTCGACTCGCGTTCGACCGCATCGACGCTGAGCGAAAGCCGCCGGCGCATCTCCTGTTCGAGGGAGAAGGCTTTGACCATACGCATGCCTTGCAGCGCCTCTTGCATCGTCTCGATGATGCGCGTGCCGCCGACGAACTGTGTGCGCGCGATGTTGCGGACCCGGCGCAGCATCTTGCGCAGGAAAAATACCGCCGGCGGTGCGATGATAAATCCGCCTATCGACATCACCGGGTCTTGAATCACCATTACCGCCGACAAACCGATTAACGACATCAAATCGCGGCCGACCGCGCTGATGAGCAGGTTGATCACTTGGCTTACCGCTGCGGCGCCGGTCGTCAGCCGAGAAATGAATTCAGAGGAATGGCGATTGGCAAAATAACCGATGTTTTCACGCAGCAGCTTGTCGAACATCTGTTGTTGTTTGGTGGCGACGATGCGATTGCCAATGTAATTGAGCATGACCGCAGCGCCATAAGTCGAAAGACCCTTGGTCGCAAACACCGCCATAGCAAGTACACCAATGGTGACGATGCCGCGAAAGTTGTGGCGGACATACGCTTCGTTGGTCAGGGTGCCAATAAGGTAAGCGCCCAACGCGGTCGCGCCCGCGGCTGCGCCCATCATCGCCAGCGCCAGCACATAGCGTCGCCAATGTCCCAGCGCTTCGTCCAAAAGCAAACGGCGCACCAAGGCGAAGGCAGAATACGGTTCCGCGGGTGCGACCGTGTCAGTTTTCATGCGACCCTGGCGTCCCCGCTCGGCAATCGGATGGCAATATTGCGCCTGCGTTCCATGCCCGTCGGAGACGATTTTTACAAGCGATTTCGACAGCGCTAAGTCCGCTGCACCGCGGAGCCGCGCTCTCGGTTCCGCTCGGCACGCGCCGTTCTCCGGCGGATGAGTTCCTGTTCCCAGGCGAGCGCGTGGGTGACGATGGTAGAGAGATCATCGTAGCGCGGTTCCCAGCCGAGCACGGTTCGCGCCTGTTGGGAATTGGCGACGATGCGGGCTGGGTCGCCTTCGCGGCGCGCCGCGGTCTCGACTTTAAAATCGACGCCGGAAACGCGCTTGACGGTGTCGATTACTTCGAGCACGGAAAAGCCGTGGCCATAGCCGCAATTGAGCGTTCGCAACAAAGCGCCGGAGCGCAAGCGGCGCAGCGCATCGCTGTGCGCGCGCGTCAGATCGCTGACGTGGATGTAGTCACGAATACACGAGCCGTCTGGTGTCGGATAATCGAGGCCGAAGACTTCAAGTTTGGGACGCAGTCCTAGTGCGGTTTCAACCGCAACCTTGATCAGATGAGTGGCGCCTATGCCCGATTGTCCGGCACGGCGGCGGGGATCGGCACCGGCGACATTGAAATAGCGCAGTATCACGTAGTTGAGCCCATGCGCTTTGCCCGCATCGCGCAAGATGATTTCGCTCATCAGTTTCGACCAACCGTAAGGCGAAATGGGGTGTGCCGGCGCGTCTTCGCTGACCGGACTTTCAGCCGGATTGCCGTAGACCGCTGCGGTTGAGGAAAAGATGAAGTGCTGCACGCCGTTAGTGACCGCGCATTCGATCAGCGCGCGGGTGTTTGCGGTGTTGTTCAGGTAATAGCCGAGGGGATCACGAACCGAGTCGGGCACAACGACGGAAGCGGCGAAGTGAATGATCGACTCGATGTGATGCTGGCGGATCAGGCGCGAAACCAGCGCTTGATCCCCGGTATCGCCGACAACAAGTGACGCCGGCCCGGTGACCGCCCAGCGAAATCCCGTAGAGAGATTGTCGAGAACGACGACGCTCTCGCCGGCATCGGCAAGCTCCAAAACCATGTGACTGCCGATATAGCCGGCTCCGCCGGTGACCAAGACCGTCATTCGCTCACCCGGATGTCCTTTCGGCGGCAATACTCTGATTAGATAAACAGGGCGTTATGCGCGCGCTTGCGGCCGGTCCGCGGCTGCGCTCGCAAGCGCGGTCGTCGCCGCGGCCAAAACCTCGTCGATCCCGATCTCCCGCATACAACGGTGGTGGCCGAGTCTGCAGATTGGCTTGTGACAGGGCCGGCATTCGAGCGCGGATTTGGTCTCGACGATCGCGGCAAGCGGGTTTAGCGGCGCCCAGTGCCACGGACTTGTGGGCCCGAAGATTCCGATGGTCGGAGTTCCAAGCGCCGCTGCAACATGCAACAGGCCGGAATCGTTGGAAATAGCGGCCGCCGCCGACGCCAGCGCGAAAATGGCGTCGCGCAAATCAGGGCCGGTGAGGTCGCGAGCGCCGGTATCGCCGACGATTTCGGCCGCAAGTGCCTTCTCCGCAGGGCCGCCCAATACCCAAACAGCAGCGCCGTCCGCCAACAGGCGTCGCGTCAGCGCCGCATAAGCACTGGCTGGCCAGCGCTTCGACGGCCCGACGGCACCGGGAGCAAGCACAACAACCGGACGTCCGTCGCCGTTTAGGTCGTGGTTCTGGCGCCAGGCGGCGGACGCCGTCGAAGGTACCGCCAATTCTGGCAGCGGCCACGCCGGCGGCTGACCAGCGCCGCGCGGAAGAGCTAGCATCGCGCAGCGGTCTACCATTCGGGGCAGCCTGCGCTCGCCCAGCCGTACGTCATTTAACAGCAGGAAGCGCGCTTCGCCGAGAAATCCGGTGCGTTCCGGGATTCCGGCAAGAAACGGCGCCAGCGCCGATTTCCAGGTTCGCGGCATGACCAGTGCACTGCCGTAGCCTTCGCGCTTGAGCCGTGCCGCGAGTGCCGATTGCTGCAAAAGGGCAAGCCGGCCGCCGGGCATGTAGTCGGCCAGAGGCGCGCAAAGAGTGGTGGCCAATACGTCCACGGGACGGTCGGGATAACGCCTCCGAAGAACCTTCACGACCGAGTGACAGCGGACGAAATCACCGATCCACATATAGGGAACGAGAAGAATCGGCCCGCCGTTTTCACGGTGATGTACCGGCACACCAACGGATGAATTGATATTCATTATATATGAATCATCATTCATTTCTATTTGGCGCTCTTTGTCGGCTTAGCGTTTCGCCGCTGTCTTGTCCATTGTTGCGCCTCGGCCGAGACTAAGGCAAAGGTGGAGGAAACCTCAAAGCGGTATCACGACATCGATGTTGTTGGTTACCGGCGGGGCCGGCTTCATCGGGTCCAACATGGTCGCGAGCCTCAATGAGGCCGGACACGCCGATATCACCGTAAATGACGTCCTCGGCAGCGAGGGCAAGTGGCGCAATCTGGCCCGCCGGCAGCTCGCCGATTTCGTGCCGCCGGCCGAGCTCCCGCGGTGGCTTGACGGCCGTAAGCTCGACGCGGTGATCCACCTTGGC
>Ga0335081_10015365_pt1 | contig 12382 bp, 9 predicted proteins | sample Lox_Sample_35_FD_206713 | JGI IMG/M metagenome (GOLD analysis project Ga0335081, IMG submission 206713) | Soil microbial communities from Loxahatchee National Wildlife Refuge, Florida, United States - Lox_Sample_3.5 | ecosystem: Environmental > Terrestrial > Soil > Wetlands | place: USA: Florida...
GGAGAATGAGCAGATTACACTGCAAAGTGCCCAAGCCGCTGGACATGATGCATATAAGTGATTGAAAAAACAGGACATAAACGCCTGGTCAATATTTGATCAAGGTAACAATTGTGCAATCTGACCGGGAAATCGCCGCTTCGCGGCCCTGTTCGTCCACAGACTTGTCCACAGCTTCTGTGGATAAGGAGTGACACGCCGGCGGATGCTCTCGGGCCTGGCGCTTGAGGCCGGGCGGCGCTGCCGCTAAACTCCCGCGCCCTTTAACTCGAGCGCTTGCGCCCCATTTAGGGCCTGAGCCCCACCGTTCGCGAGCCGCCATGAAAGCCGCCATTCATCCCGAGTACAAAGAGATCACCGTCACCTGCACGTGCGGCAACACGTTCAAGACGAGCTCGACGCTCGGGCACGACCTGCAGGTCGAGGTGTGCTCGAACTGCCATCCTTTCTATACGGGCAAGCAGAAGATCGTCGACACCGCCGGGCGCGTCGACAAGTTCCGCAAGAAGTACGCCGCGGCCGGGGTTGCTTCGAAGTAGCTTCAGGAGCGGCGGGCGCGATCCGCGCCGCGCGTCTTCATCGCTTCTCCCTCCTTCGGGTGAGCCGCTTCGCCCGGGCGGCGCCGCGCCTTGATTGTCGCGCGCGGTCCATGTAAACCTGCCTCGATTCACGCGCCTGCGTGCCTTGACAGGCGCAGGGCGGTCAGCCATGGAAGCCGCGACGGCATGACTCAGAAGACCTACAAGCTCACCGATCCCGAGAGCGGACGCAGCGCGGCGCTGCCGGTGCGCAGCGGCACGATCGGTCCCGCGGCGCTCGACATCGCCGGACTCTACAAGGACCTGGACGTCTTCACCTACGACCCCGGCTTCGGCATGACCGCGGCGACCGAGAGCCGCATCACTTATATCGACGGCGATGCCGGCGTGCTGCTCTACCGCGGCTACCCGATCGAGCAGCTCGCCGAGAAGAGCTCCTTCATGGAGGTCGCGTATCTGCTCCTCATCGGGGAGCTGCCGACGGCCAGACAGCTGGAGGAGTTCACCTGCAACATCCGTTATCACACGATGCTGAACGAGACGTTGCTGCGCTTCTTCAACGGCTTCCACCACAACGCCCATCCGATGGCGATGGTGTCGGCGGTCGTGGCCTCGATGTCGGCCTTCTACCACGACTCGATGGACATCCATAACCCGCGCCACCGCGAGATTTTCTCCCACCGCATCATCGCCAAGCTCCCGACCATCGCGGCGGCGGCGCACAAGCACTCGGTCGGCCAGCCCTTCATCTATCCGCGTAACGACCTCGACTACGCCAGCAACCTGCTCAACATGCTGTTCGCGGTGCCGTGCGAGCAGTACAAGCTCGATCCGGTGGCTTGCGAGGCGCTCGACCTGCTGTTCGTGCTGCACGCCGACCACGAGCAGAACGCCAGCACCTCCACCGTGCGCCTCGCCGGCAGCACCGGCGCCAATCCCTACGCGGCGATCTCCGCGGGCGTCTCCGCGCTCTGGGGTCCGGCGCACGGCGGCGCCAACGAGGCGGTGCTGTCGATGCTCGAGCAGATCGGCACGGTCGACAACATCCCGAAGTACCTGGCGATGGCCAAGGACAAGTCGAGCCACTTCCGCCTCATGGGCTTCGGCCACCGCGTCTACAAGAACTTCGATCCGCGCGCCAAGATCATCCGCGAGATGTGCCACAAGGTGCTCGCCGCGCTCGGGCGCAGCGACAATCCGCTGCTCGAGCTCGCGCAGCGCCTCGAGGAGATCGCGCTCAAGGACGAGTATTTCCTGTCGCGCAAGCTCTATCCGAACGTCGACTTCTACTCGGGGATCATCTACAGCGCGATCGGCATCCCGCGCTCGATGTTCACGGTGATGTTCGCGGTCGCGCGCACCGTGGGCTGGGTGGCGCACTGGCAGGAGATGATCTCCGATCCCGGCATGCGCATCGGCCGGCCGCGCCAGCTGTACACCGGCGCGACGCGCCGCGATTACCTCGACATCAGGAAGCGCGCCTAGCCGAGCGTCTCCGACAGCAGCGCCTCCACCTCCAAGGCGTTGGCGCGCCGCATCGGCCGCCCGTCGACCGGGCTCACCGGCGCCTGGCGGATGCCGTCGGCGGGGAACACCGTCGCCTCGATCGAATGATCGTCGACCGAGAAGCGCACGCCGGGGAAGGGGCGCACCCGCTCGGCATCGAGCTTCACCCGCCGCTCGGTGACTTCGTGGGCGATGCCGGCGTCGATCAGCTTGAGCGTCACCGCCTCGGCGCGGTCGGCGAACAGGTGCAGCTGCACGTCGGAATGCTCGGTGGCGGTGCCGGCGAGCACCGCTCCCACCAGACGCGGCTCGAACTCCCTCAAATTGCGCATGGCGGTGAGCGCCGCGCGGCGCTTATCACTCAAGCATTCGAGGTGCGATTCTCCGCCGAACAGGCGCTGGTACTCGGCGAGCGCGAGCTCGATCTCGCGGTTCTTCGGCAGCACGGCCGCCACGTCGGTCACGCCGAGGCGCTCGGCCGCCTTGCGTTTGGCGATGAGGAAGTCCTGCACGCCGTGCTCGGCCATGATGCGTGCGGCCTCCTGGGCCAGGGCGCGCCGCAGGTTGTCAGTTCGGGACATGTCTCAACTCCTCGGCCCCGCCTTATCACCGCCGGCAAGGAAGCTGCTGTCCGGCAAAATCACTGCCTGCGATTTTGCCCCATCAGGTCAGAAGATCGGCTCGCCGCTTTGCTGGCCTTCCGCGCTCTGCATCATGCCCGGCTCGTTCTGCGGCAGGTGATTCGCCATGAAGATCTCGGTGATGCCGCCCGGGTTCTCGTCGCTCACCAGCTCCCCGGTCTGCGGCGAGATCCGCAGCGTCACGATGCCATCGGGCATCGCCCGGCGCTCCTCGGGCACGCCGCGCAGCGCCTCGCGCATGAAGGCGATCCAGATCGGCAGCGCGGTGTGCGCGCCTTCCTCGCTCTCGCCGAGCGGGCGCTCCTGATCGAAGCCGACCCATACGGTCGCGACCAGGCTCTCGGTGAAGCCGTTGAACCAGGTGTCGACCGCCTTGTTGGTCGTGCCGGTCTTGCCGGCGAGATCGTCGCGCCCGAGCGCGAGCGCGCGCACTCCCGTGCCATGGCGGATGACGTCCGACATCATGTCGGTCATGAGGTAGGCGTTCTGTGCGGTGATGACCCTGGGGGCGACCTGTGTGGCGGGCAGCGCCGCGGGCTTACCAAGCGTCTCGCCGGCCGCGGCGGCCTGGCGCGGATCGCTCCCCGGGAAGGTGCCGGCGCCCGCGGTCGGATTGGCCACTTTGATGGCGGCCGGGGTGGGGGGCGCCGCGCCGCCCTCGTCGCACTGCCGGCAGACCATGCGTGGCGCCGCGCGCCACACCACCTGGCCGGCGGCGTCCTCGATGCGGTCGATGAAGTAGGGCTGTACGCGGTAGCCGCCGTTGGCGAACACGGCGTAGGCAGAGGCGAGCTCGAGCGGCGTCACCTCGAGCGTCCCGAGCGCCAGCGTCAGGTCGTGTGGCATGGTCTTCGGATCGAAGCCGAAGCGGCTGACGTAGTCGATGGCGTTGTCGATGCCGACTTCCTTCAGCACGCGGATCGAGACCAGGTTGCGCGAATGCACCAGCGCCTCGCGCAGGCGGGTCGGACCGCCGAACTGGCGCTCGTTGTTCTCCGGGCGCCAGGCCTCCTCGGCGCCGTTGCCCTCGAGCACGATCGGCGCATCGAGGAACACGCTCGCCGGGGTGATGCCGTGCTCGAGCGCCGCGGAATAGAGGAACGGCTTGAAGCCCGAGCCGGGGAGCCGGCGCGCCTGGATGACGCGGTTGTACTTGTTGGTGAAGTAGTCGAAGCCGCCGACGAGGGCGACGATGCTGCCGTCGTTGGGATCGAGCGCGACCAGGGCGCTCTGCGCCTCGGGCACCTGCGCGAGCTGCGCGTGTCCGGCCTCGTCCGCCACCACATACACCACATCGCCCTTCTTCAGCACCTGCGCGGCCCGGGTGGGCTGCGGGCCGACGCTCTCGTTGGCTCCCGCGCGGCGCGCCCACACGAGCCCGTCCCAGTCGATGGTCACCGGTCCCACCGCCTTCACATAGGCATGCACGCCGCGCTCCTCGATCGAGGTCACGATCGCGGGTGCGAGGTCGCCGATCGAGGCGTACTCATCTACCAGATCGTCGTAGTCGGGCGCGGCGGCGGTATTGGGGAGCTCCACGTGTCCGGCGGGCCCGCGCCAGCCGTGGCGGCGGTCGTACTCGATGAGCCCGATACGCACCGCGCGCACCGCGGCAGCCTGCAGCCGCCCGTCCAGGGTCGTGTAGACCCTGTAGCCGGCGGTTTCGGCGCTCGCGCCGAAGCGCTGCCGCAGCTCCAGGCGCGCCATCTCCGCGACGTACGGCGCCTCGACGTCGTAGAGCGGCGCGTGCGCGCGCGCGTGCATCGGCTCCTTGTTGGCGGCTTCGGCGGTGGCGGCGTCGATGTAGCCGAGCTCGCGCATGCGGCGCAGCACGTAGGCGCGCCGCGCCGTAGCGGCTTCGGGATTGACGATCGGGTTGTAGCTCGAGGGCGCCTTCGGCACGCCGGCGAGCGTGGCCGCCTCGGCGACGTCGAGCTTGTCGAGGGTCTTGCCGAAGAAGGCCTCGGAGGCCGCCGCCACGCCGTAGGCGCGCTGCCCGAAGAAGATGACGTTGAGGTAGAGCCCGAAGATCTCCTGCTTGGTGAACTCATGCTCCATCCGGTAGGTGACGAAGGTCTCCTGGAGCTTCCGGCGCGCGGTCTTGTCGAGGCTCAGGAACATGTTGCGCGCCGCCTGCATGGTGATGGTGCTCGCGCCCTGGGTCTTGTGGCCGGAGATGACGTCGACGACCGCTGCGCGGATCACGCCGAAGTAGTCGATGCCGTGGTGCTCGAAGAAGCGCTCGTCCTCGGCGGCGACGAAGGCGTGCTTCACCAGGTCGGGGATCTCGGCGTAGGTGACCGGGATGCGCCGCTGCTCGCCGATCTGCGCGATCAGCTCGCCGGTGCGGGTGAAGACGCGCAGCGGCACCTGCAGCTCCGCGTTGCGCATCGCATCGGTCGAGGGCAGGGTCGGTACCAGATAGACGTAGGAGCAGGCGAGCCCGTACGCGCCGAGAAGTGTGATCAGGATCACACCCGCGGCGGCGATGGCCGCAACCCGAAACCAATTCCATTTCACAGAAACCAACTCTGTCACCTTGCGCACGTTCGGTGCGCTATGCATAGTAGCCGCCGCATCAGGGCAAACTCACCGAAAGGTGGGGACGCAAAGCCTCCGGTCTACGGGACGTATGTGCCTACGACAGCGGGGTTGCCGGTTCGAACGTTAACGCACTCCGCTGCGAGGGGCACGCGCCTTCCGCGAGTGCAGTTCAGCCGCCTTCCTCGCTCGCGCCCTCCCGCTTTGGACCGCCTGGCGTTCACGTCCCCTCACAGGACGCTTTGGACAAGACGCAGCGCCATTGGTTGACCTCCGACCCCGCCACGCCCGGGCGTGACGCCCTTCGTGGTTCGCCTTCGCCCTCCGGGGCGGTGGCGCGGAACCGTGAGGCTCCTCACGTTCAATTTAACTTTGCGCTGATATATAGTGTCTCCGGATTTATACAGGGCGGTCACTTTCAGGCGTAATTTCCTGAAAAGGAAATAAAAAATGTTCCTTATTCAGCGCAAGTACCGGCCGCTCCTCGGTCTGGATATAACGACCTCCTCGGTCAAGCTCATCGAGCTTGCCATGGCGGGCGGGCAGTACCGGGTCGAGGCCTATGCGGCCGAGCCCACACCCCAGAATGCCATCAACGAGAAGGCGATCGTCGATGCCGAGGCGGTCGGCGAGGCGATCCGCCGCGCGGTGAAGCGCGCCGGCGCCAAGAGCGCCGAGGTCGCGATCGCGATCTCCGGCGATGCCGCCATCACCAAGGTGATCCAGATGCCGCGCTCGCTGCGCGCGGGCGATCTCGAGGCCCAGGTCGAGATGCAGGCCGACCAGTACATCCCGTTCCCGATGGACGAGGTCTCCTACGACTACGAAGTGCTCGGGGCGAACGACAAGGATCCCGAGTCGAACGACGTACTGCTGGTGGCGACGCGCACCGAGAACGTCGAGCAGCGCCAGGCGGCGGTCAAGGCCGCCGGCCTCGCGGCCAAGATCGTCGACGTCGAGGCCTTCGCGCTCGAGAATGCCTGCAAGCTCATGACGCACCAGATGCCCGACGGCGGCATCGACCGCACCATCGCGGTGGTGGACTTCGGCGCGAGCAGCACCACCTTCAGCGTGCTGCGCAACCTGAAGGTCGTGTACACCCGTGACTTCGCCTTCGGCGGGCAGCAGCTCACCGAGGAGATCATGCGCACCTACGGCCTCGCCATGGAGGAAGCCGGGCGCGCCAAGAAGGAAGGCGGGCTCCCCGGCAACTATCAGTCCGAGGTGCTCGATCCGTTCATCGACGACATGACGCAGCAGGTGAGCCGCTCGCTGCAGTTCTATCTCGCCTCCGGCTCCGGGCGCGAGCAGCCGGAGAAGATCCTGGTGTGCGGCGGCTGCGCCAACATTCCGGGCGTCGCCGAGGTGATCTCGAGCCGCGTCGGTATCTCCGCCGAGAAGGGCGATCCGCTCGGTCAGATGAAGTTGTCCTCACGCGCCAAGGCGCAGGCGGTGCAGCGCGACGCCACGGCGCTCCTGACTGCGTGCGGGCTTGCACTGCGGAGCTTCGACTGACATGCCACGCATAAATCTACTTCCCTGGCGCGAAGCGCAGCACAAAGAGCGCAAGCTCGCCTTCCTGGTGGCGCTCGGGGTCGCGGTGCTCGCCGCCATGGTGAGTACCTTCGCCGTCTATCTCATGTATGACTCGATGATCGCCGGCCAGGAGCGCCGCAACCAGACGCTGCGCACGCAGATCAAGCTGCTCGACAAGCAGATCGAGGAGATCAACAGTCTCGAGACCGAGAAGCAGCGCTTCATCTCGCGCATGGAGGTCATCGAGAAGCTGCAGCGCTCGCGCCCCGGCATCGTGCACGTGTTCGATGAGATCGTGAAGACGCTCCCCGACGGGGTGTATCTCACCGGCGTGCAGCAGGTCAGCGCCGGCGCCAGCAAGAGACTCAAGTTCGACGGCGTGGCGCAGTCGAGCACGCGCGTCTCCTCCTTCATGCGCAACATCGACGCCTCCGAATGGCTGCGCAACCCCGAGCTCGAGGTGGTGCAGACCGCCAAGGGGCCGGGCTCGCAATTCACCTTGACGGCCGAAGAGGTGATCCCGGGGGCGCAGGAAGAGCCGGGCAAGTCACCGGCGCTGCAGAAGGGCAAGATCCGCAAGGCGGACCTCGGCCGTGGGGGAGTGCAATGAACCTGCTCGAAGAGCTGCGGTCACTCGATCCGCGTGATCCGGGGCGCTGGCCATTCCCGATTCGCGTCGGCGCGGTGGTGCTGGCGTTCGTCGTCGTGACGGGCTTACTCGTCTATTACTTCGTCTGGAGCGAGGAGCGCCCCGAGCTGCAGCAGCGCGAGGCCGAGGAGCAGAACCTGCGCCAGGAGTTCAGGACCAAGCATTCCAAGGCGGTCAACCTCGAGGTCTACAAGCAGCAGCTGAAGGACATCGAGCGCTCCTTCGGTGCGCTGCTGCGCCAGCTGCCCGGCAAGACCGAGGTGCCGAGCCTGCTGGTCGACATCTCGCAGACCGGCCTCGCGGCCGGGCTGCAGGAGAAGCTGTTCCAGCCCGAGGCCGAGGTGAGGAAGGACTTCTACGCGGAGAAGCCCATCAAGATCCGCCTCACCGGCAGCTACCACCAGTTCGGCGAGTTCGTGAGCGGGATCGCGGCGCTGCCGCGCATCGTGACGCTCGACGATATCAACATCAAGCCCGACAGCAAGGACGCCTACGACGCGCTGTCGATGGAGCTCACCGCCAAGACCTACCGTTACCTCGACGAGGAAGAAATCGCCGCGGGCGAGGCCGAGAAGAAGAAAGAGGCCGTGACCCACCGCCCGCGGGGCGGAGGCTGAAGCCATGCAGCATCTGACACAGCGCTCAGCGCTTCGCCCGCTCGCCGTGGTGCTTCTCTGCCTGGGCTACGCCCTGCTCAGCGCCTGCACCAGCGCCGACGACGAGCTCAACCGCTTCATCGAGCAGACCAAGCACGAGCCGGGCGGCCGCGTTGAGCCGCTGCCCGAGATCAAGCCCTACGAGACCTACGTGTATGCGGACTCCGAGATGCGCTCGCCGTTCATGCCGAGTGCGCCGGGCGCCGGCGCCGGACTTGCCGGGGTCCGGCCCGACCAGAAGCGCAACCGCGAGTTCCTCGAGCAGTTCTCGCTCGACACCTTGAAGATGGTCGGCACGCTGCGCCTCGGTGGCAGCATGTACGGCCTCGTGCAGACCAAAGACGGCCTGGTGCATCGCGTCGCGGTGGGCGAACACCTGGGCCAGGCCGAAGGCAAGATCACCGACATCACACCGTCCAGAATCAGCCTCGTTGAAATCGTTCCGGACAGCCTCGGCGGGTATATGGAGCGGCCCGCGGCGCTCGCCCTGAACGAATAAGGTCCAGCAGGGAGTCCTCGCAATGCATGCCTCTAGCCTCTTCAAGCGCCTCCTTGGCACCGCCACCTGGGTCGTGATCGCCGGGGCCCTTGCGGTCGTCCCGCGCGCGCCGGCGCTGGCCCAGGATCAACTGAGCCTCCAAGCCGTGGACGTGCAGCCCCTCGCCGGACAGCAGCTGCAGCTCACCATGAAGCTGTCGGGACCCGCGCCGCAGCCGCTGTCGTTCACCATCGACAACCCTGCACGCATCTCCTTTGACCTGCCCGGTACGGCGCTCGCGCTGCCCTCGCGGCGCATCGACGTGCACGCCTCGGGCCTCGACACCATCCTCGCGGCCGAGACCAAGGACCGCACGCGCGTGGTGCTGAATCTCGACAAGCTGGTGCCCTACGACGCGCACGTCGACGGCAACAACATCATCGTCATGCTCGGCACCGGCGCCGCGGCGGCCGCGGTCGCCACTTCCGCACCGAGCGTCGTGAGCGGCGGCGGCAGCGTGGCCGCCAGCTCGGGCGGCAGCGGCGGCATGCGCGAGCTGCGCTCGATCGACTTCCGTCGCGGGGCCGACGGCTCCGGCCGCGTGGTCGTCAAGCTCTCCGACCCGCACATTCACATCAGCCTCAAACAGCTCGGCAACCAGATCCTGGTGGACTTCAGCGACGCCGGCGTGCCGGCCAACCTGCTGCGCCGCTACGACGCCACCGACTACGGCACTCCGGTGGTCGGCTTCGACGTCTCGCGGGTCGGCACCGGCGCGCGCATCGCGATCAACGCCACCGGCGACTACCAGCAGCTCGCCTACCAGTCGGACGACCAGTACGTGGTGGAGGTGGCGCCGCGCCGCAAGGCGGCCGCGGTGGCCGAGGAGAGGCCGGTCTACACCGGTGAGCGCCTGACGCTCAACTTCCAGGACATCGACACCCGCGCGGTGCTGCAGCTGCTGGCCGATGCCAGCGGGCAGAACATCGTGGTGAGCGACTCGGTGACCGGCAACGTGACGCTGCGGCTGCAGAACGTGCCCTGGGACCAGGCGCTCGACATCGTGCTGAAGACCAAGGGCCTCGACAAGCGCAAGGACGGCAATGTGATCATCGTCGCCCCGCAGGCCGAGCTCGCCACGCGCGAGAAGGCCGAGCTCGCCGCCCGCAAGGACGTCTCCGAGCTCGCGCCGCTGCGCTCCGAGTACCTGCAGGTCAACTACGCCAAGGCGCAGGACATGGCGGCGCTCATCAAGTCGCAGAACAACTCGCTGCTGTCCGCGCGCGGCAACGTGGCGGTCGATGAGCGCACCAACACCCTGTTGCTGCTCGATACCTCCGATAAGCTGGCGGACATCCGCCGCCTGGTCGCCACCCTCGACATCCCGGTGCGCCAGGTGCTGATCGAGTCGCGCATCGTCATCGTCAACAACGACTTCGACCGGCAGATCGGTGCGGTCCTCGGCTTTACCAACTGGCAGAAGAACGGCCAGAACGGCCTCGCCTACACGACCGGCAACGCGGCCGGCCTCGATCAGATGCAGAGCACGTGGATCACCGGCCAGAACGCGATCAACACCGCCAACACCCAGAACGCGTTCAATGCCGCGCAGGTCCCGCCGGTGCCGCCGGTGCTCGTGCCGGGCCCGACTATCGGCATTCCCTCCGCCGCCAACCGCTACAACGTCAACCTGCCGGTCACGAATCCCGCCGGCTCGTTCGCGCTCGGCATTCTCGGCAACAACTTCCTGGTCGACCTCGAGCTCTCGGCCGCGCAGGCCGAGACTCAGGCGAACATCATCTCCTCGCCGCGGGTGATCACCGCGAACCAGAAGGAGGCGACGATCGAGCAGGGCATCGAGATTCCGTACCAGCAGTCGGCGTCGAGCGGCGCGACCACCATTCAGTTCAAGAAGGCGGTGCTGTCGCTCAAGGTCACCCCGCAGATCACGCCCGACAATCGCATCATTCTCGACCTCGACGTGCGCGATGACAGCGTCGGCACCATCGTGGTCGCCTCGGGCGGCGTCAACGTACCCTCGATCAATACCCGCGAGATCAATACCCAGGTGCTGGTGAACGACGGCCAGACCGTGGTGCTCGGCGGCATCCTGCAGACCACGCAGCGCGAGGACGACACCAAGGTGCCGTTCCTCGGCGATATCCCGATCCTCGGTCACCTGTTCAAGAGCACCGACCATACCGACGACAAGGACGAGCTGATGATCTTCATCACCCCGAAGATCGTCCACGAGGGCGTGAACGTCACCAACTGACGCGCGCTTTTTGAGCTGATGACGACCGCGGCCGCCTTCGAGGCGGCCGCGGCGTTTTCGGGCTCAGAAATAGCGCGCGACGCTCACCAGCACGCTTCCCGCCACGGGCACGCTGCCGAAATCCGAGTGCCGCGCGCCGAGGTAGCCGATCAGCTCTGCGCCGATGGTCCATTTGTCGGCCGGGTAGTACTGGGCAGCGAACTGCACCAGGGCCGAGCCATCGTGCAGATCCGCATCGGCGAGCGCCGTGAGCTCGAGCTTCGGCACGAAGGCATCGACCCAGTCGGCGCGCAGGAACAGCGCATGCCGGCTCGCGAGCTGCTGCTGGTCGAGCGCGTACTCGCGCAGGTACCAGAGCTCCTGCGCGAGCGGGTCGTGGGGGCTGCGCCCGGCGCCGAGCGCGAACCACTGGTTCCAGTCCGCGCCGGAGAAGCCCGCCGTGTTGCCGTGATACTCGAGATTGAGCGTCACGCTCCTGCCGAGCGTGCAGGAGGCGCCGATGGCGAGCTGATTCTGGAAGCTCGAGCCGGTCGATTCGGCAAACGGGTCGGGCGCGTTGGCCGGGAGCGTGCCGGTCTCGCGCCCGAAGGCGAGCGCCTGCGCGGTGAGGGGCGGCTGCCGCCCGCCGCTCCATTCGAGATAGGCGACGACGCGCTGCCCGAGACTGGCGGTGAGATTCGCGCCGAGCTGCGTACTCGCGCCCTCGCGGTAGAGCAGGATCTCGGGGTTGAAGTCCGGCGCGAGGTTGAGGCTGCCCTTCACGAGTGCGCGGTTGGCGGCATTGGTCCGATCGAGCGTCGGATCGAAGCTCGGCAGATCGAGGTTGGTATAGATCGGGCTCGGATCCTCGAGCTTCGGCGCGAAGGCGGCGCTGAGGGTGCCTGCCTCCCAGATGCGCTCGGCGCGCACCATCACGGTCCCGAGCCGGTCCTCGCGCAGCACCGTGGGATCGGCGGACAGCGGCTCGACCACGGCGCGCGTCTTGAAGTAGTCGGTCGGGTTGTAGCCGAGCGCCACGCCGTTCTTCATGTTGATCCGGCCGGCGTCGAGGTAGGTGCGGGTCGCGAGCTCGAAGCTCACGTAGAGCTCGCGCAGGTCGTTGATGAGGTTCTCCTGGGTGGGGAAGCTCAGGTCATTCTCCGCGCGCAGGTTGAGACGGTCGCTCAGGGCGAAGTGCACGGCGTCGCCGGCGCTCCACTGCTCTCGGGCATCGAGAAACAGCCGCTCCTGCCAGTTGAAGGGCGGCGGCGGCGGCGCCGGCACGAGCAGATCCCCGCGCAGCGAATCGACGGTGAGGGCGTTCTCGGCGTAGAGGCGTTGCGCGCCCGCTCCGCGGGCCGCGGCCGTCCCGGCGGCCCCCGGCGTGGCTTGCGCCGGCGGCGGAATGAGCTCGAGGTCCTCATTCTCCTTCGAGGCCGGCGCTGCCGGAGGGGCGGCCGGCGCTGGCTCGGGCGGCGGGTCCGCCCAGGCGGCGGGCGGCGCGGCGCAAAGGGCACCCCACAGCATGGCGCCCGACACGGCCGCGCTCCACCGGCTCCGCACGCGGCGCGCCGCGGATGTC
>Ga0335081_10015367_pt1 | contig 12382 bp, 16 predicted proteins | sample Lox_Sample_35_FD_206713 | JGI IMG/M metagenome (GOLD analysis project Ga0335081, IMG submission 206713) | Soil microbial communities from Loxahatchee National Wildlife Refuge, Florida, United States - Lox_Sample_3.5 | ecosystem: Environmental > Terrestrial > Soil > Wetlands | place: USA...
TCTACGGTTAGTTTGATGCTAACTTATGTTCGTACCAGTAACATTGAGAGCAGCGGCGACCGCGACGGCCGCATCCGCTGCATTCCCGCCTCTGGCGAGGATCTTATATCCCGCCTCATTCGCGAGCGGCTGAGTTGACGCTATGATTCCCTTTGTGGAGTGAACAACACTCCTCCGCGATGCGAAGCGGATAAAGTGCCTATCGTCATCCGAAGGCAAGTCGTGGAGGTTCGATGAGGTCATGACGATGCGGTGATGATCCGTTGGGTGGGAGTCGTTACGTGCGGAGACACCCGGAAGTTACCGACCGTCTGAAGCCTAATTCTCGAAATTCCCGTTTTTCGTCAGACTGTGCTCTTGTCAGCGGATCTATGGAGTCATTAAATTGATGATTCAAACGATCCAGATCTGCTATTTCCTGCAGCAAATATCTCAGCAACTATCAACAAGTCAACAATGCTTTCTAGACAATGAAACTAGCGGCGGTTCCCAGCAATTCTACAGTAACTCCAATCCATCGATGATAGCCAACCTCACATCCTCGAAAGAAAGAACTAGGTTTGCAGGTGCGTTGGGAGGGCAAGGAACAGGTTGAAAGATCAATTGGGTAGGGATGGTGACTTGTCCGAGCAATCGGACATTGTCGGAGGTATACACTGGGAGGAACGTTGCTACACCGTCTTCATCCTCTGATTGCTCTTCAAGTTTCAAGCCGTATCCAATGCTTCTCCTTCTGCCCCATCCAATCCAAAATGTCTCTCCATGTTGGACCTTACTCAAATGCACTTTCAATCCAAGCCAAACTCGGATTGACGTGTTCCCATGAAAGTGCTTGGTCTCGGCGTCATCCAAAAGACGATCAAGGTTCTCGTTCGTGACCGCACACTCGAAAACGAATGTGGGATAAGGAGATGTACTGTTTGGACGGAATTTGAGTCGATTATGACATGAAGGAACTGGCCAATTACGGGGAATGTAGGAGCAATCTGGTTGTTTACCGTGGCCAGTTTCGTATATAAGAGCTATGGCATTAAAACAAAGGTAATGAAGGATCTTACTTGTAGAACCCATTTGTATGATCTGTCGACCATAAGCGTGGCCCACTTGAGTGTCTATTTCCCGGGCCATAACCTCATGCACTGCCGTAGGGCACTCGATGAGGCGAATACGATGGTTCATAAGTTCGACTCCATGTCGTAAACCAAGAGCATCAGTAATGAGGACATAATCATCGTCTGTAACAGCAATGCGGTCCAAATATTTAGAATCTTCCTCAGTAATTGCATGATTCTGCCATCGTTCGACGATTTGAGCGAATTCCTTTTGGACATTCGGGTCAAGAATAGACTTGACCTCATTCAAATCAAACGGCATAAATGTGCTGGCAGTGACATCACTCGCATACGTGCTAGTCGTAGCCACGGAAGGCGATCTTGTGGTCGTAGACCTCCATGGTGTGGTACGAGGTAGCCTGAAAGGGGGAATGGGCAGAGGTGAAGATGAAGGGTGAAAATTATCACTGTACCCTAAGGACAACCATGGTGCAGGATGCCAGTCGCCCAATCAGACCACGCAGGCCCTCTCGTCGGCGAGCGGCTCCACGTTCTGCACGCCAGGCAATGGCAACAGGGCTCCAGGAGACAGATGTCCTCTACAAGCCCATCGTGCCCGGCACCGCAGAGCCTGCACCCAAGGGCGCTATATTCACACTTCTGAACGAGGCATTCCCCGAATCCACAACGGCCCAGCAAATCTACTCGCAAAAGGTCGAACATCGGTCCCTGTCCGTCCGGCCAGCTACCAACGAGAAAGATGCCAGGGAAGCAAGACGGAAAGCACGACTGTCGAAATTGAAGAAGAAGCGGAAACCAAGGCCCCTTTCTGCCAAGGAGAAGAGGGAGCTCCGAGTATTCGAAGTCCCAAAAGACAGTGTTCGGTATGACCCACCCCACCCTCCTCCAGCATACCCAGAGTCTAATGATGTTTCCAGGTATTCAGATTTCGAAAAGGTAAATGCTTTGTGGAATCAATACATCTCTGAAATCCTCGCTTATGCCGGTCCTGAACCAACCACCGCTGCCTGTGGACCTGTCCTGCTAAAAGCTGATTACCATGGTGCTCTCCTTGCCATCGAAGATTGCCGTTGCAAGGCACGCATAGGCTTATCCGGGATTTGTGTCAAGGAGACAAAGAACATGCTTGAAATTGTCACAGCAAATAACACACTTCTGAAGATCCCGAAGGAGAAGACGCTGTTTCTGGTGAAGGCTTCGTTGGTGGGTGAAGGAGAAGGGAATAGGGATCTTGAATGGAGGATTTGGGGAGATCAGTTTATGGTTCGGAGCGGGGAACGAGCGGCAAAGAGGTTTAGTGGGAGAAATATCCATGGAAGGGCATTGTTAGAACTGTAATAGTGCTGGCATCAAGGCGAAGGCGGTGACAAGCAGTTGCCGAGCGGGAACAAGTACAGTACAATCGCTAACGTTCTGGAAGCATTAATGTCCAAATTAACCACTATGGTTGTAGATCAGCTTTTCTTTACTTCAACGCATCTCAAAGAAATCGAAGTTTTTCATTGAGTGCTTTCACTTTGTCGGCCAATTGCGCCTCCAAATCCTCCAAAATCTCCAGGAGAGATTGCCTTTCTTTCACCAGTCCAAGCCCGGTGCCCGCGTAGACTACCAGGCGATTGTAATCGTTCTCCCTCACGGCAATGTCATGCTTCATCTGCAAGTCCTTTTCGGAGGCACCGTTTTCATAGTCTCGCAGGGTATCATTGATGATTGCTCGTCCGTCATGACTCGCAATCCAATCACCTTGGCCTCTGAGCACATCAAATAAGCGTGTTCTGAAGTCAGAGAACATCGAAACTTCAGTTGTACCGTTTCGTGGAAGCGCCCCCGTCACATGTTCGTAAAATGACATCCTTGGCCTTATCGGCCATGGCGGATTCGGTACAGGTCGCGATTCTAGTCCCGATGATAACACCATCGGCTCCTAATGCAAGGCCGGCCAATATCCCACTTGCGTCGACTATTCCGCCAGCAGCGAGAATGGGAACCCCGGGAAATTCAGAAGCCAATTCTGGAACCAGGGAGATGACACTGGCGCAATCCGCCTTGCCATGACCTCCGGCATCACTGCCTTGGGCAACCAGAACATCAGCACCAGCATTCATCGCTCGCCGCGCTTCCTGAAATCAGCCGCAAAAAGGCAACATGCGGGAACCTGCGGTCCACCAACTTGCACAAAAATCACAGTGTCAGGGGATTTCTTGCGGACGACTGGGATCCATTCCTCAAAATTCCCAGCAAAAAGCCATATCGCAGCAGGATGCGGAGTCACCCCATCGCCAGTAAAGACTCGGTCGAGGATATCAATTGGCGTTCGCCAGACAATGAAGCCGACACCAAACGGCGACAGTCCACTGGGTAGATTTGGAAGGTCCAGGTCGAGAGAATGCAGAGCAGAGAGCACGAGGGACAGGTCCCTCTGAAAAGGACCCAGTTCGTATCCTAAACATCAACTACGAGCACGGCGGCGCTCACCGCAAGCGAGGAAACCAAGCACGCCTGCGCGGTCAGCAGCGCTGAGAACTCGTCTTACCGGCTGTCGCGGCCGCAATGGTCAACTCGGATCTCGAGACGAAAGCCATTGGCGGTACCGTAACAAGCGGCCTTTTGACCCATGGAACAAGCTCTTTGAAGGTGGGCATGACGGTGATGCCTGTACTTCTTGAATGACGCAAGGAACTCGGGAAGGGAGAATTTCGGCCCGCGGCGGCGTGACCATTCTCGGCCAATGGCGCCGTGCTGACTTAATTCACGACCCGCCCCCCTCTCCCGCGCGGAGTCACCAACAATCTCCACCACATCGGGGGGGGAAGGCGGAAGCCAGAGCCGATTCCATCACCACCGACGTTCCCCGCCCTTACCGCCATCACTCGTCTCCCCGTCGATCTGCTACAAAGCGAGGCAATAGCCCGAAACCACACCCCCGATTCCTCTCTTCCTTCTGACCTCTACGGCGCACACTCCGTGCACATCATCCCTATCACCATAGATAAGCGTTCAATGACGATGGCTGCCCAGCCTCCGCCGTCCTCCCCAAACGACCTAGCATTCTTCTACCTCTACGACTACACGACCCCGCCACGCCCGCGAAAACACCGCCGCCATGCCTCCCAACACACCACAGGAACAACCTCCCAGCTAGCCCACATCGAAAAGGCCACCACCCGCCGAGCCCTTGCCCTCGAAGCGAAACGCACCAAAGTAGCCCTCCACAACGAAAACATCCGCACCGTCCTGCACCAGTATAAATGTTCCTCGCCCCCAGACACGGGAAGGCTAGACGACCTCCTGGGCAAAATGGCCCGGGTTGAGGAGGCACGGGAGTCCTTGCTGCGGAGGAGGGGCGAGGAATGTGCCAGGCGGGTGGAGGAGGCGAAACGTCGAGCCGGACGGGTAAAACGGGAACGGGAACAGATTGCGCGGATTGCGGGGAAAGAGATAGTCCAGAGGCTAGAAAGCGCGGAGCGTAGACGCGGGGAACTACTCCTTGCCAAACGTGCCAGGGGAAGTCCGACTCGACCGAATAAGCAAGCGCAGAATCGTTCGGCGGCCGCAGTAAAGATTCAACGGGCTTGGCGCGCGTACCGAGCGGCAAGGGCTATTAGGGAGTTTAGGGCTCAGGGGGTTTCGGTGGAGGTGGTTACGCAGCGGTCTTTTGTGGAGGTTGTGCCCAAGTTTAAGGCTCCGGGGACGATTCGTGCTGCAGGCCGTTTATTGATGGTTCTCGAGCTTATTACGTCTGATATCCCCGAGAAGGAATCTGCGAGTCTTGTTCGGACGTTTCTTTCCGCGTACATGATTACAGGCCACACAAAAGAAGTCCTCCATTCCCATGATCAACCTCTAGAACTGGTAATCCCCCACTTAATCCCTCCCCCGATCTAACGTTTTCTCTCAGGACTTGACCGCCAAATCCAAAACGTTCCTCCGCACTCTGGAATCGTACCTCTCTCACCCTTCTACATCGCCTCCCTCTACCCTGAAAACCGAATGGGAAACCTTCCTCACCGCCTTTCGACAGTGGAAAACCCACGACGCATCAATCTTAGTCGACATGCTCATCACCAAATTCGTCGAATTAGACAACATGCTCCTCGACATTCAAGATTCCCCCGCCATGGCCTCGGTGGTGTCCGAGTACACGGAAGCCATTAAATCGGGACAATGTCTTTTGTTGGCCAAGATTAAACTATTGAGGGGCTCGGAGGAAACGAGAGGGATCGTAAGGAGGGCTGTGCAGGCGTCGCGGCGACGACGGGCCGCTGCTGCCCTTCAACAACAGCAACAATCACAAAGTGTTCCGGTTGCGCAAGAGGATCCTGCAGGCGACCAGACTGCTATAGGGGAATTGATGGAGCCGCCTTCGTCTTCGCAGAATACAGGACTTTCAAATCGTCGGATAATGCATGAATTAGCCCTCGACCCAAATTACCAACTCTCCCCACCCGAAAAATCCCCCGAACAAAAGTCCCGAGAACAACACTTAAAAACACAATTCTTCAACGCCCTCCGTCTTACCCTCCAAAACAACGATCAAAGCTTGCTCCCAGGCCTAGTCGCCGATGTCAAATCCCGTCTGCTAACCCTCTTACCCCCCTCCTCGCCCTCCTACGCCACAGTCCAATCCCACCTCGACGAAACTCTCACCTCACAACAATGCGCACATAATATCTTCGATATCGCCGACTTCATTACATACGTTCAAAACATGATGAAGGCACTTTGTGCCCCCGTTCGCGACGCTGAAGTCGCCGCGCTCGAAACACTAGGAGGAGAGGGTGATCTAGATCGGTTCCTGCTCAGAATGGAGCGGACGATTGAGATGTTGGGTGTCATGGCGTTGGATTCGGCGAATTTTCATTTGAATTTGGCGAGGCCGGCGTTAGTGGCTCAGGCATTGGTATACGAACGTACGAAATTCGCGGAGGATGTGGAGAGTGGCCGGGTTAAACTGACGAGGACACGCGAGTGGATTGAGAGCAACGTTGACGGAAACGAGACTTTGATGGTGATGGGCGTGTTTCATCGAGCATTCGTAAACCTCCTGTTTACGACGGAGGAAATCCCGGAGACATTCCCCTTTGACACCGAAAGAATTGCCGCTCTACGTACTCAGATCCACGAAACGATTACCCTCACCGCACTTATCCTGCTTACAAAGACTTTTACCGCCGGCGCAAATTCACGCACCCTCGACTTTTCCACCCTCTCCCGCCGCCTAAAAATTCTTCTACAAGAATCGCCGGAGAACATCCTGGCTGAAATCCAGCGCTTCATGGGACCCTCAACCTCACGTCCAACACTCCTCAATATGATCCGTCGTATTAAATCTGACGCAGCGAGGGATCCTTGTGTCTTACTTTTGCAGAAACGGCTCAAGGTAGTGCTCGTGCGGGTCTTAGGCGGTGGGGAGGCGGGCGCACTGGCGGCTGTTGGGTTGGGGGAAGTTGAAGGGGAGGTGAGGGCTATCAGTGGAGCGGCGACGAAGCTAGCCGGCGTGAATTGGGGCTGTTATGGTGTTGTTTATGAGGGGATTTTGAGGGATTTGAGGGAGGCTCAAATGGAGTCTGGGAGAACGGACTAGGTGTTTAGGTTATATCAGGATAGAAAGGATATTTCATACTTCAGTCATTGGCTTATCTATTCGTTCGATTTCGAATCTCTCCGTTTCAGATTAGGCAAGGATCGTTCACATGTTCTGTATATTGTCCATTTCCGCTACTATCAGTAAAGTATTGTTTCTCGGCCAAGCACACTGCCGCAATGGCCCCGACACCCAATTCCAATGCCGCGAAGAAATCCGAACATGCCTGGACCATGGGAGGGAAGGGAGATGATGCCTATGTTGAACCGATCTGGACGGGAGGTTTGGAGTAGTGCACAAGGCATGTTCCTCCACATTTTAGAGGTATTGTGTGCACTACGTGTGCTTAGGGCATGTCGTGACCGTTAATTATAGCAAACCGTGTATGAAAGGGTAGCTACCGATTCAGGAACCTTGCCCCGGATTTGTGTCGTAGTGGCGCTGATCGACATCACCAAAAACCAAGGGTGGCCCGCCATCACGGCGCAATGACCTCTTCCCTCCGGCTCCCATCATCGCCTTCGTCGACGTCGGCCTCCCCGCTCGTCCAGGCCGTCCAAAACAACCACGTGCCCCCCGACTTTGCCCCTAGCGGCATCGCCGCCCTTCCGGCAGTTCCCACACGAGAATCCCTCTTGGAAACCATGGCAGAGACAGACGCCGCAATCCAGGAACTTAATGTTCTTCCCCCATTCCGTCCCACAGGAGACGAAGAAACGCCAGCTGATTGGCAGGAGAAGCTGTTGCAGCTTTACTTTCGGAATGCGACGTTTTCGAGGGAGGATGATGGCCTGAGGAATTTGAATGGCGGCATCGACTGGTTTACATCGGTAAAGCAGCAGGCGACTGAGAATGGACAAATCGCCGTCGTACCGCCGATTCCCCCTCAAAACAGCTTTCATAACAAAGTACTGACATATTGCAGACATCAAAGAAGGAGTACATTTCCACGAACGAGGCGCTCGATTCAATGCTTTCCACACGAAACATTAAAACCGCAACCCTGGCACTCCTCAACTCCCTCCATACAGCTTTCGTCCTCTCCGCCGAAATAGAACGTAATTTAATCTTGAAACAACTCGACGTAGCGTACCAAAATATAGGAGCTTTAGAAACCGCGATAAACGAATTACGAAACAAGAATGATTCATTGGCGATACTGGGGAGTTTAGTGGAGCGAGTCGAGGTGTTAAGGGATGTTCTTGCGGTTGAGACAGAGAAGATGTGGAGTTCGCTTGTACTGTTTAGTGAAGAGGGGGATATTCAAATGACTATTCAACCGCAGTGTCCTCCCCCCCCCCCGGAACAAAAAAACAAACTCCTCCAGATCTATCCCTTGTTTTTCTGTGCTGGGGTTGTGGACTTTACGCTGATGGTAGCATCGGCGGGCAATTCTAGTTCGTTGACCATTGGCCGGGTTGCGGATTTACTCAAGGCGCTTAGTTTACTTGATTCGACAATGAAGAATCTCGCTTCACTGGTATCGCGCGCGTTTCTGGATCATCTCCTAGAAAACCCGGTGGGTTGGCAATTCATTTATCGGAAACATGATCCTCAACCGAGTATTACCATGACTCCCACAAACTTTGTTCCCTCAGATGATCTCCAACATGCATGTAATCTTCCCCCTTTGTTATTTCCCACGTTTCACGGCTGTTTCCCTTTGGATTGATCTGATTTTGGAGACCGAATATTCGCCTACTTCAGCTGTATCGTAGACTTTCTCAACACCAATCTTCCGCCTATAGCCCTCCAAGTGCTAACCCCCCTTCTCATCCCACAAATGACGACACACCTTTCCATTGACTGGCTCAACAAATACATCCCACACACCATGGACCCGGAAGTCCTGGAAGAATACGCCCTCCTAACCCAAGAAGCAACCACGTTTGAGCGAACCATCCAATCCCTAAATTGGACACCGTCAACCGCCTTGTCCGAATGGTCTGCGTCGGCCGCGACGCTCTGGGGAAAGCAGCGTACATTAGATGTCATGGATCAAGTTAGATGGATTATACGGGGGGGCGGGATGCCCTATGCATCTGTCAGTGCAAGTCCTGGTGCTGTGGAATTTGAAGATATCCCGTCGCGGATTGGGAGTGTCTCGGACTGGACGTGGGATGAAGATTGGGGTCCTCCCATCACCCCACCACCTATCGCAGCAGCAAGAAGAAGACAACGTCCCGTCTCGACGGTACAGCGGCAATATCAGTGCACCGCGCTCGCAACCCCACTTTTAACGCTGCTCGGCTCCCTGATCCAGGAATACACTCATTTGCCTAATCTCCCCGTTATCGCCGCCGCACAGACTTTGTACACTGAAATCTTTCGGGATACCGTGACGATATTTCGTGTGGGAGGGAGTGTACTTGTCAAGACCGCCCGGGCGGATGACGAATTGTTCCTGCGCTTGGTAAATGACTGCTTTTATTTGGCCGGGGAGGTTGCCCTTGTGGCCGTGGGGATGGAACATATGGGGTATGGCGAAGTTGCCATCTCTTTTCGCGAGATTGTTGGGAAATTGGATTTATGTGGGGTGTTGTGGCGAGATCGATATTTGGAAGGGATAAGACTCGGGTTAATGCAGCGGATCCAAGCGGCCGAGGGGTTTGTGTTTGCTTCTAACTTAGAGAGGAGGGACCGATATTCCGTTATTATCTCGGGATTAATTCAACAACTCTACGCCCTGTCTAATCTCTGGATGGTACCCACCCCTCCACACCCAAACTAACATGTCCTTGTAGCGGTTAATCCCTGACCCCGATCGTCTCACGCTCCTTTCCCAACTAACCCTCGCGGTCCTCTCCCAAATCACACAAGACATCATGCTCCTCCCTTCCCTTCCTCCCCCGGATTCCTCCGCCCTCTCCGCGTTGTATGCCCCGCTCCTTCAACTCGAGGGTCTTTTCCCCCGCGGGAGGGTGACGGAGTTTCTGCCTGCGTTCGCTCGGTATAGGGGTTTTCCGCAGCTGTTAGAGATTGATGCGGGGGGAATTTTGACGTTGTGGAGGAACGGACGGTTGACTCGCGCTGGTTGGGATGCTACGGATATTATTGAGATTTTGGATAGGCGGTTTGGGAGGAGTGCTGATGCTATTATTAGGGAAATTCGGAGGCGTTAATAAGATGTCTTCTTGTACTCTGGACAGTACTTACTCTATTGCTCCCCACTGAATCCCCACCTCAACTTCGGCTTCGTCATCACAGGTATTACATAGTACCATTGAAACTCCATATGAGGCATCTATCCTGGTTTCCCTAAAGAGTAACGGTTCGGATATCCCCACTTGCAACCTTCAAAGAATTTTGAGGAGATATTGTCAGCGGGCCATCCGTACCGATAATTACGCAAAAGGTAAAAATATGCACGGCGTGTATATGCTCCGTTTGCGATGCTTTCATTCTATAAGTTTATAGGTTGCAGCACTCTTGCAATACCAGTTTCTTCCTGTGCGTGTTGTCGGTTGGTACCATCTCCAATATAAATTTGGTACCGCGACCGAGTATACTACCGGTATTTGCTTGTTCCATCGATTATCGTTCGTGGTGGCGATTCAAAGCCTTTCTCCCTGTGTTTCTACCAGGGTTGACGGCGTCTATACCTCTTGTGTCCATGACCAAGGTAACCCTCTTTGGAGGACTTCCCGACGTCCACATGCCGCAAGCGGCGTCCCGCGCCATCCCAGGCCGACTCGACGTCTATGTAATGCAATTGGGCAAGGAGATCCGGGTTGAGCATTACTGCACTTGTTGGACAACGCAATTTTGCCGATTCGTCCGCTTATGTTTCGCTCTCCTCGCAATTAGCAGATTTCTCCCATTGACAACGAATTGCAAAGGTTAGGAGATCTGCGAGTGGCGCATCATGAAAACTGGAGCAAAAGTATATTAACGATTGAAAGTGGCATAAGGATTGCAATATCTCAGAATCTATCTAAGGAAAATAAGTGCAGCATCTGAAACAATCTGAGAGCGAGTGACGTCAAATGCTGGATGACGACTGTAATCAACGCCTTCTGTAATACAGTGCAAGCCAGGCCAAAAATCTCATGCCGACGGTAATAGCAATTAAGAGGCCCTTGAAAGATTAGCCATCATGCAACTAGAATCGTGGCGGGAGGACGTACATAACTCAAATTATTGCTTGTCGAATACCCCAATATTTCCACGGCCTCCGCTCCACTTATCTGACATTGATTCGCCAGGCTGGTGACATACATACACTGACACCCAGCCCCGCACTCATACACACTCCCCACCATCTGATTCCTTACCAACGCCGAAAACGCATAGCGTTGATAATCAATCTGATAAAAGGTATACTTCCAAAAGACGTTGAGGACAGTCGGTGCTACAAGAAAGCCACCTACCGTCATCCAGAGACCGTTTGCAAAGGCGGTGAGGGCGAGGGCGACGACAAAGATGGGGAAGAGAGACGAGATTAAGACGACGAGGGATTCCGCTGCCAGAAGCTCGATGTAGAGGATTGCGAGGTAGTTGAAGAAGCCGTCTGCCCCAGGACGGAGGTTCATTAACCAGTATGTCACGACTGAGAAAAGGAGAGCAATTAAGACTGGAATCCCATTAGGTGGCAAAGGACAAGCGGGTGCTTACAGACAAAGGGGATTCCGATGATGATGTTGGCGAACAAGAAGGAGAGTGAACCGTAAAGACCGTTTGCCCTTTCTTTAACGTAGACGGCTCGATCTTCCAAGAACGCTGGAATATACGCGACCGCCTAGTATTAGATATTTGTTGGATTTCGGAGCTACCATGAAGCTCATAAATGCACTGCCGAAGAACAACGAATTGATGATATTTTGAATATTCCATTGGGAATAGTCCAATCTTAACCAGGCGGTGCCCATCAAGATTGCAAGGCCCAGGTACATCGCAATTCGAACACCATAAGCCAACAAATCGCGATATGATTTCTACGATATCAGCTTGAAGGGAACGGTCATTCGTGTTACCAAAAACATACGGTGTAACAGAATCCAGATTTGGACAAGGAGAGCCCGGGGATACCCGTGCGACCTTTTCGCCGTAATTCTGCGCACTTCATCATCCTTATTCTCGCCAGGTTCGATGGTCTCAAGTAAGTGTTGACGCTCGGGACTCGCCTCCCAAGATGCGATGAGCTTCTCTAACCTTTCCCTGCCGTTATCCCCGGAATCAAAGTCCGCATTGACGAGTTGGAGCATTGCTTCGGGGGGAGAAAGGAATGGATCATGGGGATAGCCCAGGGATTCGAAGTATTGTTGACTTGTGCGTGGGGGGCCAAAGTAGATTGACTTCCCTTGGGAGAGGAGCAGGACTTTGTCGAAGAGGAGGTAGGTGCTCGTTGCCGGTTGATGGATCGAGGCGATGACGATCATCTACTGTTAGCAATCAAAAGAGTTGTGTGTGATGCCCCATGCTCGTGGGCAGCGGCCTTGAGACAAGAGATGATTTCGTGGGAGGCTTTGCTGTCCAGCCCAGAAGTCGGCTCGTCTACGATCAATCAATTATCCAACTTTCACGGGCCAATACCAAGGAAAATAATCTTGGGGAGGGTAATAAGCTGACTTGCTGTCGTAACACGTCTCTTTTGTCCTCCGCTGATACCCCTTTGCAGGGGAGTCCCGATCTTCGTATCCTTGACTCCCAACAATCCGAACTCCCTCAGCAGATCCATCGTCCGTTCTTTTCGCTGACGGCGATTCATGGACGGCAAAGCGAGCTT
>Ga0335081_10015368_pt1 | contig 12381 bp, 9 predicted proteins | sample Lox_Sample_35_FD_206713 | JGI IMG/M metagenome (GOLD analysis project Ga0335081, IMG submission 206713) | Soil microbial communities from Loxahatchee National Wildlife Refuge, Florida, United States - Lox_Sample_3.5 | ecosystem: Environmental > Terrestrial > Soil > Wetlands | place: USA: Florida...
AAGCTCGTGACATGGTGAAACGCTGGCACGCGATAGGACCGTATGTCGACCAGCACGTCGCCAACTTGGACTACGGCGCCTCGGTGGGTAAGATTGCTGTGAGTGCCGCGGTCGAGAAAGTGATTGACGAGCTCAACGACCTCCTCGACAAACCTGACTCAGAGTGGGCTCTGCTAAGGCCTCTCGCAGTCGGGCACCCTGAATGGATGTCTGAAGACAGAGAAGAATTCAGAGTAGGGCTGCAGGCTGCGGTGAGAGAGTCGGCCCGACCCGCCTTTGCACGCTACCTCGGGTTCCTAAGGTCGAAGATACTCCCGATGGCACGTCCTCAGGAGAAGCCGGGTATCATGCACGTGTCTGGAGGCGCCGAAGCCTACGCTAGGCTGATTCGTGTACACACGTCCCTTGACCTTACACCCAAGGAGCTCCACGAGAAAGGACTCTTCGAGGTCACACGAATCAACGACGAGCTTGAAGAGCTGGGTGGTAATATGTTCGGGTCGAAAGACCGAAGGGAGATCCTGAGGCGGCTGAGGACTGACCCCTCGCTTTACTTCTCGAATGGGGAGGAGGTCTTTGCCAAGGCCGAAGCAGCACTCGCTAGAGCGAACGCGGTGATTCACAGGTGGTTCGGGAGGCTTCCGAAGACCTCGTGCGAAGTCGTCGAGATGGCAGAACACGAGCAGAAGCATTCCACCATAGCATACTATAGGCCACCGTCCATGGATGGATCGAGGCCCGGCCGGTACTACATCAACACGTCTGCCCCAGAGACCAGGCCGAAGTACGAAGCGGAGGCCCTCGCCTTCCATGAGTCTGTCCCCGGACACCATTTGCAGATAGCCATCGCACAGGAGCTTGAAGGGGTTCCAGAATTCAGAAAGAATGGAGGGGTCACGGCGTTCGTCGAGGGGTGGGGACTATACTCCGAGCGCCTCGCCGCGGAGATGGGACTCTATTCATCCGACATGGACAGGGTAGGCATCCTCTCCTTCGACGCTTGGAGAGCCTGCAGGCTGGTGGTCGACACTGGGATGCATGCAATGGGATGGACGCGGGAGCAGGCCATCGATTTCATGATGGAGAACAGCGCGCTTGCGAAGAACAACATAGTCAACGAGGTAGACAGGTACATCACATGGCCAGGACAGGCGCTCGCCTACAAGACGGGACAGCTTGAAATGCTCAGATTAAGAAAAGAGGCGGAGGGGCGCCTGGGAAGCAGGTTCGATGTGCGCAGATTCCACGACGTGTTGCTGGGGAACGGGGCAATTCCTTTGAAGGCCCTGGGACAGGTAATGGGAAGCTATGCGTGATGAAGCTGCCGCCGAGAATGGACCAGAGAGGATTGATGCTTGAGTAGACAGGCCGAGAAGGCCGAGGAGTTCCGCGGACTTCACGATAGGAGGCGTGTGCTGATCCTACCGAACGCCTGGGACGTTCCGAGCGCTCGCGTTTTTGAAGATGAGGGCTTCACTGCTGTGGCAACGTCTAGTGCGGGGCTGCTGACGTCGCTGGGATACCCTGATGGAGAGGAGATCCCCTTTAGCGAGTTCGTATCTGCTGTTGGGAGAATTGCGAGGGTTCTCTTCGTTCCGCTGAGCGCAGATGTCGTAGGGGGCTTTGGGGGGACCCCTGAAGGCGTGGCCAGGACTGTGAAAGCGACGGTTGGCGCAGGCGCCGTTGGAATAAACATCGAGGACTTCGTGCACAGCGGCAAGAAGCTCCTCCCCGTCGAGAAGCAGATGGCTAGGCTGCGGGCGCTGGTCCGCCTCCAGAAGTCTCTGGGGGTGCGATTTGTCATCAACGCACGCACAGACGCCCTTAGGTTTGGTGAAGGAGATGATGATGCGAAGTTCGATGAGGCAATCCGCAGAGCAAAGGCGTACAGAGATATTGGGGCAGACTGCGTTTATCCGATGGGTTTGACTGACTCAGATTCGATCGGGAGGTTCGTGAAGGCCTTGGATTTCCCGGTTAATGTAATGGTGCGGAAAGGCCTCCCTCCGGTTTCTGAACTACAACGGCTGGGGGTGGCCAGGGTGAGCTTCGGGCCGAGCGCATCCTATGCTGCCATGGGGCTCTTGGAAAGAGCCTCCAGAGAGGTCCTCGAGAGGGGGACCTATGGTGCTCTGGTCGAAGGGGCCATAACTTTCGACGAGCTCAACTCCTTGGCGGTCCCCCGAAAGAGGAGGCCTGCCTAGACCTTCACTCCGAGCAGCCGTTCGATTATGTCCGATAGGGTGATCATCCCCACCATCTCGTCGTCATCGAAGACAAAGGCAATCGTCGCTCCGGCGTCCTGCATCTTGTCAATCACAGTGGCGAGGCCGTCGTCTCTGGAGACCCGGGCAGGCTGAATCATATATTCCTGAATGCCCATGTCGATGTGGTCCCTCGATACAGCCTTCGAAATCGTCCTGGAGGTGACGGCACCGATGTACATGCTCCTTTTCGCATCGTAGACTGGCATGCGGGGATGGTTTGTCTGCCCCATGGACCGGAGCGCCTCGAGCACGGTTGCGCCGCTGTCAATGGAGACAATATCCTTGGTAGGGGTGATGGCATCGAAGGCGCTGACCTTCGATGAAGCCAGGGCGGTGCGGAGGAGCCTTCCGGCGTCGGGTTCGATGTGGCCCGCCCTCTCGAGCATTGAGACAACGTCTTCGAATTCGGCTGCCAGGTCGACCTCCTTGTACCCGGGCTTACCCACCAGCATCTCGGATAGGGTTCTCGCGAAGTTCGTCAGCGGCACAGTCAGCGGAGCGAGCGCCGACATCAGCATCTTCGTGGAAGGGGCGAGGATGAGGGACATCCGTAGGGCGTTCTCTATGCCTATTGCTTTGGGGAGGAGGTAGAGGAGGATCATTATCACGAAGGAACCCCCGATGGCGCTGTAGACCCAGCCGATGGGACCGAAGTAATCAGAGAGGACGAGGCCGATACTTGTAGCCAAGACGACGTTGGAAAACGTGTCGATGAACGTGGTGACACTCACTAACCTTGTCTTCTCGCTTACTATCTCGAGCGCTGTTGCTGCTCTGGTCGAGCCGTTCCCCATTGAACCGCTGAGGGAGAAGGGGCGAAGGGTCAGGTAAGTCGCTTCGACCAGAGAGGACCAGAAGGAAATGATGGTGGCCAATGTAAGGGAGGCGTAGACTACTGCGGAGACCATTTCCGGTTGTTCTAAGCTCCGCTCTCCACTCAGCTGACTACCGTTCCTATCTTCTCCCCATGGACGGCCTTGACGACGCCTTTGGGGTTAGAGCCGTTCAGCACGACCAACTTTATCCTCGATTCTAACAGGTGGTCAACCGCCACAGGATCCACGATGCTGTGGATACCCGGGCGATGAGATCCTCCCAGGATCTGCTTCATTCTTTCGTAGGTCATCCTGTCGAGCTTCTTCGCTTTCTTGTTGGTCCTCGGGTCGTCCGTGTAGATTCCATTCTGGTCAGAAGCCTTCACAAGCATGTCAGCCCTCCACCTCTGAGCGACCAGGGCTGCCACTGTGTCGGTTGTAATGCCAGGCTTGAGGCCCCCCATGACTGCCACCCTATTCCTTGCCAGCCTCTGTAGCATTCCGTCTATCGAAGTTGGGACACTGCTTACGCCTCCAAGCTTCATGGCGACGAGGCGCGCGTTGAGCCTGGAGGCGTGGATCGCGACGGTGTCCTGTTGGTATGGCGACAGCCCCATCTCAGCAGCGGCCCTGATGTACTCGCGTGCGACCTGGCCCCCGCCGACCACGACTGCTATCGAGTGGCCCTCGAAGTTCAACTCGGAGATGACTTGGGCGTAAGCGTTGACAATCTTCGCCGAGGGGGGAGCGCCGTGGACAGACCCACCGATTCTAAGCACTACCTTCGTGGCCAGCCCCCTCTTTGGCTCCTAGTAGGGTGATAGGTTTTATAAATGGGAGAGGGGGATTCTTCTTTGTTCTCATGGCTGCTGCCTCTGCTTCCGCTTCTGCTCTTCCGGCCTGACGCAGGGGTAGCTCTTCATTGTCAAAGACAGACTCAGTTAGGCTGTACAAGGTAAGGAAGCTAATCTCGGAGCTCAGCAACAAGGAGGGAAGAGGGACTGAGCTCGTCTCTCTTTACATCCCTCCGAAGAAGCCAATCCATGAAGCAATCGCCAACCTCCGCGAAGAGTGGGGGACGGCAGGGAACATCAAGTCGGACACTACGAGGAACCACGTGCAGGACGCGCTCACCAAGACGATGCAGCGGCTCAAACTCTACAGGACACCCCCAGACACCGGGCTGGTAATTTTCTCGGGCGCCCTTCCGACCAACGGGCCAGGGAGCGAAGTGGTGAACGTGTACGAAATCGTACCCCCCAAGCCTGTCACCCAGTACCTGTACCAGTGCGACGACCACTTCCATGTTGAGTGGCTCAAGGACATGTTGAGAGAGGAGAAGGTCTACGGGATTCTCGCGATTGATTCGAGTGAGGCAGGAATGGGGATTCTTAGCGGGGACAGGCTGGAGGTTGCAGACATACTGACGTCGGGCATTTCGGGGAAGACGAGGAAGGGAGGGCAGTCAGCTAGGAGATACGAGCGCGGAAGGGAGATGGAGCTAACCTATTACTTCAACCGCGTAGCTGAGCATGCAACTCGCGTCTTCATAGACAGCAACAAGGTGACAGGGATGATAGTAGGAGGCCCTGGGCCGACCAAGGACGAGTTCCTCAAAGGAGGGTATCTCCACTACGAGCTGCAGAAGAAGGTCCTCGCCGTCCTCGACCTAGGCTACTCGGGGAGAGAGGGGGTCAGGGAACTCGTGGAGAAGGCAGGAGACATACTCAAGGATGTAAGGCTGGTGGAGGAGAAGCGCTTTGTCCAGAAGTTCTTGCTGGAGGTAAACAAGCAGGGAGGCTTGGCGACATATGGGCTGCCGAGGGTCATCGAAGCACTTCAGAAGGCGAGCACTGAGGTGGTGCTCGTTTCAGACGACCTGGATATGGTGAGAATCGACGCCAGGTGCAAGAAGTGTGGAACCGTGAAGAGTGAGACGATTGAAGCCTCGAGGAAGATTCAGCAACGACAGGATATGTCATCCACCCCATGCACCAAGTGCGGTGCCACTGACTACGATGTGGCAGAAAGAGACATCGTGGATGTGTTGGAAGAAATGGCGTTCCAGGGCGGCGCCAAAGTCGAAGTGATTTCATCTGGGACGGAAGAGGGTAGCATGTTTAAGTCGTTCGGAGGAGTAGGAGCCATCCTCAGGTACCGGAGCTAACCTGGGGCACCCACACCCTCAATCCTGCTAGAATCGAAGGCGGCGCTTCGAACCAGCAACTGTTATTATTCCTTGGTGCGTCTGGAAGGACGGGGATTATCGATGCCCATCAGAATAGGGTTGATCGGCAAGACGAATGCTGGCAAGACCACGCTTTTCAACTCGATGACACTCCTCACTGGAGAGGTCTCCAACTACCCTTTCACGACGAAGGCTCCGGAGACTGGGGTAGCGACCGTTGTCACGCTCTGTGTGCACAAGGAGTTCGGGGTGGTGGATAACCCCGCGAACTCCAAGTGTGAAGACGGATGGAGATTCATCCCGGTCGAGGTGACCGACCTCCCGGGTCTGATCAAAGGCGCGTGGATGGGGAAGGGGTTGGGAAACCAATTCCTGAGCGTCGCGGCCCAGTCCGACGCCCTCCTGCACGTGGTCGATGCATCGGGAAGCGTCGACAAGGATGGGAAGATCTCTGAACCCGGTACGGGGGACCCCATGGCGGATTTCGCGGACGTGGAGCTTGAGCTGGTCCTCTGGTATACGAAACTCTTCACACAGAATCTCCCCAAAATTTCGAAGCTTTCGAAGACACCAGGCTATGGGATTCCATTGGCGGTGGAGGAGGTCATGCATGGGATAGGGGTTCGGAGGGAACACGTAGTCTTGGCGATGAAGGACTCCCTACTTGAAGACAAGCCGTTCGATTCTTGGGGTGAGAAGGAAATCCAGAACTTCTGCTGGTCGTTGCGTGAATACTCGAAGCCGACTCTCCTGATAGCGAATAAGATGGACCTTCCATTCGCGGCCGAGAACTTCCAGAAGCTCCGCGAGAAATACAAGGGGCTCATCGTCGTCCCGACAAGCGGGGAAGCGGAGCTAACGCTGAGGAGGGCAGAGTCGAAGGGGCTCATCAGGTATGTCCCTGGTGAGGAGAGGTTTGAGATCTTGAAGCCGCAGGACCTCAACGATGCCCAGAAAAGTGCCCTAGCCTACATCAGGCGAAAAGTATTCGGGGAATATCTAAGGACAGGAGTGCAGTTCGCCCTCAACTCGGTCATCTTCAAGTTGCTCCGGGAGAACGCTGTCTATCCCGTTCAAGATCCCCAGAAGCTCTCTGACAAGAGCGGGCGGGTACTCCCAGACGTCTACCTCCTTCCCAGCGGTTCAACCGTGGAAGACCTGGCCAGAGACATACACACAGATTTGGTCAAAGGGCTGCTGTACGCCGTCGACGTAAGGACAGGCTTGCATCTCCCCACGAACTACGTGCTGAGAGACAGAGACGTCCTCTCGATAGTGTCGACGGCGAAGGAAAGCTAAGAAGGCCTCCAGAGGCCAGGATGCACGGTGGAGAAGATGTCATATGGAAGGCCTTCGCTTTCTGACCTCGAACTCAGGTATCCTTTTGCTCCCAGGTCCAGGAAGTTCTTTGAGTCGATACCCGTGGAGGAGGGACTCTCGAGCAGAGATGTGGTCGCCCAGACAGAGAGCAGGCTCCTAGGGGTGCTAGGTAGAACGAAGTACGAACCGAGCATCTCAGAGCTGGTAGAGTTCTCCAGCTTCTTTGCGGCTGCGCTGGTAGCCAGCCAAGATCCGACCCTGACTTCGAGATACGCGAAGAAGGAAGCGGAAAGAGCTAAGGTGTTCTTCGTCAGAGAGGAACAAAAAGCGAAGTCCCTCGTTATGGCAGAGTGTTTCGGTGTCGGAATCCAACTCGGCGAGGGACAGGAGGGCCGTGCGAGCTACTCCCTCCCCTTCGAGGGCTACCTGGCACTTGCCTCAAAGTATGAATTGGCGAAGAAGAACCCCCAATGGAAGCTCGCCAGGCAGGAGCTCGCCAGAGGGGTCATTCGAATGAGCGACAACCAACTGAACGACCTCTTCGGGGATTGTGCCCTGGGTGCCATTACAGAAGGCGTGAGGAACCTCCGCAAGGCCCCATTTCCCAAGCAGTTGCAGGGGGTGAAGAGCGATGTTCTCCAGTACGTCCCCTCACCGAGGCCGAAGACCAACAAGGGGTACCTCTACGTTGAAGACCTCCTCGCTCATCCTGTTTCCGACGGTCGCCACAGGCTCGTTTGGCTCGTCCTGGCACCCTATCTCGTAAACGTGAAGAAACTGGATGATGAAGCTGCCATTGAGAAGATCCGCGCATTCGTGGCCGCCGCGGGTGAAACGAGTGCTATGAGGCGTTTCGTCGAATACAACGTCCGGAGAGCGAGGAGGAACGGACTCCTTCCGCCGACCTTTGCGACACTCAAGGCGGAGCACCCGGATATTTACTGGCTGCTTCCCAAGGAGGTGCTCGCTGCAGAGTCAGCTCCCAGGAAACCCTCTTCGTAGCAGCTGGAGGATCCTAACACTTCCCTCAAGGAGAAGATTGCTCTGCTGGCACACTACACTCTTGGCCACGGAGAGCTCCCTTCCGACCAGAGGCCCGATTCCGTGAGCGCGAGATATGGGAAAACGGAGACCCAGTAGCGCTGTAGTGGCTGGCATGGGAACCCGGGGTGTTCCATTCCCGCGCGTGTCGAAGGCTTCGCATGTCAGAGAGAACGTGGCGAGCGACCGGGACCTCTCTGCCCAGGACAGGGTGGAGCCGGACCAGAAGTTTCATCGATGACTTAAATCGGCCTAGGGGGAAGTCCCCTAAGGCGGGTGAGTGACCTCCACCCGATCCGCCATACAAATCCCGGAGTGGGAGGAATTGGACAAGAGAACAACCTGGAACACGCGTGGAATTGCACTTACTGCCTTGCTGGCTGCCCTGTATGGAGCCTACGTCTTCTACTTCTCAGTTACGAGCTTCCAAGTCGTGCAGGTGAGGGTGGTGGACGCCCTGCTTCCCCTTTCGGTACTCTTCGGCCCCCCCGCCATAGCCGGACTCACCTTAGGTGTCTTCATTGGAAACCTTCTCGGGAGCCCCTTCGGGCCCATCGATGTCGTCGGGGGGACCATCGCCAACTTTGTCGCCGCGACTCTGGCTTGGTACGTGGGCCGAAGGAAGTTCAGAGGGTCATGGCTGGCGGCTATTTCGTTGGAGGTCGCTTCAGTAACGGTCATAGTAGGGAGTTACCTTGTGGCTCTGACTTCTCCCCCCGAGGTCCCCCTCTGGGTGGGCTGGGCCGAATTCCTGACCAGTGAAGTAATCGCCATTGGGGTCCTTGGCTATCCTCTCCTGAAGGCCGTGGACAGGGCAACGAGGAGAAACGTCATCTTGAGGACCGATAACCCCTCTTAACTTCATATACTCTCAAGTCGGACAGCCTGTAGTAGTTGCAGCCACAGTTCTCAGCGAAGCTTGAGGCCACTTCATGGGACCCTAAGCTCGAGGCTGAGATGAGACAGGTGTGGGACAGTGAAAGAATATTCGAGTTCAAGCCATCGAATAGCAAGAATCGCAACTTCGTGATGGATACGCCCCCTCCTTACCCCTCCGGCAAGCCGTGGCATCCCGGAGCACTGACTCAGTACACCCAGATTGACATGATTGCAAGGGCGGCGAGGATGAGGGGTTTCAACGTCCTGTATCCTGTGGGCATAGACAGGAACGGCCTCCCCGTAGAGATCTTCGCCGAGAGGAAGTACCGAGTACAGATGAGGAAGACCCCGCGCGAGGAGTTCATCAATCTCTGCAAGCATGCCCTCGATGACCTCGAGGCATACATGGTGGGCCTCCTCAAGACACTGGGAATCTCTGGGGATTACTACAACAAGTACAGGACAGATTCGGAGGATTACAGGAAGCTCACGCAGTGGTCATTCATCGAACTCTGGAAGAAGGGGCTGATATACCTCGCCAATAGGCCCAACAACTACTGCATAGATTGCAACACAACCATAGCTGACGCAGAAATCGAATACGAGGAGCTCCCCACTTTCCTAGTCACAAACACGTTCAAAGTGAAGGACAGCAAAGCCGAACTGCCGGTGGCCACGACGAGGCCCGAGCTCCTAGCGGCATGCCAGATGCTGGTCGTGAATCCGGCTGATGGAAGATACAAGAAGTTCGTCGGGAAGACGGCCACAGTCCCTCTGTACAACAGAGAAGTGCCGATCAGGGCGCACAAGAGCGTAGACCCGAAGTTCGGGAGTGGGGTTGTGATGGTATGCAGCTATGGCGACTATAACGACGTCATGCTGTTCAGGGAATTCAAACTCAAGGAGGTGGTCGCCGTGGACATGGATGGGAAGATGACCGCGGCGGCTGGCAAGTACGCCGGGGTGTCGATCAAGGATGCGCGATCGCAGGTAATCCAGGACCTGCAAGAGTCAGGCGTCGCCGTAAAGGTGGAGCAGATTCAGCACAGGACTCCGCTCTGCGAACGAAGCCACACACCCATTGAAATCATCCCCATGGAGGAGTACTATCTCAAGCAGCTTGAATTCAAGGCGGCCTTGAAGAAGACGGTCAAGAAGATCGAGTTTCATCCAGCGATGCATCGGCAGATCCTTCTTGACTGGATAGACGTGCTCACCACAGACTACCCGATCTCCCGGCGCCGGTACTACTCCACCGAGATTCCGGTCTGGTTCTGCAGCAAGTGCAACACTCCCCACCTCCCCAAGGCAGGAGTCTACTATAGGCCTTGGAGAGACGAAGCACCGTTCAAGAAGTGCAAGAAGTGCGGGAACACGAAATTCATCGGCGAGACCAGGACCTTCGACACGTGGATGGATTCGAGCCTGTCACCACTCTACATCTCCAAGTACATGAAGAACAACAAATTCCATGCCTTGACGTATCCTGCTACAATCAGAACGCAGGGCAAGGACATCGTAAGGACATGGCTGTACTACACCCTGCTCAAGTGCTACCAGCTAACTGGGAAAGAGCCCTTCAAGCATGCCTGGATAGGGGGTCTGGGACAGGATTCTCAGGGAAGGGCGATGAGAAAAAGCCTGGGGAATTTCGTCGACCCTGAACCGATCCTGGTGAGATTTGGGGCCGATGCGTTCAGGTTTTGGGGCGCAGCGGAAGCTGGCCTCGGGTACGACTTCAGGTTCAGTGAGGAGAGGATTGCAGGCACCGGTAAGTTCCTGACGAAGCTTTGGAATACTTGCAGGTTCATCAGCTCATTCCCAATGCCGGAAACCGCTCAGCTGACTTGGACAGACAAGTGGATGCTCAATGAGCTTGGGAAGCTTACTCAGGAGTGCGTCGAGGCCTACGAGCGGTTCGATATGTTCGCCGTGTCAACCAAGGTGAGGGAGTTCCTTTGGAACATCTTTGCCTCGCACTATCTAGAGATGGCGAAGGGGAGGGCGTATGGAGACGGAGCGACAAAGGAGGAGCAGGAAGCGGCGTGGTACACACTTCACCGTGTGGTGAAGAGCATGCTACTGCTGCTCGCGCCGATCGTCCCCTACATGACGGACTACACCTGGAGAAAACTCTACGGCGCTCATAGCATCCACTTGGAAGCTTTTCCCAAAGCTGAAAGGTTCGACGTGAGCGAGAAAGTGAGCCAGAGCATAATCGAATTCAACGCCCAAGTGTGGAAATCAAAGAAGGACAAGGGGCTGACGCTCAAGGATTCCATCAGTACGAGAATCCCAGCGAACCTCAAGCAGTTCGAGAAGGATCTCGTCAGGATGCACCACATTACACGCTGAGCTGATTCACCCGTGAAATTAGATAGATGACGAATTTCTAATTGGCCTCCTGCCGATTTTAAATATTGAACTGCTTCATTCGGACGTGATGCAAGTAGTCTCTGAGCGCAGGCGGTGCATGTGGTGCGACAATGTCCTAGACCCCACCAATGGGATTGAATTGTCGTACAATTGCTGCGTGAACTGTCTGTACCCTCTGCCGACTGAGTAGATGTGCCCTAACTGCTCGCAATCTGGTCGTATTCTGACTGCTCGAACCTGACAGAAACTGAAGATGCGTTTTGCTCCATGTGACCAACGCTGGCGGCCTTGGGAATTGCCAGGCGAATTATCGCAACAAAAGGTGATAAAGCGAGTTCGGAGCGAGCAGTGCGTGCCGCGGTAGCTCAGCCTGGTTAGAGCACCTGCCTTGTATCCTGGCCAAGGAGAGCAGGGGGTCGCGAGATCGAATTGCAAAGGGCACGGAAGTCTCGCCCGCGGCTCTTTTCACAAATCAGCTCCCACTCTTGCGCAGTGTTTCGAAGACGTCGCGAACTACCGCAACCAAATACTGAGCGTACTCGTCGTCGCTGAATTCCACCACGTCAACCTTCCCTGTCTTGACTGCGACCTTGTAGCTCAGAAGATGGTAGCACGTCTCTTCCCTGCCTCCCGTGACGCGAAAATAGAAATTGCTGCAGGAGCAGTACGGCTTCTCGGGGTCAATGAACTCATCGCCGAGTCTGCCGACGACCGTAGTGATCCTGCGGCCGGTTGGGAGGAACAAGCATTCCTTGACGCCGCCGGCGAGAACGACGTCTATCGCCCTGTCCAGCTTCGGCCCTTGGCTCGCGAATTCAGGCAGCCTTGCCCGGAGAGATTCGTGCTCGCTCGTCCTCTCACCCTGCCGGCCTCAGGAACTCGGATAGTGAGGTCTGGTCTTCGACCCCGGCCAACCCTGATACTCTCACCCCGACCCGCCTGAAGTCTTTCGTCACCGCAGCGCTCAGCTCTTCGAAGAGGGCCAGCGCCGTCTCCCAGATCACGGTCGGGTCGCTCATGGGGGTGTCGAAGGTCTTGCTCTTGGTCCTTGTCGAGAGGTCGGTCAGTATCCCTATTGCGGTGACGGTCCTAAATGATTTCGATGAAGAAATCAGCTTCCGGTGGACGTAATCGATTCCTTCAGATAACTGTTGCATAGCCTCGTGGGGGCTCCGGGTGTCATGCTTTAGCGTGACAATGCGGCTGAATTGAGTGGGCTCGAGGTCCGCGACCACGGGGTCGGAGTCTGTGCCCGTGGCGGCAGCCAGCAAGTAAGCCGCTAATTTCTTTCCGAAGCGGTGCTCGAGCTCTGTCGGCTCGGCCGCGGCGAGAGCCCCGACAGTCGCGATCCCCATTTTGTCCAGCTCCGAGGACGTCTTCGGGCCTACGCCGTATAGCTTGGCAACCGGAAGCGGCTCGAGGAATCCCCTGGTATCGCCAGGTGTTACTACAATCAGCCCGCCGGGTTTCGCCATGTCGGAACCGAGCTTCGCGA
>Ga0335081_10015371_pt1 | contig 12380 bp, 10 predicted proteins | sample Lox_Sample_35_FD_206713 | JGI IMG/M metagenome (GOLD analysis project Ga0335081, IMG submission 206713) | Soil microbial communities from Loxahatchee National Wildlife Refuge, Florida, United States - Lox_Sample_3.5 | ecosystem: Environmental > Terrestrial > Soil > Wetlands | place: USA...
AAATTCCTTCTTATCTCAAGAACCAAGAAGATTGCATTCGTGTAGATTCTTGAGATTTGTTTTATAATTTACACTAATAGAAACACAGTTGATTTATGCCATTCCCTAATTCAAGATTCCGAAATCAATAGGTCCTGAATCAGGTTCAGGACCTGGTTCGGAATGACAAAAAGGCCAGAACCGCAATGCCATGCTGAACTTGTTTCAGCATCCCACTTGATGCGTCTGTATTAATTTGACCAAACAACACGGGGGCCGGCTCATGGACTATATCAAAAAATTGATTAATATCGTCGGTGAGGAAAATGCAAGGGCCGATGAAATCGAGCGTCTTTGCTACTCCAGGGATCTATCGGTCCACGAAGCCGTCCCGGATGTCATTGTTTTTGTCAAAACCACAGAAGAGGTTTCAAAAATCATGTCTTTGGCCAATAAGGAAAAAATTCCTGTGACCCCGAGAGGATCGGGGACAAGCGCTGTGGGAGGCGCCTTGGCTGCCAAAGGAGGCATTCTGCTCGACCTGAGCAGGATGAATCGTATTTTAGAGATAGACAAAGAGAATGGATATGTCGTGGTCGAACCCGGCGTCATATGCAACCATCTCAATGCAGCCATTGCCCCCACCCATTTTTTCCCTCCTGACCCTGGGAGCGCTAACCTTGCGTCGCTGGGAGGAATGGTTTCGACCAATGCCAGCGGAAATCGGGCTCTGAAGTACGGCACGACGAAGAATTACGTCTTGGGGCTGGAAGTCGTGCTGGCTGATGGGCGAATGATTAACACAGGTTCGGTCTTAAGCAAGACCTCTTCCGGGTACGACCTGACCCAGCTCTTCACCCAGGCCGAGGGCACGCTCGGCATTATCACAAAGATCATTCTGAGAATCCTCCCGGTTCCCGAATATGTTGCTTTTGCAGAGGCGCGATTTCATTCTACCCTTGAGGCCGGAAAGGCGGTTCGCGAAATCCTGACCTCGGGTATTGCACTGTCTTCTTGCGAGATCTTGGACAAAGTGACGATCGATGTGGTGAACAAAGCGATGGGACTCGACATCCCCGATCGAGTGGGATGCCTCCTTTTCATTGAAATCGACGGGAATAAAAAGGCCGTCCAGGAAAACATAGTAAAAATCAATAAAATTTGTGAGGCCAATAACGGTATCGAAAATAAATGGGAGGATGACCCGGCAAAACGTCTCAAGATGTGGGCCGCCCGACAAGGGATTATCGCCTCTTTATCAAAAGTCAAGAGAGGATCAAGGATGCAATCCATTATGGATGATCCGGGAATCCCTATCACCAAAATCCCGGAAGCCATTATGGAAATCAACAAAATCTCGGAGAAACATCATATCCCCATCAATACCTTCGGCCATATCGGTGACGGGAATATTCATCCCATCATCATCTCTGACCCCAGAAATAAGGAGCAATGGAATACCATCCGAGACGTAGCCAAGGACTTAATTGACCTCACGATGCGGCTCAGGGGCACGCTCACGGCCGAGCATGGAACGGGAATGGCCAAATCGTCTTATATCAAGAAGGAGCTTGGAGAAACGCTCGAAGTGATGAAGGAGATCAAAAAAGCCCTCGACCCCAACAACATCCTCAACCCGGGAAAGATGGGATTCGACGACTCCATTCAGGGCATTTATGAGAATTTTGCTTTTCTACCCCTGGTTGAAAGGCCTGGCGAGATTCAAACCTTTGGCGAGGCACTGGACAATGAGATCATGGCCTGTATCATGTGCGGATTCTGCAGGGCAGGGTGTCCCACTTATGGGGAGACCTCCCTCGAATCGACCAATGCGCGCGGAAGAGTTATCTTGGCCTATCACCTCCTCACCGGGAAGCTGAAGCCCTCGAAGGAACTCGCGGAAAGGTTTTATAAGTGTACCACCTGTCTGAACTGCAATGCCGTCTGCCCCGCAGGCGTCAAAGTTTCCGATATTGTCCAGGCAGCCCGCGTACGGCTAGTAGAGGCAGGATATCTTCCGCCCATCCACCGGACGCTGATTCAATCGATCGAAGAGAAAGGAAACCCCTTTGGGGAAGCCACAGAAAAAAGAGGGGAGATCTATCCTGCAGAGTTTAAGTTCAAAGAGAAAGCATCCACCCTTCTTTTTTTCGGGTGCGTGGCTTCCTATCAGGATATCAACGTTATTCCAAGCACCTTGAAGATCATGGATAAGGCGAATATCGACTATACGACATTGGGAAATGACGAGTACTGCTGTGGGTACGTCTCTTATCTGGTGGGGGATCAAAAAGAATTTGAGAGCTGCATCAAAAATAATATAAGTCGCTTCGAACGGATGGGGCTTAGAGAGATTGTGACCACCTGTGCCGGATGTTTTCGAACCTTTAAAGATCTCTACCCAAAACAAACCAGGTTTCCTAACATCCAGGTTTACCATGCGGTAGAATATCTGGAAAAGCTCATCAACACCGGCAAGCTCAGTTTTAAGAATGGGGCTAAAATGAAAGTGGCCTATCACGACCCCTGCGATATCGGGCGACACATGAATATCTATGACCCACCCCGAAATGTCATCAGGGCGATCCCGTCGGTGGAATTGATTGAATTTCCTCAGAACAGAAACCTTGCCAAATGCTGCGGTGGCGGTGGGGGTCTTAAGGCTTATGACACGGAAATGAGCTTAGAGATAGCTTACAAACGCGTTCAACAGGCTTCGACCATAGGAGCGGATACCATTGTCTCTGCCTGTCCGGCGTGTAAGTCCAATTTACAACTGGCCGCCGCAAGACTTCGAAAAGAGAAAAAAGGCCGGATCAAAGTGATGGATATTACGGAGCTGGTAGCGGAAGCGATGGCCTGAACCGCAAAGCGCATAGAGCATGGCGCAGAGCGAAAGAAGAAGCACCAATCCTAAGCACCAAATAACAAACCAATCCAGATGACCCAAATTCAAAATTCCAAACAAAATCGTTTCGGTGATTTGAAATTGAGAATTGGAGTTTATTTGGGATTTGAAATTTGAAATTTGGAATTTCAGACCCTATACGCTAAGCGCTTTGCGCTATGCATTATTTCGTAAGGTATTCTTTCCAAATCTCCTCGAACCTTCCGGTCAACTCCCTGAATTCATAAAGAAGCGTCATCTCATTAAGGTATTGATCCAATGTGACCGCTTTCGACGTCTCCACGAATCTCCTGCAGCTCTTTCTGAGGCTGGGTCTGAGCTTATCGCATCCGATCGTCTCTGCTCGGATTCTCACCGGCAAGCCCATGTGGGCCGTGCCCGTTTCGTCATAAAACCTGCCGTGGAGGCAACGAATGCACCTGGTCTTTCTCAGGTGAATAGCCTTATCGATTTCTTCGTCAACCGCCTGGCGAATCATCTTCTTCAAAAGAACCGTTCTTTCCTTCTGAGCCATCGCCCTTGTCAGTTTAAGGATTTCTTTCTTAGTCTCCCGAATCGATTGGGACATCCCATCGATAATAATGTGTGGCGTGAGGGAGCGCTGCAGGCGCAGAAGCCTGACCTCCTGGGTGATTAGGGTCCTGATCCCCAGCTTTATCGCATCCTTTAATTCTTTGTCTCTCATCGGCATATAAATCTTTTACCAAAAAGAAAGGTTTTTAGCAAGGGAGAAATGGGTTGGGTCGTGACGGGGGGGAGCCATAGCGTGAGAGGAAGAACATCGATCATGGATTCAGGGTACCTTTTTGATCTGAAACATCTTGACTTTAACTGAATTATTAGGTAATGATTCGACGAATTTAGAGATTCCACAACGCTTCACTAATCAAGAGCTTTAATCTTATAAGAATGCCGATATCGGAAACTTTTGCTCAAACGTCACCTTCACGGTTGGCGGTTTCAGTAATCATTCCAGTGCGAGATGGCGGCCCGGGTTTCCGCAGGTGTCTGCAAGCGATTACCGAGGCTGCTCCGGCCTCTACTGAAATTATCGTGGTAGCAGACGGAGATACGGACGGCTCCTGGCACGTCGCAAAAGAATTCGGGGTGAAAGTCTTGAGAAATGATCGGCCACAGGGTCCTGCTCAAGCTCGAAATTTTGGAGCGCAGGCCGCTCAAGGAGACATCCTTTTCTTTCTTGACGCGGATGTCGTGATTCATCCCGATGCGATCGCACTGGTCGAAACGACTTTTCGCAACGACCCTCGACTGACCGCCCTCTTCGGGTCCTACGATGACGAACCCGGCGAAAATAACTTTCTCTCTCAGTATAAGAACCTATTTCACCACTATGTTCATCAGATGTCACGAGAAGAAGCGTCCACATTCTGGTGCGGCTGCGGAGCTGTGCGCCGTAAGGTTTTCTTAGAACTGGGGGGGTTCAAGGAAACCTACCGAAAACCCAGTATTGAAGATATCGAACTGGGTTACCGAATGAAACAAGCGGGATACCGAATTCGTCTCTCCAAGGAACTTCAGGTCAAACACCTGAAACGGTGGAATTTCCGAAGCCTATTGAAATCTGACTTTTTCGACCGGGCCCTTCCGTGGACAGAACTGATTTTAAGGGATCGCAGTTTCGTCAATGATTTGAATCTGCGGTTCTCGAGCCGCCTCAGCGTGGCGCTGACCTATGGTTTTCTGGCAGCCATGGTCGGAGGTTACTGGTGGTCTGGCTGTTTTGCCGTTGCCGGTGGATTCGCCCTCCTGCTCATCGTCCTTGGCACGCCCGTGTATCGGTTTTTCCTTCAAAAGCGCGGGTTCTGGTTTATGATCGGAACAATTCCTTGGCATTGGTTCTACTTTTTTTATTGCGGTTTGGCTTTCGGAATTGGTCTGGTTCAATACTTATTCTTCAGGCGCAAATCCTCAAAGGTCGGTTTGTCAGTCACCCCATAGGGATGATCTGACACCGGCTCATTCTCGGAGCAGAGCGGATGGAGCATCGTCCCGTCGTGATCATCGGTGCCGGCCCCGCAGGCTTGACTGCTGCCTACGTACTTTCCAAGGCAGGGGTACGATCTATCGTTCTCGAGAAAGACCAAACGGTAGGGGGGCTTGCAAGAACGGTCAACTACAAGGGCTATTATTTCGACACGGGGGGACATCGTTTTTTCACCAAGGTCGAGTCCGTTGAAAATATCTGGAAGGAAGTGCTTGGCGACGATCTACTCCAACGTAGCAGACTCTCGCGAATCTATTACAACAAGAAATTCTTTTACTACCCGCTTCGTCCCTTAAACGCTCTGCTGGGGTTGGGGGGATGGAATAGTATTCTCATCCTTTGCAGTTATCTGACCGCCCAGTTATTCCCATCGAAAGACGAGGAAACCTTCGAGGACTGGGTTTCAAACCGTTTTGGAAAACGGTTGTTCAAAATCTTCTTCAAGACCTATACCGAGAAAGTCTGGGGAATCTCTTGCAATGACATCAGCGCTGAATGGGCTGCCCAACGGGTCAAAGGGCTTTCCCTCATGACCGCCCTCAAAAATGCGATCATCAAAAACCGGAATGAACAGAGAGACAAAAAGAAAGTAATTAAGACACTGATTGACGAATTCGATTATCCTAAGTTAGGCCCCGGCATGATGTGGCAAGCCTTGGTGGACATCCTCCAGAGGACGGGTTCTCAGGTTTGGCTAGGAAGCGAAGTTGAGGGAATTCGGTGGTCGAGAAATAAAGTGGAGGCCCTTGAAGTAAAACGAAACGGACAAACTGAATTCTTATACGGTTCGGATTTTATCAGCAGCATGCCCATCCGTGAAGCCTTACAGAGGTTTAAACCGGCGGTGCCGAAAGACGTGCTGGATGCCGCCAACGATCTCAAGTACAGAGACTTTCTCACAGTGGCTCTCATCATTAGGAAACCCATGCTATTTCCGGATACATGGATATACATCCATGATCCCGACGTAAAGGTCGGCCGGATCCAAAACTTCAAAAACTGGAGCCCTTTCATGGTTCCCGACCCAAATAACACGTGTTTGGGTCTGGAATATTTTTGTTATGAAGGAGATGAGCTTTGGAACCTTCCGGATGATGAATTGATAGAGGTTGGGAAAAGGGAATTGGAAATCTTAGGCTTGGCGAATAAAAACGATGTGCAAGAGGGTACCGTGGTGCGGATGCCCAAGGCCTATCCCATTTACGATTTGACTTACAGGAAGTCATTGGAGGTCGTGCGCCAATTCCTGAAACCACTCGACAACCTTCAGATGGTCGGACGCAACGGGATGCATAAATACAATAATCAGGACCATTCCATGCTCACGGCCATGCTCTCGGCGGAAAATATTCTCGGGGCGAATCATGACTTGTGGACAATCAACGTCGAGCAGGAATATCACGAAGAAAAGGTGTTAGAACCCGGTGAGGAAGCGGCTTTAGATAAGCTCCTTCCCGCTATATTTTCCAGGATGGATCAATTGGGACTGGCTACGGCGATAGGGTCGGTTTGCGGTCTCCTCACTTTTCTTGCCACGATTTGGTTGGTGACGAAGGGCGGAGCTGCGAGTCCTTATCTCCGGCTCCTCAATCAGTATTTTTTCGGATTTACGGTCACTGTAAAAGGCGCTTTCATCGGGATGGCCTATAGTTTTTCATGGGGATTCCTCTCCGGATGGCTCTTCGCCTATCTGAGGAACTTTTCTGTCGCTTATTACATCTATCGGATAAAAAGAAAAGCCGAATTGCTGACCTTCAGGGATTTCTTAGATCATTTCTAATCGGGTGGATTGCATGGGAGCAGGAAATTCGTGAAGATGACAAGAATCGCCGATATCCTTCCATAAAGTCTAACAGTGGAGTGTTACCATGGCAGCTGAAAAACTTGCAAATGAAGAGAAATTGCTAAGAGGTGTCCTCCGCCTGAACGCCAAGATTATGGGATTGGTTTTTGGCATCGTCATGGGTCTCGTTATCTTCATCGGAACCAACTGGCTCCTCATCAAGGGCGGCTACACCACCCCAGAAGGAAAGTATGTCGTGGGCCCCCATTTGCAGCTTCTCAGCCAGTTCTTCATTGGATATAAAGTCTCGTTTTGGGGAAGCATCATCGGTTTCTTTTACGGCTTTGCCCTGGGGACACTGTGTGGTTCGGCTATAGGCTGGATCTACAATAAGATTGTTGATTTAAAATCAAAGTAATCCGGACAATATGAGAGGGATGACTCCGGGGATCAACCTTTCATTAGACCAGGGGACCCATGCCTGCGTTCGGAGATTGATGGAGAACCACTAGGATATGAGTCTTTATGAGAAGCCCCAATTGTCAGTGATCATACCTTCGTTTAATTCCACGAAAACGATAGAAGCCTGCCTCGAATCATTAAGCAACCAAGCCACCGATAAGACTTTTGAGATTATTGTGGTAGATAGTTCTACGGATGCTCAGATCGAGATTGTGGTAAAAAAATTCCCAAGGGTCAGATTATATCGATTTCCAGAACGCAAATTTCCAGGAGACGCGCTGAATTTCGGTATCTCTAAGGCCAAGGGCGAAATATTAGCATTCATCGGGGCTGATTGTATAGCAGATGAGAATTGGGTCGGTGAAACCCTAAAGGCCCATCAATTGGGATACCCTGTAATAGGGGATGCAGTGGATAATGGAAATCCTGGAAGTTATGTGGGATGGGGATATTATTTCTGTGAGTTCAGCCAATGGATGCCCCGATCCTCAAAATGCCAGATGGATGATGCCTGTTGCCTCTCCCTTAAGCGGTGGGCCTTCGACAGATATGGGCCTTTTTTGGAAGGGACCTATTGCTCGGATACCGTATTTAATTGGAGGCTGGGAAAGGATGGATATAAACCATTATTTATTCCGTCCATAAAAATATCCCATATCAACATTGACAGTTTGAAAAGCCTTCTGAAACATGAAATGCTCCATGGAAGATCCTTCGCTAAAGTCAGGACCATGGAGCAAAATTTCTCAATGTTGCAAAGAATAATTTTTATTTTGATATCGCCGTTGTTGCCTCTTTTACTGTTTTACCGTACGGCACGGCGTGTTTTCAAAAATAGAATCTACCTCAAACAGTTCATATTTTCGCTTCCTGTTGTATTTTTGGGATTGAGCTTATGGTCTTGGGGAGAATTTCTTGGATACTTATCAAAGCCAAAGAAACGGATCGGCGGCAGTGAAGACCACAGGAGTATATTCCGCTAACTTTTGCCAGCGATGAGAATATAGAAAACAGTTAGATGAAATGGAATGTACAGATATAACACTGAGGGCCATTGAATGCTCATGAGAATGGTCACCGTTGAAAATATCTTAGAAGCAACGCATTACCTCTGAGATTTAAGCACAAGGCTTGAATACCTTAAGCTAATATAAGACTCCGCAGATTATGGCATCTCTACTGGAAAAAGGACAACTTCTGAAAGGATTGCTCACCAGGGAAAGGGCCTACGTAGGGCCCTTTTATGCCACTGTTGATGTCACCCGGCGTTGCAACCTTCACTGCCCGGGTTGTCCTTACCACTCGATAGAAGCGAACCTCCCATTACCTGGTGAGAAGGCTATACTCGATATCCCCTTTGATCTATTCAAGAGATTATGTAATGAACTCAGAACAATGGGCACCAGGAGCCTCATCATCACAGCGGAAGGTGAACCCCTTCTTCACCCCTTAATCTTTGAGATGATTTCAAAGGCCAAGGAGATAGGGCTTACGGTTACTCTGTTTACGAATGGCACTTTCCTTGACGAAGTGAGGGTCCGAGCTTTGATCGATTCCCGACTCGATCTTCTCAGGGTCAGTCTCTGGGGCAGCACTCCAGAAGAATATGTGAAAACTTATCCTGGAACAGACCCAGACAATTTCAGTAAGGTGATAGAGGGATTAAAACTCATGGTTTCCCATAAGGCGGCGCAAAGAAACCGTTTCCCCTTGGTTCAGCTTTACCAGCCTCTCACCCGATACAACTTTGAAAGGGTTGAAGATAGAGTAAGATTGGCCCTCACAACAAGATGCAGAGACCTGTCCTTTTCTCCTTTTGTTTCTCTCCAGAGCGAATCAACCGATCTTGTCCTCACTCCAGACGAAGAAAGGGAACTCAGCTTCTCCTTATCCGGTCTGAGAAAAAGACTCAAATCGCTCTCGATCAGCCATAACATCAATGAAACTCTCCTTTACTACAGGATTGATAAATCGATGTGGCAAACACTACCGTGCTACATTGGCTGGCTTCACGCCCGCATCAGGGCGGATGGGACGGTCCTTCCCTGCGTCAGATGCAACCTACCGATGGGCCATCTTGAAGAAAAAGGATTCCATGAAATTTGGAACGGAGTGGAATACCGAACTTTTCGGCGACAGACTCTCACCAGGGAAGGATTGATCTCCATCGGAAAGGAATATGACTGCACCTTCTGCTGTCACCTTAGGGATAATGTGCGCGTTCATCGCTTGTTTAAATGGTTCTTGCCTTTTCTGCGTCATCCCAATAAGAAATGGCCATGATCGGACGGCTGACCCATGGCATGCGCCGAATCAATAGGAACAAGGGCCGATAATATAGGCAATCGAACCTCTCATCTATAGACGTGATGATGAGATCATGGATCAGTTTTTCCTTCTTTAAGGTATAATGTCTGATGGAGCAGAAAAAACCTTTTTTTTCGATCATCATCCCGACTTACAATCGCCCAGATAAACTGGCTGATTGCTTGAAGTCTCTATCTCGCCTGGATTATCCCCACGACCGGTTCGAAGTGATTGTCATTGATGATGGGAGTAAACCTTCGCCCCAAACCGAGGCGGCTTGTTTCTCTGATCAGCTCGACCTGACGCTGCTCACACAAACCAATGCCGGCCCGGCTGCTGCCCGCAACCAAGGCGCCTCAAAAGCAGGCGGAGAGTTCCTAGCCTTTATAGACGACGACCGCACTCCATTCCCAGATTGGCTGCAGAAGTTGGCAAACCGTTTTGCCGTAGTTCCAAATCACGCCATCGGTGGACGGACGCTCAATGCCCTTCCTGAGAACCCCTATTCAATCGCCAGCCAAAACCTCATCGATGCCGGTTACGCTTACCATAACCCCATCGCCGGCCAGGCCTCCTTTTTCGCTTCCAATAATCTGGCGGTGCCGGCAGCCCATTTCCATTCGATCGGTGGCTTTGATATCACATTCAAAACATCTGAGGATCGTGATTTCTGCGACCGCTGGCGGCACAGTGGCTTCCGGATGACCTACGCCCCAGAGATTCTAATCTACCACTCTCATTCCGTGAATTTTTGTGCTTTTTGGCAATGCCAATTCAATTATGGAAAAGGTGCATATCGATACCATCAAGCAAGGGCACGACGTGGAACGGGACGATTTAGGCCTGACCCAAAATTTTATTTGGAGTTAATTTCTAAGTCGTTTATACAGGAGCGGGGGAACGGGGCATGTTGGGTGACGGTGTTGCTGCTGATATCACAAATCGCCAATGTCATGGGTTTTCTACGGGAAGGGTTCAACCGAATCATGAGGAAATAGACCCAAGGAGCTATTGATGTCTACTCTCAAAGTAGGCTTGATGGGATGTGGCCGGATTGCCCACTCGGTCCATCTCCCAATTTTAAACCGTTTAACGGGTGTCGAATTGGTGGCATTGGCTGAAGCTGATCCCGGGCGTCTCGAAAGAGCCAAGTACCTTGTGTCCAAGGCGATTACTTTTGACCATTATGCGGGACTCTTGGAAATGAAAGAGGTCGAGGCAGTGGTCATTTGTCTGCCCAACGACCTTCATGCTGAGGCGGCTATTGCAGCGCTTCGAGAGGGCAAGCACGTCTATTTAGAAAAACCTCTCGCTACAGGCCTTGACGAGGGACGAAGGGTGCTGGAGGTTTGGCAGGATACACAACTCGTTGGGATGATCGGCTTTAACTATCGTTTTAATCCGCTTTATCGGATGATTCAGCAGCATCTCCGGGCAGGCAGCTTAGGGAAATTAGTGGGAGTACGTTCGCTCTTTTCCACAACGGGGCAAAATGCGCCCGATTGGCTACAAGCAAGGCCTACCGGGGGCGGGGCCTTGCTCGATTTGGCATCCCACCATTTTGACCTTATCGATTTCTTCTTCGGTCAAAAGATACGAGAAGTGTTTGCATCGGTACAGTCTTTGCGCAGCGAAGATGACAGTGTCATGTTACAATTGAAGCTCTCCGACGGCTTGATGATTCAATCCTTCTTCTCCATAAGTTCTGTTGAGGAGGATCATTTCGACATTTACGGACAGGCCGGAAAGTTATCGGTCGATCGTTACCTTTCACTTGACGTCGAAGTCAATGGTCCAACGCTCGATTTTATCCGCCTCAGACAGGTGTGGCATGGGTTGAAAACCGTCATGCACATTCCTTATCTCATGAAAAAAATTCGCGCGCCCGGCCATGAACTTTCTTATCGAGAGGCATTGGCCCATTTTATAACGGCTGCACGGGCTCATCGCCCTGCCGTTCCAGACCTTTACGCCGGTTTCCAGAGCCTGAGGATAATTGAGGCCGCTGAGGAGTCAGCCAGGGCAGGACGACCGGTATCGCTGCCGGATTAGGCCGCATGAAGATACCCCTTCTTTATTGATAACGAAAGGATAAATATGAGCGGATCCTATCCCCCAGAGATGTCGGTGGTAATTATCACACCCGATAATTATCAGACCGTCCGCGAAACCATCAAATATCTCCGAGCACAGACCGTAAAGGAAAAGTTGGAGATTGTCATCGTCGCACCGTCTTTCAACAACCTCGATCTTAACGAATCGGAGCTGAAGGAATTTCAGAGTTTTGGCGTGGTCGAATTCGGGCCAATCAAATCTTCGGCCAAAGCCAGGGCTGCCGGCATTCGCCGGGCCAGTGCTCCGGTGATTGCCTTCGTTGAAGACCACGCCTATCCTGACCCGAGATGGGCTGAAGTACTTATCGGGACGCACCGACAATCCTGGGCTGCGGTGGGGCCTGCGATGTGTAATGCCAATCCGACCCATATGACCAGTTGGGCCAATCTGATTATCGAGTACGGACCATGGCTTGATCCAGCGGAGGCAAGCGTCGTGGATCATTTACCAGGACATAACAGTACCTACAAGCGCCTTCAGCTCTTGGACTATGGGTCTGAGCTCGAGGCCATGCTGGAGGCCGAAAGTATCCTTCACTGGGATTTACGGGCGAAGGGATACCAGCTTTACTTAGAACCAGCAGCAAAGACATTTCACATGAACTTTTGTTCGGCTGTTTCGTCGATAGCGCTGCGGTTCTATGCGGGACGTCATTTTGCGTCAACACGTAGCCACACCTGGCCATCACTTTTGCGTTTCTTCTATTTCACCGGGTCCCCTCTGATTCCACTCATCCGTTTGTTGCGCATCTTGCGAGAATTACGCCGGCCCGGGCGGCCGCAAAAAATACTCCCGTGCGTCCTGCCGTCACTGGTGATCGG
>Ga0335081_10015373_pt1 | contig 12378 bp, 11 predicted proteins | sample Lox_Sample_35_FD_206713 | JGI IMG/M metagenome (GOLD analysis project Ga0335081, IMG submission 206713) | Soil microbial communities from Loxahatchee National Wildlife Refuge, Florida, United States - Lox_Sample_3.5 | ecosystem: Environmental > Terrestrial > Soil > Wetlands | place: USA...
CGAGCGCTCGTTCCTCTGGCACGTGTTCACGAGATTCGAGCCCGCCGCGGACGTACGCGGCAGGCAGGACGTGGTCCGGAACCACATCGCCTTCACGCCGCCCGTCGTCCTCGATGCCCGAACGAAGCCCTGGATGCCGGACGTCGTGAAGGTGGATCCGGGCACCGCAGCGCTCGTCGACCGGCGCTGGTGCGAGTACTTTCCGGGCCGATGACCGACAGTTTTCGTCACCCGAACCACCCTTTCTCGGGCGGCAAAGGGGGCAAGGGGGAAACACGGCCGTGTTTCCCCGATCATTCGCAGTTGCGGGCCCGCAAGTCCTCGGTCAGACCGCGTGAGCGGCCTCGGGCCAGCCCCGGCCCGGTTCCTGCAAGCGCCCCACGACGACGATGGCCGTCCCCCTCGGAGTCGGAGACGTCCTGGCGGAAGCCGGCGACCTCACGGTCCGCCGGCTGGGCCGCGCCTCGACGTGGCAGAAGACGTACGGCGGGACGATCGAGAGGGCCCTTCTCTCCACGGGCGCGGTCACCGAGGACGTCCTGATCGCCGCCCTGTCACAGGCCTACGGCCTGCCGGGCGTTTCGCGCGCGACGCTCGTCGCCTCGGACCCGGACATCGTCGAGTGCCTTCCCGCGAAGGAGAGGCGCCGCTTTCGCGCGTTCCCGTTCGCCCTTTCCGGCAAGCGCCTCAGGATCGCGACCTCGGACCCTCGCAATCTCCTCCTGAAGAATCTCGCCGACGCGACGGGCTTCGAGGTGGAGCTTCACGTCACGCCGGATCCCGTTCTCGAGGACCTCATCGAGAGCTTCGAGGGCCAGCCGGCGGGAACGGCGCCCTCGCCCGCGTCGGGCGTTCAGCCGGCCCCTCCGTCAGCGCCGACGGTCCTCGCGGCGCCCGACGACTCCATCGGCCGCCTGGGGAGGGCGCTTCTCGCCGAGGCGCTGCGCTTCGGCGCGACGGAGCTCGAGCTCGGAGCGAACACGCATGGAGCGTTCCTGCGCACGTTCGACGCCGACCACCCCGCCGTCACGCGTCGTCTTTCGGCCGCCCTTCTCGGCCCCTTGACCGCGTGGTTGCAGGAACGCTGCCGGCGTCCCGAAGGGTTCGTCGTCGAGGCGAAGGGCCCCGACGGGAAGGTCAGGCGCCGCCTCGAGCTTCTCGCCGTCGACACGCACGGCGTCCGCGTCCGGCTGCATCCGTTCGAGGAGGCCGCGAACGCCGGCCCCCCGAAGGAGGACGTCTCCTGCGCCCACGAAAACACGCAGGGCTTCGTCTTCTGCCCGCACTGCGGCGACGTGCTCTGAATCAGGAAGACGACGGCTGTCCCCCGCCGCCGGGCTTCGGACCGCCGGGGCCACGGCCCCGGCCGCGCCGTCTCCTCCGCCGGCCGCCTCCGGCCTCGGCGTGCGCGGCGGCGGGAGACGTCGCCGGCGCGGCCTGAGGAGGACGCGGAGCGGCTGAGCCCGGCGGCTGATCCGGCTGAGGACGGCCTCCGCCCCCGCCGCCTCCCGCCCTGCCGCGACCCCGGCGCCGGCGGCGCCGCCCGACACGCTCGCCCGGCTGCGGCTGTTTCGCGTCCGCCGCGGCCCGCTTGCGCCGCTCCTGCTCTCGCTGAGCCTGGCGGCGCTCCTCCTCCTGCTGCATCTGGCGTCGGCGCTCGCGCGCCCGGCGCTCCTCTTCGGCGCGCCTCGCGGCCTGCGCGGCCTCGTGCTTTCTTCGCCACGCCGCCTCGATTTCGTCGCGCTCGAGGCGCTCCTCCTCCGTGAGAAGTCCCGCGACGGAGACGAAGATCTCCGCCCGTACCTCCTGCTCGCGAATGCACGCGACGATCTGCGCCCTCACGGGCGCGTTCGCGTCGGCGACGACGGCCGGGAGCCGGCGGGCGTCCGAGAGGAACATGCGCGTGAAGACGAGCCGCCGCGTCTGGCCGGTCGCGGCGTTCGCCAGGGACAGCCAGTAGTGGTCGCGTTCGTGGTCGAGGCCGTGGGCGACGAGCGCGTAGCCCGGCAGCGCCTCGACGGCGAGCGCGCACAGAAGGTCGATGTGCCGTTCGCCGATCTCCTGCGTCTGCTCCATCGAGACGACGCGGTCTCGAAACATGCGGACGGAGCCCATCGCGCGAAGGATCTCATACGTCGATTCCGCCGGCCGAGAGGACCCGCCGCGCGTGCGTGTCGGGCGCGAAGGCCGTGCGGCGCAGCGCGGCGCCGGCCGAGAGCCGGGGCCCGAGCCCCTCGCGCACGAACCGGGCCATGGCCGCCGCGAGCGCCCCCGCGTCGCCGGGAGGCACGAGGAGGCCGCTCCGGCCTTCCTCGACGATTCCGGCGAGACCATCCACCGCCGAGCCGATCACAGGGCGTGAGAAGGCGAGAGCGTCTGCGGCGATCCCGGAACCCGTGGCGTGGCGATACGGGCAGACGACCGCGTCGCACGCGGCGAACCAGATGGCGCGCTCGGCCTCGGAGAGATGGCGCAGCTCGAGACGCACGCCCGCCGGCGCGCGGTCCGGCAGGCTGCATGCGTCGCCCCAGGGCTCACCGGCGAGCACGAGGAGCGCTCGGGGAAATTCCCTCCTGACCGCCGGAAAGGCGTCGACCAGGACGTCCCAACCCTTGTAGGGCCTGAGGAGCCCGCCGAAGAGGAAGACGGGAGCATCGACCGGCACGCCGAGCCGCGCGCGCGCAGCCGCGCGGTCCGGGATCACCGCGCGCGGCTCCGAGGGATGCGGGATCAGTTCGACACGCGCGTCGGGGCGCTCCAGGACGATCTCCTCCGCGTTTCTCGCGTTCTGGACGACGAAGCGATCGGCTCTCCTGAGGATCGCGCGCGTCAGCGCACTCTTCAGCGGGTGCGGCTCGTGGTCGAAGACGTTGTGGCAGAGGAGGAGCCTCGTCACGCTTCGTTCCGTCCGGGAGATCCCCGCGAAAAGAAGGAGGACGTGCGGGGCGAAGTAAGCGGTCCACCAGGGAATGACGACGAGAGAGGCGCCGGAGCCCAGGATTTCCTTCGAAGCGGAATAGAAAGAGAACGGATTGAGGCCATCGAGAATGGGGCGGACGTCGGACAAACCCGCGCCGAACCCCTTTTTCCTCTCCGAGAAATCCCAGTTTCCCGTCCCCGGATACAGGAACCGCGGATACATCCGGCGGAAGGTGACCACGATCGGTTCGACTCCCACGTGCTTCATCGCCCGCGCGAGGCGCAGCGTCTGGTCGGCGATGCCGCCGCGCCACGGAGGAAGGGGCCCGACGAGGGCGACACGATCCGTCATGGTGCCTCGAGAAGGAAAGCCTTCAGATATTCCCCCTCGGGGCAGTCGATCGAGACCGGATGGTCCGGGCCGGCTCCCCGCCTCTCGAGGAGCCGCGCCGGACGGCGGGCATCGAGCGCGGCCGCGAAGATCACCTTCTGGAAGAGGTCGGGGGAGATCCGGCCCGAGCACGAGCACGCGAGGAGAAGGCCGCCGGGCGCGAGGAGCTGAAGCGCGAGCCGGTTGACGTCTTTGTAACCCCGGCACGCCTTGTCGACGTCCGCCTTCCGTTTCGCGAACGCGGGCGGGTCCGTCACGATGAAGTCCCAGCGCTCGCAGGCCGCGACCCGGACCCTGAGGTCGTCGAAGACGTCGGCCTTTCGGGCCTCGACGCGCGCGCCGGGCCCCTCGACGGCCTGGGCGTTGAGGACGTGGTTCTCACGCGCGAGCTCGAGCGCGTCACCGGACGCGTCGACGTGGACGACCCGCGCCGCGCCACCGGCGAGCGCGGCGACGCCGAACGCTCCCGAATACGAGAACAGGTCGAGGACGCTCCGGCCCGCCGCGAGAGACCTCACGAGAAAGCGGTTCTCCCGCTGGTCGAGAAAGAAGCCCGTCTTCTGCCCGCCCGAGATCTCCGCCACGAACGTGAGACCCCGCTCGCGGAACGTCGCCCGCTCCGGGCTGACCCCGCCGGCGAGAAGCTCGTCGTCCTGCGGGAGCCCCTCCTCCCTCCGGGATGCGAGGTCGTTCTTCTGGAGGACGGCCGCTCCGGGGAACGCCGCGAGAAGAGGAGGCAGCCAGAGCGGGCGGGCGCGCGCGGTGCCCTCCGTCGTGGCCTGGACGACGAGCGTCCGGCCGTACCGGTCGGCGACGAGGCCCGGCAGGAAATCGCCCTCGGCGTTCACGACGCGGAAGCCGTCCGTTTCGGGCGGCACGACGCGGTCCCTCAGCGCCACCGCCTCGCGGACGCGCCGCGAGACGAAGTCCGAGTCGAGCGGCTGGTCCTCGAAGGTCCAGAAGCGAGCCACGATCGACGCCGAAGGCGAGGCGAATCCGCGCGCCAGAAACGCGCCCGAGGCGTCGCGGGCCTCGACGACGCCATCCGGCGAGGCACCCTCGGCCCGCGCGACTGCGCCCGAGAAGAGCCATGGATGCCGCCGGCGCGTCGCCGCGTCGCGGCCCCTGACGAGATGAAGCGTCCGCACGCCCGGACGATAACCGAGGGCCGCGGTCGCCCGGCTTGACGCGCCCCGGCGCGAGGCCCGAGACTGGCCTGGAGTGCGCGAACGAAATCTGATTCCCGCCCAGCTCCTCGCCGAGGCAGGGACGATGGATCCCATGGAGCTCACGCGGCTCGGCATGGACGCCGCCAAGGAAGAGCGGTTCGAGCGAGGCCTGATCCTCCTCACGGAGGCCTACCGGATTTTTTCCGAAGAGCGGGACGTGAAGAGCGAGGCCGTGCGCGAGGCGCTGGGGGAAGAGGAGCCGGAGGCGCGCCGGCGGGCGCCGGGCATCATGTTCTCGTACTACGGGCTCTGCCTCGCCCGCACCGCCCCGACGCGCGCGGCCGAGGCGGCGAGCTTCTGTGAGCTCGCGATCCAGAAGGAGCCCTCGCGGGTCGAGCACTACGTCAACCTGGTGGGAATCTGGCAGGCGGGCCACCAGCGCCTCAAGATGGTCCAGGCCCTCGAGCGCGGCGTGGCGGCGCTCCCGAAGAGCATGATCCTCAAGGCCCTCGGGGAGGAGATCGGCATCCGCAAGTCTCCGGCACTGCCCTTTCTTCCCCGCGAGAACAAGGTCAACGCGGCAATCGGAAGGCTGCTGCGAAAGCGGCCGAAGAGCTAGCCCGCAGACCGCTACGCGGTCTAAACCGGGGACAAGCGGGCTAGCGTCTGCGAGTGAGGGGGAAACACGGTCGTGTTTCCCCCTTGCCCCCTTCACCGCTCGAGAAACGCTGGTTCGCCGGCGAGGATTACTCAGCCTGGCTCATTGGGGTCAGCGCCGGAAGGCCGACAGCCCCAGCCACGCCGCCGCCGACACGGCCGCCGACGCCGGAATCGTCAGGATCCACGCGATCACGATCGAGCGCGCGACGCCCCAGCGCACGGCCGAGAACCGGCGCACGGAGCCCATTCCCATGATCGCGCCCGTGATCGTGTGCGTCGTCGACACCGGGACGCCCCCGAGAGACGCGCCGATGAGCGTCGTCGCGCCCGCGAACTCGGCGCACGAACCGCCGATCGGCTTCAGCGCCGTGATGCGCATACCCATCGTGCGGACGATGCGCCACCCCCCTGAAAGAGTCCCGAGGGCGATCGCCGCGTGGCAGATGAGGACGATCCAGAACGGAATTTCCAGCGTCTTGAGGGTGCCGACGGAAAAGAGGAGCACGGCGATGATTCCCATCGTCTTCTGGGCGTCGTTCAACCCGTGGCCGAACGAGAACGCCGCCGCCGAGACGAGCTGGATCTTCCGGAAACCGCGGTCGAGCGGCTCGGGCCGCGCGTGACGGAAGCTCCAGGCGGCCGCGAGAAAGAAGATGAAGCCGAGAACGAACCCGAGGAGCGGCGACAGGACGATGAAGGCGATCGTCTTCCCGAGGCCTTCCGGCACGAGCGAGGCCGGCCCCGCCTTCACGAGAGCCGCACCGGCGAGCCCGCCGATGAGCGCGTGCGAAGAGGACGACGGGAGGCCCAGCCACCACGTCACGAGATTCCACACGATCGCCCCGACGAGCGCCGCGAAGATGAGAAAGGGATCCACGACGGCCGGGTTCACGATGTCCTTGCCGAACGTCTTGGCGACGCGCGTCTCGAGGGAGAACGCCGCCACGAAATTGAAGAAGGCGGCCCACGCGACCGCCTTCTTCGGCGTCAGGACGCGGGTCCCGACGACGGTCGCGATGGAGTTCGCCGCGTCGTGGAAGCCGTTGCTGAAGTCGAAGGCGAGCGCCACGAACACGACGAAGAGAACGAAGGTCATCGGTGCGGCGCGAAGCTCAGGAGGACTTCAGGACGATCTGCTCGAAGACGTTCGCGACGTCCTCGCAGCGGTCCGTGGCCTCTTCGAGCACCTCGTAGATCTCCTTCCACTTCATGAGCGCGATCGGATCCTTCTCGGTCTCGAAGAGGTTTCCGATGGAGATGCGGTTCAGGGTGTCGGCCTCGTTCTCGAGGCGGTTGATCTCCACGCAGATCTCCAGGATCTTCGCCGAGTTCTTCAGGTCCCCGAGGAGGCCCGCCGCGCGGCAGATCGCCTCGGCCGACTGCACGAGAAGGGCCGTCGCCGATTTCAGGGCCGGCGTCGGGGCGGGGATCTTGTAGAGGACGAGTCGGGCGGCCGCGGCATCGAGATGGTCGAGCACGTCGTCGAGCGCCTTGACGAGCGCGTAAATGTCCTCCCGGTCGATCGGCGTGATCCACGTTCGCGAGAGAAGCCCGAACGTCTGGTGCGCGACCTGGTCGCCTTCGTGCTCGAGGTGCTTGATCCGCGCGACCTTCAGCTCCACCTCGGTGAAGTCCGCGGCGAGCTGGTCGAGGGCGTTCGCCGCTTCGAGGATGATCTCGGCGGCGCGCACGAACTGCGGGAGAAAGCTCTCCTCGCGAGGAAAAAGCTTGATCACGACATCCGGAGCGTATCAGAGCGCTTCACGCCGATTTCACGCGGGCTTCACCCGGGCACGGCGCCTGCCGTTCTTCTGCCGCGCGGCCGGCGTGGCAGGATAGGAGCATGATCCGAAGCCCGCGCGCCCTCCGGGGCCTCCTCGTCCTCCTTCCGGCCTTCGCGCTCGCCGCCGCAGCGCCGGCGCCGCTCCCCCCGGCGAGGCTCGCCGTCGTGATTTCCGTGGACGGTCTCGGGTGGGCCCGCCTCGAGGGATACCGGCCGTGGTTCGTCGCAGGCCTGAAGCGCCTCCTCGACGAGGGCTACGTCGAGCGGGCCGCGCGCTACCAGCACCTGAACACGGAAACGGGTCCCGGACACGCAGCCCTCGGAACGGGCGCGCCGCCGCGCGTGACGGGAATCGTCACGAACAGCTGGTTCGAGGCCGGCGCAGACGGCTCGCTCCACACCGTCTACTGCACGGACGAGCACGATCCGACCGCTCCGGCGGGATCGGCGCGCGTCATCCCGGGCCCTTCGAACCTGCGCATTCCGACGCTCGGCGACCGCCTCGTGGAGGCGAGGAAGGGTGCCCGCGTCGTCTCGCTCTCGGCGAAAGACCGCGGCGCGATCTTCCTCGCCGGCAAGAACCCCGCCCATTCGGTCTACTGGTACGACAAGGAAACGGGCCGCTTCGTGTCGTCCGCAGCTTACGATCCGCCCTCCGCCGTCCGCGTCGCGGTCAAGAGATTCAACGAGACGAAAGCCGGGACCATGCTCCCGGGGCGTTTCGGGCTCGTCTGGAGGAAGCTGGCGGCGCCCGCGCCTTCTCCCGGAGCGAAACCGCTTCCGACTCCCGTGCCCGCCTCCATCGTCCAGCGCTACCAGTACCCCGTGCACGGGCTCGGATTCGACCACGACCTCTCCCGATTCGGCGTCCTGCCGACCGGAGACGCGCCGGGCTATTTCGGAGGCATCTATCGAAGTCCCCTCGTGGACGAGCTTTTGGCCGACCTCGCGCTCGCCCTCCTGGGCGATCCCGCCGTTGACCTCGGCCGCAGCGGCGTGCCCGACCTCCTGTGCCTCTCGTTTTCGGGCCACGATCCCGTGTCGCACGATTACGGCAACGAGTCCGAAGAAGAGCTCGACACGCTGCGGCGCCTCGACGTGCAGCTCGGCCGCCTTCTCGACGCGCTGGAGGCGACCTTTCCGAAGGGCACCGTTCTCGTCGCGCTCTCGGCGGACCACGGGTTCCCGGTCATGCCCGAAGTCGCGAAGGCGATCGAGAAGAACGCATCGGGCGGCCGGATCGACGTCGGCAAGGAGACGCTCGACAATTTCAAGGAGCGATTGAACCGAATGCTCGACGAGACCCTCTGCCTCGACACCGGCACGAAGCCCGTCTTCGGCATGGACGGCTGGGACCTCTTCTACGACCGGCACGCGCTTCCCGCGAAGAGCGTCCCCGGCACCTGCGGAGCGGCGGGACGTTTCGTGACCACGGCCGACGTCGACCGCGTCCTGCCTGGACTCGTGAAGCTGGTCTGGGGAGCGGAGGTGGAGGACGTGCTCCTCGCGTCACAGGCGTCCTCGTGGCGCGAGGCTCCGGTACTCCCGTTCGTGAAGAACGACTTCGAGGCGCAGCGCTCGGGCGACGTCATCCTCGTCCCGCGCTGGGGCGTCATGACCACGAACAATCCGGGCCGCGGAGCGATGCACGGCACCCAGTACGAGTACGACATCCACGTGCCGCTCGTCTTCTGGGGCGCGGGCGTGAAGGCCGGCGCCTCGGATGCGCCGTCCACTCCCTACGACCTCGCCCCGACGGTCGGCCGCTGGCTCGGCGTGGCGCTGCCGGACGCGGTCGGCAGGCCGCTCGATCTGCCGAGGTGACGCACGACTCCTCGGAGCCGCCGCGTCGGAGGCGCCCCCGCTACCGTGGCACGCATCCGCGCGCGTTCTCGGAGAAGTACAAGGAGCACGATCCCGCGCGCTTCCCCGGCGAGCGCGCGAAGGTGCTCGCCTCCGGTCGGACGCCCGCGGGCAGCCACGTCGCGGTCCTCGTCGCGGAGGTTCTGGCCGCGCTCGAGCCCCGGCCCGGAGACGCGGCGGTCGACACGACCGTCGGCTTCGGGAACCACGCCTCCGAGCTCCTGAAGAGAATCCTGCCCGGCGGCCGGCTCCTCGCGCTGGATGTGGACCCGATCGAGCTGCCGAAGGCCGAGGCGCGACTCCGGGCGCTCGCGGAGTCGCTCGGCGACGCCGGAGCGGTGCGCTGCGCGAGGCGCAACTACGCGGGCCTCCGCAGGCTCCTCGAGGCGGAGAATCTTGCACGTGGCGCCGACGTGATCCTCGCCGACCTCGGCGTTTCTTCCATGCAGCTCGACGACCCCGCGCGTGGCTTCTCGTGGAAGCACGACGTCCCGCTGGACCTCAGGATGAACCCGCGACGTGGCATGCCGGCGGGCGCGCTCTTGCTGCGGATGAAGAAAAGAGAAATAGAAGATTTTCTTAGAAGGAATGGGGACGAGCCAGAAGCGGCGGGGATCGCCGAAGCGCTCGTGGCGACGATTACCGCGCGGCGCTCCGCAGGATCGCCACAACACGGCGCGAACGAACCGTACCCGGGCTCCGGCAATAAACACCTTCTAAGGGATTCTTCTCTCCTTCTTCGAACCTCGGACGTAGCGACTGCAGTGGAGTCCGCCTACCAGGGACGACCTTCCCGTCACGCGTCCGAAGCAAAGAGATCTTCTCTTCAGCGGACGTTTCAGGCCATCCGCATCCTCGTGAACGACGAGCTCACCGCGCTCGACGCCTTCCTGCGCGATCTCCCGCATTGCCTCGCGCCCGGCGGGCGCGTCGCGATCCTGACGTTCCACTCGGGCGAAGACCGCCTCGTGAAGAGGGCGTTCGCCGCGGGGCGCGCGGAGGGTGCCTACGCGGAGGTGTCCCGCGAGGTCGTGCGCGCCTCGTCCGAAGAGCGCCGCGCCAATCCCCGGTCCCGGTCCGCCAAACTGCGCCGGGCGGTCCGGGCGGGCTGACGGGTCTCAGCCTCCGCTCTTCGCGCCCGCCCGATACAGGAACGCGCAGACCGCGAGGATCGTGAGGAGAGTCAGAGCCTCGCCCGGGAGGCCCGTGACGAGAGGCGGGCGGCCCTTCGGCGCGACGCCGAGCGCGACGAGCGCCGCGACGAAGACGCCCGCGAGACCCTCGCCCGCGACGAGGCCCGACGCCGCGAGAACGCCGGCGTCGCGGCCTTCCGGCGGCCGGTCCCGGCGCGACCGCTCCACGAGGCCGCGCGCGCACCCGCCCACGAAGATGGGAGCCATGGACGAGAGCGGCAGGTAGACGCCGATCGCGAACGCGAGGCCCGAGATCCCGCAGAGGATGACGGACACGGACAGTCCCGCGCCGGTCAGAACGAGCCCCCACGGAAGCGCTCCCGAGAGAACACCTTCGATGATCGTCTTCATGAGTGTGGCCTGCGGCGCGGGAATCTCCCGCGTCCCGAACGTGTAGGCGCTGCCGAGGAGCAGCACCGTCGCTGCCACGCCCCAGCACGCGAAGGCGGCACCGATGAGCTGCCCGAGTTGCTGACGCGCGGGCGTCGCGCCCACGAGCCAGCCCGTCTTGAGGTCCTGCGAGATGTCGCCGGCCTTCGACGCCGCGATCGCGACGATCGTCCCCACCGTCAGGACCGCGGCACGCGCGCGGCCGTCGGTCCAGCCGGCCGCCGCGAAGAGCGAGGCGATGGCGATGAGCGTCACGAGCGTGATGCCCGACGTCGGCTGAGAGGACACGCCCACGATGCCGACGATGCGCGCCGCCACCGCGACGAAGAGAACGCCGAAGACGCCCACGCCGGCGGCGCAGACGGCCCTCGGGAGCGGACCCATGTGGCCCGAGAAGATCCCGGGCACGAACGCCGCTGCGAGGACGACGAGCGCGATGCCCGCGAAGACGAAGCCGCCAGGCAGGTCACGGTCCGTACGCTCGACGCTTCCCTCGGGATCGCCCCGCTCTCCCCGGCGGCTGCCGCGCACTCCTCTCACGACGGCGAGGAATGCGCCAGCCATCGTGGGAAGGTTCTTCAGGACCGTGAGTATGCCCGCCGTCGCGACAGCGCCCGCGCCGATGTAGCGCACGTAGCGCGACCAGATCTCGCCCGCCGACATCGCGGAGACGAGCTTGACGGCCTCGGGCGCGAGCGGTGCCGACAGCCCCTGCCCGATGAAGGCGATGAGCGGGATCAGGACGAGGGACGACACGACCGAGCCCGCGACGAGCACGCCCGAACCGCGGAACCCGATGATGTAGCCCACCGCGAGGAGCGCGGGCGCGACCTCGACCGCGACCTCGGCCTTGGGGAGGAACGGCAGCGCCGTCCCGACGTCGGGAGGCACGGCGAAGAGGAGAGACACGGCGATCTTCACGAGAGCGCCCACGGCGATCCCGCGGAAGATCCACGCGCCGCCGCCCGAATCCGCCGCCGTCGCGCGAAGCACCTCGGCGCAGGCCGTGCCCTCGGGGTACGGCAGCTCGCCATCCGCGTCGACGATCAGGAGCCGGCGGAGCGGGATCATCGCGGAGAGTCCGAGGACCGCCCCGAGGAAACAGAGCGCGACGACCTGAAAGTATGGCGGCGCCACGCCCCAGAGGAACAGAGCCGGAATCGTGAAGATCGTGCCCGTCGCGAGCGCCGTCGACGCCGAGCCGATCGTCTGCGAGAGGTTCGCCTCGAGGATCGAGCCCTTCCGGCCGGCGAGCCGGAAGACGGCCACGGTGAGGACCGCGGCGGGGATCGACGCCGACACGGTGAGCCCGACCCTCAGGCCGAGGTACGCGTTCGCCGCACCGAAGACGAGCCCGAGCGCGACGCCCGTGATCACTGCCTTGGCGGTGAACTCCGGGAGAGAGGAGTCTCTCAGCCCCAGCCCATTCTCTGCCGGAGCGACGTCACGTGCGCGACGTGGTGCCGGCCGTGCCACGCGTAGAGCGCGAGGTTCTTCTCGAGCGGGACGATGCCGAGCTCCGGATGCTGGAACGTCCGCTTCCAATCGCTGTCGGAGAGCGCGGAGAGGAACGCGACCCAGCGCTCGTGGAGGCGCGCCAGAAGGTCGAGCGAAGCCTCGACCGGGACGGACCTCACGTCGGACAGCTCCGCCCAGGCCTTCTCGTCGTAGGGCTTGATCGTCGGCCGTTCCTCGGTGACCGCGAGCTTGAACCTCACGTACGCGTTCAGGTGGCTGTCGGGCACGTGGTGGGCGACCTGCCGGACGGTCCAGCCGCCCGGACGGTAGGGCGTCTCGAGCTGCGTGCCCGAGAGGCCGGCGACCGCGTCCCTGAGCGCCGCGGGCGCCGCTGCGATCTCGGCGATGCGGCGCGCGCGGTCCTCCGCGGAGCCCGGGCCGCTCCAGGTGAACTTCCCGATCGGATACGCGAAATCACTCATCGTTTCCGCCTTTCCCCGTGCAGCCTCTTGAGGAGCTGGATCTGGCCCGCGTGGTAGAGGTCGTGCGCCG
>Ga0335081_10015376_pt1 | contig 12377 bp, 11 predicted proteins | sample Lox_Sample_35_FD_206713 | JGI IMG/M metagenome (GOLD analysis project Ga0335081, IMG submission 206713) | Soil microbial communities from Loxahatchee National Wildlife Refuge, Florida, United States - Lox_Sample_3.5 | ecosystem: Environmental > Terrestrial > Soil > Wetlands | place: USA...
AGCGGTCACACCGACTCTGTCACTGCGGTGGCGGTGTTCGATTCCCCGGAGGGGGATGGGAAGCGAGCGGTTTCCGCCTCCCGGGACCGGACGCTCAAGGTGTGGGACCTCGCCAGCGGCCGGGAACTCCGCGCCCTCAGCGGCCACACCGGCTCTGTCACTGCGGTGGCGGTGTTCGATTCCCCGGAGGGGGATGGGAAGCGAGCGGTTTCCGCCTCCTGGGACCGGACGCTCAAGGTGTGGGACCTGGCCAACGGCCGGGAACTCCGCACCCTCAGCGGTCACACCAGCACTGTCCGTGCGGTGGCGGTGTTCGATTCTCCGGATGGGGATGGGAAGCGAGCGGTTTCTGCGTCCTGGGACAACACGCTCAAGGTGTGGGACCTGGCCAGCGGCCGGGAACTCCGCACCCTCAGCGGTCACACCCACTGGGTCACTGCGGTGGCGGTGTTCGATTCCCCGGATGGGGATGGGAAGCGAGCGGTTTCCGCCTCCTATGACAACACGCTCAAGGTGTGGGACGTCGAAACCGGGGTGGTGGTGGCCACCTTTACTTGCGACGGTGCCGCGCAGTGTTGCTCTTTCGCAGGCGCGAGAAAAATCGTTGCCGGCGACGCGGCCGGCCGAGTCCACTTCCTGCAGATCGAACTCGACGACGACCGGTGACCCACGCCGGCGCCGCCGCATTTGCGGCTTCCGGTTCGCAGCAGTGCGTCCAGCCAGAAATCGAGTTGAGCAGCGGGGCAAACGTTTCATGAGCCTTGTGCTCGCCCCTGCGCATGAAGATGCGCGTGCGGCGCACCGTTTCCATATAGCCAGCCCGGGCTCGACTTCTCGATCCTCCTTGACCCCGGCTCCTCATCCGTATTATAATATAGTTCAATAAGCTAACTGTAAACATCGTTCGCATTGTAAACGTTGTTTACATTGTGCACGCCGGGCGGTTTCCGTATCCCGGCCCAAGGAGGAACCGATGTCTCTGACCAAGACGCCCGAAATCACCCCGGAGAAACTGGCCGCCAACCAGGCCAACGCCCAGCGCTCGCGCGGGCCCATAACGCCCGAGGGTCTGGAGCGGATCCGCCGGGCACACATTCGCCACGGGTTTTACTCGCGTGAAGGCGATGAGACTTTGCGCATTTTGGGTGAAGATCCCCAGGAATTCAGAAGCCTGTTAAGTTCCCTGGTGGTCACCTGGCAGCCCGCCGGCCAATTCGAGGAGCGCCTGGTGGTTCGCCTGGCGCGGGCCCTCTGGCGCATGGAGCGCAGCGACCGGCTGCAAGAGGCGATCGCGGTGAGCCAGATCAGGAACCTGGACAAGCAAGTGGATCGGGCCGCACGCGAGGAACTTGAGTCCTACGAAAAGAAGCGGGCGGGTCTCGATTCCCTGCTGGAGGCTGCCGGTCAGCCCGGCTTCTTCACTAGCCAGAATGAGATCGATGCCCTGGCTGCGGTGTGCGGCGGCAAGCTGGACGCACGCACAACCGACGTCCTTCTACTCCTTCATAGACTCGCCAAAGAGAATCTGGACACCCTGGGCTTGCCTGCCCCAGACGGCCTCAGCGCGAGGCCGGCGCCAAGCCTGCCTGCCGGCGAGGGTCCCGCGCGTGACCAGATTCGTCAACGCCTGCTGGTCCTGCTTGGTGAGGAAGTTCAGGCGCTCGAAGAGCAATGCGCCGCACGCGGAGAAGAGCTGGTGGAGACCACCTGTCCCCACTACCGGGATGCCATGACAGCGCCCAATCACCCTCAGGCGCCCCTGATGGCCCGAATGGAAGATGCAAGCCTGCGTCAAGTGAAATACTTGACGGGGCTCCTTATGCAACTTCAGGAAAGACGGGAGGCGAGGCTGGAGGCGGAGCGCCAGAAGGATGCGGAGCTGCTGGAACGGTATAAGAACGAAAAGTAACCGATCCCCCAGCCTGGGCACCACCTGGAGCGGAACGCCTGCCGGCGCGTGGAGGTCGCGGCGCCGCTACCGGTCTGGAAACTACTGACAGCATTGAAGATGAAGGATAGTCCCACGATGTTATTGAAAACAAAGGGCGAAAAATCGGGCTTTGGGATAGTCCCACGATGTCTATAAAAACAAGCGACTTGTCTGCCTCGGAAGGGGCGAAAGTCGAGGCCGGCCTGCCGAAAGGTGCTTTTCCCTCAGTCAGAAGGTGCGGCCACCTGCGATTAGGCTTGGCCCCTCCCACAGAGGCCAGACGGGCTGTTTGCGCCGGAGCATCCAGCGGCGCGAGGCACCGGGTCATCCCCGATGCCTCGCGATTCCACGGCTGCCTCAGTTCACAGTCACGGCCACTTGGGCACTGTGGCTCAGGCTGCCGCTGATCGCCTGCACGGTCACCATCCCCGTCTGGACCGAGGGCTGGCTGGCATGCTGGCCCGTGGGGCCGCTAGGGGGCGAGCCACCGCCGCCGCAGGAGGGCACGCATGCGAGCACGGCAAAGAGAATCAGACAGAGCGCCGGACTCCAGCGGGCACGCTTCGCAAACGGCGATGCGAAGCGCGACTGGCGTGTTCGTTGAATTGAAAGCAGGAGCAGTATTCCGCAGGCTACGATGAGCGCGGTAACGATCCACCAACGGCCCCTCGGCGCCGCCGGAAAGACAAGGCCCGAGCCTGTTGCGGGAGCTGTGACGGTGAGCGTGGCCGTGCCGCCAGCCGCGACATATTGCGGGCTTACTGAGCAGTTGGTTCCCGCCAGCGATGAAGCCACGCTGCAAGTGAACTGCACGGTCCCCGAGAAGTTGCTGGTTCCGGTCACCGACAGTGCCACCTTGCCCGAACCTCCGGAGTAAACGGTAAGGCTCGAAGGAGACATCGAGAACTGAAAGTCGGCTGGAGACTTCGAGGCCGACGGCCAGGAAGTCGCCAGGTTGTAGGCATCGACCGAACCGAGGCCGGTCACCGCGTCGTAGCCCGGTCCGGCGTTATAGCCCATCGTGTTCCCGTTGCAGTCGGGAGTGCCGGCTTGGCAAGGCACGGAGTTGCTGCCCGCCGTCACGTCGTGAAACGCGGCCGGTGAATTCTGGGCGAGCGGGTAAAGAATGGGGTTGATGTTGCCTTGGGGTGAACCGGTCAACTGATCGATGAGCGCCACAATACCGGCAAAGGTGGGGGCTGCGGCGGAGGTGCCTCCGGCTTCCATGGCGTTGCCAGCCGCACAGCTCCCCTGAGCACATATCAGGTAGGGGTCGTGATCCGGCGAAGCCGTGAGCGCAACGTCCGGCACATAGCGAGTATTACCACTGGGCACGCCGCTGCCGGCTTGCCAGGTGGGCTTCGGAAAGTAGATGCTCTCTCCGCCGCCTCCCGACGAAAGGCCAAGGCCATCCGCGCTGTCGTTCCAGGCTGTTTCAGGAATGTAGGAAAGAGCCGAGCCATAACTGCCGCTGTTTGCGCTGGCCCAGTAGTTTCCTGAGCCTTCGTTGAATTCGGCGCCCCCGACCGCGGTTACGTAGGGTAGGCTGGCAGGCAAATTGACGGAGAGGCCTTGGGTGGCGTTTGTTGCGCCGCTCGAGTCGCAGCCAGCTGCGCCGCTGTCTCCCGACGCTGCCAGGATTGTTATTCCCTGCGCATTCGCCTGCTGGCCGACCTCCGCCCAAGCGTCTGCGGCCGCGGGGCCGGCGTCGGCCTCGCAGCCGCCGTAACTGATACTCACCACCGGCGCAAGTCCTTGGTCGATCGCAAATGCCAATGAATCGCCGGCGTTGGTCGAGTTCACGTATACGATGCCTGCGTCAGGGGCGATCGCGCCTGACCACTCAAGGTCGAGATCGGCTTCCACGGCATCGTCGCTATTTGTGCCCGGATCGGCCGAGCCCGGCACCAAAACCACTGTGGGTTCATTGACCGGCAGCCCGAAAATCTGCCGGAACTGCTGGATGTCGCTCATATCCATGTCAGTTTGCCCAACGACGGCGACAGTGACCCCTGAGCCTGTAATTCCGCTGTTGTACAAGCCGTGGACGTTGTAGATTGTTGCCAGGTCGGCCGGCACCAGCGCATGGTCGCCCGTACCGTCGCTGTAATCTGGCTTCGCGATGGACCTCGGCTTCCCAACCTGCAGGTCGAGCGGCTTGGGGCGGAAGTCGTTGAGACCGCGAAAGCCCAGGATTACGTTGGCAAAGGCTGCCGGCACCGTTGGCTCCGTTACATTGGCATAGTGTGTTGCTCCGCTAGCCGCGTAACGGTGAATCGCTGTTTGGAATGCTGCCTCCGCTTGAGCTGCTGTCCCTGAGAACGCCACCCACGTCCGGCTGCGCGCGAGCTGATCGACGGTGAACCCCTGGTCTTCCAACCAGGCGACGATCTTGTTGAGATCGCTGGAGCTGAGTCCGAAGCGCTTGCCGTATTCCTCGGACGTTAGCCAGTGGTGGTAGTTCGGCGAGTTGCGGTCTTGCTGCTGTTTGAGCAGGGCGTCCAGCTCAGCCTGCTGACCCTTGGTCATGCTGAACATCATCGTAATGTGACTGAGCTGCAATGAGCTCTGTACCTCGCCCTGGTCGTACTTGGCTCTGGCGAGCGGACTGAGGTTGCCCTTGATAGTCGCCCTGGATGCGTCGATTTCGCGTACGATTCGGTTTGGCGGCCCTGTCTGAGCGAACGAAATCGCCGTCAAGCCGAACAGAAGCCCACAAGCTGCAATGCCGGTACTAGATTTGAATCTCATTGGTCCTGCCTCCTTTAGTTTTGGCCTGTCCCGCCAGGGCACACGTCTCCCTGAGCCCGGTGACAGGCTCGAGCGGGAGCAAGCTCTTTTTTCTTCCTAGTTCCCAGAGGGACGATCAGCAGTGGCTGCGTTGCCACCGCCGGGCGAGGGCCGATTTCTCGGAATATCCGGATCGGGCTCTTTCGCCTCAAGACACACCGACCGTAAACGCAACGCTCGTGCCAAACGGGAGGCAGAACTGCAGGCGTGGGAAGCGCCTTTGTTTTGAGTAGATAGCATCTCGACGAAGCTAAGCGGCCACCGGCGTTCGAACGCGAAGTCGTTGCTGAAGGGCGAGTGGCTCTCTAATTCTTGGCGGGGTCTATCCAAATTTGGCCGGCGCAAAAAACGAATTGACTGAAGGCCATCGGAGATCTGCGATAAGCTTCTCGGGTGGGCAGAGGGCAGCCTGCGCCTCTGACGATCAGAAGCGGAATGTATGAAGCCTTGAAATGGGCGCCGTGCTGGCTGTTCTCAAACGCGATGCCAATGTGCGCTCCTTCGCCCTCGCCGGCGTTTGGGCAACCATTGGCGGCGGCTGACCGGGCGGGCGCTGCCGCAGTCGCTTCGACGACCGTCTGTGGTTACGCATATTCGGTAATCTGCACAAGTGGTCGAAAAGCGAGTACCAGTTCGGTACCACTTCAGCGTGCTGAGCGTGTCTGAACGTGCATGTCGGTTGCCAGCCGTGCTGCAAAATCATCGAGGTAGCCATACTCGCCCGGCTTACGAAGCAAGGGGTCGGGTGTTCGAATCACCCCGGGCGTACCAACCCTTTCCAGGTGAATGGGCTAGGCTGCTCATCGAGTCTGACAACGTCCTCCATTTTGGCACCGCGCATCCGTCGCCTGACGCTCCGTTCGATTGTGATTAAAGGACTTAGCAGCGTCCATGTGCACCTGCTTAGAAGGCAGATGGGCTTTCAGACAGGCAACACGAAGCTGATGCGTTCAAGGCGCGTAACCTTAACACACACGGGAGCTAACGGCGTTGGCCAACGTGGGGGCGCAACCGTCTGCGTTGCACGACGTTCCAAAACTGTGCCAAAAGTATCACCGTTCCAAAAGTCGAGACCGTTGTCCCCAAGGTACCGAGCGGACCCAGCCGCTATTCCGGGTTGCAAACTGGACCCACGAACTCAGAGAGGTTCATCGACGACGAGTCGGATTAGGCGCGGCAGCAGCGTTCCCGCGGCTTCGCACGCTGGAATGCGCGGTGCCCGAGTGGGGACCGGGCCAGTTGACGGCTTGGGGACTTTTCATTCCGGATCCGCCCGCGACAGGCTTCGTGGTCTCAAGAATTGCGCCGGACGGGATTTCTTGCCAGCGATCGAATCGCCCGGAGCGCATATCGGTAAACATTGCGCCGTTGATGGCGGCTAATTCAGGGTCTGAAGAGTCATCACCCACCCCCATCGGAACAACTTCCGCGCGCCACGCCGTCCAACCGTCCTGACTTAACCGTCCTGACTTAAGTCACGAATCACTGGGGCAGGAGACTAGAAGAACCAATAGAGTAGCTTCGCCGCTAGCGGATGACCCAACCAAGTCGGCAAGGCGTCGGAAGAGAAAAATCATCGGACTTCGGGGTGAACAAATAGGTCGGGCGCCTGAATCCCATTCTTATGAGGCGCCACCCATAGATTTATCTCGGAGTCGAAGCCATTTCCGTGAAGAAGACGGCGCTGTTCGCGGGCGAGGAGGCGCGGCCACAATCGGCAGGGGATGAAGGGCGTTTCAAGTCTTCGCTAAGGATCACGGCCTCAGCAACTTCCTTCATCGACTTCCGTCTCTGTCGGCACTGGCGCTGCAGAGTCAGATACGCGGCCTCCTCGGTGAGGCCGAGCTCGGATTGCAAGATTCCTTTCGCGCGTTCGACCAGCTTGCGCGTCTCGAGCCGTAGACAAAGGTCGACGTTTTCGGTTTCCAGGCGGGCGAGCTCCACTTCGGCGCCGATTAGGAAGCCAAGGGTGGAAATCAGTTGAATCTCTCGGGGCGTGTATTGGTGACTCATCCGGTGCTGAACGTTGATGACCCCCACGACCCGCCCGCGAGACAAGAACGGAACCGACAGCAGAGCCTCATAACTGTCTTCGGCAAGTTCTCGGAAGTAAACGAAGCGGGGATCCTGATTCGCGCGGCTGGGCAAGACGACCGGCTCGAGGTGCTGCGCAACCCAGCCGGCAACCCCCTGGCCGATGCGGATCTTCAGACGATCCACGACCTCGGGATGAGGATTCTTCGACGCGCGGAGGACCAGCACGTCGCCCGTCAGGACGTAAATGAAACAGGAATCGCATTGGACCAGGGCGGACACGAAGGCGACCACCCGATCGAGCACTTCATGCATCGGGACGGCTGCGGCCATGCGGCGGCCGATTTCATGCAGAAAGTCCACTCCCAGATTCTCGGCCGACAGGTTCGTTCCCTGCCGCGGCGAATTGGCAGTCACGGAGACACCTCGCTTTCTATGGGCACACACTATTGCTTGGGCCGGCCCTCAGTCCGGAGTCTTTTCCACGGATGCCGGAGCCGTGCGGGTTGGCCCTCCGCTTCTCCGAGAGCGAGCCCATCTTTGCCCGCCCATACCGTACGATTCAAGTGCCGGCACGTCAAAGAAAACATCTTTCTAGCTGAGATAAAAGAAAGTGCAGTTCGGACCGTCAGGCACAGGCCGGCAAGAGCTCAATACTTTCGCAGGTTGAAGGAGGATTTGCCGAGAAGCGATTCTCGCGCTCGCGCCCATAACCTCTTTTGACCCAGCAAAAGCACGGAAGCGGAGCGAGTCAGAAACTTAACGACACAGCCGCCGCAACCGAGAGGACTGACGCCTCCCCACAGTTCGGGCAAGCCGCGCAATTCTTCCGCCAGGCCAGCGATCAACTCTTTCCACTTTTCGAAGGCGTCCGCGACCAACACGAGGCTGGCCGAGTAATCGTAGTCTCCCATGACTCCCAGCCGCTGCGGAGGCCGTTCCAGAGGCCTGATCCGCGTCGAGGTAATGAAGGCCGGGCGGGCGCCGAACATAACCTCGGTCCTCGAGTCGAGCCGGCGAAAGGCCCACCTCTCGCCACACGCCAATCGTCCTGCGGCGAAGGCGTCCCAGAGGATGGCACGGCTATGTGGAGCCATCTCCACGCGCAAGGACTGCCGCAGGAGCGAACCGGCGTGGGGAATGACGTGGTCGGGCAGGTATTCGAGCGCGGCCCCGTCGCCCAGGCGGATGTTGACGTTGGAAACCGCCGGCTGGGAAGCACTCCGGTAGACTCGCGTCGCCGATGGGGTGGTCAGGCAGACGTGTGTCCCGGCGCCCTGCACGATGCGAGTCGTAAGGCAATCTCCACCCAGCAGTCCGCCGGTAGGATTCAAAAGCATCAGGTAGGCAGTCCCGTCATCGAGATAGAGCGGGGCGAGAGCCTGCAGTGGCAGCCGAGTGCGGCAACGGACCAACACGCTCCGTCCGTGGCGCCGCTCGAATTGCAGTTGTAGACGCCCGTCGCGTCCGACGCGGTCAGGCTTCGAAGAGCAAATCGCTTCGGATCCACCGCAGGACTGAGTCGGCGCCGGTACCATCTTTGAGGTTGGTGAAGACGAAAGGCCTTTCACCCCGTACTCGCTTGGCATCACGCTCCATCACTTCGAGGCTGGCGCCCACATAGGGCGCGAGGTCGATCTTGTTAATGACCAGCAAACCCGAGGCCGTGATACCCGGCCCACCCTTGCGCGGGATTTTGTCGCCCTCGGCAACGTCAATGACGTAGATGGTGCCGTCAACGAGCTCGGGGCTGAAACTCGCGGCAAGGTTGTCGCCTCCGCTTTCGATCAATAGGATATCGAGGTCCGGGAAGCGCCGCATGAGGTCGCTGGCCGCCTCGAGATTCACGGAAGCGTCCTCGCGAATCGCTGTGTGCGGGCACCCGCCGGTTTCCACGCCGGTGATGCGCTCGGCGGGCAGCGCTCCGCGGCGAATGAGGAACTCGGCGTCCTCGCGCGTGTAGATGTCATTGGTAATCACCGCCAGGCTGTGAGTGGCGCACAGGCGCCTGCAAAGCGTTTCCACCAGTGCCGTCTTGCCGGAGCCCACGGGGCCGCCGATGCCGATCTTGAGGGGTTTCGGAATCATGAGCGGAACAGTCGCGCCTCGAGCCGGGCGTGTTGCATGGCCACGATCTCTAAGGCGGGCGCAAAGCTCCATAGGTCCGCATCCTCGTCGCTCGGCGCCGGTTCGGCTAATTGCGCAATCAAAGGAAGCAGGCGAAAGAGAACACCCTGGCCGGCGAGTTGACCGAGCGGCAGCAGGCGCAGCGCCGCCCCCACGAGGGCCGCGGCGCTGGAGTAGAGATATGCGCCGCGGGTCTCCCTCTCCGGCCAGTTCAAGGCGCCTGCCACGGCGCCCCATGCGACAGCCTGATGTCCGGGAGTGGCGCCGCTCGACGCCGAAGAATAGAACTCTCGAAGCAGCGCCTGGGGGGTCAGGTTAACGGCAATGCGAAGGATTTGCTTGCCCATCTGGCGGCTCGCCTCGCGCGATTCCTGCACCACCTTCGCTGCATCCAGAATGCCATCCAGTGTCAGACACGCGGCCAAGTCGCCCTCGAGGGCAGCGCGGCGAGCCAAGGTGGCAGCTTTGGCATCCGTCGGCGCCGCGGAGCCTTCCAGGAAGGCGCGAATGAATGCTTCCACTCCCGCCGCGTCGGAGATTGTTCCCGCCTGAACGTAAGTCTCGAGCCCCAGAGAATGGGCGTAGGCTCCGGCAGGAAACAATCCGTCGGAGAATTGTAAGAGGCTCAAGCAGACTTCAGTGTTCATGCTGGTGTCCGCACCCCAAGGGGTCAAAGACCGCCGAGAACGGCTCCCAGACGGCGCCTAGACGCGCGAGCAACTGGGTCATGGCGGAGTCGTTAGGAACGAGCAAACGCTGCCCGTCCACGGCCAGAGGAAAGTGCCGATTGCCAACTTCGAAAGCCACTCGAAGCGCTTCACGATAATCCTTCGGAAGAATCGCCAGAACACTCTCCGGCACAGCTTCCACTGTCAGGTACCATTCCGGCGCGAGCCACAGAATCTGTCCGTTCCGGAGTACCGTCCCGGTGGGCAGGGCCAGGGCGATCTGCCGGCCCCGCAAGGTGCGAAAGCGGCCTCGCGTCCAGCGGCGCTGCTCCCAGGTTAACTGCAGCAGGTCGGCGTTCTTGCCTTGCAAATCCGCCGGTTCAACCTGCCCGGGAAACTGCTCAACCACCAACATCGAGACCTCCCTGTCTGTCTAGAACAGAAAATACCGTTGAGTCAGGGGCAAAGCGCTGGCGGGCTCTGAGGTCAGCAGTTCTCCGTCAGCGCGAACCTCGTAGGTTTCCGGGTCAACCTCGAGGCGGGGCAGCGCCTGATTGTGAACCATATCCTGCTTCCCCAAACCGCGGCAACCTGCCACGGCCACCACGCGCTTTTTCAGCCCCAACTGTTCCGGAACTCCGCCAGCGAGCGCTTTCTGAGAGACGAAAGTCAGCGACGTGGTTCGCAAAGCTGCTCCCAGAGCAGCAAACATGGGACGGTAAAGCACCGGTTGCGGCGTGGGGATCGAAGCGTTAGCTTCACCCATGGCTGACCAAGCGATCATGCCGCCCTTGAGAACTATTTCCGGCTTGACCCCAAAGAAAGCGGGGCGCCACAAAACCAGGTCGGCCAGCTTGCCCGCCTCCACCGAGCCAACTTCGCGCGCGATACCGTGAGCGATAGCCGGGTTGAGGGTATATTTCGCCACATAGCGGCGCACGCGCTGGTTGTCACTCCCGGGTTTCTCGCCCGCCAGGCTGCCGCGCTGGCGCTTCATCTTGTCGGCGGTCTGCCAGGTGCGCAGGATGACCTCGCCGATGCGTCCCATCGCCTGGGAATCGGAAGACATCATGCTGATGGCACCCAGGTCGTGGAGCACGTCTTCGGCGGCGATGGTCTCGGCGCGAATTCGGGACTCGGCGAAAGCCAAGTCCTCGGGGATGGAAGGCTGAAGATGATGGCACACCATCAGCATGTCCAGGTGCTCTTCCAGCGTGTTGACCGTGAAGGGCATCGTCGGATTGGTGGAAGAGGGAAGGCAGTTCGGCTCACCGCAGACCCGCAAGATGTCCGGCGCATGGCCTCCTCCAGCACCCTCCGTGTGATAGGTGTGGATGGTGCGGCCTTTGAAGGCGCGAATGGAGTCCTGCACGAAGCCGGCTTCATTCAGCGTGTCAGTATGGACGGCGATCTGTACGTCGAGCTCTTCCGCCACACTCAATGCGCAGTCGATGGCGGCCGGAGTGCTGCCCCAGTCTTCGTGGAGTTTCAGTCCTATCGCGCCGGCTCGAATTTGTTCGCGCAGCGGTTCGGGGCTGGAAGCGTTGCCTTTTCCCAGGAACCCCAGATTCATGGGAAACTCTTCGGCGGCCTCCAACATGCGATGGATGTTCCACGGGCCCGGCGTGCAGGTGGTAGCATTAGTCCCCGTGGCCGGCCCTGTGCCGCCGCCGAGAAGCGTGGTTAGACCAGAGGAAAGCGCGGTCCAGACCAGTTGAGGGCAAATCTTGCCTTCTCCCGCAATCGCCTCGGTGCCGGCTCCCACGATCATTCCCGGTGTTACGCCATCCATCACGTCAGGATTCCCAGCCTTGCCAAGCGCCACAATGCGGCCGCCGCGTATGCCGACGTCCGCTTTGAAAACCCCCGCTGGATCGACGATCACGGCGTTGGTTATGACCGCATCCAATGCGCCTTCCTCCGATGTGGCTACGGAAGACTGACCCATACCGTCGCGCAGTACTTTCCCGCCCCCGAACTTCGCCTGGTCGCCCGGCACCGTGAGGTCCTTCTCAATCTCGATCCAAAGTTCTGTATCAGCGAGGCGGATGCGGTCGCCGGTTGTGGGCCCGTAGAGATCAGCGTACTGCTGGCGCGGGATCGTTAGACTCATGTCAGGCGCCCTGGAAGCCTTCGGACTTGGCGCGTTGTAAGGCCGGCGCCCTGGAAGTCTCATCACAGGGGCCGTTGGTCAAGCCGTTCAGGCCCCGAATGATCCCGCGACCGCCGATTCTCACTAGGGGGACGTTTTTGGTTTCTCCCGGCTCAAAGCGAACTGCCGTCCCGGCGGGAACGTTTAGCCTCATTCCGAAAGCCAGAGCGCGGTCAAAGCGCAGCGCCCGATTGGCCTCAAAAAAATGAAAATGCGAGCCCACTTGAATGGGCCGGTCGCCGGTGTTGGCTACTTCAATTTCTACCGAGGGCCGATCCGCGTGCGCCATAACTGGAGCGCTTTGGAGGTGATATTCGCCTGGAATCATTTGATCTCCCGGGCTAACTTTCGGGCGATGGTCAGCGAATCGGCCGGTGAACGGTCACCAGCTTGGTGCCGTCGGGAAAGGTCCCTTCCACTTGAACTTGTTCGAGCATTTCGGGCACGCCCTCCATGACATCATCGCGGCCGAGGATGGTGGCACCATAATCCATCAGCTCGGAAACTGATTTGCCGTCTCGGATAGCTTCCAGGAGTTCGGAGGTAATCAGCGCCACCGCTTCGGGGTAATTGAGCTTGAGGCCGCGCGCCCGGCGCTTGCGCGCTAAATCGCCGGCCACCACCACTAGCAGCTTTTCAACCTCTCGAGGAGTCAGGTGCAATGAGGACCCTTAAA
>Ga0335081_10015377_pt1 | contig 12375 bp, 10 predicted proteins | sample Lox_Sample_35_FD_206713 | JGI IMG/M metagenome (GOLD analysis project Ga0335081, IMG submission 206713) | Soil microbial communities from Loxahatchee National Wildlife Refuge, Florida, United States - Lox_Sample_3.5 | ecosystem: Environmental > Terrestrial > Soil > Wetlands | place: USA...
AGAATCTTTCCGCGCTCCTGGACGAACGGCTGAAGCATCTCAACTTTCTTGTAATCAATGAAATCCACTTTTTCCACGCAGAAGCGGCAGACCTTCTTCTTGCGGAAGTATTGCCGCTTGCCGCGCCTGGGCCCTCCTGGCCCGCCGCCGGGTCCGGGAGGTCCCGAACGCCCTTCCCGCGGTGGTCCTGAAGGTCTAACTGGTTGTTGCTCGCTCATCGTTTCGATCTCGACTTTCTCTCGAATTGAATTCGTTGCTTAGCTGGCCGCGGGTTGTTCCGGCGCTGGCGCCGCCGGCGCGCTCGGCGGAGGCGCCGCAGCCGCCACTACGGGTTTGCGTGGACGCCGCCTGGCGCGATGCTCGCGGTGGGAGACCAGCTTCTGCTGCCGCTTGATCTCTTCATCCAGGCGCACGGTCATGTATTTGATCACGGCGTCGGAAACTTTCAGGCGCCGCTCGAGCTCCTTGATCAGCCCGCCCTCGGTGCTCTGCAGCGCGATATAGACGTAAAGCCCTTCACGCTGCTTGGCCACGCGGTAAGCCATCTTCCGCGTGCCCCATTTTTCCACTTTCTCCACCTTGCCCCCGTGCTCGGAAGCGGTCTGCTCGAGCGTGTGCACGATCTTCGCGACCTCTTCCTCGGGAGTGGTGGGCATACAGATAAAGATCAGGTCGTACAGCCGTTCTGCCATAGCTCCTCGTTTCGATGTCCGGCTTTATTGGAGCGCCGCAACACCTTAAATATCGTTTCCCTTGGCTTCTTCACCGGGCTGCGCGACTCGCCGATTAAAGCGGTTCATCGCGTGCGCGGTTCCCTTCGTCAAGATCAGCTCCACGGCCTCGGCGGCTTGCTCCGCCATATCCGCGGCAACTTCCAACTGCGCCTTACGCATGGGCCGGAGCACGTAATCCGCCAGGTCGCCCACCGGATGCTCCGGCTGAATGCCCATGCGCACCCGCGGAAATTCGCTCGTGCCGATCGTGCCGATGATCGACTTCAGACCGTTGTGGCTTCCCGCGCTTCCGCGTTCCCGGATTCGCAGCATGCCCCAGGGCAGGGCCACGTCGTCATAGATCACGATCATCTCTTCCGGGCCGCAGTCCAACCGTTCCAGCAGGTCCCGCACGGCCAGCCCGCTGAGATTCATCATCGTGTGCGGCTTGGCCAGGGCCACCTCTTGCCCGGCGAATTGACCCAGGCCAACCAGCGACTTGGCTTCGGGCCTCTCCACGCGAATTCGCGCGCGTTCGGCGATCGCATCCACACCCAGGAAACCCAGGTTATGGGGCGTCCACGCGTACTCGGGACCCGGATTTCCGAGGCCCACGATCAAGTGCATCTCAGGCGCATGTCAGGGCGCATGGGCGCCAGCCGGACCGCCACTTTCCCCGCCACGCGCAACATCGCAGCCTCCGAAGCCCGCTTACTTCTTGGTCTTCTCTTTTTCCTCGGCTGCCGGCGCGGCCCCAGCTTCTTCGCCCTCTTCGGTTTCCTTCTTGCCCTTCTTGATGACCTCGGGCTCGGCCGGCGCGGCGGCTTCGGCGGCCGCGGCTTCCGCCGGCTTCTCTTCCTCGGCGCGCAGGGCAACCACGTGCGCCACCACGCGCTGCGGATCGGTGACCAGCCGTATCTTGGCCGCATCGATGGGCAAATCGCCCGCGCGCACCTGCTTGCCGATCATCAATTCGCTTACGTCCACGCGAATTTCAGTGGGAATATCGGACGGAAGGCACTCGATCTCCACTTCGCGGGTGACCATTTCGAAGATGCCGCCTTGCAGCTTCACGCCCTGCGCCTCGCCAAACGTATGGACCGGCACCTTCACGCGCATGCGCACATCCATGGCCACGCGCAGCAGGTCCACGTGAAGAAGGGAACCCAGCAGCGGATCCACTTGCCAGTCCTTCAGCATGGCGGGCTGATCGCCCGTCGGCAGTTTCACCTTGAAAATGGTGTTATGCCCGGACTGCGAGCGCAGAATGGCGGCCAACTGCTTTGCGTTCACAGCCAAGGTGAGGGAATCGCCCTTCCCGCCGTAGAGCACGGCCGGCACCTGGCCCTCGCGGCGCATTCGCCGGGCCGCATTCTTGCCGCGATCGTCCCGCGGCTTGGCTTCCACGATAATCTGGTCCATGTTCTTCCTCTCCGTGATTCCGGCGCCTTCCCGCTCCAAACACGCGAAACCGGCGTGTTTCGGGGGCCCCGGGTTTCGGGCGCTGCAACAAAACCTAGATAAAAAGCTCGCTGATCGACGTCTCTTCGTGAATGGAGCGAATTCCCCGCGCCAGCAGCTCCGCCACGCTCAGCACCTTGATCTTGCCGATCTTCCGCGCCTCTTCCGAAAGCGGCAGCGAGTCCGTCACCACCACTTCCTTAATCGGCGAACGGCACAAGCGCTCCACAGCGGGACCGGAAAGCACCGGATGCGTACAGGCCGCGAAGACCTCCGTGGCGCCTTCTTTCAGCAAGGCTTCGGCGGTTTTCACCAGCGTTCCGGCCGTGTCGATAATGTCGTCAATCACCAGCGCGGGCCGGCCGCGGACATCGCCGATCAGGTGCATCACTTCGCTGACGTCGACGTCCACGCGGCGCTTATCCACGATGGCCAGCGGCGCGTCCAGTTTTTTGGCAAACGCGCGCGCTCTTTCCACGCCGCCGGCGTCCGGCGAAACCACCGTCACACCCTGCAGCCGCCGCTGTTTGAAGTACTCCACCAGCACCGGCGAGGCATACAAGTGATCCACCGGCACGTTGAAGTAACCTTGGATCTGCGGCGCGTGCAGGTCCAGCGTCAGAGCCCGGGTGGCGCCCGCCGTCTCCAGCAGATCCGCCACCAGCTTGGCGGAAATGGGCACGCGCGGCTTATCCTTGCGATCCTGCCGCGCATAGGCGTAATAGGGCACCACGGCGGTCACCCGCCAGGCGGAAGCGCGCTTGAAGGCGTCGATCATCAGCAGCAGCTCGACCAGATGACGATCGACCGGATCGGCGCAAGTCTGCACCACAAAAACGTCCGCGCCGCGCACGTTCTCCAGAATCTGAAAATAGATCTCGCCGTCGCTGAAGCGGCCCAGCTTGGCGCCGCCAACGCCCACGCCCAGATACCCGCAAATCTTTTGCGCGAGCTGCGGGAAAGCGCTCCCCGCGAAAATCTTGAATTTTTCGTCGATCAAGTCAGTCCCACCGAGCTACGAGTTTGTCCGGGCGAAATCGCTGCTCCGGGAAGGGCTTTTCTTCCGCGCGCGCTCAAACTCCGGCCGGTCCGCTCCCCGCAGAGCCCCACAAAGCTCGGGCGCAAGCCTTGCGCGAAAGCGTATTGCAGAGGAAGACTTCGTCTTCCGGAAACAACCGTGCGGATCGGCGCGCCTGCGCTGGGTTTCGGAATATTCCAAACACCGCCGAACCGCTACCCGCCAGCGCGGCTTCCGCAGCTCCTCCCTGGAGCAAGGCCCGGCGGATACGAGCTAACCGGGGGTGCCGCCGGAAAACAACCTTCTCGAAATCATTCGAAAGGTGATCTTCCCGGGGACTCCAGCACAGAGCGCAGAAACTCCATAGTTTAGAGTCGTGTGAATTCTTTGTCAATGCGCGATCCACCCAGCCATAGGCGTCTCGCGTGCTCACGGCGATTTCCTTTGGAGAGACCACCAGGAGCGTTCGCTTCTGGTTGTCGGGAAGCGGGTAGATCTCGTCGCCTCGATTCGTTCCCAGGGCGCGCCCGCCGAACAAGAAGAAGGGCACGTCCGCTCCTAAACTCGAGGCAATCTCCAGCAGGCGCTCCATGCCGATTTTCCGCCCGCTGAGGCGGAGTAAACCCGCGAGCGCGGCGGCGGCGTCGCTCGATCCTCCTCCCAGACCGCGGCCCACCGGAACGCGTTTCTCGAGCCTGATCTTGACGCCTCCCGGAAATTTCAGAGTGCGCCGAAGGGCGTCGGCGGCGCGCCAAACCAGGTTTTGGCGCATTCCCTCTTTAGCCAGGGAAGAATTGCCCAGAATCTCCAGTTCGATACCTGGCGTACGGCTGCGCTGCAAATAGAGTGTGTCGTGCAGGCTGATGGATTGAAAGATGGTGCGTAATTCGTGATAACCGTCAGCGCGGCGCGCCAGCACATCGAGGCGCAGATTGACCTTGGCAAAAGCCGGGACGCGAATGGATGGCATGCCGCGGGGTCAGCGAGGAGTTTCCGATGCAGAAGGCTTCTGTTGCGCCAAGTGGCGCTTCGCCGCGGAGATCTTCTGCTGGAGTTCCGTCACTTTGTCTTCCTCGAACTCGGCGGGCAGCGCCTTATGCCATTCCGCCAGCGATTTTTCCCATTCCGCGGCGGCCTGATCGGCATGGCCGCTCTTTTCCAGAATATCGCCCAGGTGGCTGAGCATGGTGGGGTCGTGAGGGTCGTGTGCGATGGCTTTGCGGACGTAGCCTTCCGCTTCCGGGAGTTTGTTCTGCTTGTAAAGGATCCAGCCCATGCTGTCGAGGTAAGCGGCGTTGGCGGGCTCTTGATCGAGCGCCCGCTTCAGCATCTCAGCCGCTTCATCGAGCCGCACCCCGCGCTCGGCGAGCATATAGCCGAAATAGTTCAGCGTCGGCGCGTTTTGCGGATTGAGCCCCAGTACCGATTTGAACGATTGCTCGGCTTGATCGTATTTCTTTTGCCGTTCATACATGCCGCCAAGCAAGAAGCCCAGCGTCTCTTTGTCAGACGGCGTCTGTGCCAGCTTTTCCGCCGAGCGCACGGCTTTCTCCGCATCGCCAAAACGCCGGCTCTCCGTATATACCTGCGCCAGGTTGGAATAGATCTCCAGGTCGTTCGGGGAATTTTCCAGCAAGGGCTGCAGGGTTTGCGTGGCCAGCTCCAGCTGTTTGTTCTCGCCGTAGAGGATGGCCTCGGTGATCAGAAGCCCGCGGTCCTTGGGATGTTCGATCAGCGCCTGGCTCGTCTCGGCAAAGGCGTGGGTGAGGTCGTGGTCGGAGCGGTATGTCTCGATAATCAGGATGCGGCCGCGCAGGTCCTCTTCAGGGCCCAGCCGCACCATCTCTTCGAATGTATTGATGGCCGCGGAATCGTTTTGCTCGTCGCGATAGAGCTGGCCGAGCAACTGATACAGGATTCCGAGCGAACGGCGGCGCGCCGGGGCGAACTCCGATTGGGCCTTTACTTGCGTCACCGCGTCAGACAGCACGCGTATGGCGTCGTCGTAGTGCTCTTCGGCTTCGAAGACGGCCGCCTCGTTATAGACAACCTCGAGATTGCCCGGGGCCAGTTTCTTGGCCAGCAGAACTTGCCCTTCCGCCTTGTCGAACTGGCGCAATCGCCGGTAAATCTCGGACATGCGCAGATGGTCGCTCACGCTATCCGGTTCCAGGTCGGACAGGTGCTGGTATTCCGTAAGAGCGTCGGCGTACCTGCCCTGATCGTAAAGCGACTGCGCGAGATGGCGCCGAGGGTCGGTTTGATCCGGATCCATGGCCACCGCGCGGCGATAGGCCTCCTCGGCCTTGTTCGCCTGCTGTATCTGCCCGTAGGCGTCGCCCAAGCGATCGTAGAGGTCCGCGCTGGGCGCTCGTTGGAGGAAGGACTCCAGCAAAGCGATGGCCGCCTGCGCGTTGTTATGGTCCAGAAGAAGAAGCGACAGTTGGTCGACCGCTCCCTTGTTGTCCGCATCCTTGGCCAGCAGCCCGCGGAGCACCTGTTCGGCCTGGTCGTCGTGATTGTTGAGGCGCAAAAGGCGCGCCAGCCAGAGCGCCGCTTCGTTGTCGGAAGAGTCCAGTCTAACGATCTCCTGCAATTGGGCGATGGCAGCCGTGATGGTCTGTTCTTGCTCGGTGGGATTGGTCAAATCGCCCAGCGAGCGGATGTAGATTCGCGCCAGCAGGCGCCGCGCGGAAAGGTCGTTGGGATTGCGGCGAATGATCTCTTGCGCTTCGTTGATCGCATCTTTGGAGCGGTGCGACAGAAAATAGATTTCCGCGAGGTCCTCTCCGATTTCGGGGCTATTCGGATCGAGGGCGTAGGCCTTCTTGTAATAGTCGATTGCTTTCGCGGCATCCTCGGCGTGACCCGAGTTTTCAAACTCCTGCTGGTATAGGTGGCCCATGGTCACGTTGTAATAGGCGTCCGCGCGAGACGCCGTCCCAGCGCCCTGATTGGGGGACGCTGGCGAAGCGTTTTGCCCACGAGCCTGAGCCCAAACGAGCGGGCTTGTGGCGCCAAAGATCACAAGCGCCACCGTAGGAACTCGCCGCATAGTCATTATTACCTCGGAGAACCCGATTATCCCATGAGTCGGGAGATGCTCAAAGCGTCTGAACGTAAAGCCTTTCCATCCTTGCCGCCCCTATTGTTCCGCTTCTTTTAGTTGATGCTTCTCCGCAACGGAAGGTCTCCTGGAATCGCCCTCGCCTCTGGCGCCAAGGCTAGTGCCGGAAATGCCGCACGCCTGTGAAAACCATGGACAGCCCCAGCCGGTCCGCCGCCGCAATGACATCCGCATCGCGCACCGAACCGCCCGGCTGGATCACAGTGCTGGCGCCCGCTCGCGCCGCTTCTTCCACGCCGTCGGGAAATGGGAAAAACGCGTCCGACGCCACCGCGCTGCCGCTGAGCGACTGTTGCGCTTTCATCACGGCGATTTTGACGGAATCCACGCGGCTCATCTGTCCCGCGCCGATACCCAGCGTGCGGCCGTCGCGCGCAAACACAATGGCGTTTGACTTCACGTGCTTGGCTACTTTCCATCCGAAGAACAGGTCCCGCAGCTCATCCGGGCTCGGCTGCCGCTTGGTAACGATCTTGATTTCGGACTCGGAGATCGTTCGCGTGTCCTGGTCTTGTATCAAGATGCCGCCGGAAATGCGCTTCAGGTCCCAGGGAAGCGCCGTTTCCGCGGCCATTGCCGCGATCTGCATCAGCCGGAGATTCTTCTTGCCCGCCAGCGCCGCGCGGGCCGCGGGATCGTATCCGGGCGCCACGATACATTCGGCGAATAGCTTGGCGACCTCCTCTGCCGTCTCGCGGTCCATGGTGCGATTGAAAGCCATCACCCCGCCAAAGGCAGAGACGGGATCGCACGCCAGCGCCTGACGGTAGGCTTCGGCGAGAGTGCTTTGCTCGGCTGTGCCGCAGGGATTGTTGTGCTTGACGATGGCGCACGCCGGCTCGCTAAATTCCCGGACAACCGACCAGGCGGCATCCAGGTCCACCAGATTATTGTAAGAAAGCTCCTTGCCTTGAAATTGCCGCGCTCCCGCCAGGCCGGATGCGGGCGCGCCGCTGGGAATGTACAAGGCCGATTTCTGATGCGGATTTTCGCCGTAACGAAGGGAGGCATGCCGGAAAAGTTCCAGATGCAATTGCGCCGGGAACTCCGGCCGCTGCGCCAAAGTTACCGAGCCGTCCTCTGCATGGAGCCGCTCGAGCTCCGTCGCAATCAAGCTATCGTAGCGTGCGGTCATGGCAAAGGCTTTGCGCGCCAGCGCCAGGCGCGTCTTCAAAGACCAATCGCGCCGTTCTCCGAATTCCGCCAGCAGGCTCGCGTAGTCGCCCGGATCGGTCACCACGGCCACGCTCTCGAAATTCTTCGCCGCGGAGCGCACCATGGCCGGTCCGCCGATATCGATATTTTCGATGAGGTCTTCGGCGGAAATATCCGGCCGCGCAGCAGTGGCCTCGAACGGATAGAGATTCACCACCACCAGATCAATCGCGAAGATCCCCTGCTTGCGGGTCTCCTCGCCATCGTCCGACCGATGGCGGCGAAACAGGATTCCGCCATGCACCTTCGGATGCAAAGTTTTCACGCGGCCGCCCATCATCTCCGGCCAGCCGGTCAATTCAGAAACATCGCGAACCTTGACGCCCGATTCCCGCAGCAGCTTGGCCGTCCCGCCCGTCGAGACCACTTCGACGCCCGCCTGCGCCAACGCTCGCGCGAACTCCACGATTCCCGTTTTTTCGTAAACGCTGACAAGAGCCCGCTCGATAGGCACCGGCTGCACCCCGTGGGTGGAACTGGAATTCTTGCAGTCGAATTGTAGCGCGCCCTGCGCGAAAGTCATCTCGTTCGCGCGAGTATCCCGGAGGACGACCGACTGAGGGTTAGACAGGTCTCTGGATGTTTTCGCAGGAATCGATCAACTTCGAGGACGATCAGGTTTTCACGCGGGCTTTCAGCCGCGGTTTGCCGCCTTCAACGCTCACCACGAACTCCACTTGCTGCCCGCTCTTGCGGATCTGCTCCGATTTTTGCTGCAGGAATTTCTCGAATTTCGCGCGGGAGAGCTTGTCGGTGGCTTCGCCGGAACTTTGCAGAGCCTCGCAAAATGCGCGGTATAGTTTGTCCACACCGTCCGATTCCGCCGGCGAACCGGAAGATGTGGCGGCTGCCGGAACCGGGGCTTCAGTAGGCTGTACGCGGTCTCGCTCGGCTGCAATGGCTCGCGCTGCAGCTCCAAAATGGCGTTCCACGGTACCCTCTTCGCGCCGCTGCATGCGCTTGTGAAAAATATCCCGGTATTTGACGTAGGTTTGCGCCAGATTGCTGTAGCGAAATCGCTGCGCGTAATTCATTTCCGCGGAGCGGTCGCCATAACGCTTGATGACCTGTTCGATCCGCCACTCGATTTCGGCCGGAGGGCGCTTTCGGCCTCCGCCGAAGTATTGCTCGTATTCAATCTTGAGCTGGCGAATGTCGCGCTCGAGCCGTCCCAGCTCGTCATCTGTCTGATTGATGGGCATGGCGCAGGGAGAAGATTTAATGCTAGAGAACGGCGAAACCGGCGTCAATTGGACGCTGCGCCGCCGCGCCCAATCAAGCACCACATGGCCTTTGACATATTGCCCTGCCGCGGTCGCTGTGCTGAAATGCATGAATTATGAGCTCCATAGCGGATCCCGCTCGCGATTCACGCGCCGAACTGCTCCGCAAGATTCCTTCGGTGGATGAACTGCTCGTTCTGCCCACGCTGAGCGGCCTTGCTCAGCGCGTAGGCCGCGAACTTGTTGTCGATGCGGCGAGAAGCGAGCTCGAGCGGCTGCGTGAAGAGATCCGGCTCGGCCTCGCTACGCAAGCGGCGGACCGCAACGCTCTGGCCGTGACGATTGCCGCAAGGGTTGCCTTCCTGCTTACGCCGTCCTTGCGTCCTGTAATCAACGCGACGGGCGTAATTCTGCATACCAATCTGGGCCGTGCGCCGCTTGCCGAATCGGCCATCGAAGAGATCCGCAAGACAGCCGGGCAGTACACAAACCTGGAATACGATGTGGCCGCGGGCGCGCGAGGGAGGCGCGACGTTCACACCAGCGCGCTGCTTGCGCGGCTCACGGGCGCCGAAGCGGCCTGCGTGGTGAACAATAACGCGGCGGCTGTTTTCCTGGCGCTGGCCGCGCTGGCGCGGGGCGGGGAAGCGATCGTTTCGCGCGGCGAATTGATCGAGATCGGAGAGTCCTTTCGCATTCCCGACATCATGGCGGAGAGCGGCGCCGTGCTGCGCGAAGTGGGCACTACGAACCGCACTTCCATAGCGGACTACGAGCGCGCCATCAATGACCAGACGCGGCTGCTGCTGCGCGTGCACCGCTCGAATTTCGCCATCGTGGGTTTCACCGACCGGCCCACGCTCGCCGAACTGGCCGCTCTCAGCCGGCGCAGCCGCGTGCCGCTGTATGAAGATCTGGGTTCGGGCTGCCTGACCGACCTCGCGGCGCAAGGCGTCGCCGAACCTGTGGTGAGCGCGAGCCTGAAGGCCGGAGCGGATCTGGTCTCGTTCAGCGGGGACAAGCTCATGGGCGGTCCTCAGGCTGGGATTCTCGCCGGGCGGCGCGAAACGATTGGGCGGATTCGCAAACATCCGCTCTTCCGCGCTCTGCGCCTGGACAAGCTGGTGATCGCGGCATTGGAGGCGACGTTACTGGCCTATTTGCGCAACGACCTTGACGCGCTTCCAGCGCTGCGGATGATTCGAATGGGCGTCGACGAGATCGGCGAGCGTGCCGCGAAAATTGCGAAAGAACTGAAGCCGAAGCTGGCCTCCATGCGAGCCGAGTTACAAATCGCGGAAGGGCAATCGGTGATCGGCGGAGGGTCGACTCCCGGCGAACATTTGCCCACGCGCTTGCTGCGCATCACCAGTGCGAAATATTCGGCGACGGAACTTGAAGCGCGGCTCAGAGACGGCGGTTCCGGGGAAGGCGAAACGGTGAGTGCGGAGCGCGTTCCGGTGCTCGCGCGTATTTCCGAGGATCGCTTGACGATCGATCTGCGGACCGTGTTTCCGTCGCAGGAGACTGCGCTTATCGAAGCGCTCGTGGCGGCTTTGGCTTGAGGTCCGCGATTCCCGGAAATCGTCAGCCGCGAAAGACGAAAAGCGGATTCCTCCGTTAAGGCCACGCGTTTATTGCGCGCGCGACGCTTTGGCTTGGCTCATGATTTTTTCGATCTCGTCCACGGATCGCGGCAGCCGCGCCGTAAGCAATTGGTAACCGGTGGGAGTGATCAGCACGTCGTCCTCGATGCGCACTCCGATTTTTTCTTCCGGAATATAGATCCCCGGCTCGACGGTGACGACCATGCCCGGTTCGAGCGGGCGATTGGGATTGCCCGCATCATGAACTTCCAGGCCGATGTGGTGGCTTAGGCCGTGAATAAAATAGCGGCCGAGGCTGTGTCCCTCGCGATCCTTACCATGGCTATTGATGTAGTCGTAGGCGATCTGGAAGAGGCTATTGAAGCCGCGGCCGAGCGTCATTCCCGGCTTCATGGCCGCCAGCGCGGCATTTTGCGCGCCGAGGACGATTTCATAGATTTCCCGCTGGCGGGCCGTGAAATGGCCGTTCGCGGGAATGGTGCGGGTGACGTCCGCGGTGTAGCCGGAGTATTGGCCGCCGACATCCATGAGGACAACGTCGCCGTCCTGGATCAAAGCGTCCAGTTCGTTGAAGTGCAAAATGGTGGAGTGCAAGCCGGTGCCGACGATGGGCGCGTAGGCTTCGGTTTCGCACCCGCCGTTGGAATGAATCTCCACCATGCGCGCGGCAACCTGGTATTCGTAGAGGCCGGGCCGCACCATGCGCATGGCGGCGAGCTGCGCATCCATGGAAAGGTCGATGGCCTTTGTCAGAAGGGCGATTTCGCCGGGCGATTTGACCTGGCGCATGGCGCCGAGCGCGGGGGTCACATCCTTCAGAGCGAGTCCCGGCGACGCCTGGGTGATCCAGGAGGACCATTCGCGCGCGTGGGGATAGCCCGTGTCATCCGGATGCGGCAGTAAAGTCCAAATTTCCTGATCGCTTTGGGCCAAATCGGCCAGGCGGGCTTTCAGAGTGGGGAACGGTTCCACCGCTGCGAAGCCGGTCTTTTCTTGGATGCCCGGATCGGCGGGGCCCAGGCGCGGCCCATTCCATTTTTCCTGTTCAGGATCGCGCGGCGGGAGGAACAAAATCTCTTTAGGCCCTTTCCAGCCTTTCTCCGCTGCTCCCGGAGGGATGAGCAAGACCGCAGCGCCTTCTTCATTGTGGCCGGTGAGATAGTAGAAATTCGGTTCCTGCAAAAAGACGTAGGAAGGAGAAGCGTCTTCCTTGCCCGTAAAACCAAAAAGCAGCACGGGCTCGTTGAGCTGCGCGACCAGGCGGGCGCGCCGCTCGGCGTAAACGCTGTTTGGCTCGCGTTCCCGCGCGGCAGCGGGCACAACGAGCGGGATAGTCATGGCCAAGAGCGCCACTGCGGCACAAAGAAGTGCGGGAGTTCTGCGGCGTTTGAACGATTCAGGCATTTTCTCGCTCATGGCCTGCGGGCCACCGCAACTTCCGGAGAGATCGCCGCGCAGGCCGCGCTCATTTTAGCTCTTTGCGCGGGAAGACAATCCTACGCGGACCGTCGAACCCGACGCCAGGCGCTCGAGGGACTCTCCGGTCAGACGAAAGGTGGTCCATTCCTCCATGGGAACCGCTCCGATATCCTGATAGAACTCCATGGCCTGCTCGTTCCAATTCAGCACGGACCATTCCAGACGGCCGCAGCCGCGCTCGCGACCGAGCCGCGCGAGGGTGATGAGCAGAGCCTTGCCCACTCCGTGGCCGCGAAAGCGATGCTCGACGAATAGGTCTTCCACATAGATGCCGGGCTTGCCCATGAAGCTGGAAAACGTAAAGGAATAGACGGCGAAGCCGGCGGGCTCGTCTTCGACATAAGCGAGAAGCGCCTCAGCGACCGGGCGCGGGCTGAAAAGCGCGGCGCGCACGTCCGCCTCAGTGACGGTGGCTTCGGCGGAGATATCTCCGTATTCAGCGAGCTTGCGAATGAAGTCGAGGACAATGGGAGCGTCCGATTCCCTGGCGGGCCGGATTTGCATGTCAGAAGGCATGGGTGAGTTCTCGCAA
>Ga0335081_10015378_pt1 | contig 12375 bp, 7 predicted proteins | sample Lox_Sample_35_FD_206713 | JGI IMG/M metagenome (GOLD analysis project Ga0335081, IMG submission 206713) | Soil microbial communities from Loxahatchee National Wildlife Refuge, Florida, United States - Lox_Sample_3.5 | ecosystem: Environmental > Terrestrial > Soil > Wetlands | place: USA: Florida...
TTTCTGAACGCGAGCGCCATCGAGATCCGGCATCTGGCCCTGCCCGGGCATAAGTTCAATATCGTGGCGCTCGATGGCAACCCGGCGCCGCGAAGCGCGGCGGTGGACGTGTTGATGCTGGGGCCGGGCGAGCGCATCGACGCCTGGGTGGCGATGAATCAGCCGGGCGTGTGGGTGATGGGAGCGCCGGAAGATATGGTGCGCGACGGCGGGCTCGGCGTGGTGATCGAGTACGCCAACCAGCGGCGGAGCCCGCAATGGATGCCGCCGCCGCAATCGGGATGGGATTACACCATGTTCGGCAAGGCGGCATCGGGACCGGCGCCGGCGGAGCGGCTGGAGATGATTTTCGAGAAGGTGCCGCGCGGGGCCGGAAAGTTCAACCTGTTCACGGTAAACGGCGCGCCTTATCCGCACGACCGGGAGTTCGTGTTGAAGCCGGGCGCGCGCTACCGGCTGACGTTCCGCAACCGGACGGACGATTCGCATCCGCTGCACCTGCATCGGCATCAGCTCGAGATCGCGGAGATGTACGGAAGGGCAACGGCGGGCATCATCAAGGATACGGTGGTGGCCCCCACCTATGGCCGCGTGAGCGTGGACTTCACCGCCGACCAACCAGGGCCGACGCTGTTTCATTGCCATATCCAGCACCATATGGACTATGGGTTCAAGGCGCTGCTGAACTACGCCTGAGGCGGAACGGGCGGGTATTCGAGTAGCGGTTCGAGCCAGGCGAGGACTCCGATCCGTCTTGACGGGACACCGCAATTCGGCGTGTGATAGTATCTCCAGACCAGGAGGCGGCATGGACATCAAAGCTCTTCAAGCGCAGTTTCATGGAGAGATACTCACGCCCGGATCGCCGGAATATGAGACGTCGCGCAGAATCTGGAACGGCATGATTGATCGCAGGCCGGCCGCCATTGCGCGCTGTAGCGGACCGGCGGACGTTAGGACTGCGGTCCGTTTTGCCGTCGATCGAGATATTTATCCCGCCGTCCGCGGCGGTGGGCACAATGTCGCGGGTCTCGCCATGGTTGATGATGGCCTCGTTGTGGACGTCTCACGCATGAAGGGGATTTATGTAGATCCGGCACGCTGCACGGCGACCGCACAAACTGGTCTTACGTGGGGCGAGTTTGACCGGGAGACGCATTTATACGGACTTGCGACAACCGGCGGATTAATATCGACAACAGGCATCGCCGGATTGACCCTGGGCGGTGGGGTCGGATGGCTGATGGGAATGTGTGGGTTGGTGTGCGACAACACTCTGTCCTACGACGTGGCGGTCGCTGGCGGCGAGTTGATTCGTGCCAGCGCAGACGAACACGCCGACCTGTTTTGGGCGTTGAAGGGGGGCGGCGGCAACTTCGGTGTGGTAACGTCGATAACCTACCGCATGTATCCCATCACTACGGTGATCTCAGGTATGCTCCTCCACCCTCTGGCTCAGGCCCGTGAGGTGCTGAAGTTTTACCGCGATTTCGTCACCTCGGGTCTGCCCGACGAACTCATCGTCTATGCGGCCGCCCTTTCGACTCCGGACGGGCATTCGGTCATCGCACTTATCCCTGCTTGGTGTGGAAACAGCCTCGCCGAAGGAGAACGTGCCTTAGATCCCCTTCGGAAATTCGGCTCTCCGATCGCGGACCTGATCACCAGGATGCCCTACCCGGCCATGCAGCAGATGGTCGATGGCGCAGCTCCGTTTGGTCTGCGGAGCTACTGGAAGAGCCGTTTCCTCCGCAGCTTGCCGGATGTGGCGATCGAGACATTCGTGGAGTTCGCCGAGACCCGCACCTCTCCGCGTTCCCTCGTCGTGCTGGAGCACTCTCATGGTGCGGTATCTCGCGTCAATCCGGTCGCTACTGCGTTCCCATCCCGAAATGATCCGTTCGACCTGGTACTTATCAGCGCATGGACCGATCCCGGGGAGGACACGCGCCACATTGACTGGACGCGTAGATTTCACTCCGCAATGGACCCTTGGTCGGCAGGGTCCGTTTACGTCAACAGCCTGGACCAGGACGACGCACTCCGCGTTGCGGAGGCCTACAACCAGAATTACGCCAGGCTGTCCGAGGTCAAGGCGTCCTACGATCCGGAGAACCGCTTTCGCCGCAACCAGAATATTCTGCCGCGGGCTCAAGCTGCCGCAACGTAAGAGCGACTTGGATTGCTCTCAAAGAGATCCGCGAATCGAAGCAGGCCCGTTCCCAAGCCAGCGGAAAATCGGCTTCGTTTTTCCAATCCGGCCTCGGTGCCTCCACCGCCGGCTCAATCCCGGCTCGATAATCCCGCCCTGCGCCTGTAAGGCCCCCAAAGTGTCGGCGCAAAATAAGCGCGCCTGCGTGCACTCTGCGGTCTTTCTGCCCGTTCCTGATCGCTGATCAGCACTGCCATGGCATCTTGAAACTTCTCGCGAAAGTGCACATCGAGCACGCGTGTCGAGCGGCTGTCCCAGATACTCACGTCGTACCAGCGCGGCCGCGGAGTCCGACGAAGTCTCTTCCCCCGCCGTCAAGACCAGGAACGCCGGAGCCCGTTTGGACGCCGTCGGGCCCAGCAGGTGACCCGGTACTGCTTCCTCAGGGCTTCAGACGCCAGTTGGCGAATTCGCGGGCGGCGAAGCGAGCGGCGGCATCGGGAACAGTAGCGATTTCCGCAAGCGATTTTGTATCCGGCTCTCCTTGCGCGGCGAGGTGTAGCTCGTACCAACCGCGACTGTGGAGGATGACGGTGCGCACCTCGCCGGGCGCCGTGGGTGGCGCCGGGAAGCGCAGTTCGGCGGTCTCGTTGTTATCGGGCATGGAGTAGTAGGCCGAATCCTCCGCCAGGAGCGACCGGCGCACGTCCGCACCGGATGAGGTGCGGGCCGCCCGGAGTTTGACGACTTGTGGCGTGGGCGAGGAAACGGCATCATAGGACACCGTAAACGAATTGAGGGCCCAGAACCCGACCGGAGGCCGCAGGCGGATTCGAAGCCGGGTTCCCGGGACGCGGCTCACGTCGAGCGGAATCACGCGGTCCTCCGCGATGAACGGGCCGCCGCCCGGGACGCTTCCGCGAGCAATCCACCCGGAGGGCTCTTCGACTTCCACCTTCAGGCGGTACAACTCCTCGCGGGTGTACCAATCCCGAATCGCGTCGACTTGGTTCTTCTCGCGCTCCAGCGAGGCCAGCCAAAGAGGGGCCTCCCGGCCGCGGAGTTGGGTCATCTTCTTGACCATGTATGAACCCCAGAGGCTGGTGGCCCCGTTTACCACCAGATTTGCGGTGGAAGCTCCCTCGGGTTTCGAGAAAGTGAGTATCAGCTCCTCGCGGACGCCGCCATCTCCAGCGGGCTTCGCGTCAGGCTCCCAGATCCTCTGGTCCGTGCTCGTCAGCCACGCGGTGATGTCGCGTCCCTCGCGGTCCCGAGCGTTCTGGAGCGGCTCCAGCTTCCGTAAGGCATAGAGCTTTCCGGCCTCGTCCGCAATCACCCGGCTGCCTGGGGCATGGTCCACGACCCAGAGTTCCAGAAGGTTGGTGTGCTGCGTCTCATCCACTTCATTGGTCAGCAGCAGGCGATATTCTCCGCCGGAGGCCTTGAGGTGCTCCAGTTCGCCGTAGTCATCGCGCTCCAGTCCGCGGGCAATGGCGCCGCCATATGGCTCGGCATCGAAGACGTAGCGCTCGCCATCCCAGGAGTACACAAACGGGCATGACTCCTTGGTGGCGGCGACCACGGCGGCGATGGTGCCTAGTGCAGCCACCACGATGCCGACCGTGAGCCCGATGGTCCGGACCGTGCTGATACCTCTGCGCTCCACCCAAAGCCGCTGCACCTGAGAAAGCGAAAGGCTGTAGGGCGCCTGATTCACGTTCGCCTGAATGCTGCCATTGATGATTACGCCGCCGGGAGGATCGAACCTCACATCCTTGCCCTCGACGGTAGTGACTCCGGCGATCTGCTCGTGTGCCACCGAGGGCGCCTGAGCGACGTCGACCTTGGTGATTTTCGTCACGTGGCAACTGGTGTCGACCACCAGCAACGAGCAGGCGGAGAACAACGCAACCGCAGCCCTCCACCAGTGAGTACGTTCACCCGATGTGCCCATTGGGACCTCCTGATTCAGCGGAACTTAGCCGGGATTTCCGTTTTGGCCCTGGTTGCCGTTAAACATATCATAATACCGCTAACTCTTGATCTTCGATCCAACCCCTATACCCTGTTGCGTCGCGTCCTGATGACGTTTCATCAAATCCCCAACTTTCTTCTCCATCCCCTCAATCACTTACAGCCGCTTATTTCAGACTCCAGCCCACCCTCCATTTACCGTGGAGGTATATGAGTACAGCAGCTCAAATCGTCGCCAACCGCGCCAACGCGCAACTCTCCACCGGCCCAACCTCCGCCGTCGGCAAATCCGCTTCCAGCCGTAATGCTCTCAAGTTCGGCATTCACGCCAAGTCACTCGTCATTCCCGGCGAAGATCCAGAAGAACTCGAAGAGTTGACGCGCGACTACGAGCGCGACCTCGTTCCCGTCGGTGCCGTCGAAACCACCCTGGTCGAAACCATGGTCCGTGCCGCCTGGCTGATGCGCCGTGTAACGCGCATCGAAGCCGAGATCGTCCACGCCCGCCTCGCCGCCCAGGAAAATCCCGGCGCTCACCCGCTGGGAGACATCTACATGGACGATGCGGCAGCCGGAAAACTTTTCCAGAGCCTCGCCCGCCGCTACCAGGCCCTCCAGCGCGACTATTACCGCGCTCTCAAAGAGATCCGCGAATCCAAGCAGGCCCGTTCCCAAGCCGCCATGTTTGCCGCCATGGCGCGTCAATCCGCGCAAGCCCCGCGCCCGGAGAACCCGCCGGCGGAAAATCGGCTTCGTTTTTCCAATTCGGCCTGCGTCCCCCCACCGCCGGCTCAATCCGGGCTCGATAATCCCGCCTTGCGCCTGTAAGCTCTCCCAAAGTGTCCGCAAAGTAAGCGCGACTGCTTCCACTCTGCGGTATTTTGCCCGTTCATGATCGCCGTTCGGCACAGATCGGCAGTAGCAGGGAACGTGCCTAAATCATACAGCCCCGCCTGCAACTCGCCAAGGCTTGGCTGCCGCACGAGTTAAGCCATACAATAGGAAACCGTCGGGACCCTAGATATGACTCCGGAGCGCTTCCGGCAAATCGAAGAGCTATACCACGCGGCTCGCGAGGGCACTGCCGATGAGCGCGCGGCGCTGTTGGCGCGGGCGGACCCCGAATTGCGCCGCGAACTGGAGTCGCTGCTCGCACAGCGCACTGGCGGCGAAGTCCTGGATCGGCCTGCCATCCGGAACGCCCCCGAACTGCCGGAGCATGCCACTGTCACCCAATTGACTTCGGGCGCGTGTCTGGGACCATACCGTATCGAAAGCAAGGTCGGCGAGGGTGGCATGGGCGAGGTTTTTCGGGCCATCGACACGCGATTAGGCCGCGCCGTCGCCATCAAAACCACTCGCGAGCAGTTCAGCGCCCGCTTCGCACGCGAGGCGCGCGCGATTTCGTCTCTGAATCATCCCAACATCTGCACGCTCTACGACGTCGGTCCCAACTACCTGGTGATGGAGCTGGTCGAAGGGCCGACGGTCGCCGACAAGATCAACGCCGGCGGTGTCCCGGTGGAAGAGGCGCTCACGATCGCGCGCCAGATCGGCGACGCTCTTGAAGCCGCGCACGAAAAAGGGATTATTCACCGCGACCTGAAGCCCGCCAATATCAAGGTGAAACCCGACGGTACCGTCAAGGTGCTCGATTTCGGACTGGCGAAGATTGCCGAGCAGAGCGCGCCGTCGACAGAATCGCCCACGGTTCCGATGGGAGTAAGTCGCGTGGGCCAGGTTATGGGAACAGCGGCATACATGGCGCCGGAGCAGGCGCGCGGCAAAGTTGTGGACAAGCGCGCGGACATCTGGGCTTTCGGAGTGGTGCTGTACGAAATGCTTACCGGCCGTAGGCTGTTCCAAGGCGAAACCATTTCGGACACGCTGGCGCGTGTACTCACCAACGAGCCGGAATGGGAACGCGTTCCAGCCAGGGCGCAGCGGTTGTTGAAGAGCTGCTTGCAGAAAGATCCCCAGCGGCGGCTGCGCGACATCGCAGATGCCTGGAGACTGCTCGAAGACACGCCCGCGCCGGCGGCCGGCAGCCGCCTGTTCGGGATTGCCGCGGGCGTTTTGGCAATCACAACCGCTCTCGCTTTGTGGGCGCCATGGCGCAGCACCGATATCGGGATGCAACGGCCGTCGCCACGGCTCGACCTCGACCTCGGCACGGACGTATCGCTGGCGGGCGACGCGGGACCCGCCGTGGCCCTGTCGCCGGATGGAACACGAATCGTGTTTGTCTCGCAGGACCAGAGCGGAGTGTCTCGACTCTTCCACCGCCGGCTGGACCAGCCCAGGGCCGCCCTCCTATCAGGTACCGAGGGAGCCGCGGAACCCTTCTTCTCGCCGGACGGGCAGTGGGTCGGTTTCTTCGCGGAAGGAAAGCTGAGGAAAACTCGGATCGATGGCGGCGAACCGGTCTCTTTATGTGACGCTCCCTCCGGCAGGGGCGCCAGTTGGGGGGAGGATGGGAACATCATCGCTGCCCTCAATGCGGATGCGGGCTTGTCACAGGTACCGTCCGGGGGAGGCAACGAGGTTTCCATCAGTCAATTGGGACCGGGCGAGGCTTGCCACAGATGGCCGCACGTCCTGCCCGGCGGCAAGTTCGTTCTGTTCACCGTCAGCCGCATGATCAACAACTTCGATGAGGCCGGTATCGCTTTGCTGTCGTTGCAGGATCACACCCGGAAAATGCTGCTGGAGCACGCCGGCATGTATCCCCGTTATCTTCCGAGCGGCCACGTTGTCTATGTGACGAAAGGCCGCCTCTTCGCCGCACCCTTCGATGAGAAGCGCTTGCGATTTACCGGCGCAGCCACGCGGCTGGAAGAAGTTGCTGCCGATATACCACGAGGATTTGCACAGGTCGATTTCTCGGCCGCCGGAATCTGCGCTTTACGGACGCATGGCGGTCAGGGGCTCAGCACGCCTCAGTGGTTGGATGGCGTTGGGAAGACCGAGCCCCTCGGCCTGGAAGCGGCGCGCTACCATTACCTGCGTCTTTCGCCGGACGGCGCCAGGCTGGCGTATGTTGCAACCCAAGGATCGAACTCCGACCTGTTTATTTACGACTGGCAGCGAAGGATCAAGACGCGCTTGACCAACGGCCGTGTGACCAGGTCTCCGGTATGGAGCCCGGATGGACGCTTCGTGGTCTTCGCGGGCGTCGGAGGCATGTTCGCGGCGCAGACGGACACGGGCGGCACGCCGGCGCAGTTGACCCGGAGCAACAACCAGCAGGTGCCTGACGCGTTCAGCCCCGACGGACGACGGCTGGTCTTCACCGAAGTGATTGCCGGGGTAAAAGGTGAGACCCGAATATTGCCTGTCGGGAGCGAGGGGGGCCAGATCCGGGCTGGAGAGCCCCAGCCGCTCTTCAAGGCCTCGATCGGACCGGACGATCCCTCCTTCTCTCCGGATGGACGATGGCTGGCCTATTCGAATGCGGAAGGCGGGACTTACGAAGTCTACGTACGGGCATTTCCGGACGAGGGCAGACAGGTGCAGGTCTCGAACGCCGGCGGAAGGCTGCCTCTTTGGTCTCGGAACGGGCATGAGCTCTTCTATCGCACCGAGGACCAGCGGATCATGGTGGCGCATTACACGGTGAATGGCGAATCGTTCATTCCCGAGAGACCCCGCCCATGGTACGGCAAGCGGATTGCGAACGTCGGTGACAATTCGAACCTGGATCTCGCCCCCGATGGAAGACGCTTCGTCGTGTTGATGCCGGCGGAAGTCACCGAGGCGCGCGAAAGCCAGAGTCACGTAACGCTCGTGATGAACTTCTTCGACGAAGTCCGTCGACGAGTAGCGGCCGGTCAATCATTTCTTCGTTAGAGCCACCTTTTCGTGCGGCAATCCACTGTCGTCGATGTCGAAATCGGGATCGAAGATCGTCTTGCCTTGAGCGCCCACAAAGGCCGGCTGGGCCTTAATCCATTCGCTCGGCTTCTGCTGTCTGGCGTAGATCAGTAGACGCGACTCCAGATCGCGGACGATGTCCGGATGCTGATCGGCCTGATTGGTGGTTTCTCCCGGGTCGTTGGAAAGATCGAACAACTCGGTTTTGCCCGGAAGTAAAGCTATTTTGACCAGTTTCCAATTGCCCTTCCGAATCGCCCCGCGGAAGACCTCTACATTGATCAGGATGTCTTCATGGGGAGAGGGTTTCCCCTCCGTTATGGTGGCCAGATGTCCTTGCCGTCGAATGGGTGGTCCGGGCTCCTTTTGCACCCAACACCGATGCCTTACTTCTTGGAGTTATTCGAAACGCATGAGGCAGTTGGTGCACTTCGGAGTTTGCCGTTGCTCCCGGATAATGGCGTATCCCCACCAGGCATCATTTTTCGAAGCGGAGCAGGGTGTTAGCATAATCGGCAGATTAAGGTCTGAATTAGCCAGGAGGCTGACAGATGGTCGTGGCCACCCCAGCCAAGCGACTTCCCAGCAACGCTTATACGCCGCTCCGCTCGGGAGAGGCCTATGGACCGCCGGTAGCGGCGTCGGAAAAACTTGCGGAGCTCACCCCCCGCTCCATCGGGTGGGGTGTTTTTCTGTGCGTGTTGTTCACCATCGCCTCGGCGTATTCCGGACTCAAAGTAGGACAGGTGATGGAAGCCGCCATCCCCATTTCCATTCTGGCCATCGGTCTGGCGCGCCTCTACCGCCGCCGCTCCACGGTGCTCGAGAATGTCATTGTCACCGGCATTGGCGGCGTGGCGGGCGGAGTGGTGGCGGGCGCCATTTTTACTCTTCCGGCGCTCTACATTCTCAAACTGGATCCGAACCCGCTCCAGACCATTTTCATCTGCGTGGCCGGCGGCTGCCTTGGGGTGCTGTTCCTGATTCCGCTGCGCCGCTACTTCGTGGCTGAAATGCACGGCAAGCTGCCGTACCCGGAAGCCACCGCCATCACCGAAGTTCTGGTGACCGGCGAAAAGGGCGGCTCACAGGCCAGGCTGCTGCTCCAGGCAACATTCCTGGCCGGAATTTACGATTTCCTGGTGACTACCTTCCACGTGTGGAAGGAATATGTGGACTTCCAGTTTCTCCCCGTGGTGCGTACGCTCACCGACCGCGCTAAGGTCGCCGTGAGCTTCGATGCCATCGGTTTCATCCTCGGGCTGGGATACGTCATGGGCCTGCGCAGCTCGATGATTCTGTGCGCGGGCGGCGTGCTTTCCAACCTGGTGCTGGTGCCGCTGGTCTGGATGGTGGGCAGAGAGCACACCGCCGCCGTCTATCCCGCCACCATACCCATCGCCCAGATGACCGCCGCGCAGATTTTCCGCAGCTATGTGCGGTTCGTGGGTGTAGGCGCCATTGCCACCGCGGGCATCTTCGGAATCGTCAAATCCATTCGCATTGTGGCGTCGTCGTTCGGGGTGGCGCTGCGGGCTTTCCGCGTGAGCGGAGAATCCTCCGGCGTGCGCACCGATCGCGACCTGAAGGTAACCACCATCCTGCTCGGCGTGGTGCTGAGCGCGCTGGGTGTCGGCGTGATGTTCGGCGGCCTTTCGCGCGATCCCATGGTAATTCTGATGGGCGTGGTGCTGGCGCTGGTGTTCTCGTTCTTCTTCACCAGCGTTGCCGCCAATGCCATCGCCACCACGGCGCGCAACCCGGTATCGGGCATGACCATGCTCACCATCATCATTTCCGCCATTGTGCTGCTGCGCTTCGGCCTTTCGGGCACCACCGGAATGTTCTTCGTCATGGCGCTGGCGGGCATGGTGTGCACGGCGCTATCGGTGTCGGGACAGGCGGTGACCGATTTCAAGACCGGCTACTGGCTGGGGTCAACGCCGGCGGCGCAGCAGAAGGTGAAGTTTCTGGGGGTGATCGCGGCCTCGCTGGCGGTAGGGCTCACCATCGTCATGCTCGCCCGGACCTTCCAATTCGGCGAAGCGGCGCCCGGCGACCTGCGGGTCGTGCTGCCCTCGCCGCAGGCCTCCATCATGAAAGCGTTGGTGGAAGGCTTCATGAGCCGCCAGCCGGTGGCCTATATTTTGTTCGGCGCAGGAGCCGCCATCGCGGTCGTCATGGAGATGCTCGGCATCCCGCCGCTGACGTTCGCCCTCGGAATGTATCTGCCGCTGGAACTGAATACTCCCGCGCTGGTGGGCGGATTTCTGGCGCACTACGTGGGCAAGCGCAGCGAAAAACTCGGCGGCGAGAGCGGCGCCGGGGTGCGCGAGCGCGGCGTGGTGATCGCCAGCGGGCTCATGGCCGGAGGCGCGCTGGGCGGCGTGCTCGGAGCCGCGTGCCGCCTCATACCGGGATATAAAGAAGAGTGGATCCGCACGCCGTTCTATGGCAGCGAGCTCATTTCGCAATCAGTCTCGACGCTGATGTTCGTGGGCCTGTGCGTATATCTCTGGCTCGGATCCGTCCGCCGCAAAAAGGAAAGTGACATATGAGCACGCGCTTGGAAGAACTGGTTGGCAACGCCATTCTCGGCATCGATACCTTGTGGGGCGGAGATGTGATGTGCGCCTCGGGCACGGGGCGCTTCATCGCCGATTCGTGGTTCAGCGACGAGCCTTTGCCCGCCGCTTATGCGGCGCCGGAAGCTGCGCCGGTGCGCCAGGCGGGCGGCGTTTCCGCCAAGTCTCCGGACGCGGCCGCCATCGGCGCCTACCTGGCGAAAGTGGATATTCCCGGTGCCATCGAGGGACTGAAGCGCGCGGCCCAACAGATTGGCGGCTTGCGCGGCGAATATATCGCCGGCCTGACGCTGTCTTTCGAGACTATGTGGGACCTTGCCATGGAAATGCTCGGCCGCGGTCCGCAGGTCCCGTATGACCGGTGCGTGCAGGCTTCCTGCGCGCATGCGCCCGAGCCTTCCGACCCGCGGCCGAAACGCGAGCGCGTGGCGGAGCTGCTCGGTGGACCGGCCGACTTATTGGCGGCGGTGGACGCATGGCGCGCCAGCCACCGCGTACCCATGGCGTCGATCCGCCTTCTGGGAGCGGCGGTAATCGGGCATTTCGATCGACTGACCGCGGCCAATGTCCTGCCGCACCTGCCGGCGGGATGGCAGCCGGTGCCGCGTGCGAATATCGAATTCCTGCCTATTCGCGACGCGTGGTTCTCCGGCTCCATGAACTACCTGGGTCGCAAACGCAAACCCGACGGCAGCCCGGAATACGAAGCCACTTATGAGATCAACGCATCGCTCGATATCTCGCTGCCGGAATTCCTGCAACTCGTAAGTCACGAAGTGGTGCCCGGGCACGTCACCACCTTTGCCTACCTGCAAAATCTCTACTGGCGCGGCGCGGTGGGGTTCGAGGCTTCCGTGCTCACCATGAACACGCGCGCGGCGGCGCTGTTTGAAGGCATTGCCAACAATGCCATCCTGATGGCTTATGGCGTCACTGAAGTGGAACAGTTGCCCGATCCCGATTTGCAAATCGGAGTCCTGCTGGCGTTGCTGCAGGACGATGCCAAGAACCAGTCTTCGTTTCTGACCTGGGGCGAAGGCGCGGCGCAGGCGGAAGTGGCTAAGGTTCTGCGCCACGATTTCCTGGTCACGCCGGAACGCGCCGATAAGCTGTCGGGCGCCTGGGGCCGGCATCCGCTGCTGGGGCGCATGTATCTGCCCGCCTATCGCGCCGGCACGCGCAAGGTAGCCGCGCTGCGCCGCGCCTGGCCGGCTGCAAAAATCTTGCCGGCCCTCTACGGCGCCAACGGCCTCGTGGACATCGCCACTCTGGACCGCGCCATCTGATGTGGCGCCCGCACTTCGTGCGGGCCGCGTCGGCACTCTTGCCGACGCATGGCGGCTTCGCAATAGGGCTTCGTAATATAGTTCTTCGATGTCGAACACCCCTCTCCGTTCCCGCCTCCTGATGATCGCCGCGGCCGCCCTGTTTTCCACCGGCGGAGCGGCCATCAAAGCGGTTTCCATCGGCGCCTGGCAGATCGCGAGCTTCCGTTCGGGCGTCGCGGCGCTGTTCCTTCTGGTGGCGATTCCCGAATCGCGGCGCTTGTGGCGATGGCGCATGCTGCCAGTGGCGGCGTGCTACGCGGCCACGCTGGTGTGCTTCGTTCTGGCCAATCGACTCACGACGGCTGCCAACACCATCTTCCTGCAATCCGCCGCGCCGCTCTATGTTCTGCTGCTCGGGCCGCTTCTCCTCCACGAGCCCATCCACCGCCGCGACGTAGGTTTTGTAGCGGTGGTGCTCTGCGGCATCGCGTGTTTCTTCATCGGTTCGCCCCATGCCGGCGCC
>Ga0335081_10015379_pt1 | contig 12374 bp, 7 predicted proteins | sample Lox_Sample_35_FD_206713 | JGI IMG/M metagenome (GOLD analysis project Ga0335081, IMG submission 206713) | Soil microbial communities from Loxahatchee National Wildlife Refuge, Florida, United States - Lox_Sample_3.5 | ecosystem: Environmental > Terrestrial > Soil > Wetlands | place: USA: Florida...
TGGCGGGAAAGGAAGGTGTCATGACCAATCGCGAAATCATTTTAGGCCGGATTCGCGAGGCGCTGAAAGCTCCAGCGCCTCATCCGGCATTTCTTGAATTGGGTAGGGCCGACCTGCCGGTCGGCCTGGACGCGCGGCAGCGCGTCCCTGCCACCGCGCAAAAATGGTTGCCGCCGGTCGGCCAGGCGACGGCGGAACAGATTGATTTGTTTCGGCAGAACGCGGAAGCCTTGAAGGCGGAATTTCGCGCGTGTGCCAATGTGAACGAGGCAATTCAACATGCAAAGAACCTGGCGGCGGCGGGCGGTTGGAAAAAAATCGGCCGGCATCGCGGTGAACTCACGGATTCCGTCGCGCGGGAACTGGGGCTGGTGGAAGTGCAAACCGATCAAGGGTACGCCGTGGATGATCTGGAAGGTTGCGATGCCGGGCTGACGGAATGTGAAACCCTGGTGGCACAAACCGGCAGCGTGCTGGTCTCGGCGCCCGGCTCGGGCGGGCGGGCGTTGTCAATCTTACCGCCGCACCACGTGGTACTGGCGCGCCGGAACCAGATGGTGCCGGACCTGAGCGCCGCCTTGCAACGGGTGCAGGAAAAATTCAAAGGCAAATTCCCCAGTTTTATGTCCTTCATCAGCGGCCCGAGCCGCACTGGTGATATCGAGCGCATCCTGGTCCTGGGCGCGCATGGCCCGAAGAAACTGACCATACTGCTTCTGCCTTGACCCCGTTACAAATTTAGATTCACCTCCTTACCCTTAAAATTATGATAGCCCCAGCCAATCCGAATCAAACCGGCGCCAAATCCACGAGTTGGTTTCGCACCGCCGCCGGGAAGAATTACGCGTTTATTTTTCTGCTCGTCTCGTCGCTGTTCCTGCTGTGGGGCGTTTGCAACGGCATGATTGACGTGCTGAACAAGCACTTTCAGGACTCGCTGCACATCACCAAGGCACAGTCGGCCTTTGTCCAGTTTGCGAATTACATGGGTTACTTTTTCATGGCGATTCCGTCCGGGCTGCTGGCCATCCGATTCGGTTACAAAGGCGCCATCATCATCGGGCTGGCATTCGTGGCGGCGGGCGCCTGCTGGTTCATTCCGGCAACCCATATCGGAACTTACTGGGCGTTTCTGCTGGGCCTGTTCATTCTGGCGGCCGGGCTGACGTGCTTGGAGACCGTTGCCAATCCCTATGCCACCGTACTCGGCCCGCCGGAATCCGGCGCCGCTCGCATCAATCTGGCCCAAAGCGGCAATGGTGTCGGCTGGATGATCGGACCGGTACTCGGCGGTTTCTTCGTGTTGTCGGCGACAGGCGAACCGATCACCAGCAACGCGGACCTCTACAAGCCGTACCTGATTGTAGCGGTCGTAGTGGCCGTCATTGCGTTCATTTTCGTCGTCAGCAAGGTGCCGGATTTGCATAACGTCGAAGAATCCAAAATGGTAACGGTAGGGGGCAAAACCGTGCCCAAGCCGCTTTGGAAACGCTGGCATTTCGTTCTGGCGGTTGCAGCCCAATTTTTCTACGTCGCGGCCCAGACGGGAATCTTCAGCTTCTTCATCAATTACATGGCCGCCGAAACGCCGGCGATGGGCCCGCGCGGAGCGAACGGCCTGCAAAGCTTTGCCAATGGCCTGCATAACCTCTTCCGCCTGCCGCCGGCGCAAATGAATTATCCCGCTGCGCTATTTACTGCCAACGACGTCACCAATCTTTCCGCCTTTGTGAACAAATTGCAGAACGACGCCGACGCGAAAACCCAACCCGTTTCGCAATTCATCTGGAGCCAATTCAGCACCAACCGCGATTTCCTCGCTGCCCGAAATTTTGCTGCGAGCGCCCGGCAAATCAATGCGCCGGATAACATCAAGGATTCCGCCGCCGACCTCGACAAGCAGGTTGCCTTGGAGAAGAAAGCCATTTTCATCAAGGGCCTGAACCAAATCCTTCAGACCAACCTGCTCTTTGCCGCCGTGCGATCCGGCGGATTAGTGCTTCCAGATGCGCAGCGCAAACTGATCGAGTCTAACGCCACCGGCGAACCGTTGGTCCGGGCCAACCGCGCCTTTCTGGAAAACACCTATTCTGCCAGCCTGATCGCCCGCAGCCCTTATTTGAACAGCGCGCAATATCACATCACCGACCGCGGCGCGTCGGTGCTGCTGTCATTTGGCGGCTTCGCGCTCTTTCTGCTGGGCCGCATCACCGGCAGCTTCGCCTTGCGCGTCTTCAAGCCGCAATCAATGCTGGCGCTCTATTCTGCCGCGAATGTGCTCATGATGATTCTCGTGATGAATAACTGGGGCTGGCTTTCAGTCGCCGGACTGTTCCTGAGCTTTTTCTTCATGTCCATCACCTATCCGACCATTTTCTCGCTGGGCATCCACGGTCTGGGCGAACAGACCAAAATTGCTTCGTCATTCATCGTCCAATCCATCGTCGGTGGTGCCATCATGCCGCTGTGGATGGGTTGGTTGGCGGACAATTGGGGCATGCGCATCGGCTTCCTCATGCCGTTGGTGTGCTTCGCCTTCATTGCCTACTACGGCGCAAGCTGGAAAAGGCTGGAAGCACTGGACGCAGCCAAATGACGCCAATCCTCGCGCCAAATCGAGAGCGCCGGCAAGATGCCGGTGCTCCCGGTCTATCCGGAAATCAAAATCAGGTTCGCGTATTGAATCGTGTCGCCGGTGCGGATCAATCCGATCGCCCTTGGGACGCGCTTCTTGAACTGGATGTGCGGCTCGAATTTCAGCGGAATCCCTGACAGCCCTTTCCCGAATGCGGCGCGGGTCTTGGCGGAATTGTTCTTCTGAAACTCGCGCGCCATGTAGGCTTGCGTGAAATTGCAGTTGGCGCGGACCGCGGCGAGCACCTGCAACACCGTCGGCACGTCGTCCACCAGCGAGATGTCCAACGTCTCGATTTGCAGCCAGAACGGAAAGCCGCGGTCGGCAATGACCAGCGCGTTGGTGTGGCGCACGCGGGCGAGCAGTGAAAGAATTTGGGGATTCAGCAGTCCGGTTTTAATCATAAATATCCAGTGAATTTAAGGTTGTGCCGATATCACGCCAAGCGCCAAAACTTCACCTCCCCACCTCGCAGCACTTTGAGTCTCGCTCACGTCCAAATCTGCCGGTCCAGTGAGCGGTATTGAATCGCCTCGGAAATGTGGTCGCTGAGAATTTTCTCCGAGCCAGCCAGGTCGGCGATCGTCCGCGCCACTTTCAAAATCCGGTCGTAGGCGCGGGCACTAAGATTTAAATCCGCCATCGCGTTTTTCAACAGTTCCTTCGTTGGCTCATCCAGTTCGCAGAACTGTTTCAATTCACGGGTGCCCATCCGCGCGTTGCAGGTGATTTTGGGCTTGTGTTTGAACCGCTCGTGCTGCCGCCGGCGCGCGGCTACGACCCGGTCACGGATTTGCTCCGACGTCTCGCCAGTGCGATCGCCGGCAATTTCGCGAAATTTCACCGGCGGCACTTCCACGTGCAAATCAATGCGGTCAAGCAACGGCCCGGAAATCCGGCCCAGATAATTCTGAATTTCGCGCGGTGAGCTTCTCGATTCATGCGGCATTTTGCCGTCCGGTGTCGGGTTCATTGCCGCCACCAGCATGAATTGCGACGGGAACGTCATCGTGCCCGCGGCGCGCGAGATGGTCACGCGGCCTTCCTCCAGCGGCTGGCGCATGGTCTCCAACACGCTGCGCTTGAACTCCGGCAATTCGTCGAGGAACAAAACGCCGTTGTGCGCCAGTGAAATTTCGCCGGGCGTCGGGTTGATGTTGCCACCCAGCAAGCCGGCGTCGCTCGCCGTGTGATGCGGCGAACGGAAAGGACGCTGCGTCACCAGCGCCTGGCCCGGCGATAACAAACCGACGATGCTGTGAATCTTCGTGGTTTCAAGCGCTTCGTCCAGGGTCAGCGGTGGCAGAATGGTCGGCAGCCGCTTGGCGAGCATGGATTTGCCCGTGCCGGGCGGGCCAATGAGCAATGCATTGTGGCCGCCCGCTGCGGCGATTTCCAACGCGCGCTTCACGTTTTCCTGTCCTTTGACTTCGGCGAAATCCAGGTCGTCATCGTTCGCCTGATTGAAAATTTTGGCCAGATCCACCTTCGTCGGCGCGATTTTGATTTCGCCTTCGAGGAAGCTCGCCGCCTCGCGGAGATTTTGCACCGGGACAACCTGCAAACCGGAAACGACCGCGGCCTCGGCCGCATTTTCAGCCGGGACGAGCACGCCGACTTTGCCATCCGCTCGCGCGCGAATAGCGACCGGCAACACGCCTCTGGAGGGGCGCACCGCGCCGGTCAACGCGAGTTCACCGACGATGACGAAATTATCGAGTTGGTCGGTTTCGAGCTGTTCGCTGGCGGCCAACATGCCCAGCGCGATCGGGAGATCGAAAGTCGGCCCTTCCTTTTTAACGTCGGCGGGCGCGAGATTGATGGTGGTGCGGCCCATCGGGAATTTGTAGCCGGAATTGGTGAGCGCGGTCATCACGCGGTCGCGCGATTCCTTCACTGCGGCGTCCGGCAGGCCAACGATGACAATCACCGTGTCGCCCCAGCCGGCGTTGACTTCCACTTCGACCGGATAAGCCTCAATGCCGTTGAGCGCGGCAGAACAGACCTTGGCCAACATGCACAAGTTATGGTCAAAAGTCCGCCCGACTTCAATCAGGTTTTTTAACATGTCGGTTCCAGGGATTGACCCGCGCCCGGTTACGGTGCAGCGACAGCCGGCGATATTGGGAACGCGAGGATGAGCTCAGTTGATTTGGACCAGCCGGAAAAACGTCTTGTCGCCGGTCGTGGACACCGTTGCCTCAGCGGTACCGGACAGCCCGACTGGAACACTGGTCTTATCGGTCCACGCGGTCAGGTTGGTGGAGGTCTGGACGGACAACGTGCGTCCGGCCGGAGCATCGAATGTAAGCCTGGCCTGCACGGCACTCAACAGCTCGAGGGAATCGATGTGTGCAGCGAGTGGAGAAGTGATGGTGAAGCTGTGCTCCACCAGCCAGGGCTGGCCGTGCCAGCGATTATCCACGGCCTGGACAGTCCACCAGTAAGTGCCGGCTGGCAATTGTCGGACAGTGCGGATATTAGCGTAGCCAGCGTTGCCGGGGGCCGGCACTAGACGCCGTCCGTCACTGCGCGAGTTGGGAACCAGGACGTTGCCGAGGCCGGGCGCGGTTCCTACGCGCAGGTTGTAAGTTACCGGCGCGCCGTTGATGGCAGGCAACGCGGGCCAACTCAGCACCACTGAGTTGTCGGTCACGATTGAAGTCAAGGCTGCCGGCGGAGCGGGCTGGGCGTTCACGATAGGGTTGAGGAACAGTATATTGGTGCCGCTGAGAGAAACGGTGCCCCGGTTATGGACTAGTACATCGAAATCTGAATCATTGTCGAAGTCACCCCAACGTAAAGCGGTGCAGCGCAAGCTGGCCGTCGCCATGGAACTCGTGGAAAACTCGCCAGTGCCTGGATTTGGGTACACCCCAACAATGCTGTTGACGCCACCCAGCAGATCGAGGTCGCCGTCCATGTCCCAGTCCAGGAGCTTGGTATCGACGTACGACAACCCGCCAGGATGCAAAGCCATTTGCGTGAACTGCCAATTGCCGAGATTCAAGAGCAGGTTATTCACAGCCGAGGAGCCGTCGGTCCCGGTTACGGCCAGGTCCGGCAGACCGTCGCCATTCACATCTCCCCAGGCGAGCTTTGCGCTGGATGCGCCTTCGAAACCGCTGATTTCCACAAACTGGTCGTTCCCGTCGTTTCGGTACAGACGGAAGTTGGCTGAGATGGAGGTGTTCTGCGCGGCGGCACCGGCAATGGCAAGGTCCAGGTCACCGTCGCCATCCACGTCGGCCCAGGCGACTGAGCTGTACCAGAGCCCCAGCAGCGGCGCGCTGATCGGCGTGAAAACGTCGTTGCCATCGTTGCGATAGATGCGGGTGAAAAACTGAGTGGAGTTCGGGCTGCCGGTTATTACCAGATCGAGGTCGCCGTCCCCATCGTAATCACCCCAGGCGGCTTGGCCGTTCGCAATCCCGGAAATGAGAGTGGCGACCAGGGTGAAAGACCCGGAATCCTGTCGATAAATCGAGCCGTTGTAGAAGAGGTCTAGGTCGCCGTCGTTGTCGTAGTCGCCCCAGGCGGCGAAAGCACCGTCGAAAACGGCCGGCAGGTTCGGAGTGGTGGCAGTGAAGGTGGCGTTGCCATTGTTGAGAAAAAGCTGCACGGAGGCCTGGCCGGAGCCCGCGCTGATGAATTTGGTGCCGGCGATCAGCAAATCGAGGTCGCCGTCGCCGTCCACGTCTCCGGGTTCAAGGATGGAAAACTGGCCCTCCGTGAAGCTGGCTCCGGAGTCCACGAGGGAACTGACAGTGATGCGGGTGCTGGCAATGGTGGAGCCGCCGTTGGGGTCGCGCACGACGAAGACGATGGTGGCGGAGCCGCTTTGGTTGGTAGCAGGGGAAAACGTGGCCTGACGGCTGGCACCACTGCCGCCCAGCACAATGGACCCCGCAGGGAACAGGTTTGGGTTGCTGGAAACGGCCGAGACCGTGAGCGCGGCGGGATCTGTCTCCGCGTCGCCCACGGTAAATGCCAGCGGCCCGCGCGTGGCATTCATGGCCATGGTCTGGGCGGCGATGGAGGTGATCGTGGGTTGAGTATTGAGGACGGTGAATTGGGCCTCAGCCGCGAACGCCGAACCTTTATAGGCGGCGTTGACGCTCTGAGCGCTCCAATAATACGTGCCAGCGGGCAGGTTGCGCAGTTGCAGCTTCTTCGACCAGCCGGCCTGGCCCGGTTGCGCGAGCTGCCGAACCCCGTTGGCCGTGTTGGCAGCCGGGCTCATGACCTGGCTTCCGCCGGGAGTGGTGCCGACGCGGACGTCATAGCTCAGCCCGCCCGGAGCGCCGTCCGGCAGCGCCCAACTGAGCAGCACGTCGCTTCCTTGCACATTGGCGGCCAAATTGAGCGGTACTGGCGGCATCGAGCCGGTGGCCACGATAGTATTTCGATAAACCGCCGAAAACGCGCTGCCGCCCCAGGACAAACTCCCATTGGTCGCACCCGAAATCGCAAGGTCCAGTTGCCCGTCGTAATCGAGATCGCCCCAGGCCATGGAGCTGAAATGCATGGCCGGCAGCTCCACCATGCTGTTGGTGAAGACACCCGCGCGGTTCCAATAAAAGCCCGCGAAAAGCGCTCCAGCGCCATTCGATAGACGGCCGCTCATGGCAAGGTCGGGGTAGCCGTCCTGGTCCGCGTCTCCCCAGGCCAGGGCGCCGTCCGCCAGGCCGGGGAATGTGATGCCGGGTGTGAGAGTGCCATTGTCGTTGCGAGCCAGGATCGTGACCGGGCCGCTGGCCGAGGCGCCGGCAATCAGCAAGTCCGGGTCGCCGTCGCAATCGTAATCGGCCCAAGCCACGGAGCTGCGGTAAACGCCCGGTAACGAGGTTGGCACTTGTACGAAGCCCGCACTCCCGTCATTTCGATAAAGCAACGTGACCGCTCCGGCGGCGGTTCCGTTGGTCGAGCCGGTCAGGATAAAATCCTGGTCGCCGTCTCCGTCAAAATCCGCCCAGGCGACCGCCCCTTGGGAAACCGGCGGCAGGACCACCAGGCTGTTGCTGTAGGAACCGGAGCCGATGTTGAGATAAAGTGCGGCCACACGCGAAGAGCTGCCGGTGCCACAGATCAGAACGTCCTGGTCGCCGTCTCCGTCGGCGTCGGCGCAGGCCAGCGCGCTGTCGCCGAGGCTGGGCAGCCGATTGACCACCACCACACTGTTGAAGGCCGTGGGCAAGTCGTTGCGGTAAACCGCGGTCGAGGGGTTGGACGACGAGTTGTAGCCGGTCATTACCGCATCGAGATCGCCGTCCCGGTCGAAGTCGGTCCAAGCCGCGTCGCCCCGGTTGAGCTGAGTCAGCTCGGCCAGGGTTGCGCTGAGGACACCGTTACGGTCATTGCGCAGCACAGTGCTGCGATAAGTGGAAGTTTCATAACGACTGCCGGTAATCCACAGGTCGAGGTCGTCATCGCGATCGGCGTCGCCCCAGACCAAGGCCCCCGCGGCGACCGGGGAGCTGATTAGGGCGAAATTGGTGAGGGCGGGCTGCGCGCAAACGGGCGCACCGGACCACGAGGCCATCAAAGCCAGCATTAGGGTTAACTGAGGAGAAGACCTTTTCGAATTCACTCCTGATGAGATCTCGTTCATAGAATTAACATCCTGACGGTTGCCTGGACCCGGCAGCTCGAGTCGCCCTATGATTCAAGGATATCGTCTAGCAGAAAGGAAATTGAAATTCAAGTCAAAACAACGCCAGAAAGGACCAATCAACCCATATTTTCAGACTCAAGCCGGAATTTGCCCCGACTGGCATCGGCGGTCACATCTTCGCCAGCAACTCGTTTACTTTTCCCATTACAGCAAAAGCGTCGGCGACGTATAGGACGTCGGCTTTGCCACGCGCCCAGCCGCAGTTCGGATCCAGATTGACCGCGCGGCGCTCGGCAATAAAACGCCAGCCCACCGTGTGCGGTTCCTCGCCGTGGCAACACGTGCTCAATCCTTTCGCATGCCGCGGCGTTGCGCCGGTCTGCCCGATCTGGTTGAGATGCGACAGGAACGACAGAACCGCCTGGCCTTCGCCGCTCTGGTCCACCAGCGATTTGCTGCTGCCCAATGACGCCCGCGTCAGTTGCAGAAAACCACGAATTAACTTCTCCGCCTCCGGCACGTGCGTCTGGCCATCAGCTTGTTTCTTCGTCCAACCGGCGCCGGTCACGAACAACACCTGCGCATCCGGCCGGATGGTTTGTGCGTCAGCCCTCGGCTCGCGAATGCCAATCACAACGGTGCGTTTCACGGAATCTGGCGATGCGACCGCGACATTTTCCACGGTGGCGTTGCCCGCGTGGCATTCGCACGCGGGCTGGCTGCCCGGATCAATCAAAATGAACCACGGCCGTTGCGTGCGTTGCAAAGCCACCTCCATGCGCTGGCGATAATACCAGCGGCTCACAGTCACTTTATCACCACCAACGCCGACACCGGTAACGTGTGTGTCGGCGCGACCGCCGAGGCGTTGCGCCACACCGGGCAATACGCGGTTCCAGCGCGACGTTGCCGGGGCAATGACGATGGTTGCGTGGGCCGATTTGCAGATGGCTTCAGCAGCCGCCGCGTCACCGGCATAGCGCGCCTGGCAGAATTCCTTGCCGGTCACGCTGAAATATTTCGTGGCGGGACAGGCAGCGATGGAATTGGCCGCGGCCTGGACGTTTTCGCCAACCAGGCCCACAACGAGCTTCGAGCCTGCGAGGGATTTGTGCAGAGTGGCGGCGGCGTGCAACGCCTCGCGGGCGGGTTTAGCCAGCGAACCGTAGGTCTCCGTATGTGCGAGTAAAAGAATTGTTTCCATAAATTTTCAGCCGCAAAAAAGCGCAAAAGGCGCAAAAAACTAAATCGCGTCAGATAGAATGTATTTCCGGACTTCAAGTTTTCCGGAGCCGAAATTAATCAGAAGACCGTGTTCGATCCGGCAGCCGCGCAGGTAGCCCAACAGTTGAGCGACATGTTCGTCCGTCAAAGCCTTGCACGCCTTTAATTCAATAATCAGTTCGCTATCAATTAACAAATCGGCCAGATAATCACCAAGAATCGCTCCGTCTTCGTCCAGCACCCGCAACGCGTGCTGTTGTTCCGCTTGCAGCCCGAGCTTGCGAAGCCGATGCGCCAAGCCGTTTTCGTAAACTTTTTCCAAATGTCCGTGTCGGAGATAACGATGAAGTGCAAACGCAGTTTCACGAATCCGATCACATAATTGAAAAATGTCCTTTTCTGTTTTTATAGTTCTTTTTGCGCGTTTTGTGCCTTTTCGCGGCAATTATTTCCTGATCCACTCCACAATTTCCTTCGCGATATCGTCCGGGGATTTGTCCTTCACGATTCTGGTTTCGCGCAATTGTTTTGGCAGCGTTACACTCGCAAAACCCAACCCTTCGCCCGTGAGCTTTGCGGGTTTGGCCTTTTGCAATGCCGGCATCACGGTGCGCATGTTGACCATGCCGACCTGCGGATTGTTTTTCGGCTCGGGCAAATTGCCGGTGGCCCAGCCAAGTAATGCCGGCGGACCAACACATTTTGAAATCTGGTGCTTGCCGCCTTCGATTCGCTCCAGAATTTCCAGCGTGCCGTCGCTGGCGATTTTCAATTCATCCACACCCTGGAACTGGTCAACGATACCAAGGCGTTCGCCGACCATCTGCATCGTCGCCCCCGCGCCGCGCGAAGCCGATTCCCACCCGCCGAAGACGAGCAACCTGGATTTATCGAGGCTGGGAATTGCCTGGATTGCCTCGGCCAAAGCGGCGGCAACTTCGCTGGCCTCGGTAAATCCGCTGGCCGGGCCGTCAAGCGCGACGAGTTCAAACGGCACTTTCTGTGCGACAGTCATCATCACCTGCTGGAGCTTCGCCTTGGGGCCGAGGCTGACGAGCCAGACTTTCGAGCCGGGCGCGTTTTTTGCCAAGTTCGCCGCTTCGTAAAGCGCGTGACTGGCCCACGGGTCGAGGACGGCAGGCAGCATCATTTCATTTTTTAACGCCGGCCCGGTGGACGACGCAACGGGTTCTAACGTTTGCAACGGGTCCGGCACGATGCCGGCGCAAACAACGATTTGGTATGCGATGCTCATAAATCTAATTGGCCGCAATCTGATTCCATCCGGGCACGCGAACAAAGCTTAAACTGATTGAAGGCCAAGCCGTGGAAAGATTTTGCCAAAAACCGTGTATTGATCCACCGCGGTTCCTTACATTTGTCTTGATTTTCTTACATTCTAATTCTATTCTCGCTCTCGCTCTTCGTGAAGAGCGCCTTCTGGTTGTTGCCACATGTTCTATGGCTCCTGCCAATTCTTGCCTGGGGAGCACCGGCGGTCGGCCCTGAGTTTGATCTAGGTCCAGCAACGTATGTCGCCGCCGCGTATGGACAAGTTGATGCCACGATCGCTTTCAATGGCACCAATTACCTTGTCGTGTGGGCAGATAATCGTGATGCCGGAGAAGTTTATATCTACGGTACGCGTGTAAGTCTCGACGGCCAAGTGCTCGACCCCGAAGGCATCCGCATTCAATCCCGAGGCAGCACTTTGTCTGCGTCTCACCCTGTCGCCATAAGCGATGGCTGCGATTTCATGGTGTTCTGGAACGTGAATGTCAGCGGCACTGTTTGCGGGACGCGCGTCTTGGGCGACGGCACCGTAATGACGAATGAAATCTCCTTTGTGGGTGGTGATCCGGCAATCGCGTTCTCCGGTACCAATTATTTCATGACGTGGACTAAAAATGCAGACATTTATGGCCAACGACTGGATCGCAATGGTACAATTCTAGATCCTGGAGGTTTTCCGATTTGCACTGTAAGTAACAGCCAATACGCCTCCGCGATTGCACAACTAGGTGAAAACTGGCTTGTGGCTTGGACTGACCAACGGCGTGAGGGTTACAATTACGGTCATGGGGGCGATGTCTATGGCGCGCTGGTTTCGCCCACAGGCACTGTTCTCACTACCAACGGATTCGTCATCAGTGCCACCAACAACTTTCAGGGTATCCCTCGGCTTTCCTCACTGGGAAACACATGTCTTGTGACTTGGTATGACGAACGAAAATCCATCAGTGGAGGGAATTACTACGTGTACGGCGCCCGTGTGAACGCCGCTGGCACTGTGCTGGAGCCGCAGGGTTTTGCCATTGGTTCCTGGGGACAGAACGACCTGGATTCGTACGTTGCGACTGACGGTCAGAACTGGGTTGTTGCTTGGGCGGTTAAAACCGGCTCCTATTCATGGCAGATTGATGCCCGACAGATTTCCCCGCAGGGCGTGCCATCTACAGAGTACGTTTGGGGATCTATTTCGCTGCCCGCTTATGTCTCTCCTCCCGCATTAATTTGGGGCGCAAGTAATTATTTCGGCGTGTGGACGATGACCCGGGGCGACCAATACGCGTATGACATCGTTGGCAGCCGTATCTCCCCTGCGGGGGCGGCAATTGACACTCCCCATCCGATCAGCCTTTCCATCAACCCGCAGATACAACCCGCGGCGGCGGGCGACGGTACGAACAATTATCTGGTGGTATGGACCGACGGCCGTCGCGGTGACCGCCAGTGGGACATCTACGGTGCTCGAGTCAGCGCAAAAGGACAAGTTCTCGACCCCGGCGGTTTCCCAATCACGGCGTCGAGCACGGCGGAGACAAATCCCGCTGTGGCATTCGACGGCTCGCGATACCTGGTCGTCTGGGTGGACTCGCGAAGCGGCTACCAGGACATCTA
>Ga0335081_10015380_pt1 | contig 12374 bp, 1 predicted proteins | sample Lox_Sample_35_FD_206713 | JGI IMG/M metagenome (GOLD analysis project Ga0335081, IMG submission 206713) | Soil microbial communities from Loxahatchee National Wildlife Refuge, Florida, United States - Lox_Sample_3.5 | ecosystem: Environmental > Terrestrial > Soil > Wetlands | place: USA: Florida...
GTCGCCGTCGGCGGCGAGCGTGCCGGTGGCCTTTCCAACCAGCGTGGTTCCGTCGAAGTATTCGACTTGAACGGCGCCGGTTCCCACATCAGAGAGGGTGTAGACTCCATTGCCTGCCGTCTCCGTGCTCAGCTGGACGCTCTCGCTGCTGGTGGTAACGGTGAGGTCCTTGTTCGTCAACAGATTCCCGTTTGTATCCTTGACCGTTCCGGTCACCGTTCCCGCAGCCTGCAGCGAGAGGTTCACCGTATCCGTCGACGTGGCGGAGGCCAGCGTGCCGGAGCCATTGCCCTGCAGACCGGTGTAATACGACGCGGTCAGCGTATGGGCGCCATCGACTGTGGTGACGCCGTCGTGCCGAAAGACCTTGCCTTCGACCACGCTCATCGGCAGAGTGAGATCCAGTGTCACAGATTGGCCCTTGCTCGTGAACGACACGGTCTGCGTGGCGGAGACGGAGTAGGGTTGATAGGGAAGTGCGACGCTGGCATAGACGGCGAAGCTCGAACCCACCGTAACATTCGAGAAGGAATAGGCGCCGTTCGAATCCGTAACGGTGCTCGCGATCTCCAGTCCCGTGGCTGCGTCTTGCAGTTGGACGGAAAGATCAATGAGCGGCGTCGTCCCCGTGCCGCTGTAGACGTGACCTGAAACCGTGCCGGTGCTGGTCGCGGGCTTGACCACGATCTGGATGCTGCCGCCATCCTGCGCCGCGCTCACCGTGCCGGCTGTCGTGCCCAGATAAGACGAGGTGAACGTGGCGGAGTTGTACGTCGTCGCCGCAACGGCGTAATTCCCGACCACCGTGCTCAACGAGAGTTGTCCGCTGGAGTTGGTGGCGCCTTCGAAATACTGACGGCTCTCGTCATCGGTCAGGTAAACGTCGGCTCCCGAAATCGGCTTGCTCGAAGCATCTTCCACGGTCACCGTGGCGCTGGCGTAGGCCGGAAGCGGCACATTCTCGGTGAGGGTCTGCCCATCCGACGTCAGCTTCACGTTGGGAACGGTGATCTGAACCGAAGTTCCCGGCCTGTAGGCAGTCAGCGTCATCGGGACGTTTGCGGGAACGGGCGTAATGCTGTAGTTTCCGCCCGTGTCCGTGGTGGCAAATTGATAGAAGTAGTTCGTGCTGGTGTTCGAAGCCAGATAGAGCGAAGCATTATTCGCGCCTGCTCCGCCGGGTAGCGTGAGCTGTCCCTGGACTGTGCCTGCGGCGGGCAACGTCACGGTGACCGCCGTGGAAGTCATTCCGTCGGCGAAAGATCCTGGCTGGTCGGAATAGACCTGTCCGCTGGTTGAGCCCGGATACCACGCGCGCACCGTGAACGGCGCGATCGGCACGTTTTGCAGAATTGCCGTTCCGTTGGAGTCCGTGGTCAGGCCGGTATAGTTGAATCCCGCGCCGTAGTTGATCTCCACCTGCGAATTCGCGGCCACGGTGCCTCCGGCCTTCTCGACCGTCACGTTCACGGTGCCCAGTCCCGCGAACTGCAGATTTACCGTCGCGGTCGCGTTGGCCGTCACATTGGCCGTCGCAGTCACGGGCGCTCCCGTAGCCGGGTCGTATGCCGTGACTGAGTAGCTTCCCGGAGGAATGTAGGGGAAGAGATACACTCCGCTGGAATTGCTCGTGCTCGAGCGGCTGAAGTTCTGCTTCGTGTTCGCCAGCGTCACCGAGGCCGCCTCCGGCGCTCCGGTAGCGCCCGTGATAGTGCCCGATACCGTGCCGGTTGGTGCAAGCTCGAGGGTCACGTTGGTCGTCTGCGTGTTCAGCACCTCGACCGGCGCGGTCGCCTGCACCTGGGTCCCCGTAAAGTTGAGCGTGGCCTCGGGAATCACTCCGGCCACGGTATAGCTGCCCTGAAGGACACCGCTGATGGAGAACTTTCCATCGCTGCCAGTCATCACGCCTTGCGCCAGCGTGTTGTTATTGGTGTTCTGGAGATTGATGTTCGCGCCTACTATCGGCGTCACGCCGTCGGCGCCGACAAAGACACCCTGCACCTGGCCGGTATTGCTGAAGACGACATTTGTCTGCGCCGATGGGGCGCCGCTGGCGAAATTGCCGCTGAACGAGGGCGACAGTGTCGCCGTGACCGGATGCACCACAGCCACGTTGTAGCCCTCGATCGGAACGCCTGTCACGCTATAGAGTCCATTCGAATCGGTCGTGCCCGAGACAACCTTCCCGAAGATCAGGTCGCCGCTGCTCACTGTCACCGATGCATTCTGAACCGGAGTGATGCCGTCGCCATCGACGACCGAACCGCTCACCGAACCCGTCAACGGAGGCGTGAGCGGCGGCAGCGTGCTGACGCCATTGGCCGGCACCTCAAAATTCTTGATCTCTGCAATGTCGTCGACGGTCAGGCCTTCGAGCGCCTCCGGCGGCAACTGCACAAGACGTTGCGCCGTGGCCACCGTTGCCGCCGTGGTGGCGTGCTGCGAGGTGAAGTGCAGGAACGCCACGCTCGCGCCCGGCTGCACCGTGACGTTGTCCCACTCGTAATCCAGGGTGCCTCCGCTGAGCGACGCAGCCGCCAGCGTGCTTGTCGCGCCTGGGCCGGCCACCACCTCGGCCACCGCCGGCGGCCCGATCGGGTAGGCTTCGCTCGCCTGGGACGGACCCGCAACCAGCCACTGCGTGGTTGGATCCACGGTCTGCGTCCCGTTCGAGTTGGCCAGCAACGACGACTGATAGTAGTAGCCGAAATCAGTGAGGAGCTTCACGCCAACCGTCACCGGATTCGAGCCGGGATTGGTCAGCACCTCCAGATAACGGGCAAAGTAGCCGGTCGCAGGCACGTAGATTTTGCGCGTCACGGTGAGGTCGGCCAGGCCGGACAACTGCAGGCTCACTCCGCGATTGTTCAGCTCATAGATGGAAACCTGGTTCCCGCCGCCGAAGCCGTACGTCGTGTCGCCGCTATCCACCAGCGAGAGATACTCTGCGCCGTCATAGGCGTAGTTGGTTCCGTAGAGCAGCGAGCCTTCGAATCCGATGTCGTACGTGAAGTTGTTCAAATCCACCAGGTCGACAGGGAACTGCGAGATCAGGCTCGAGGTCAATTGAATACTTGCGGTCACCGTCTGGCCGTCGCTGGAGAGCGAGCCCGTGGCGCTGCCAACCTGTCCCCTGGCAAAGTCCTCCACGGTGGCGACAAAAGCGCCTACGGGCACGCCGCCGATCGAGTAGTTGCCGCTGGAGTCGGTCGAAGCAGAGAGAAACCCTCCTGCTGTCGGATTCAGGCTCTGCAGGGAGACAAATTCGCTCGCGCCCGCGGATCCGTCGGCGAGCGTGACTTGGCCCTTCACCGTGCCCAGTCCGGCGAATGCAAGGTTCACGGTCACAATCACGCCGTTCGTCTGCAGGGCGACATAGCCCGATCGCGCGCGCACCGCGCCTGTCGAATCGTAGGCCTGTACCTGATACGATCCCAGCGGCAGGCCGGCAAAGGCATAGCTGCCATCCGCCGCAGTGGTCGTCGAGCGGAAGCCGTTGACCGTGACCTTCGTCCCGGCAACCGGCGTGATGCCGTCGAGTCCGGCCACCTTGCCGGATATGGTGCCCGCCGGCGCCAGTTGCACTGTGACCGGCGCCGTCGCGCCCACGGCCAGCGTCAGCGTTGCATAGCCCGAGAGCAAGGTCGCCGGGTCCTGCGCCTGAATCTCCAGCGCCACCGCGGGAACAGCGGCGAAGGTGATCGCGCCGGTCGCGCTCGCATTGCCCTGGAGATAAAGCAGGCCGGTCGAAGCGTTGGAGACCGACACCAGCGCATCGGGGATCTTGTTGCCCGAAGCGTCGACAACCGTGATATTCAACTGCCCGAGACCGATGAGCTTGATGTTGATCACGCGGTTCTGACCCGCGGCCGAAATACTGTTCTGCGCCGAGCCGTTCTCGCCATTGGCGGCATTGCTGGCTGTCACTGTGAAATTCCCGATCGGCACATAGGAGAAGGAATAGGCTCCCTGCGCATTGGTGGTCGTTGTCGGCGACACGCCGGGCAGCACCGGATTGATCTGCACGGTCGCACTTGCTGCCGCGCTCCCGTCCGCGTTGGTGATTGTTCCCGAGACCGTGCCCGACGCGATCAACGAGATGTTCAGGGTGACGACCTGTCCCGCGAGTGTAAGCTGCCCCATGGTGCCGCCATGGAGATTGTCGGCCGTGTCGCTGGCGAGCACGCTCAGAGAGGCCGGCGGCACGTTCTTGAAGGTGTACTGGCCGCTCCCGTTCGTCGTCGTGGTTTGCGTGGTTGTGCCGCTCGCCGCATTGATGGTGAGCTTCACCGTCACGTTGGCCACGCCGGAACTGCCGTTGGTGACCGTCCCCGTCACCGTTCCCGTCGTTGCGAGCTGCAGGTTCTGCGTCGCGATCTGGTTGCTCGCCACGCCCACCGTCGCGCTCGCCGCCGCGCTCAGATGTTGATCGTAGGTCTCGAGCGTGTAGCCCGAGCCGGCGGGCACGCCGTTGAAGACGAAGTTTCCTCCCGTGTCGGTGATATCGCCAAGATTGTTTTGCCCCACCTGCAGATACACTTCGAGATTGGGATCGGGACTGCCGCTCGGCGTGAGCACCTGCCCCTTCACCGTGCCCGACTCCTCGATGAAAATCGTTGTCGTGGTCACATTGCCGGCTGTAACGGTGGCAATGGTCTGACCAGTGAGAATCGTATTGGGCACGGCAGCCGAAAGATTCACCGTGCCGGCCGCAAGATTGTTGAAGGCAAAGCTGCCGTCCGGCTGAATCTGTGTCTGCAGCGGATTGAGGATGTTGGCGCCCGTCGCCGTGACCGTTCCCGCAGCAACCACGACGCTGCCCTGCTTCACCGTGCCTTCGATCTGGCCTGTCCCGGAGAAGATCACCGGCACCGCCGTCTCTGTCTGCCCGCTCGTAAAGCTCCCCGTATACAGTGGCGACTGCTGTTGCGCCACCGGATCGTACGCCTGCACATTCACGTTCTCGATGGGGATAGTGACCGAGTTGCCGTTGTTGGTCACAGCGGAATCGACCGTGTAATTGCCGATCGAATCGGTTTGCACCTGCCAGGTGCGGTTGAAGATCGGATCGACGCTCTGCACCGACACCCGGGCGCCGGGCACGCCGGTCGCGCCGTCTGCATAGGTCACCGTGCCCTCGACCTGCCCGTTGAGCGCGGGCAGCGGCGCAAGAACGCTCTTGAGCTGCGCCGGCAGCACGAAGTTCGCGATCTCGGTCTCATCGGCGCTGCTCAGATCGGCGAGCGCCTCCGGAGGAAGTTGCACGAGCCGCTGCGCAACGTCGCCGGCGCTGGCCCGCAATGTTGCTTCGCCGACAAAGTGCATCAGCTCGACGGTGCCTTTCGCAGGCACCTTCACCGACTGCCACGCCTGGCTGAGCTTGCCTGTCACGGCGGTGAAATCCACGTTGAATGCCGCTTCGGTCGTTTGCACCGTTGCCCCCGGCCCGTCGAAAACATTGGCGACCGGCGGATAGGTGTCGGTCGTGGCCAGGAACGGATCCAGGTCGACGTAGCTGCCGATGATCGCCCACAGATCGCGGTTCACCGGGTCGGTGAGATTGAATGCGCCGTTGTAGCCGGTCGTGGTGGCATCGACCTGCGGCGGCAGGTATTGCGTGTACGTCGGCGTCAGAAGGCTCGCGAACCGATAATTCGAGAGCAGGTCGACGTCGACCGTGATGTCGCTGCTGGTTGGGTTCTGCAGTTCTTCGATGTAGCGCGCGAAATACCCATTCTGCGGGATGTAGATCTTGCGCGTGACGTTTAGCCCGGCCAGGCCATTCTGTGTAATCGAAAGCTGCCCGCTCGAGTCCATTGAAGAGAGATCGGAGCCGGTGAAGGGAATGGTCTGACCATTGGAAACAATCGAAAGCGCTAGAGCCGCCTTGTCGGTCCCATCCGGCGGCAGATCGCGCGTGTTGCGAAAGATTTCGAACAGCTCCGAGTCGCCGGACCACACCTTGTTGGTTCCGTCGTTGAGCGAGCCGTCCTTCTGCACGCCGTAAGAGAAGTCGTTGGCGTCGTAGAGCGTTACGGCCAGCGGCTGCCCGTTGGCAAGCAGTTGAATGGTGAGTTGGATCGATTTCCTGTCCGCCGCGATCGTCCCTGTCGCCGTGCCAACCTCGGCCGGCGTGAGGCCGAGCGATGTGGCGTCGACAGTCACCGCGCCCACCGGCACATTCGTAAATGAGTAGTTTCCCTTGGCGTCGGTCTGCGTATTGTAGTCCTGCGTCCAGCCGGCGACGGAGCTGTGCAGCACCAGCGAAGCCGCCGCCGGCTTGCCTCCGGGGAGGAGAACCTTCCCGCTCACCGCGCCTTCGCCGATCAGCTTCAGGTTCTGCGTAATCGTCTGTCCCTGCTTGCTGATGGTGAGCCCCGATGCCGACGCGCGCTGGTTGCCCATCGAATCGATCACGGCAACGCTGTGCGTGCCCTCCGGCACCAGGGTGAACTGGTACGAGCCGTTGGTAGCGGAGGTCGCCGTTGCGTGACTGTCGAGAAGCACGTTCAGCAGCGGCGCCGGCGTCTTGCCATCGGCTTCGAAGACCGTGCCCGAGATCGCACCCGACGCCGCCAGCGAGACCTTCACTGTCGCCGTGCCATTCGCTGTCACGCTGGAATTAGCCGTTCCCGAAAGCTGCGTTGCCGGGTTCACGGCATTCACGGTGAAGCTGCCTGCCAGCACCTTGGAGAAAACCGCCGCTCCGTTGCTTTGCGTCGTAGCGGAGTAACTCGGATTCGAGAAAGAACTGCTCGCAATCGTCGCCTGTGCGCCGGCAACCGCTGCGCCGGACCCATCGACCACGTTCACTGTGACCTGGCCGAGTCCCAGAAGCTGCACGTTCAGCTGATCCTGCTGGTCCTGCGCGGTGATGCTGGTCTTCGCCGAGCCCGCATCGCCGGTGGCCGCATCGATTGCCGAAACGGTGTAATTGCCCACCGGCACATATTGGAACGAATAGTGGCCGGAAGCATCGGCGTTTCCGATGAATCCCGTGTTGAGGATCGAAACTTGTGCGCCGGGCACGCGTGTCGATCCGTCGCTGCGCAGAACATTTCCCGAAAGAGTGCCGCTCGCGCCCACATGAATATTCGAAGTGATTGTGTCGCCATTCTTCTGGATCTGCCCGGTTGCCGTTCCCGAGAGTCGCGTGATCGGCGATGTGGCCGACACCGAGTATTGAGCGACGAAGACTCCCGTAAACGAGTAGTTGCCATTGGCGTCGGCGGTGGTGGAAAGCTGCTGCGAGATCAACCCGTTGCTGAGGAGCGATACGTTGGCATTGGCTACGGCTTGCCCCAGCGCGTTCGTCACCGCGCCGTTGACAGTGCCCTGGCCGAGAAAATAGATATTCTGCCCGTCGGTCAGCCCCGTCGTCACCAGCGTCCCAGTGGTCGTACCACGATTGCCGTTGTTATCCGATGCGGTAAGAGTGAACTGGCCCAACGGCACAAAGCTGAAGCTGAACGCGCCTAGCTCGTTGGTCGCCGTCGTCAGATAGACGGGCCCGCTCAGTGTGACCGTCACACCAGCCCCGGCGGGAGTGGATCCGTCGCGCCCGTACACGATTCCGGCGACCGAGCCGGCTCCGCTCAGCGTGATGTTTTCGACCAGCGACTTGCCTTGCGCCAGCGTCCCCGTCGCCTGGCCGCGCAGCCCGGTTGCCGGATCCTGCGCGGTCACGCCGATCGGACCTGCCTGGAAGTTCGACGCGAGATAGTTCCCCGCGCTGTTGGTCGTCGCCGTCAGCGTCAGCGCGCTCGAGCTCACCGTCACGCCGGCGCCATTGACTGGCTGTCCTTTGGGATTGAGGATCGTTCCCGTCACCACGCCCTTGGCGACCTGCAGCACAATCGCGCCCACATTTGTGGCGGCGCCATTGGCGCCGGGCACGGTGCTCGCGGAGCTGCCGTTCAGCACCGTATTGTCGGGTTGGATCTCGGTCGCCTGCACGACGAAGTTGCCCAGGTCGGCAGGAACCAGCGGAATCGTGAACGCTCCCGTGCTGCTCGTCGTCGCCGTGAAGTACTGGAAGATCACAACGCCGGCATTGGCCACCGGATTTCGGTTGCTGTCGACCACGCGGCCCTGGATTGTATTGGTCGGATCGGGCACCAGCGGATTCAAGCCAAGCTTCACCTCGATGCCATCGGGAATGCCGTCGCCATCGGTATCGGGATTAAGCGGATTGGTGCCGAGCTGCAGCTCCTGGCCGTCGCTCAAGCCGTCGCCGTCGGTATCCGGATTCAGTGGATCGGTGCCCAGCTTCACCTCCTGGCCGTCGGGAATGCCGTCGCCGTCCGTGTCGGCGACATGCGGATCGGTGCCCAGCAGATACTCCTGCAGATTGGTCAGACCATCGTTGTCAGGATCGAGATTCGCGTCGGTCGGATCGTTGGGATTGAGCCCATGCGCGATCTCCCAAGCGTCCGGCATGCCATCGCCGTCGGAGTCGAGAACCGTGGAAACATTGGCTGCCACCGTGCCCAGCAGACCCTCCAAGTGTGCGGTAATGATCGCCTGGCCATGCGATACCGCAGTCACGAGTCCCTCCGGCGAAACCTTGGCAATCGCCGCATTGCTGGTGGTGTAGACCACGCCCGAAGACGACGAAGTTCCGTCGAGAATGGTGCCGTCGGCAAAGACTTCGCGCGTCGTGATCTGCGCGGTCTGGCCAACCGTTCCAAAGCTTGCGATCGGCAGCGTGACGCTCAGCGAGAGCGGCAGCGGCGTGATCGTTCCCAGCGTCAGATTCTTGATGACGTTGATTCCGTTCGGCGTGAGCAGCATGGGAGCGGTCATGCCGCCGAGAGTTGTTCCGTTCGCCTCGCTGCAGATCACGCGCACGCGGTACTTGCTCGCGTCCACGGCCAGGTTGGGCAGAAAAAAGGTCCCGTCGGCGTTGACCTGGACCGAATGGTTCTGGATGGTCGCTACACAGTTGCTCCCCAGCGGTGGCGGCTGCGAGGCGGCTGGGAACGAATGGCAGGCGAGAATCGCAAGCGGCACAAAAAGCAGCGCAGCGCGCCGCGAGTATCGCCCGCGTGCCCGCGCCATTTGTCCGCCGCCTGTTCTGTTCGCTTGAATCATTGCGCGCCCGTTCACTCCATTTGTCGCATCGGAACCGCTATTGCATCACATGCGTCGCTGCTGTCTTTCCTCGGGGATATTGCTGAAGAAAGATCGTCTGGGCCACGTCTTCGGGGTTCAATTCGCCGTCGCTGAGGCGCCCCGTGCCATTCAGTAGCGGAGTCAGGATGCCTTTGCGCGTGTCCTTTGCCGTCTGGCCCTGGTAGAGGATCACGAACGAATTCGTCATCTCGGTTTCGTTGGTGGCTTCCCAGCGCCCGCCCTCCTGCTTGAGAACCATCGCCGTGCTCAAGGCGGGGGCAGCGACGCCCGGCATGTAGGCGCGAAAAAGAATGGCCACATACAGCCCCGATTCGATGCGTTCCGTCAACTCCACGCGGCGGCCAACGAACATATCCTGCCAGTCTTTCTTCGTCGGCTCCGGCCCGCCATGCTGCAGGTCCTGATCGCGAATGTCGGCCGCCGATTTCTTGTCCCAGAGCGAGAGGAACCATTCGTAGTCCTTCTGCTGCATCGCCGAGATCAGACCGATGCACGCGCCCTCCGGCGTCTTCGCATCGACTCCCGCGCGTGACACCGGCTGCACCACCACCGGCGGGGTGAAGTCGTAATGGGCGAATTTGTAAACCACTTCGGTGGTGAAGCTGCGCACCTCGCGTTCCGAGACCGGAAACGACGGCTTGGGCAGCATCGGATTTTCTCCGGCGATCGGCGAGCCGGTCACCGGGTCCATCGCACTCGCTTCCGGCGAGGGCATCGTGACCGAGACGGGCGCCGGGGACTGGGCCTGCGCCGCGCAGAGCGATGCCAGCGCCGGCAAGAAGCAGAGGATCGCGAAAGCGGAGAGCGCTCCGTTGTGCTGCGGAAGAATCAAGCCCCGTAGGGGCGTCGGATCGGCGTGACGATCCGTGTTTTCGCGTTGTTTTATTCGCATCGAAGTCGCACCTGTTTGAACGTGCTATTTGAACGTGTAAGTCGGTCCAGGAATTCCCGTGCCCGGGAACGTGTACGAGGCCGGGATCTTGAGCTTGATTCCCGGAATGGTCAGACTGGTCGAGAGCTTGAACGCTCCAATGTTGGAACTCACCTGGAGCGTGTGGCAGTCGGTGGTGTTGAGATTCACGGTGATCACCATGCTGGCGCCGGCGCCCGCCTCGAGCTGCAGATTCGGCGGCCCCGCTTTGATCTTCAGCGTCGGCCCCAATCCGAATGAGAGCTGTCCCTGGTCGGCCGAGACGCAGGTGTTGTCGGCGCATTTGTCGTAGTTCACCGCGATTCCGCTCTGGATATATACGGCGACCTGGACATAGAGCCCGAGCTCGAAGGGGAGAAGTTGCGGAGCCGGCGAGGTGATCGAATAGGGCGTGGGGAAATCCCCGGTGCCCTGAATTCTCAGGCTGTACTTATCGTTTTTCTTTTCGAGCATCGCGCCCTGCTGCTGCTCGCAGCAGGATTTGACTCCGCCCGACGACTGGTTCACCTGGAACGTGAGCGCATACGGCTTGCTGATGAACGTGTCCACGAACCCCTGCAGCGGGCCGAACATATTCGTCAGGTCCACGCCCACCGTCTCTCCGGGCGGCAGCTTTTCGTCGGGAATCGGCATGCCGGTGCACGATCCGCTCTTGCACATCTTGTCTTTGGTGCAATACAGGTTGTCGTTGCAGCTGGTGCCGTCGGGCAGGTTCTTCGAGCCTCCGCAAACGCCGAACTGGTCGCACACCCCCACCGTCATGCATGAGTTGCTCACCTTGGTCCCGTTGCAATTGCCACCGATATTGATGGGAATGTGCCGGCAGCCGCAATCTCCGGTCACGACGTCGTTGGTGCAGTCGTTGTGATCGTTGCAGCTGATGGTGCAATTATTCGGCGGCGGCGGCGGAAGGTTATGTCCCCAGCCCGCCTTCACAATGCCGAATCCCGGATCGCTCACAATCACCGAGCCGTCGGGGCTGACGCGGGCCGTGCCCCCGGAGACGAACTGCTCCAGGTCGTGATCGTAGGAATAGATCTCGGTCACCGTGCCCGGCGCCATTCCTTCGGTGTTGGGTAACTGCACCTGGATCGGCGGATCGAACTTCGCGCCGGCAGGCTGCAGCGTCCATACCAGCGGAGCCGCCACGCCATTGACCGGCTCCATCGGAACCATGTCGGTCTTCACCTGCGACAGGCTGAGCTTGCCCACATGCGAGCCGTCGGGGAAGGTCACCGAATTGGGCTGCACGGTGAATGCGACGCCGGGCACGCCCTTCATCGTCAGCGTGACCGGCTCGTCGCCTCCTACCGTCTGCGCATTTTCGACATCGATCGCCGGCAGGTAAATCGGCTTGTCCAGCGAATTGGTCACGCCGGGCAGCGCCTGCAGCACAAACGAGAGCGAAGGAAACGTGCTGCTGCTGCTGCTCGTCGATCCGTCCACGAGCAACGTCACCGTGCCCACCGGAACGCCTTTCAGCGTGAAGTGGCCGTGGACATCGGTCGTGGTGCGGAGATTCGTTCCTTCCAGGCTCGCGGTTGCGCCGTGGATCGGCGTGTTGGTGTTGTCAAGCACCACGCCGGTTACGGTCGTCTGGGCAGGCGGACCGGGCACGATGCCGGAGGCGTGAAATACCACCGGCGAGCCCTTGTTTCCCGCGAACGTGGCGACCACCAGGTTGTTGTCGATGCCTTCCTGCATTCCCAGCGTGACGGATACCGTCGCCTTGCCGTCGGCGTTGGTCTCCTGCGTCACCTTGGTTTCGTCGCCGATGTTGCCGCCGCCCGCGGTCACCGTGAAAGTGACTGCAATCCCCTGCAGCGGATTGCCCATGCGGTCGGTCACGATGACCTGGAACGGCTGCGGCGCATGCTGGCCGATGATGCCGCGCTGGTGCTCGCCGATGACGGTATGAATATGTGCCGGCGCATCGTTCGTGCTGGTCGCGGAGAAGACCGCTTGCCCCGTGAACCCGGGCGACGACGCCGTCACCTGGTTGATGCCGACTCCAGCGCGCGACCCCAGCTTGAACAGCACGCTGGCGCGGCCCTTCACGTCGGTGAGCACCGACAGCGTGTTGCCTTCGCTGGGCAGCACTTCGACTTCGCCGTCGCTGCGCGTGACCGTGAAGGTCACCGGGCGCCCGCCGACAGGCTGTCCGTTGGCGGCTACCAGTTGCGCCACCAGCGGTTGTTTCAGCGTGGAATTAATGACACCCGTTTGCCCATCGCCAGAGACAAGCAGGATGGTCTGCTGCGTGATTTGCGCCTTGTAGCTCACCTGCACCGAGGCCTGCCCCGTG
>Ga0335081_10015381_pt1 | contig 12374 bp, 11 predicted proteins | sample Lox_Sample_35_FD_206713 | JGI IMG/M metagenome (GOLD analysis project Ga0335081, IMG submission 206713) | Soil microbial communities from Loxahatchee National Wildlife Refuge, Florida, United States - Lox_Sample_3.5 | ecosystem: Environmental > Terrestrial > Soil > Wetlands | place: USA...
CGACGGCAACGGGCGCGACCGGAAACGGGGCGAGCCGCCGCATCGCGTCACTCGCGATCGCCGACGAGCAGAGCGGCGCCGATCGCGCCGCCCCGGTCGCCGAGCTCCGCCGGCAGGAACGCCGGCGGCCGGTCGGCGATAAAGAGATGCGGCGCCGCGGCCTCTGCGATGCGCTCGACGTAGGGCTGGCCGAAGCGCGTGCCGAGCCCGCCGCCGATCACGACGGCCTCGATGTCGAGGAGGTTCACGACGGAGCCGATGCCGGCGCCGAGCGCCGCGACCGCCTCGTCGACCAGCGACTGCGCCAGCTTGTCGCCGCGCACGAGCGCCGTCGCCCAGACGCCGCTCGTCAGCCTCGTCCGCCCGTGCTTGCGCATGATCTCGAACAGCTTCGTCTTCTCTCCGTCGCTTTCCGCCTTGCGCGCGCGGCGCTCCATCGCGCCGCGTCCCGCGTAGGCCTCGAGGCAACCGCGGCGCCCGCAGGGACAGCGCGCGCCGCCGAGCTTCACGACGACATGACCGAGCTCGCCGGCGGAGCCGCGGCCGAGCCAGAGCTTCCCGTCGAGCACGACCGCACCGCCGACACCCGTCCCCCACCAGACCCCGAGGAACGACCGGTGCTCGAGGCCGGCGCCGAGCACTCGCTCGGCCTCGACGGCCACGCGCACGTCGTTGCCGAGCACGACGCTCGTCCCGAGCCGTTCCCCGAGCACGGCCGCGAGCGGGAACGGGTCCGACCAGTCCGGGAGGTTGCCGGCCTTCGCGACCGTCCCCTGCTCCCGGTCGACCTGGCCGGGTGAGCCGACGCCAACGCCGGCGAGCGCCGACGGCTCCGCGCCGGCCGCCGACGCCGCCTCTTGAAGCGCGGAGGCGAGCTCGCGCACGACGCCGGCCGGCCCACCGTCGGTCGGGGTGTCCCGCCGCGCCGACCCGAGCACCTCGTGGGCGTCGTCGACGACGATCGCCTCGATCTTCGTCCCGCCTAGATCGATGCCGCCGCGCAAGGCCATGCCGAGACGATAGGCCACCCGGCAGCGAGGCCGCGACCTCTTGACCTGCTGTTACCAGAAGTCATAATCGTCTCCGATGGGCGACGTCGATCCTGCCTTGACGCACGAAGAACAGGCGGTTCTGGACAAGCTCGAACCGGTGCCGCTGCTCCGTGCCGCCCACCGCGCCATGGTGGAGGCGGCCGGAGACGACGGCGACGACCAGCTCTACGCGGCGGAGATCCTCGACGTCCTGCACCGGTACGCAGGCGACCATGTCGAATCTTGACGAGCTCCTAGGGCTCGCCAAACCGATCTGGCAGAAGATCGAGGCTCTCCTCACGGCGCCTTCGCCTGCTGCCGGCACGTCCTCCGCGAAGAAGCCCGCCGGCGGCGAGCAGACGTCCGCGTTTGCGCCGGGCGTCGACCCGACGCTGTCGGTGGACGATCTCACCAAGATCATGGGGGAGCTCCGGTCCGACCTCGTGCGCACGGGAACGGGTCTCGGCGCGATCGTGGGGACAGTCCTCGCCGGGGTGGGCTACACGCAGGTTCACGACTTCTTTCCGTTCCCGGCGGATGCCCCGGGCTGGGTCAGATGGGGCGTCGTCGCCGCCGCAGCCCTCGGAACGGCTGCGGCGACGTTTCTCGTCGTCCGCTTCTACTACGCGCAGCGCCGCATTCTCATCGGCAGCGACCTCAGCGGACTTCCACGCCATGCCTGGAGGGACAGGAAACTCGCGAAGCGGATCACGGACCAGTTCGCACACGAGGAGAGGGCCGCCGACATCCTCGCACTCGATCTCCGCGCGAGCCGCCTCGGCCGAATCGCACGCGGACTGGATCCGAACGGCGCGCGCACGAAGGCGATCCACGCGGAGGCGCAGCGGCTCGAGAACGTCGTCCGCCTGGCGCTCGTTCGAACCGCGGCGTCACTGCTCGAACGCCGGACGCGCGGCGCCTTCGGCGGAATGTCCTCGTGGATCGCCATCGCGCTCGCGGTCGGCGGGATCGGCTTCACCTTCGCAGTCGCCGACTACGCGAAGGGACAGCGGAGCCTGCCGCAACAGCAGATCATCGAGTCCGACGCGTGCATCGCCCGCGTGAACGCATCGCAGCAACTCGCGAGCGGCGACAAGCTGAAGCTGATCGAGGCGTGCGTGAAGCAGGCCGCCACCGCCCTCGGCGTCACGACCACCACGTCGACGGAGACCACCGGCACGACCACGACCTCCACGACCACCGGCGGCTGAATCCGCGCGTAGGATCGGCCCGTGCCGGAGCCCGAGCCGATCGACCTGCGCCACCAGGGCCACGAGCGGACGGTCGCGTCGTACCTCCTCGAGACGGACGACGGGCCCGCGCTGTTCGACTGCGGCCCCAGCTCGACGGTCGCGGCGCTGAAGGAGGGGCTGGCGGCCCGCGGGCTGCAGCTCACCGACGTCCGGCATCTGCTCCTGAGCCACATCCACTTCGACCATGCAGGCGCCGCAGGCGTGCTCGTGCGCGAGCACCCTGCGCTGCAGGTGCACGTCTCCGAGGTCGGAGCGCCGCACCTCGTCGACCCGCAGCGTCTCGAGAGCAGCGCACGCCGGCTCTACGGCGACACGTTCGACACGCTCTGGGGTGAGCTCGCGCCGGTGCCGGTGGAGAACGTGAACGTCGTCGGCGCACGCGTGCTCGGGCTCGACTGCTTCCCGACCCGCGGTCACGCGTCGCATCACGTCTCCTACCTCGACCGCGACGGCACGCTCTGGGCCGGCGACGCCGCCGGCGTGCGCGTGCTTCCCGGGCGAGCCGTGCTGCCGCCGACGCCGCCGCCCGACATCGACGTGGAAGAGTGGCAGCGCACGCTCGACGAGATCGAGCGGCGCGGGCCGGAGCGGCTGGCGCTCACCCACTTCGGCGTCGCCGACGACCCCGTGCGCCACCTCGCGGCACTCCAGCTCGAGCTGTACGACTGGGCCGAGTTCGTGCTCGGCGGCGCGTCCGAGGAGGAGTTCGTCGCCTACTGCCGCACGGAGCTCGCCGACGCGGGCGAGGACGTCGCCGCGTACGACGCCGCGATGCCGCTCTGGCAGTCGTACCGCGGCCTGAAACGCTGGGCCGACCGGCAGACCCCCGTCTAGAATCCGCCCGTGCAGGCGCTGCGCGACCGGAACTTCCGGCTTGTCTTCTCCGCGCGGACTGTCTCCTTCGTCGGAACGAACCTCGCCCCGATCGCGGTCTCGTTCGCGGTGCTCTCCGTCGGCGGCGGGGCGACGGCGATCGGCGTCTCGTTCGCGGCCTGGACGCTCGCACAGGTCTCGACCCTTGCGTTCGCCGGCGTCGTCGCCGACCGCTTGCCTCGTCGCGTCGTCATGGTCGCATCCGACACCGCGAACACCGCCGTACGTGCGGCGATGGGCGTCCTGCTCGTCACAGGCCACGCGCACGTGTGGGAGCTCGTCGCGCTCCAGGCGTGCGGCGGTGCGGCGGTCGCGTTCTACTCACCCGCCTCGTACGGCCTGGTGCGGGAGACGGTCCCCGCCGAGCTGCTGCAGCAGGCAAACGGCTACCTCGCGATCGCGCGCTATCTCGCCTTCCCGCTCGGGGCCGCAGTGGGCGGCACGATCGTCGCGCTCGTCGGCTCCGGGTGGGCGCTGCTGTTCGACGGCGCCACGTACGCGACGAGCGCGCTGCTCCTCGTCCGCGTGCGTGTCGCCGCCCGCACCCCGGCCGCGACGGCCGGCTTCCTGCGCGAGCTGCGCGAAGGCTGGAGCGCGTTCACCGAGCATGCCTGGATCTGGATCTCGACGACGTGGATCTCGCTCTACTTCCTGATCACATATGCGCCGTTCTTCGTGCTCGGTCCGTACGTCGCGAAGCAGTCGCTCGGCGGCGCGGGCGCGTGGGGCGCGGTCGTCACGGGCGAAGGGATCGGCTCGCTCGCGGGCGGCCTGCTCGCGCTCCGCGTCAAGCCGCCGCGGCGGGCGCTCACGACGGTGATCCTCCTCTTCGCCGGAGCGGCGGTGCAGTCGGTGCTCCTCGCGTTCCGCACACCGGTCGAGGCGCTCGCGCCGACGGCCGTGCTGGCGGGCTTCGCGTTCGCGTACGGATCGGTGATCTGGGACACGGCGATGCAGCGCACCGTCCCGCCCGAGAAGATCGCACGCGTCGCCGCCTATTCCTGGCTGGCGGCGATGGTCTTCCTGCCGCTTGGTTACGCGGTTGCCGGGCCGGTCGCCGCGGCGGTCGGGCTGAAGACGGCGCTGCTCGCCGGCGCGGGCTGGATCGTCGTGAGCACCGCGTTCGTGTCGCGGCTGCCGAGCATCCGCCGCTTCGACTACGAGGCGCCGACGGCGCCCGCGGCTACGGTCTCCGCGTAATGCCGCGCGTTCCCGCCCCGCCCGGGATCGACGCGTTCCCCGCGCGGCCGCTCACTCGTCGCGGACGATCCGTCCGCCCGAGGACTGGTTGCGCGCCTTCACGACGATCTCGTCGATGTTCACGTGCCACGGGCGCGTGAGCGCGAAGAGGATGCAGTCGGCGACGTCCTCGGCCACGAGCGGGTCGACGCCCTTGTACACGGAGGCCGCCTGGTCGACGTCGCCCTTGAAGCGCACGATCGAGAACTCCGTCTGGGCGAGCCCGGGATCGACGGTCGTCAGGCGGATCGGACGTCCGAGCAGGTCCTCGCGCAGCGCGTACGTGAAGCCGCGCACGGCGAACTTCGCCGCGACGTAGCTCGCCGCGTTCTGGTACGCCTGACGGCCGGCGATCGAGCCGAGGTTGACGATGTGCCCGCCCGCGCGGATGTGCGGGAGGCAGAGCCGAGTCATGCGCACGAGCCCGTTCACGTTCGTTTCGAAGACGGTGCGCTCGTCCTCCTCATTCGAGTCGTCGAACGGGTAGCGGCCGAGCGCGAGGCCCGCGTTGTTGATCAGGATGTCGACGCCGCCGAGCTGCGCGACCGCCTCGTCGACGAAGCGTTCGCAACTCGCCGGATCGGTGACGTCGAGCGCGAGCGCGACGGGCGTCTCGAGCCGCTCGACGCGGCGCGCCCCACCGGCGACGCGGACGCCTTCCGCGGCGAGCGAGCGGGCGGTCGCCTGCCCGAAGCCGGACGAGGCGCCGGTGACGATCGCGGTCTTGCCGCTCAAAGCCATCTCGGGCACGTGCCGATGCTAACCGGAGTGGAGCGAGCCGAGCCGCACGTCCTGCTCGCGGCGGGCGACGTGGTCGACCTGAAGGGTCGTGTGCTGCAGCCCGAAGCGGTCGTCGAGCAGCCGCTGCAGGCGGCGGCGCGCGGCGTGGCAGTCCGTGTCCGGCGAGACGAGCACGTGCGCGGCGAGCGCAGGGAATCCGCTCGTCACCGTCCACACGTGCAGGTCGTGCACCTCGACGACGGCCTCGTCCTCGGCGAGCGCATGCGCGACGGCGTCCGGGTCGATGCCCGCGGGCGAGGCCTCGAGGAAGACACGCCCCGACTCGCGCAGCAGCGACCAGCTCGACCGCACCATCAGGGAGGCGACGAGGAGGCCGGCGATCGGGTCGAAGCGCGACCAGCCGGTCGCGAGGACGAGCCCGCCGGCGAGCGCGGTCCCGGCGAAGGCGGCGAGGTCACCGGTGACATGGAGGAACGCGCCGCGCACGTTGAGGCTGCTGCGGTCGGCGCGCGCGAGCACGAACGTCGCAGCGAGGTTGACCCCGACACCCGCGAGCGCGACGACGAGCACGATCCCGCCGTGCACGACCGGCGGCGAGACGAGCCGCCGCACAGCCGAGTAGACGATCAGCGCGGCGACGACGAGCAGGGTGACGCCGTTGGCCTGGGCGGAGAGGATCTCGACGCGGCCGAGCCCGAACGTCCACTGGCCGTGCGCCGGCCGGGTCGCGAGCCGTGAGGCGACGAGCGCGCCGGCGAGGGCGGCGGCGTCGGTGAGCATGTGCCCGGCGTCGGCGAGCAGTGCAAGCGAGCCGGCGACGAGCGCGGCCGCCACCTCGCCGGCCATGAAGGCGACGATCAGCGCGAGGGCGATCGCGAGCGCACGGCGGTCCGCTGCCCGGTGCGAATGGTCGTGCGCGTGCACAGCCGAAGCCTAGAGGCTGTGGGCCGCCGCCCAGGCGCGGCCGAGTGCGAGGCGCTCGCGCGGCGTCGGGTGGCTGAACAGCAGCACGTACACGAGCCGCGGCGGCGCGATGTCGGACAGGTTCTTGCGGGTGAGATCGAGCATTGCGCTCTCGAACGCAGCGGCGTCGCCGGTCAGCTCGAGCGAGCAGCGGTCGGCGGCGCGCTCCCAGCGCCGCGACAGCGCCGCACCCGGCGCGAGCGCGGCGAGCTCGAGGCCGCTGAAGAAGAGAAGGACGAGCGGCAGCTCGCGCGGCGACGCGATGCGCGAGCCGAGAGCGGCCCAGAGCAGCACGACTGCGGCTGCGGCCGCGGCCATCGCGAGCACGGTCGCCTTCGCCACGTGGCGGTCACGGCGGTGGCCCAGCTCGTGCGCGACGATCAGCTTCACCTCGGGCTCGCTCGCCGCCGCGAGCAGCGTGTCGAACAACACGACGCGGCGCGTGCTGCCGAGACCCGAGACGTAGGCGTTCACCTTCGTCGTCCGTCGGCTCGCATCGGCGACGAGCACGTCCCGCACCGGCACGCCTGCCTGCTCGGCGAGCGCGCGCAGCTCGCCGGCGAACCGCTCGTCCTCGAGCGGCCGGAAGCGGTTGAAGAGGGGCTCCAGCACGACCGGCGCAAGGAACGAGAGGAACAGCACCGCGAGTGCGAGCGCCGCGGCAGCCGGGGCGGGCCACCAACCCGCCAGCGCCCGCGCGAGCGCGACGGCCGCGGTCCACGCGGCCGCCGTCAGCGCGAGCGAGACCGCGATCCCCTTGACCCGGTCGACGAGCCAGCCCGCGAGCGGCTGCGTCGAGAATCCGAAGCGCCGTTCGCGGAGGAAACCGCTCCAGAAGCCGAGCGGGAGCCGCACGAGCTCCGTCGCGAGAACGACGACCCCCGCCCACACCGCCGCGTCGCCGGCCCAGCCGAGACGGGAGAGCGAGCGGTCGAGGCCGCGAGCGGGCCAGCCGAGCACGACGTAGACGCCGGCCGAGAGGGCCAGGCCGGCGGCCGCCGAAACGTAGAGCGCCCGGTGGTAGCGGGCGGCCCTCTCGACCTCTTCCTGAGAGAAATCTAAGGAGTTCACTCCTGCGTACGTGCAGGTGGGGACGACGTGGCTACACTGCGAAACCAATGGCGAGTGCGGAAGTCGTAGCCGGGACGCTCCGGTCGAGCGAAGAGTCTGTAGCGCTCGCCGGACAGCTACGGAGGCTCACGCGCGTCGCCACCGCGATCGCGCTGCTGACGAGCCCGGCAGCCTTCTTCTACTTCCACCATTCCGCCGGTTTCGGCGTCGGCAAGGCGATCCTCGTCACCGCCCTCTGCGTGATCGGCTTCCGCGGCCTGATCGACCTCCTGATCCGCCGCCTGATCCCGTGGCCGAGCCTCTTCGGCACCGAGGACTCTCGCCTGCGCGAAGAGGACGTCGTCAACCGCCGCCGCTCCTGGACGTGGCGCTTCTACCTGCGCACGACGGTCTTCGTCGGCGGCTTCTTCACCGTCATCTTCCTCTACAAGCTCTTCACGGCGCCCACGGGCAAGAACGTCACCTGGTGGGGAACGACCCACCACCTCCTGTCGAAGCTCGGCGTCCTCGTCCACAGCTCCGCCTTCTGGATCCAGCTCGTCTTCGTGTTCTTCCTCTTCATGGCGAACTTCCTCATCTTCATGGGCCCGATGATGCTGATGGGCATCTCGCAGATCCGAGGCTACGAGCCCGGCGACGCCGAGTGGGGCGTCAGGCTCGACCACGTGCGCGGGCAGGCCGAGGCGAAGGAGGAGGTGCGCCGCATCGTCACCCTCTGGCAGTCGGGTGAGGCGTTCGAGCGGGCGGGCGGCAAACGCGAGCGAGGCCTGCTCTTCCTCGGCGCGCCGGGTACCGGCAAGACGATGCTCGCGAAGGCGATCGCGACGGGGTTCAACTCGCCGTTCGTCTCGATCCCGGGGTCAGGCTTCGCGCAGACGTTCATCGGCATCGACGCTCTCATCGTCCGCTTCCTCGCGCGCAAGGCGAAGAGGCTCGCGCGCAAGTGGGGCGGCCAGTGCATCGTCTTCATCGACGAGATCGACGCCGTCGGTATGCGGCGACAGGCGCTCCAGGGCCAGAATATGAGCCCGCTGATCGACCTCGATCTGCCCTACTACGGGCCGTCCGGCGCGATCAACCCGAGCGGCGACATCATCATCGAGAGCCGCGCCTGGCGCGAGGCGATGTTCGAGCAGCGCGCGCCGGAGCGGCGGTCGCCGTACCCGGGCTGGGCGATGCGGATCGGCAATCTCGTCAACCAGGGCATCTTCCCGGGGATGATGGGCGGCCAGGGGCAGCTTGCGCTCAATCAGCTGCTCGTCGTGATGGACGGGATCGACAACCCGCCGTTCATGCGACGCTTCATCACGAACCGCGTCAACTCGTTCCTCGACGCCGTCTACATCATCCCGCGGCGCATCGGCCGCGTGAGCCTGCGGCTACCGCCGCCGCGTCCGCTCGGCGCGCAGATCTACTTCATCGGCGCGACGAACGTGCCGATGGAGCGGCTCGATCCCGCTCTCACGCGCCCCGGCCGCATGGGCCGCCACGTCTGGTTCCGCACGCCCACGAAGGAAGACCGAAAGGACATCTTCGACCTCTACCTCGACCGTGTCTCACACGACCCGGAGCTCGACACGTCGGAGCGCCGCGACGAGATCGCGCGGATCACGAACGGCTACTCCCCGGCGATGATCGAGCAGATCTGCTCGATGGCGCTGACGAACGCGCATCACGAGGGCGTCCTGGCCTTCTCGTGGCAGCACCTCGTCGACGCGATGACCGCGATCGAAGCGGGCACGGCGGTCGGCGTGCGCTACGTCGAGCACGAGACACGGGCGGTGGCGATCCACGAGGCCGGTCATGCCGCGACCGCGCACGTATATCGGCCGGACCTCGAGTCGAGCCGGCTCTCGATCAAGATGCGCGGCGGCTCGCTCGGCCACCATCAGGCCTTCCAGAAGGAGGAGCGGTTCAGCCAGTGGCACAGCGAGGCGATGGGCGACCTCGTGCACGTGCTCGGCGCGATGGCGGCGGAGCAGGTGTTCTACGGCGAGACCTCGAGCGGCGTCGGCGGCGACCTCCAGTACGCGACCGCGCGGGCCGCGACGATGGTCGGCGCCGCGGGAATGGGTCCGCAGCGGATCGAGCTGACGGGCGTCAAGCCCGCCGTCGAGGACGAGACGCGGGCCAAGGTCCTGAAGCGCTGCGAGGAGATCGGCTTGCAGCTGATGAACCGCACACGCGGCAGCGCGGACTACCAGGGTGATCCGATCGCGTCCGTGCTCCAGGACCGGGACAAGCGCACGCATGCGGCGCAGATCCTCGGCCAGGCGTTCGTCACCGCACAGCACTTCATCGTCGTGAACAAGGACGCCGTCGAGCGGATCGCCAACGAGGTGATCGACAAGCAGGAGCTCTACGGCGACAACCTGATCCAGCTGCTCGAGGCACAGCACCTCCAGCGCCCCGAGATCGACTGGACGAAGGACGAGATATGGCCACGGATGTGACGAGCATCGCGAACGAGGTCGCTCCGGCCGTGCCGGAGCGCCCGCCGCGGACACCGAGGCTGCAGCTCGGCCCGCACCACCATCGCTTCCTCGTCATCTACGGGATCCTCGCGGTGGTGCTCGGCGTCGCCGTCACCGGCGTCGTCATCTTCGCCGGGAAGAGCATCAACCCGGCGCCGCGGTGGTCCGCCTGGAAGCCGCACGGCGGCGGGCTCGGCGCCGCGAAGGAGATCGCCGACCAGGTCTCGAAGAGCTACCGCCTCCCGAACGGCAGCCAGCTCGTCGACGTGATCGCAGGGTCACCTTCGGTGTCGGCGTCGAAGACACAGACGATCTCGATTCACTACCTGGCCGTGCACGGGACGCAGGGCCGCCAGGACGAGATCTTCCCCGTCTCGTCCTCCGACAGCGTCATGTACTCGCTCTGCGGCCTCGGCGCGTCCTGCTCGATCGCGACCGGTAAGCCGTCGCCGCAGCGCGGCAGGCTCGTCCGCCGGGAGATCCTCGAGCTGGCGCTGTACACGTTCAAGTACGCCGGCGGGATCAAGAACGTGATCGCCTTCCTGCCGCCGGTGGCGGGCAAGCCGACCTACCTCGTCTACCTCCAGAAGGCCGATCTCGCCGCCGAGCTCCACAAGCCGCTCGTGCAGACGCTCGCGGCGAAGACGCCGCAGGCGACGACGATCTCGGCGGGCGACGCGCACGTGGTCGACAAGACCACTATTCCGGGCGTCTACAACGTCGTCAGGCTCTCCCAGACGCCGCAGGGCGAATTCGTGCTCGAGCTCAAGCCGCTGCCGGCGAAGTAGTCGCTCGCGCGGCTACTACCCGACGTTGAACGTGACCGTGACGTCGGCCTCGGTCTGGATCGTGCCCGGCTGCACCGGCGTCGACGCGCCCGCCGCCTTGGCGGATTCCGCGAGCGGCTGGGGGAACGGCGACGCGCTGGCCTCGACGATCGAGCGGATGCTGCCGACCGTCACGTGTGCCGCCGACGCGATCGCGCCCGCCTTGACGCGTGCGTTTGCGATCGCGGCCTTGAGCGCACGCCGGTAGAGCGACTGCTGATCGGCCGAGGTGAGGCTCGGACCGCTGATCTGGTTCGCGCCTGCGGCGACCGCCGCGTCGATGACCGGCCCTGCGTCGCCGATCTTGCGAATGCGCGCGGTAACCGAGTTCGACGCCGTGTAGCCCAGCACACGGCTCCCGTTCTGGTTCATGTTCGGCGAGAGCGAGATCTGCGCCGTCTGGATGTCGCGTGACGCGATGCCGCGCTTCTTCAGTGCGTCGATGAGCCGGCGCATCTGGCTGCTGTCGGCCGCAAGCGCGGCCGTCGCGGTCGTCGCGGTCGCCGAGACGCCGAAGGTGAAGTCGGCCCGGTTGGGGACGCTGTTCACGATCCCCGTGCCGCTGACCGTGATCGTCCCGTTGGCGGCCGTCGTCGCGCCCGACGCCGCCGACGCGCCGAGCACCGAGACTGCGAGCGCGACCGTGAGGCCGTAGACGAGTTTCACCGGGCTCCTCCTTCGTACGAGCGTTGCCGTGTCCTCCCTGGTACGGCGCCGCGCCGCGAACTGTCACACCCGGGAGTCGCGCGCGCCCCTCGTTCGAGGGGCGCTGTTCGGCATGCCCCCTTTTCGGGACGAGAACGTTCGTAAGCCGTGCTATTGAACGAGCGAGGAATCGCCGCAACCATTCCTACGGAGGAGCCAGAGATGGGCCGCTCATCTCTGGGACGAGGGCATCGCCTCCTATTGACGTTTGCAGCGACGGCTGCGCTCAGCGCCGTTGCCGGCGGAGCTGCGCATTCCGCCATACCGAGCGGCGGGGTCATCCACGCCTGTTACGTGAACGCGACCGGAAGCCTGCGCGTGATCGACACGACGATCGGGCAGCGCTGCCGGCGGTTCGAGACGGCGCTCTCCTGGGACCAGCACGGAGGCCCGACGGGCGCGACCGGGCCGACCGGGCCCGCCGGCCCGGCAGGGCCGAGAGGCGCGACGGGGCCGACCGGACCGAGCGGCGCCAGCGGCGGGACGGGCGCGACCGGGCCTTCGGGCGCGAGCGGGGCTTCCGGCGCGTCCGGGGCGACAGGCGCGACCGGAGCTGTAGGACCGACGGGCGCGACCGGGCCGGGGCCGGACGGCGCGACCGGACCCGCCGGGCCGACAGGCGCGACCGGGCAGGGCGGGCCGGCAGGGCCGGCAGGCGCGACCGGGCCGGCAGGGGCGGCAGGCGAAGCCGGACCTGCAGGGCCGACGGGCGTGACCGGGCCTGTCGGGCCGGCAGGCGAAGCAGGACCCGCCGGGCCGTCCGGAGCAACCGGGCAGGCCGGGCCGACGGGCGCAACCGGGCCCGAGGGACCGGCCGGCGCGACCGGCGCTGGCGCGACGGGCGCAACCGGGCAGGCAGGGCCGACAGGATCGACCGGGCCGGACGGACCGGCAGGCACAGCCGGGCCCGCAGGGCCGACGGGCGCAACCGGTTCCGACGGACCCGCAGGCGCGACCGGGCCGGCGGGGCCGGCAGGACCGACCGGGCTCGAGGGTCCGACAGGCGCCACCGGTGAAACAGGGCCGACAGGCCCCGCCGGGCCCGACGGACCCGAAGGCGCAACCGGCGCTGCAGGGCCGACCGGCGCAACAGGGCCGGACGGACCCGCTGGCGCAACCGGCGCAGGCACCACAGGCGCAACCGGCGAGCCGGGACCGACCGGCGCAACCGGACCCGAGGGACCCGCAGGCGCAACC
>Ga0335081_10015382_pt1 | contig 12373 bp, 5 predicted proteins | sample Lox_Sample_35_FD_206713 | JGI IMG/M metagenome (GOLD analysis project Ga0335081, IMG submission 206713) | Soil microbial communities from Loxahatchee National Wildlife Refuge, Florida, United States - Lox_Sample_3.5 | ecosystem: Environmental > Terrestrial > Soil > Wetlands | place: USA: Florida...
CACGCGGAGGTTTTTGCACCGGTAAAACATCAAGTGATACGGACGGTGGCTGCCGCTGATGCCCGCGGGTGGGGGATTCGGATCGCCGCGCTTATGACGGAACAGCGCGCCCTGTCCGTCAATCGTGCCCGGACCCTCGATGGTGACGTTCTCGGCGTTGACGGCGTAAATCAATCCGACGTCTCCGTCTCCTGCGGTCGCATCGCCATGAAGCGGCACAGCCTCGACGTTGTGGTACTGTGTGCCGTCGCCGGTGCCGAGCAGCGTTCCACCCGCCGCGATGCGGAGCGTCACGTTGCTTCTCAATTCAATCATGCCGATTTGAAAGACTCCGGCGGGAACGAGCACCGTTCCGCCGCCGTCTTTAAAGCAGGCGTCAACGGCAGCCTGCACTGCGGCCGTGTTCAACGTCTTGCGGTCGCCCACCGCGCCGAAGTCGCGGATGTTATACGTACGAGCGCCAGACAATTTATCGTTGTTCATGGGCGCATCGGGCACGCCGGCTGCCGGCAGCGACGAGGCCAGCAGGCCGGAGCCGAGGGAAGCGGTGGAAACGACGCCGAGCCAGTGGCGTCGGGACAACGGTTGCTGGTCTGAAGTGTTCATGGTTATTTCATCTTTCATCGGGTTATGCGTTCATAGATTCGTGAATCAAAGCCTGTCGGGGGCCGCGTCCTCCATCACCGTTTTGGAACAAAGCGCACGGCGCAACCGCCGCCCGGCGCGAGCTGTACCTCAAGTTTCGTCCCGGACTGCACCGTTCTTTTCTCGATGGAAACATGTTTCGGGAATTGTGCGGCGTCCTTGCCGTCCGCATAAATCTCCGCCGAATATTTTCCGGACCCTAAAAAATTGAGGGGAATTTCCAGTTCACGCGGCGTCCAATCGGTCATGCTGCCCAGAAACCATTCGTTGCCACGACGCCGCGCGATGGTGATGTATTCGCCTGGAACTCCGTTTAACACTTTGGTTTCGTCCCACGTCGTCGGCACGTCTTTGATGAATTGAAACGCGGGCTGGCCTGCGTAGTTCCCGGGCCAGTCGGACACCATCTGAAACGGCGCCTCATACACGACATACATGGCCAACTGTTGCGCCCGCGTCCCCATGACCATCGGTTGATTCATCCGCGCCTCGAACTGGTCCTTTGTCACGTTGTCGAACGCGCCCGGCGTGTAATCCATCGGCCCGGCCAGCATCCGCGTGAACGGAAGCAAGACGTGATGACACGGATTATCCCGCGCACCGGCCTTGGATTGTTCCATGCCGGCGACGGCTTCGTAACCCACGATGTTGGGCCAGGTGCGACTGATGCCCGACGGTTTCGTGGCGCCGTGGTAATCCATCATCAAATGACATTGCGCGGCCTTTTCCGCGGTGCGGTAGTAAAATTCCATTCCCGGCTGGTCGTCGCGCTCGATGAAATCTGTTTTCACGCCCGCCACACCCCATTTTTCAAACAGCGGAAAGGCTTCGTCCATCTGGCGGCTTACGTCGTCGTAGCCGGCCCAGATCCAGATTTTCACGCCCTTGGCGGCGGCGTAACGCACCACGGCCGGAATGTCCACCCGGCCGTTCATTTCAGTGATGTCGCCGCGCACGGACCAACCCGCGTCAATGAGCATGTAGCGGAGGCCGGATTGTGCGGCGAAATCCACGTAGTATTCCATGGTTGGCGTATTGTAGGCGGACTTGCCATCCGCTCCGCGGCTGCCGCCCCACCAATCCCACGCCGATTTGCCCGCGTGAATCCATGAGGTGTCCTGGATGGCGCACGGCGGATTCAGACTGGTGATGACGGTGGATTCGATGAAACGGCCGGGGTTGTCCGCGACCAGGAGGACGCGCCAGGAGGAATGATGCGGCAATGCGCCGGTGACGCACAGGTTGGTGTTCTCCACTTGCGGGGCGAGGCTGGAAACGAGCCAGTGTCCGAGCCAGCTCCGGGAAGGATTCACCAGATACATCGAGGAATAATCGCGCAAATCGGCGTCGGTGATGGCGACCCAGGCCACCCCCGGCACCTCAAGCAGCATCGGGCAGCCGATCAACACCTCGCTCGCCACCCCGCCCTGATTGGAAAACGCGCTCAACGGCAATTGGATGAATTCGCTTTCATACATCGAACGGAAATTGGGTAATTCGAGGGAATAGCTCATCGCGTCCTTCACGAAGCGGAACTGGGTGTCCTCTTTCGCCAGGCGGAAATCGGTCAAACCAGCCTGTTCGGGCACCAGATAGCGAAACGCCATCGCGCCATTGTAGGCTCGCGCCTCGATAATCAATTTGCGGCCCGGGGCGGCGGTCTCATCAAATTCCAATCGCAACGCGTTGTAGAAATCTCTCACGTGGCTTGTCTTGCCGTGAAGCAGGATGTAATTGTCATCACCCCGCGAAGCGGTTGAGGTCACGAGCCGCACATCCTGGCCCAATTCCGGAGTCTGGCCCTCCAGATCCAAAGCCAGCGCCGACGGTTCAATGACCGCCTTGCCCTGAAACGAAACTGAGTAGATGAGTTGCCCGCCGTCGGGCGCGGCCTGATATTGCGGCGAAAGTTCACGTTGTCTGGCGTCACCCGGCGTGGTGTTGGTGGCGGTTTGAAAGGCAATGGTCAATTGGCCGTCGGGTGAACTCACGGTGGTCGGGTTCGTCTGCGACTGCGCGACCGCGGCGGCAAACAGGATGAGAACTATTGAGCAGCGCATGGATTTGAGCGGTCTAGGCGGGCCCGGCGATGAATTGTTCATCAGTCAACACAACGGGCTTCACCGGATTCGAGTTCGAACAAGGTTTGCACGCATAGCTTGGCAGGTCATTGCGCGTCGCGTCTGCGCGCGCGTGGAATGAGCACGGTGGCGCGCAACGGAAGGTCGCGCGAAGAAGTCCCGACGAGAATCTGATGTTGTCCCGGCGCAAGCACCCAATGCCCGGCGCCGGTGTCCCAGATCGAAAAGGCGCGCCGGTCGAGCCTGACGGTTACGCGCTGCTTTTCACCCGGGTTCAGTTTGACCTTGGCAAATCCCTTCAATTGTTTGGGAGGTTCACCCGCATCGGGCGGCGCCACCACATAGACCTGAACCACCTCCGCCCCGGTTCGCGGGCCGGTATTGACCACGTTGAAGGTCACGGTCACGCCGGTCCTTTCGGAAAACCGTGAAACGGAAAGTTGGTTCACTGCGAAGGTCGTGTATGACAGGCCGTAGCCGAACGGGAACAGGGGCGTGACGTTTTTCACGTCATACCAGCGGTAACCGACCAGCAGTTTCTCGGAATAGACGGCGTTCCCGTTGACGCCGGGATACTGCTCCGGTGTGGCGGCGGGCACCTCGTCTTCGGCCCTCGGAAACGTCACCGGCAACTTGCCGGACGGGTTCGCGTCGCCGAACAACAAATCGGCCACCACGTTCCCGTCCTCTTCACCGGGATACCAGACCTCGAGGACGGCTGGCACGGCCTCGAGCCATGGCATCAACACGGCTCCACCCGTCTTCAGAATGACAATCGTTCTTGGATTGGCCGCGGCCACCGCCGACACCAGCGCATCCTGGTTATTGGGCAGTGACAAATTCCGGCGGTCGTGCCCCTCGCTATCTTTATCCCCGACCATGACCAGCGCAACGTCAGCAGATTTTGCGGCTGCGGCTGCCGCCGCGACGTTAGTGCCGTTGTTATACGTTACAATGACATTCGCGGCCAGATGACGCTTGAGGCCATCCACCGGCGTGACCGTGTAGAGCGGCCTGACTTGCGAACTGCCGCCGCCGCCAGTCATCGCGGCACCCGCGTAGGAGCCAATGACCGCAATCGAACGAATTGCCCTGGCATCCAGGGGCAAGGTGTTGCCGTTGTTCTTCAACAACACCGCGCCTTGTTCCGCTATCGCGCGGGCAATCGCGCCGTCTTCCGCCGCCGGAATTGTTTTGGGCGTCCGCACGTGGTCGAACATTCCGAACCGGAACATCACGGTGAATCGCCGCGCCACCATCGCATCTACGGCTGACTCCGGGACCCGGCCGTTGGCGATGGCCGTCTTTATCTCGTCGGAGTAATGGTCCGGCTTCATCGCCAGATCCAACCCGGCCTGCGCTGCGAGCATGCCGTTGGTGGTGCCGGTGTAATCCGACTGCACGAACCCCTTGAAGCCCCATTCGTCGCGCAGGATGTCCTTGAGGAGGTGCGTATTCTCGGAGCAGAACTCGCCGTTGACGCTCGGATAGGCGGCCATCACGGCTTCGGCATCGCCGTCCTTCACCGCTGCTTCGAATGCCGGCAGGTAGATTTCGCGCAGGGTGCGTTCGTCAATGACTTCGTTGATTGTCTTGCGATGGTTCTCCTGGTTGTTCGCCGTGAAGTGTTTCACTTCGGCAATCACGCCCTGCCGCTGGATCGCCTGCACCTCGGCCGTACCCATGCGACCGGCCAAAAAGGGATCTTCGCCGAAATACTCGAAGTTGCGGCCGTTCTGCGGCACGCGGGCAATGTTCAATCCCGGACCTTCAATCACGTCCTCGCCCCGGTCGGCAACTTCTTTGCCGGCGACCTCTCCGAACTCGTGCGCCAGGGCCGGGTCCCACGACGCTGCGAGCGCCAGCGCCGCCGGCAACGCCGTGGCCGGCTCCGGCCGCCCACTGTCACCAGGCCCGGCACCCAGGGGGCCGTTTGTCACCTTGAACGGTGGAATCCCCAGCCGCGGTACACCGACAACTTCGCGCGGATGATCCCGGACATCCATCATGTGGATTTGGGAGATTTTCTCGTCCAACGTCATTCGTTGCACGAGCAGCTCGGCCCGTCGTTCCGGCGGCAGTGACCGATTCATCCAGGGCTGATCCGCTGAAGCCTGTTCGCTCCGCGAACCCGGTGCCGCGCAACCGGCAGCGAGACCCAGCCAAAAAATCAAATAAATTCGCTTCATGCGATTTGCCTGTAATTGTTTTGAAATTGCCGACCGGTATCAGCCATTGATACTTTGTATTGTGCCGGAGTTTACCGTTGCCGGATATTGAATGTTTGTTCGGTCGAGTCTTGACAGTCAAGAACCTACCGCTGGTCGGAAGCTCCCGTGGTGGAACCGGATAGAACAAATGTTCAGTAGCAGCGGGGCATGTTTGGAGCAATGATTGAAGGAAATGAGTTGTGGTGTGCAAGGCCGCCGGGCGTGGTTTCCGGGGAGGTGTCTTTGGGGATTGTGCTGTCTTGCGTTTCTGCTCCTGGCTCAAGCGGTGTCAGCGGACACGAGGCTGACGCTTAACTTCAATCCCGATTGGAAATTCATCAAAGCCGATCCGGCTGGCGCCCAACAGCCGGGCTTCGACGACCGCCGCTGGACGACGGTCTCCACACCGCACACTTACAATGACGTGGATTCGTTCGACGAGCTCTCGCCGGGCCGGATGCTGGGCGAAACCAACCTGTGGTCGGGGCGCACCTGGTATCGCAAGACCTTCACGTTGCCGGAATCGTTCAATGGCCGGAATATCTATGTTGAATTTGAAGCCGTGCGACAGGTGGCGGAGGTTTATCTCAACGGCCACTACCTCGGCGCGTGCAAAAATGGCTTCGTGCCGTTCGGCTTTGACCTCACGCCTTACGTGCAATTCGGCAGGCCGAATGTGCTGGCGGTCATGTGCGACAATCGTTTCATGATCAGCCAGATTGGCAACGGTGGCGCGGATCCACCGGGAAGTAATAGCGCGCCCGCGGACACACTCTCGGCCTATGAAGAACGAGTGAACAGTTCTGTGCCGCACGAATTGAGCCAACTTCGGGCCAGCCAGATCCCCTGGAACAATCCGCAGTGGCATCCGCCGCTCGGCGGCATTTACCGCAACGTGTACCTTTACGTGACCGACCCGCTGCACATCTCGCTGCCGCTTTACGATTACCTCGAAACCGTCGGGCCTTACGTCTATGCCACGGAGATCTCCCGTCAATCCGCCGCCATCACGATCGAAATTCCGGTCCAAAACGGGCGCGGCACGAATGCGACGGTCACCGCGCAGGCGGAGATTCTGGACCACGATGGCAATCCGGTGGCAACGTGGGAACAAGCCGGCGAAATCGCAGCAGGCGCAAAAGCCACCATCCAGCTTTCCGGCGCCGTCCCCAATCCACAACTTTGGGAGCCGGATTATCCCTACCTTTATTGTGTGGTCTGTTCCGTGCGATTGGGCCAGGAAACGGTTGATTCGTGCGAAGTTCCCCTCGGCATCCGCGCTGTTCACTGGGATGTCCAGACCGGCTTCTGGATCAACGGTCACCATTTGAAACTTCACGGCTGGGGACAGCGCCCGACCGAGGAATGGCCCGGACTCGGCACGGCGCAACCCGACTGGCTGCATTATTACACCCTTGGCCTGATGAAGCAGGCGGGCGGCAATTTCGTCCGTTGGGGGCACTGCGCGGGCGGACCCGGGATGATCCGTGCCGGTGATGAACTCGGTCTCATCGCGGACCAGCCCGGAGTGGACGGGGAGTCCGACACCGTGGGCGCGCCATGGGAAGTTCGGGCCGCGGCGTTCCGTGACGTCATCGTTTATTTCCGCAACGACCCTTCTATCCTGATCTGGGAGGGCGGCAATCAAAAGGTCACCCGCGCGCACGCCGGGGAGTTACGCCATTTTGTGGAGGCGTACGACCCGCACGGCGGCCGGGCCTACGCGCATCGCCGCGCCGACGAAGCCACCGGCGAATTCATGGATATCACGATCGGCACCGAGGGCAGCCACGAGGTCCCGCGGCTGCCCGTCGTGGAAGGAGAATATGATCGCGAAGAATCACCGCGGCGCGTGTGGGACCGTTGTTCGCCGCCCGAATTCGGCTACCCCGCCGCCAGGGGCCAGATCTACGAGCTGACTTCCGAGCAGTTTGCCGTGAACGAAGTGAGCCAGTACGTTGACAAAACCGGCGCGTCCAGCGAGTGCGGCGGGGCGAACTGGATTTTCTCCGACTCAACGAGCGGCGGACGCGACAACGTCGAAGTGGACCGCGCCAGCGGCGAAGTGGACGGCGTGCGCCTGCCGAAGGAAGCCTATTATGTCTGCCAAACCATGTTCCGCCCTGATCCCCAGGTTCACCTCATCGGCCACTGGAATTATCCGGCGGGAACGAAAAAAACCATCTACGTCGCCTCCAATTGCCAGGACGTGGAATTGTTCGTGAACGGGAAATCCCTCGGCCGCGGGCAAAAATCGGATGATTATCTCTTCACGTTCCCGGACGTGGCGTGGGCGCCGGGTGAAATCAGGGCCGTGGCCAGCAACGACGGCGTTTCGGTGGCCACGAACATCCTTCGCACCGCCGGTCCGCCCGTCGCCTTGCGGCTCACGCCCATCACCGGTCCGGATGGATTGCGGGCGGACGGTTCGGATGTGGCGCTGATTGATGTGGAAGCGGTTGATGCGAAGGGAGAACGCTGCCCGACGTTCCAGCAGCGCGTGGATTTCGAGTGTGCTGGTCCGGCCATTTGGCGCGGCGGTTACAACAGCGGCGCGGCCGATTCCATTGGACGGAAACACCTCGACCTGGAATGCGGCATCAACCGCGTGGCTGTGCGCTCCACACTCCTGCCCGGCCAAATCACCGTGACCGCCACCCATCCCGGCTTGAAATCCGGCCGCCTCACCGTTCAGTCTCATTCGTTCCCGGTCACGGATGGTTATTCCCGGCTCATGCCGGCGATGCCCGTGGCTGCGTTGCCCGCCGCGCATCCGGACTGGAGCCGTCTGGCAGTCATGACCCCTCCGATGACGGTGACGACCGCGCCAGCCAACGCTGCGATGGCCGGCCATTTTACGGAGGCTTTCAGTTACACCGGCCCCACGGAACTGGTTCACGTGGAAGCGGCCGCCGCGGATGGAAAGAACATCTACTGTGACCGCGATTACGCCTTCCAGAACCTGCCGAAAGAATTGCTGGGCGCGGATTGGGTTCAAGCCGCAGATGCGGACCGCCTTTACAGCGCGGCCGATTTGATGCAAATCGCAGTGAGGGCCGGAATTACGGTGTATGTGGCGCATGACAACCGTTTGCCGTTGCCGGACTGGTTGCAGCGCCAGTTCCGCGCCACCAAGTTGTCCTTTGCCGTCGGCGGACAGGCAATGAAGGTTTTCAAACGAAAGCCTGAGAACGAGGAAAGCCTCACGCTCGGTTCAAACACCGATGGGTCACCGGTTCAGCCCGGCAACATGTATGTGGTGTTTTTGAAACGCGTTGGTTCGAACTTGAACGCCAGCCGTTGACCGCTCGTTTGCGGCGGTGGCCGGCGGCCATCAACCGGGGCCGCTTGATTACGCTGTGACCCGACACTATGATAACACCGTGTCCACCGCATTAGTCCACCGGATTTCGGGAAGGCTTTCGGCCGGGCTGTTGGGACTTCTGGCGCTGGTGGCCTCCGGCAGCGAGGTGAATTCCACCTGGTACGAACGTTCCTGGCAATCCGCCGAGGGACTGCCGGACAACAGTGTCGTCGGGGTGGAGCAGACGCCGGACGGGTACTTGTGGGTCGCCACGGCGGGCGGGCTGATGCGGTTTGATGGGGTGCAGTTTGAGGAGTTTCCCCTGGTCAATCTGGACGGCGTGCCCAACCGCGTGGTGCGCGCCATGTATCTCGACTCGAGCGGGCGGCTTTGGCTGGGCATGGATCGGGGACCCATCGTGTGCATTGCGCCCGGTGCCACGCAGGTGTTCACCAACGTGCCCGATGCCCGTGCCACTTACATCGCTCAGGACGCGGACGGAGCGGTCTGGATCACGTATGCCGATGGTGGCCTGACCCGGATCAAGAACGGTCGCGTGGCCGTTTTGGGTTCAGCCGAGGGATGGCCCGCCAACGGCGTTTCGTCGCTGGCGAGCGATGTCAAGGGCCGGCTGTGGTTTGCCAAAGGGGAACAGGTCGGTGTTTTTCAAGCGGGAAAGTTCCAGACGTTGCGGACCTTGCCCGAGACCGCGTGGTGCATCGGCCAGCGGCGGGAAGGCGGGATTTGGATCTGCAGCGGGCACCACCTGCTGCAATACGACGAGGGGGGCGAGCCGCAGCGGTTTGGGGAATTGCCCGCCAACCCTGGCGGGATTGAAGGGACCGTGCTGCTCGAAGACCGGAGCGGCGCGGTGTGGATTGGCACGGCCGCCAACGGACTTTTCCGTTGTGCCGGGGCGAATGCGGTGCAGGTGCCGACCTCTTATCACGGAATCGTTTGTCTGACCCAGGATCGCGAGGACAATATTTGGGTAGGAACCGGCGGCGGCGGATTGGATCGGTTGCGCCCACGAATCATCGAACTGCTGGGAACGGAGAGCGGCCTGCCATACGAGTCTGTCCGGTCCGTCTGTCAGGACACGTCAGGGGCCATCTGGGTGGCGACGCAAGACGGACTGCTGGCGCGCTGGCAGGACCACGTTTGGCACGTGCTGCCCAAGGGAACCAATCAACCGTCGGGGATTTTCTCCTGCGTGGCGGCAGACCCGCATGGAGGATTATGGATTGGCACCCGCGACCGCGGCTTTTATCACTTGCTGGACGGCCATTGCCACAACTGGCGTCAGGCCGATGGTTTGTCGAGTGATGACGTCCGTTCTATTCTGGAAGCTTCAAACGGGGACGTATTTGTCGCCTCCGATTCGCCGAGCCGGCTTCAACGGCTGCGCCAGGGTCAATTGCAACCCCTGCAAATGTCCGTCCAACCACGGTCTATCCGCGCCTTGACCGAGGACAGCACGGGCCAGATCTGGGCCGCCAGTGCGGATGGCCGGTTACTGCGCGTAAACGGCGACGAACTTTCGGATGAAACTCCCGGTGTGACCAACCGGCTGCTGTCCATTCGCTGCCTGTATTCCGGGGCGGACGGCAGCCTGTGGATTGGTTATGCCGGCTGGGGGATTGGCTGGCTCAAGGGCGGACGCTTTGCCCGCATCACCACCGATCAGGGATTGTATGACAATTACGTTTCGCAACTGGTTGCGGATGGCCGGGGCTGGCTCTGGTGCGCGGGGAATCGGGGCATTTTTGAAGTGAAGTTGGAACAGTTGCGCGAAGTGGCCCAGGGCCAGCAAAACCGGGTGCGTTCCATCGTTTATAGCCGGGGCGAAGGATTCCCGAATTTGCAGGCCAATTATGAAAATGTCCCCGGCGCTCTGCGCAGCCGGGATGGCCGCCTTTGGTTTCCGATGCACACCGGATTGGCCATCGTTCATCCCGATCGTGTCCCGGCCGGAATGCCGCCACCGCCGGTGCTGCTGGAACGGGTAGAAGTCGATGGCCGGACGGTCGGGTTGTATGACCGCTACCTCCCGCTCGATCTGGTGACTTCGCCCGATGCGACCAACCTCCAGTCGGCGGGGGTGGTTCTCCGGCTGCCACCCAGCTTTCGCAAACTTGATTTCGATTTCACCGCCCTCAGTTTTACGGCCCCGGAGAACGTGGAATTCCAATACCGGCTGAGGGGATTGGATGACAATTGGGTCGGAGTCGGCACGGCGCGCAGCGTCAGCTATTCGCGATTGCCGCCCGGCAATTATCATTTCGAGGTCCGGGCCTGCAATATCACCGGCATCTGGAACCAGCAGGGCGCGTCGTTGAGTTTTATGGTGCTGCACTTTTACTGGCAGACCTGGTGGTTTCGCCTCGGTGTATTGGCGGCGTTCACGCTCAGTATCGCGGCGATTGTGCGTTATGTTTCGTTCCGGCGGCTGCACCGGCGGCTGCGGCTGTTGGAGCAACAAGCCGCCCTGCAACGGGAACGCGCCCGCATCGCCAAGGATATCCACGATGATCTCGGCGCCAACCTCACGCAAATCGCCTACCTGGGTGAACTGGCCCAGCAGGACCGGAGTGAACCGGATAAGGCGGCGGCGCGTATCGGCGCCATCTCCACGACCGCCCGACAGGCCATCAAAGCCCTCGACGAAATTGTCTGGGCCGTCAACCCGCGCAACGACACGCCCGGTCATCTGGTGGACTATGCCGGACAGTTTGCCCTGGATTACCTGCGCACGGCGGGCATCCGTTGCCGGCTGGATTATCCCGAACAAAGTCCGGCGCGCGAGCTTTCCACCGACCTGCGCCACAATCTTTTCCTCGTCATCAAAGAAGCTTTGCATAACATCGTCAAGCACGCTCACGCCACAGAAGTCTGGCTGCGCGCCGCGTTCAGCGATGCGGCGCTGGACGTTGTCGTCGAGGACAATGGATGCGGTTTTGAACAGCCGCCGGACAATGCGCTGGCCGACGGTTTGCGCAACATGCGCCAGCGCATGAGTGATATCGGCGGCGAGTGCCGGTTTGAAAGCCAGCCGGGTCACGGGACCCGGGTGATGCTCCACCTGCCGTGGCCGGCGGAGGGTGTCAGGTGACGGGTGATCGGCATTGCCCCCGCGTCAGCCGCCGCTTGCCGCGTGTCACACCCCCTGAACGTTCGTTCAATGGCGAAAACGGCGCGGTGGGTCCAGATTTTATGAAAAAGAACGACATGCGGATCAAAGTGGCCATCGTGGAGGACAATCGCGGCACGCGGGAAAGCCTGACCGAGTTGCTGGAGCGCGCGCCGACGCTGCGTTTTGTCGGCGCGCATCCCGACGGCGAAGACGCGCTCCGCCGGATTCCCACCGAGGCGCCGGACGTCGTGCTGATGGACATCAACCTGCCGCGCATGAACGGCATCGAATGCGTCGCCCGCCTGAAGCAGCAGATCCCCCGGACGCAGGTGCTCATGCTGACGACCTACGAGGAGAGCGATTTGATTTTTGATTCTCTGCGTCGGGGGGCCAGCGGGTATCTACTCAAGAACATGCCGCCGATGGAGCTGGTCCAGGCCATCGAGCAAGTCCATGCCGGCGGCGCGCCGATGTCCATGCAAATCGCCCGCAAGGTGGTCAGTCATTTCCAGCAGATCAAGCAGCCGCGGTCCGACGTGGAGAAACTCACGAAACGTGAACATGAAATCCTCGCCCTGCTGGCCAAGGGTTATTTTTACAAGGAGATTGCCGAACACCTCGGCATCACGCTGAGCACCGTGCGCGCCCATCTGCACACCGTCTATGAAAAACTGCATGTCCAGTCGCGCACCGAGGCGGTGGTCAAATTTCTGGGACGGGACTGAACAAACGTTCAATGGAGGGAAAGCCCGGGCTGCAGCACTATAAACTTCGTTAACCCGAACAATGGTTACGATTGAATCAACCCCGGCCGGCCGGTTGCTTTCGCGCGGCAATACGGCTCAGGCTGCAAAAGGTTTTACGCTCATCGAGCTGTTGGTGGTCATTGCCATCATCGCCATTTTGGCCGCCATTCTGTTGCCCGCCTTAAACGCGGCTAGAATGAGAGCCGTGGCGGGTGCCTGCATGAACAATAACAAGCAGCTTGCCCTGGCTTGGA
>Ga0335081_10015383_pt1 | contig 12373 bp, 9 predicted proteins | sample Lox_Sample_35_FD_206713 | JGI IMG/M metagenome (GOLD analysis project Ga0335081, IMG submission 206713) | Soil microbial communities from Loxahatchee National Wildlife Refuge, Florida, United States - Lox_Sample_3.5 | ecosystem: Environmental > Terrestrial > Soil > Wetlands | place: USA: Florida...
GCTCGCCCCCGCCGACCTGAAGAAGCGCCTGCAGGCGAACCTCCCTCCCTACCGCCTCCTCTTCGAGGGCGAGATGGAGATATTCCCTAGGATGGTCTTCGTCCTCTACGACCTCCCGCCAGGGGAGATCAGGGACGCGGCGGCCTTCCTCGCGCTCTCCGCGGTCTGGCGGAAGATCCAGGGCAAGGCAATCCCCGAGGAGACGAGGAAGGCGATAGTTATCGACGAGGGGTGGTCGCTGGTGGAAATCAACCCTAGGACGGGCAGGCCCTACTTCCCCTTGGCAGTCGAGTACGTCCCGGAGATAGCCCGGACGGGAAGGCACTACAAGACGGCGTTCGTGATTGCCACGCAACTCGTCTCCGACCTCATGGGGCGGGGAGGCTCGACCGGCCCCGGGAGGGTGATTATCGAGTGCTGCTCCACGAAGATAGTGCTCAAGCAGGACCAGGCGGCGACGCAGGTCCTCAAGGAGGCGTTCAACCTGAGCGACGGCGAGGAGAAGTTCATCGTCAACGCGAAGACCGGGCAGGGCATACTGGTGACGCCGGAAGGAAGGATTCCCTTTTACAACTACCTGAGTGACATGGAGCGGCAACTCTTCACCACGAGACCGAGAGACATAACTGCATAGTCTGCCATCATTGAGTCGCCGTGACGACGGTCCGGTGCGTCGAGAACTGGAAGACCCCTCCGGCCGCGCCAACATATTCGATTTGGACGACCACTGTGTACTGGCCGCCAGGCACGACCGTCGCCACCGAGGTAGGCACCGCGATAGAGAAGGCCATGGTGCCGTTCGCCGGGATCGTCCCGTTGTAGAAGGTTATCCCTGAGTCGGGCGGAGGGTTGTTCCCCGGCGGGACCGTGCCATTCTCGACGAAGGCCTCGAGGGGACCCACGGGGTAGTAGCCGGAGTTCAAGACCGTCAGCGTCAGGTTCGCCGGGCCGCCTGGCGAGGCAGGGGCCCCCAAAGTCACGGAGGTGACGTTGGAAGAGCAGCACGTCTGGGTCAGCGTGCCGGCGGGCTTCGACGAAGAGGCGACGAGGTTCAGGACGTTGCCATCGGTCACATTGTCTCCCGACGCAGGATCGAGGTAGGTGACCAGGAGCTCGAAGCTCCCCGTCGCCCCCTGAGGCGCTGAGCTGTCGGCTGTCACCCGCAAGTCCACCGAGGCGTTCGAGTCGGGGGTAATCGCCCCCGATGGCGAGGACAGAGAGACTTCGAGCCAGCCGGGGATGGTGCTCTGCTTGGAGTCGGCGGGGAACGGGCCAATTGCGAAGGACACCGGGATGCAGGCGCCGCTGGGCGACGAGGGGAGCCCCGACCATGGATAGGTCACGCTCACGTCAATCGCGGAACTCGACCCGGCCACGACAGTGAAGCCCATCATAGGCCCCTGGAAGATGGAGCCGTTGAAGAACACGCCTATCCCTACAGGGTTTTCCAAGCCGTAACCCTGGGCTTCGCTAGAACTGGAGGTTGACGAAGACTGGTTCGGGCAAGAGACATGGCTCGTTTCTAGAAAGGATGATGAGGACGAGATGGTCGACCGGGTGCTCGTCGTCGATGAAACGCCACCGCTGGTATTGCTGCTGGTCTTGGGTGCGGCTGGAGCCAACTCGAGGATCAGGACGCCTGCGGCCCCGGCAATAAGCACGAGAACTAGGGCTGCAACTACGAAGCTGGTGACGCCGGCGGAGCCTTGGCTGTGGTGATTCATAGCGCACTTAGGGCGTGTCAAGCGACCCGACTTCCTCTCATCAACCACCGTTCTGCTTGATCGTCGTTGCGGTAGTGGTCGTCGTGGTGATGGTGCTGCTCCCTTCGGGCGACGTGACAATTGTCACCACGCCGGATGGGATAGACACCGTGACGTAGACGCTCGAATTGAGATTCACCGGAATCGGGGGGATCGTCGCCGTGTAACACGCTCCCTGGTTGTTGTAGCTGGCCACCAGGGTCACGTTGTAGTGGCCACTCGTGACGTTGACGCTACTCGCGAGGGGCACATAGCCTGTCCCGTTGGCGCCCCCCAGCGCGACCCAGTAACCGCTCGTATCGCCGTCGTTTTCGACCAGGTTCACGACGAGTGTCCCATTCGTGATGACCTTGCCCTGGTCCGTCACCACCTTCATGTAGTCGTTCCCTTCCCAAGTCCAGTTCAGCATTGTGTCGGGCGGCGCACCGCAGATGCCTGGGCTTGCCAGCGTCGTCGAGGTGGTCGTTGATGACTGCGAAGTTGTAGAGAGGATCACCCAGACCGTTCCGTCTTGACAGGGCACATACACGTCACCATTGGACGAGAAGGCAGAGCTGGAATAGTTGCATATTCGGACAGTTGCAAGTATGGTGTTTGTCGCTCCTGAGATGATAGACAGGTTGCTATTCAAGCGGCACACGGCTGCTTCGCAGACATCTTGTGTCTCGTTCGGCACGTAGATGTCGCCGTTCACAGGGTTGAAGACGGGTTGATGGGGCCCGTCACCGACCTTCACCGTCGCAATCACGGCGTTTGTGGAACTCGATATGACCGATACGGCGAATGCGTGGGTGACATAGATATTACCATTGGCGGAGTCGATTACGGGGGTCCCAGGGCCTCCGCTGAAAACTTCATTGGCAGAGTTGATTATGGTCCCAGAGCCTCCGCCGACAACTACGTTGGTGACCAGGGAATTCGTCGCCCCCGATATCACGGATACCGTGTTCCCCCCGCCGTTGGATACGTAGAAGTCTCCGTTCGCGGGGTCGAGCACAGGAACCGAAGGACCGTCTTGGGCCTGCGTACAAGGGATGTTCGGAGGATTTTCAGAGAAAGGGTCGCACTGTGTACCAAAATTGAGAGGAATGCTACCAACCATGGTGTTTGTTTGCCCGGAGATGATTAACACCTCTCCCTCCCAGCCGCTAGTCAGATAGATGTCCCCGTTTGTGGGGTCGAAGACCGCCCCGCTGATGCCCCCGCCGCCGACGGTGATATTTGCTACGATCGTGTTAGTCGCCCCGGATATGACAGAGACAAAGCCGAGCGAGACAGAGTCGGAAGCATAGTTAGGAACATAGATGTCGCCGTTCTGGGGGTCAAGGACAGGCGTGTCGGGTTCGACGCCCACACTGCCCACACGCACAGTCGACACAACCGTGTTTGTACTGTTGGATATCACTGAGACCGTGCCGTTGTCAAAGTTTGACCGATAGATGTCTCCATTGGCGGGGTCGAGTACTCCCAACTGAGGTTTGGGGGCCGAGGAAGTCGGCATCGACTGGAATATGGTGACTTCACTGCTCGAAGAGCTGGAGCTCGTCGCCGATGCAACGCTCGACGTGGAGGATGTCGAGTACGATGTGGAACTCAGGTTCGTGCTCGTCGCGGACGTGCTTCCTCCGGTCGCGCTCGAACTTGGAGCACTGGTTGACGAAGTGGACGTGGCCAGCTTAGGCGAGAAAGAGACGTAGACGAAGGCCGCAACGAGTATCAGCATGGCTATTGAGAGGGCGGCCACCGGCGCGCCCAGCCCTCTGCCCTTTGGGCTTCCAGTATTCTTCATCGGCAAAGCATTTTTGAGCGTCCAAGTCCGAATTAAACGCTGTGATGCTATGGTCTACGATGCCAAAACGCCGAGACACCCGTAGTGGCTGGAGGCAGGAGAGGCGAATGCCTTACTATAACCTCATCAGCGATGAAGAGAGAAGGCTCTTCACCACCAAGCCGAGATAGGTCGCTGCCTGAGCCTCGTCTGGAGACGCGAAAGCAATCGGACCCGGCCCAACGATGAGGTCTATTGAGTTCAGATTGCATCGGCCCTGAAGCTTCGTATTGTCTCATAGAAAGAGATGGAGAGCGCAACGACCACCATCACGAGGGAAAACAGATAGGTTGAGCTGATGCTTGCAGGTCTTAGTATCGTTACTAGCACGACCAAACCTGCTGCGAAGAATGAAGCGACAGTTATCCAAATTGGAATCACCGTGCGTCTGATCCTTATCATCGCCTCGAAGATTGCCTCCTCCGCTACGTAGCCAAGGGCATCACTACTGCCTTCGTGCTCTTGTCGAATCAGCTTCATCTCCAGGAGCTTCTGGACGTGATAGTCGGCCACCGATGACGACGACAGTCCCAGGTCTCTCTCGATGTCATGGAGCCTGACTGGTCCGTGCCTGTGGATGTAGCGATAGACGCGGCGGGTCGTCCCGGAGAGGTCATCCCTCCTGGGCCTAGATTCTTGGCCGTCTTTCCCATTCTTGCGGACGCTCACGCTGCGGGGCACTACCCTAGGCTGACGGGCAACGCTGTCGCCGCAATCCTCAAGCTCCGCCGGGAGCGTCTAACTCGGTCGTCGTGGTGCAACTGTTCCCCTGGCTGCATGTCACCGTCGTCACCGCGCCCGAAGGCACTGAGATCGTGACATACGTGGTCGTGTTAGGCTGAACGACGATATCAGCTATTGCGACCCTGATTGACTGGTTCGCCCCGTATTGCGCTACCACCGTGTAGTTGTACACTCCTGCGGAAAGAGCAAGGCCGTCGCCGCCGGGCATAACATCCTCGGGGGCACCCACTTGCATGTACCCGGTCGAATTGGTGTCATATGACAGGGCCAGACAATAGTCGGCCGAGCCCTGCCAATCCGACAATCCCAACCTTTGACTGCCATAGACCGTGCCGTTCTTGACTATGGAGCCCTGGTCTGTGACAACCTTGAGGTAGATAGGACCCCCGCTTTGAAGCGGAGGGGCGTCCGCATGGCCCTCGCCGTTCGGAAATACGCAGGCTGAAGTATTGCTGACGCTAAATGCTGACTCGTAGGGTGTCGGTAGCCTCGTCCCGTTGATTATGGGCTGCCCGTTGTAGGTGGCATGTTCGTAGTTGCTTGAGAACGCGACTCCAGGAATCTGTGTGATCTGACTCGTCGTCAGGTTCACGTAGAAAGCGTTGGAGAACCCGTTCGCCAGCATCACTGCAAGGATTGGATTGGAAGTGACATCGATGGCCCCCGTCCCCTTCGGGATGCTCAGCGCGCCGCAAGGAGAGCCCGGACCGCCGATAGCGCCGGTGGTGAGGTTGTATGTTATCATCCAAGTCGTGCCGCGATAGGAGCCTCCGGAGCAAGCAACTGTGGAACTGGTGATGGTAGAAGAAGTAGAAGTAGTAGCGCTATTCGGGACATAGATACTCAGCCCTGAGCCGAGCCCTAGCGCAATGACCACGGCGAAGACAGCCCCAATTGCAGATTTTCCTACGTACCCATATTCTGACAAGTTTCGATTGTCACCAACGCGAGTGTGGAAGCGGTCTCATATAGTCCTAGAGTTTAGAAGACCGCTTCTACGAATTCATTGTTCGATTGCTGCTCAATTTTCAAAAGAATTGCATGCCAGTGCGGTCGAAGACCCAACAGAGTATTTGGCTTCTTCGAGACAAAGCATCCGATTTCGAGGCTCCAGGAGCGCGACTGCAAATCCTAAGGCAGTCGTTTGAACCTTCGCGAAATTTTCCCCATGAAGTAGAGCCCAACCACTAGGAACCCGAAGAAGGTCATCAAGAAGTAATCCTCGTCCGGCGGCGGAGGTATGTGGGCGACGTTGTCGTAGGTCTGGAAGACGCTGCTCACTCCCCAGGAGTTGGTAAGCCCGAACTGGTACGTCCCGTTCACGCTCATCGGGAACGACAGCTCGTAGAATCCGTAGTATCCGGAAGGGGCCAGCGGTTCCGTGTTCAGGGTCAGCGACTCGTTGACGATCACGTTCCCGTTCGGATCCTTCACCCAGAGGCTCGTCGCCCCTCCCGTCTGAGGCCCTATCATGGCGAGGGCCTGAAAGCTCGTCTGCTGCGTCTGCACGTTCTCCAAGCTTCCGCCTCCCCCGTCGAGGTTCGCATAGACCGTGCTGTTGCCACCAAAGACGAACCCGTACATCTGGCTCAGGTTCCCGGGCTCGTATGTCACCGGCGAGACGAACAGCGGAGTGGTCCCGTTGCCATAGTCCCACGCCACGAACGGGCTGGGCGAAGTGAAGCTGTAGTTCAGGGGAAGCGCAATCAGCTGCCTTTCCTGGTCCAGATAGTAGCTGTTCACATCGGCGAATGGGAGCTGCGGAATCAGTGTGCGGTTGATCTCGAACGACGAGAAGGCGACGGGCACGGAGTAGGAATAGTTACCTGCCTGCCCTCGCACCGAGATGTAGAGTGTGGGAATCTTCGTCTCGTTCAGCATCGCCAAGTTGGTGTCATTGAGGAGGAAGACCCACCTGCCTCCGGCGGAGTTCACAGGCTTCAAGTTCATCACGGTAGAATAGGCAGGAAAGAGGTCGTTCTGAAAGTCGCGGGTCACCTCCGGGTATTGCCCGAACGTCTCGTTCAGCGCCGCGAGCAGGTGGGGGTCGAGGGGGTCCGGAGTGACCAGGGTCATGTTGACCGACGTCGAAGGGTCGAGCCCCGAAGGGCCGTAGGTGAACACGGTGAGGTAGCCGCTGTGGTAGACGGGCTGGTAGAGGTAGGATGTGTTGAACAGAGAGTAGTCGCCTCCCGCAAAGGCCTTTGAGAAGGCCGACTCTGTCACGTTGAAGTATTCCAGGCCCTGACCGGCGTAGCCCTGGATCTTCCCGACATCTGAGGTGAAGTAGAACTTCACGACCCTCTGCGAGAAGGTGAGGACGGGAAAGGTCGCGTTGGTGGTGCGGGTCCCTAGGCTGTCGGCTGTCTGGTTCCAGAACGAAAGGTCCTGGCTGATGTCACCCGAAGTGAGGTTTGCGTTCACGCCCCAGGCTAGTGTCGTGAAGTTGAACGAGTTGATCAGGGCCCTCTCGCGGGTGTCGTTCACGGCCGCGATGGGCGAGGTGTTCGCGTCTCCCCCGTACGAATAGCCAGGGTTGTTCCCGTCGTACCGGACGAGCGTGACGAAGGGCCTCTCGTAGGCGCTCGCGTTCCTCGAGTTGTACTCCATGTACGTGAGGTAGGTGAAGTAGGGCGCGTAGTTCACGACGGCGAACGGCTGTGTCTGCGTCCTTGACCCCAGCAGCGCGCCCTGGTAGTTGAATGCCCTTGCTGTAATAGAAATCTCCGAAGTCCCCGTGCGATTGGCCACCGTGAAGAGGAAGTATCCCGTCGAGCTGGAGTTCTGATAGGACGTGAGCTTGACAAACTCCTGGTCGAACTGCGGCTCGACGACGACCTTGATGTCGGGCCGCTGCTGCATGAAAAGGAAGCTGTACGTGTAGTTGACGAAGGACTCGTCGTCATCGTAGAAGGAACCGTCAGGATTGCGAAGGACCTGGCCGGCGGAGTTCGTAAAGTTGCCAAGCTCGGTCTGGAACGTCAGGACGAACGCGCGGGTTTCCACCGACTGGCTGGTCGAGAGCGACGAGTGGAGGGTGACCGTGGAGTTGCCCACAACTTCAGTGACGGTGAAGTTGGCCGTGATCGTGACCGAGTAGATTCCGCTGACGTTTCCGAAGTCTTGGAACAACCCACCCCCGAGGGGGACGAGGACGGCGCCGTCATAGGACCAGGAGAGCGAGTAGGAGACCGTGTTCGGGCCGAGCGAGACCGAAGGGGTCACGACGAACTCGTCGCCGAGATAAAGCGAGAGGTCGGGGTTCGAGCGCACGTAGCTGATGGACGAGGAGACGCAGTTGCCGTAGCCGTCGCACGGGTCGCTTGGGACGGATGAGGCCGTAGGATGGACGATGAGCGGTATGGCGGCGAGGACGAGGAAAACCAAGGCGAGGGACTCGAGTTTCATGCTTCTTCGAGGATGTTGGCTGGAGCGGGCTAAAACGCCCGGCCAGGGCATTCATCATCAGCACCCATACGATATCCAACGAAAGATGCGCTGCCCCGAAATAGTGCTATGGTCGCAAATTCAAACGTCTTGAAAGCACAAACGACACTACTCACAGAAGCGGCTGGCAGCCAATACCCAGGCTTCCTCTATAGTAATAGTCGCCATACCATATCCCAGGACTGCTATTGAGAAGGTACCAAGAAAAGTAGCAGCTCAGAGAAACCGGGTAATCTACTCGGCAATGGGTCACATAATTGAAACAAGCAGGACCATCCGGGACTCCACCCTCGACGCTCACCGCTGGAACTGCAACGACGAAAGCCAACGCCAGTGTGACAACGAAGATGGCGACTCGGGTTCTCCGTTTCACTTATTGCTCGAGTGAATCGACTGCCTTTCCCCTATAGGCATTTCTCCGATCACCTGAGGAAGCGCTAAATCCCGGCCGGGCACTTTCGCCTTTTTATCATCGCAACACTATCATTGCGTTGCCTGCCCGCGGAAACGGCCACAAGCGTACCCACGGCATAGAGTTCCACCATCGCATGGGAAGGTGGATCTGCGGGTGCGGCTGGAGGAGCGCAAGAATAAGCTCGCGAAAGCCTCGCCGGAATAGGAGAAGGGTGAAGGACGGAGAAGGCGAACCAGCGCATTCAGCCCCTTGGCTCGAGTGCAACGATTGGGGAACGAAGGGGCAAATCAGGAACTTTACCGAGAGGCAACCAGCCTCTTGAGCCTGCGGACGAGAACGAGAACAACAGCCAGGAGGCAGGAAAGAGCCGCTGTGCTCACGAGCACCTGAGGGGACGAAGACATGATGGTGGATCCTCTTGCGAGCACGATGACCAGGCTTAGGAAAAGGACCCCCACCATCAGGCCTGTGACAATAAGGAGCAAGCCGAGTTCGAGGAAGACGTCCTCTCTTTTCGGTCCCTCCAAAGCGGTATGCGTTCTCTGCGGGTTCTGTCTAATCTGTGTTTGGTGTCTCGGTTCTGGTGCGTCTTAGGGAGGTGGGCCGTTTTGGTGTGGGGGTGGTGCGACTCGGGAGATGCTCATACCCGCGTTGTAGCAATTATCCATAATCTTCAAAAGCGCGATTGCTCCATTCAAGACTGCAAGGTTGAATGTCAGAACCGCGTTACTTGGTCTCTTCATGGCGCTGACGATAGTCCTTGCATCAGCGACGGTCTACGAGTCGGGCATCAGGTCCACCCTCACTTCCACCCTCACTTCGACAAGCACGCTCACGCAAAATAATACGGTCACAATCCTTTCCAATAGCACCATGACCAAGACGACCACGCAAACGGTCTCCTCGAACGGGACATCCCTGGTCGTTATGGAGGAGATAACAACGCTCTTGCAGGTGCATAGCTCCTACAACATGTGCCTGTGGTTGATAGCTACATCGACCAATGCCTCAACAAGCTACGTCTTCCCACCCAATGGCTCTCAGGGAGTCCTGACCGTAGAGACCACCACAACGACGATAAGTCTTCCCGACACGACCACTGTCAATTCGACTTCCAATGGTCAACCCTGCGTCTAAACTTTCGAAGGGTCCCAGTTGGCCGTCGCAAGCTTAATCAATTCTTTCCATCTTATTCCATCAAGGCCCAAATCCAAGCCTGCGACTTGAGCGGGAGTGCAGATTAGACAGAACCTTTCGGCGCGATCCTATTTTATCGTGGATAGTCAGGCGGCAAGCTGGGCTAGGCCTTCGCGCGCAGCTCCTTTAGCTGCTCTTCGACCACCGCCAGGCGCTGCGTCACGTCCGTCCGCTTGTCAAGGGCGTCGATCTTGTCGTCTAGCCTCCTTATCTCGGTGTGAACGGTCTTGAACTCGGCGCCCATCCTGCCCTCAAGGCCGTCGATCCTGGAAGTCAGCTTCTGGTCTAGGCCGTCAATCCTTGATGTGAGCTTCTGGTCTAGGCCGTCTATCTTTTGATCCAGCCCATCGATTCTCGTGTTCACGACCTTGATCTCTCCCTTCAGCTCGTTGAGCTGGGGAAGGAGTATCCTCTCGAGCCAGCCCGGGACCTTCTCTGCCATCTCTCGAAATCAAGAAGGCCGGGCTGCTATTTAACCCCCAACAGAAAATGCCACCGGCTGCCAGAGATGTGGACAAATGCTGTCCACAAGTCTGAACCATAGATGTGGACAAATGCTGTCCACAACTTTCCAAGGCCGCGAAGAGGCCGCGCGGATGCTCGGCCCTCTATTTCGAGGCCGCGGCCGTCCTGAGAACCCACTGCTCCCTGAGCCGTCTCACGTATACCTGGAGCTCCTCCTCCGTCCAGCTCCCGATCCCGCAGATGTCAAAAATGGACAGGTCGGGATAGTGGACGAAGTTCCCTCGTGGCATCCCCTCGGTGATCTCGCGCCCCATCGCCTCGAGGAACGCGTCCGTGAACAGATACTTCGCCCTCGTCGTCGACTTTCCTATCACGCCCGCGTCGAGCAGCGCGCGAATCGTCCTGGTCACCAGCCGCTTGCTCACGGGCAGGCCGTAGACGCTTTGCGCATCGAAATAGACTCCTTGGGCGAGCATCTCAAGCGCGATCATCGCGGCCACGGCCTCCCGCTTGAGCTTCGGCAGGCCAGGCTCACCGTTTTGGTTTCCTCGGCGCGAGCTGCAGCGGGCCGGCGACCTCTCCGTCTTCTATCCTCTGCCAAGCGTTCGTTTCAAAGTCGAAGCGCAGGTCGGCGGCATCCACCCTCTCCTCCGGCTCCCTGAACTTCTCGGAGGTGGCCGAGGAGACGGCGTACGTCCTGCCTTCAAGGTGCCTGGCGAAGACGTGGAACTCGTGCCCGCAGTGCGAGCAGTGGAAGGCCACCATGATGATGGCGTCCGCCACCTTCGTCTCCATCTCGCCTCCGGGGTCCCGGGACAGGTGCGTCACGTCGATCTCCCCCCGGATCCGGAGCATGTTCCCCCCGTCGCACCGAGGGCAGGCCGCGACGACGACGCCTTCTTCGTGGACCTCGAGCAGCTTGGTCGTGGAGATGTCCCAGCGCGCCCCTCCGGCCTCCCGCTTCGCCGCGTGCTCGGGCCTCTCCTGCTTGTAGTCCGGGAAGACCTTCGGGAACCATTCCAGGTGGTAGGCGGCGTCCCGGCTCTTCTCAGCGACCTCGACATCCTCCACGCCGAAGCCCGCCGCCGAGGCGGCCGTGGTGTAGAACTCCCTCTCGCCCTCCACGGCGCAAAGCGACTCCAGCTGCGACAGCCTGAACCTCGTGCGCGAGGCCCTCTCCACGTCGTACAGCTTCTTGAGCCTCTCCTCCCCCAGCCTGTCCGCGACGCGGAAGAGCCGCTTCAGGCCGCCCTCCAGCTCCTCAGGGTCCACCGAGTCCCTGATCTTGAGGAGCCCGGACGCCTGCTCCAGTATCGATAGCCCCTGCCGCTCGCCCCTCTCGTCCTCGTTCTCGGCTCGCGCCCTCACGAACATCTGCAGGTCCGAGAGGCCCTCGTCCAGGTACGCGTTGTAGACCCCGAACCTCTCGTCCCCGGTCTCCTCGTGAAGCAGCTTCAGAGCCAGGAAGCGCCTGACCCCGACGTAGACGCAGTAGCCCCCTCCGCCCGGCTTCCTGACGACCCTGCCCGGGTTCAGCTGGCCGTTCGGCGCGTTCTCGTCGGCGGAGGACCTGATCGAGTCGGCGAGGGAGGCAACGTCGTAGCTGAACCTGAACGTGAGCCTAGGGTGCGGCTCGACCTGTGCGAGCGGGATTACGAGTAGCTGGGCGGGCACCTGAATCACAGCCCTACCAGTTGGCCAGCTCCGTCTTCACGATGAGGGACCTCATCGAAGAGGGCTTGAGGCGGTACTTCCGGACGATCAGGTCGCTCAGGGGCGTGGGCACCACCCTCTCGCACGCTTCCCCGAGCGCCTCCTCCGCCAGCTTCTTCGGAGACCGCCCGCGCCCGTTCGCGGCCTTTTGCGAGTACCTCCTGGCGTACTCCGCGCCCACCTTCTGCAGGAGACCCGACTCCCTGAGCAGCCTTTCGGTGAGCGGGAGCTTCGAGATGGAGTACCTCCTGAGCGCTCCCGCCGGCTCGACTCTACTGCCCCCCAGCCCTCCGCAGAGCCTCGCCTTCTCTATCACCTTGAAGAGCTCGAAGTTCCTGTCGTCCGCGCGGACCACGAACTCCGACGGGCCCAACGGCCTCACCCTCTTCCCGTCGTATCCCCTCCTCGTCAGCCGCCCGTCCGTCAGCGCAACGGTGGCATCCCCGTCGGAGACGAAGAGCGGGATCCTCAGCCTCCTGTAGAGTCCGCAGGCGTGGGACTTTGTGGGCCTCCTTCTGCCGTTGACAAGGACGGTCGTGTCTCCGGAAGCGGGGTAGACCTCTACCACAAGGTCTCTCACCCGGCCGATGCCCGGGTGCACCCTCGAGATGCAGACGCTTATTTCCGTCAGGTTCCTGCCGAGCCTCAGGAACTCTTCGGCGACCGATGCGATTGCCGCCTTCGTCGGCCCCAGCTCCTCCACAATCCTGACCGCCAGTCTCTCCGCGTTCTGCTTCACGACCGCCTTCAGCTCGGCGGAGGCGCTGAACTGCTCCACCAGCCGGTCAATCTGCTTCCTGA
>Ga0335081_10015384_pt1 | contig 12373 bp, 12 predicted proteins | sample Lox_Sample_35_FD_206713 | JGI IMG/M metagenome (GOLD analysis project Ga0335081, IMG submission 206713) | Soil microbial communities from Loxahatchee National Wildlife Refuge, Florida, United States - Lox_Sample_3.5 | ecosystem: Environmental > Terrestrial > Soil > Wetlands | place: USA...
TTTTCGCCGAGACCACCTCGAAGCTCCTGGTCTTCGCCACCAATGGGCGCTGCTACACCATCGAGGCGGCGAAGCTGCCGGGCGGCCGCGGCCACGGCGAGCCGGTCCGGCTGTTCATCGACCTTGAGCAGGAGGCCGATCTGGTCTCGGTGTTCCGCCACCAGGGCGGACGCAAGTTCATCGTTGCGAGTGTGCAGGGGAGGGGCTTCATCGTGCCGGAGGACGAGTGCCTCGCCAACACCCGCAAGGGCAAGCAGGTGCTCAACGTCAAGCCGCCGGACGAGGCCCGCGCCATCGCGCCAGTCGAAGGCGAGCTTGCGGCGGCGATCGGCGAGAACCGCAAGATGCTGGTCTTTCCACTCGAGCAGGTGCCGGAGATGGCGCGCGGGCGCGGCGTGCGGCTGCAGCGCCATAAGGACGGCGGCCTTTCCGACCTCAAGACCTTCGAGGTGGAAAAAGGGCTGACCTGGACCGATTCCGCGGGCCGGGTGTTCACCCTGTCGCTGAAAGAGCTCGCCGACTGGCGCGGCAATCGCGCCGATGCCGGGCGCCTGGCGCCAAAGGGCTTTCCCAAGAACAACAAATTCGACAACCGGCCGGCGGCGATCGGGAAAGGCGCAGAGCAAAAAGGCGAATAGCGGCGGGGTCTCGGGCGGCCCGACGCATTAACCCGGCCCAATCGCTTGCTTAGCCTCAGTGCCGTACCGCCGGCGCGCGTCGTTTACGGCTTCTTTGCGACGCGGGCAGGAACTTGGTACCCGCGCGCCGTGTTGGAACGGCCGGCGTGTCTGAACTATCATTGGCGCGGTCCCGCGGCCTGCGAGTTCGGAAAGAGAGCGCTTTTATGGAAGCACCGGTGGAGCGCCGACTCGCCGCAGTTCTGGCGGCCGACGTGGTCGGCTACAGCCGGCTGATGGAGGTCGACGAAGCCGGTACGCTCGCCCGGCTCAAGACGGTGCGGCTCGAGCTGATCGACCCCGCGATCGCCAAATGCAAGGGCCGCCTGATCAAGACGACCGGCGACGGGATGCTGGTGGAATTTCAGAGCGTAACCGAAGCGCTCAGCTGCGCGGTGGATTTTCAGCGACGCATGGCGCGGCGCAATCGCGATATGGCGGCCTCGCGCACCATCTCGTACCGGATCGGCATCAATCTCGGCGACGTGATCGTCGAGGGGGACGACATCTTCGGCGACGGCGTCAACGTGGCGGCGCGGCTTGAGTCGATGGCGGAGCCGGGCGGGATCTGCATCTCCGCGGCGGTGCGCGACCAGGTCGGCGACCGGCTCGACGTCGGGTACGCGGACCTTGGCGAGCAGCAGCTCAAGAACATCAGCCGGCCGGTCCGCGTCTTCAATGTCCTGCTCGAGACGCAAGCTTCGGACGCGATCAATACCGATGCGAACGCGCCAGCGCCGCCGCCGGCGGCCAGCCCCCGGAAACCCTCGATCGCCATCCTTCCTTTCGTCAACATGAGCGGCGATCCGGAACAGGAATTTTTCGCCGACGGGCTGACCGAGGATATCATCACCGAGCTGTCGCGCTTCCGCGAGCTTCTGGTGATCTCGCGCAACGCCGTGTTTGTTCACAAGGGCAAGCCGGTAAAGGCCCAGGCGATCGCGCGCGAGTTCGGCGTCGACTATGTCGTCGAAGGCAGCGTCCGCAAAGCGGCCGATCGGGTCAGGGTCACCGTTCAGCTCATCGACGGCGAAACGGAGACCCACGTCTGGGCGGAGCGTTACGATCGCAAGCTGGAGGACATCTTCGCCATTCAAGACGAAGTGACGTCGGCCGTGGCCGCGACGCTGTTTGGGCGGGTCGAGGCTGCACGGCAGGACCGGGTGCAGCGCAAACGCACCGAAAACATGGCGGCGTATGAATGCGTGCTGACCGGCAAGGTCCTGCACCACCGATCAGACCGCGAGGCCAACGCCGAGGCGCTGCGGCTACTCGAGCGCGCCATCGCGCTCGATCCGAGCTATGCGCACGCCCACGCTTGGAAGGGCTGCGTGATCGGTCAGGCATGGACGCACGGTTGGTGCGAGGACACCGAGGCCGTTCTGCTATCGGTGAAGAGCGCATTGCAGACCGCGCTTGCACTCGACGACAACGACCCCGATGTTCATCGCATCCTCGCCGCGCTGAATGTGAATTTCAACGATCACGACAAGGCGGCCTATCACCAGGACCGCGCCCTTAGCCTCAATCCGAACAGCGATCTCATCGTAGTCCAGCAGGGCGAGCTGTTGACCTGGCTCGGCCGTCCCGAGGAGGGCATCGAATGGATCCGGCGGGCGATAAGGCTCAACCCTTATCATCCGCAACGTTTCTGGAGCCACCTCGGGCGCGCGCAATATACGGCGTGCCTCTACGCCGATGCGATTGCATCCTACAGCAAGCTAACGGCGCCGGATTACACGCATCACGCCTTTCTCGCCGCGGCGTCGGCGCAGTTGGGAAATCGTACCGCGGCGGCGGCGCATGCGCACGAGACGCTGGCGCGGCTCCCTGCCTTCACGATCGGCAAGTTCCTCAAAATCCAGCACTATCGGCAGCCCGCCGACAGCGAGCACCTGCAGGAGGGCCTTGTGAAAGCGGGGCTGCCGGGCTAGGCCAAGCCGATCGGCGCGCTGCGGCGGCTCAGGCGACCTTCATCGCCGGCTTCACCCGGTCTTCGAGGAAGCCGACGAGCCGGTCGCGAATGAGCTGCTCGGCCTCCACCATGATCCGGCCAATCAGCTCGGCGACTGTCGGGATGTCGTAGACGAGGCCCGCGACCATGCCGCAGCTCCAGGCGCCGGCGTCGACGTCGCCCTCGATCATGATCCGCGGGTAGAGGCCGCCGACCTCTTCCTTGATGTCGTCGATGGTCAGCGCCGCGCCCTTGGCGCGCTCGATCTCGATGATGTGCTCGACACCCTTGTTTTTCAGCACCCGCTCGGTATTGCGCAGCGCGCGCATGATCAGCCTGGTGTCGAGCTCGGAGGCGGCGACGATCGCCCTCTTGACGTTCTCGTGCACCGGCGCCTCCTTGGTGGCGATGAAGCGCGTGCCCATGTTCATCCCATCGGCGCCGAGCGCCAGCGCCGCGACCAGGCTGCGCGCGTCCGCCATGCCGCCCGAGGCGACGAACGGGATTTTGAGCTCGTCGGCGGCGCGCGGCAGCAGGATCATGTTCGGCACGTCGTCCTCACCCGGATGGCCGCCGCATTCGAAGCCGTCGACGCTGACCGCGTCGCAGCCGATGCGCTCGGCCTTGAGCGAATGCCGCACCGAGGTGCATTTGTGGATGATCTTGATCCCGGCCGCCTTCAGCGCCGGCAGATATTGCTCGGGGCTGCGTCCCGCGGTCTCGACGATCTTGACGCCGCCTTCGACGATGGCGCGGATATATTCCGGATAGGGCGGCGCCACGAACGCCGGCAGGAAGGTGAGGTTCACGCCGAACGGCTTGTCGGTCATGTCGCGGCAGCGGGCGATTTCCCGGGCCAGCAGTTCCGGCGTCTTCTGCGTCAATCCGGTGATGATGCCGAGGCCGCCGGCATTGGAAACGGCGGACGCCAGCTCGGCGAAGCCGACAAAATGCATGCCGCCCTGGATGATCGGATGGCGGATGCCGAACATTTCGGTAATCGCAGTCTTCACGTGAACCTCCGCAGTTCAAATCGGCACCTGCCGGTGCCGCCGCTCCATGGCGAGCATCGCCCGCGTCAAAAGATTGGCGATCGCGCTAATCCACTCGGGCCCAGCCGTCGGGGGTGAGCCGCTCCTGCGGCAGGAACCGGCCCTTATAATCCATCTTGCGCGAGCCGCTGACCCAGTAGCCGAGGTAGACATAGGCAAGACCCATGCGCTGGGCCCGCGCGATGTGGTCGAGGACCATCAGCGTCCCGAGCGAGCGCGCCGCCTCGTCCGGCTCGAAGAACGAATAGACCATCGACAGCCCGTCACCGAGCACGTCGGTCAAGGCGACGGCGAGGAGATCGCCGGCATGACGCCCGGAGCGGCGCCGCCGGTATTCAATGATCCGCGTCTCGATGTGGCTGTCCTCGACCATCATCGCGTAGTCGAGCACGGTCATGTCGGCCATGCCGCCGTCGCGGTGGCGCGAATCGAGGTAGCCGCGGAAGATCGCGTACTGCTCCGAAGTCGGCACCGCGATCTTCATCTCGCTCTTGACGTCGGCGTTGCGGTTGCCAATGCGCCGCATGCTGCGCGTCGGGCGGAATTCCTTGGCGATGACGCGCACCGAGACGCAGCTGCGGCAGCCTTCGCAGGCCGGCCGGTAGGCGATCGACTGGCTGCGGCGAAAACCGCCCTGGGTGAGGATGTTGTTGAGCTCGGCTGCGCGCTCGCCGACGAGATGCGTGAATACCTTCCGCTCCTCCTTGCCGCCGAGATACGGGCAAGGCGACGGGGCGGTCAGGTAGAACTGCGGCGTATCGCGCGAATGCTGGGTCACGGCGAGCGGGCTACCCGACTATTCTGCAGCCGGATCAACCCCCGGCCGCGCCTAGAATGCCCAAGAACGCGGTCGCGTCAAAGGCCGAATCTGCATTGCTTTCTATGTGCGCGCAGCGAGGGAATTGGCCCGGGCGGCATTGTTAATGAGAACGGCGCCAACCACCATGTCGTGGAGGAGCCGCTTGCGCGAGTTGAAGAAGCCGACCAGCAGAACGAACGGCGTCAAGATGCTGACGCTGATCCAGTAAACGACCGCGTGCACGGCGCCGAGCACGAAATAGGCCGGAGCGCCGTACCAGGTGCGCATCTCGATTTCCATCACCCGCATGCCGAGCGTGGCGGAAGCCGGGCCGCCCAGCGTGTAGCCGTAATAGAACAGCGCCCAGATCACCGACGCTGGCGACAGGAGCCAGAACAGCACCCAGCCGAGGCCGAAGGTGATCAGGCCGAAGACGAAGATGAAGACCGCCGCGGCGATAAGCGGCACGCTAATGACGATCACGTCGATGATGAAGGCGACCACCCGGCGCGACAGCACGCCTTCGAACAGCTCGGGTTGCGCCGCCGGGTCGTAGGCATGCGGCCGCGCATCCACCCGATATCGAGCGCCGTCCGGATCGGAATCGTTTCCAGGGGTGGGTCCGGAATACATGGCGAATCAAAACACCCGGCGTTCCGCCTGTCCAAACCGCATTGTAACGCCGCCGGAAACAGGGAAAAGGGCCGGCGATGCCGGTCCGCGGCGCGCCTCGGTCGCTGATATACGCGGGCACCAGCACGTCGCTTATGCGCGGGTGAGAAATTTCCCCCGCGAACCTATTGCTGCTGCTCGGATGACTGCCCTTGCGACGGCGGCTGCTGGAAGATGCCGCGGATCCATTCCAGCGGGGTGGCGGGGGCATCGGACGCGCCCTCGCTTGCGCCGGGCCGCGGCCGCGGCATCGGCACGCCGAGGTCAGCCACAGCCAAATTGTGCGGGCGGCGGCGCGGCAGGGGAACCGGGCCGCTCAGCGGCGCCGCCGCGGGCAACGCGTCGGCCGCTGCATCGTTGGGCGCGGGCGGCTGTTGCGCAGCCACGGCCGCGCTGTTTTGCGGCGGTGCATCAAACGTCATCGGCGTCATGGTGTCGGCTCTTGGCGCAGCCTCCGCCGGCGCCGGCAACGCCGTCGTCAGGGTCGCGACCCTCGGCGGCAGCGCGCCCGGACTAGCGTCCGCGGCAGGCTCGGCGAGGAGCGATCCTTTGGCCGCAGACGCGCCGTCGCGCGCATCGGTCGCGGCGGCGCTCGCTTCGTCCGTCGGCGCCGGCAGCTGCGCCGGCGCAGCCGGCGGCACCGCGCCCAATTTGCTGTTGTGATCCGGGACCGGCGGCGCGGCGACCGAGGCCGTCGCCGTCATCGGCCGGAAGCTCGGCAGCTTGGGCGGCGCGACATAGGTGCGCACGAATGAGGTAATGGTCCACAGGATCACCGGGATCGCGGTGATCACCGCAACGAGGATAATGATCCGCCGCAACAGCGGCACGTAGTACCGGAACTGGTCTTCGTCCTCGCGCATGGTTTCCGCCTCGTACTTGGTCGCGCAGGCGGGGGCAGTCTGCACCTTTATTTGTACGTTCAGTCGCACGCTTATGCGCCGCCCTTCTTCAATTGCTCCGCTATCCTCGCCGCAAAATAAGTCAACACGCCATCGGCGCCGGCGCGCCTGAAGGCGATCAGGCTTTCGATCATGGCCTTATCGCCGTCGAGCCAGCCATTGCCGGCGGCGGCCATGATCATCGCATATTCGCCGGAGACTTGGTAGGCAAAGGTGGGCATCCCGAAGGTTTCTTTGACGCGGTAGAGAACGTCCAAATACGGAAGCCCGGGCTTGACCATGACCATGTCGGCGCCTTCGCCGATGTCGAGCTCGACCTCGCGCAACGCCTCGTCCGAGTTGGCCGGGTCCATCTGATAGGTGCGCTTGTCGCCGACGAGGGTCGCGTTCGAGCCGACCGCATCGCGGAACGGCGCGTAGAATGCCGAGGCGTATTTGGCCGCATAGGCCATGATTTGTACGTCGTCGAAGGCGGCGGCATCGAGCCCGGCGCGGATCGCGCCGACGCGGCCGTCCATCATGTCCGAAGGCGCGATGATGTCGCAGCCGGCTTCGGCTTGAATGAGCGCCTGGCGCACCAGCACCGCGACGGTCTCGTCATTGAGGATGACGCCGTCGCGAAGGAGGCCGTCATGGCCGTGGCTGGTATAGGGGTCGAGCGCTACATCGCACAGCACGCCGATCTCCGGCACCTCCTGCTTGATGGCGCGGATGGCGCGGCAGACGAGATTGTTCGGATTGAGCGCTTCCGAGCCGGTCTCGTCGCGCCAGTTCGGGTCGGTGTAGGGGAAGAGCGCGATGCACGGGATCGCGAGCTTGGCCGCACGCTCGGCTGCGCGCACCGCCTCGTCGACCGAAAGCCGCTCGACATCCGGCATCGATTCGACGCCGGCGCGGATTTTGGTGCCGTCGACCAGAAATAGCGGCCAGATGAGGTCGTCGGCGGTGAGCACGACCTCGCGCACCATGCGCCGCGCCCATTCGGCGCGCCGGTTGCGGCGCGGGCGGATGGCGAGATCAAGCCGCTCGGCCGGCGCCGTCCGCTCCTGTGGCGATGGGGCAGGGGCTGGCGCGAGGCGGCCGCGTTCGAGCGGGCGGCCGAATTTGATCGCCATGGACGACTCCATGTTGAGGCGGCTCTTTTTACCCGGTCCAGCCTGCCGCCGCCACCGGTGCGCCAATTTGACTGCATGAGCCTCGAATGCCAAAGCCTGCGGTTATGACCGATCAAACGCAACGGCGGCCGCGCCGCCATGGCGACATGCTGGAGCCGGTGCAGGCGGGCGGGAAAAATCAAGACCCTGTTGGCACTTGGACACGGTATCTCGTCCTGTTTCTGCGCGCCATGGCAGTGCTGTGGTTGATCAAGGGTCTCTATCACTGGGCGGCAGTATGCGGGGTCGGCGCCGACCCTGACAGCGGCTTCGAAGCGCATACGCTCGCTTGGCAGACCGCGACGGTGCTGTTCGCCGTGCTTGATCTCGTCGCCGCGGTCGGGCTGTGGCTCGCCGCGCCCTGGGGCGCGGTGGTGTGGCTCACCTCGGTCGTCTCGATGGCCGCGGTCGACGTGTTCTTTCCGCAGATTTACGGCGGCAACATCTTCATGGCGGTCCTCGTGCTCGGGCTCCTCGGCATTTACCTGTCGCTCGCGATTTTTGCCGCGCGCGAGCGGCCGGCATGACCGGGGCGAGCAGGAAGGCCAAGCACGCCGCCGATCGCCACCAGGGACGGTAGTGTCATGCCGCAGCTCAGCGCCATCGTGATCACCCGCGACGAGGCGGCAAACATCGGTGCCTGCCTCGACAGCCTGGCGTTTTGCGAGGAGCGCATCGTGGTCGACAGCGGCTCGACCGATGCGACCGTGGAGATCGCCAGGCAAAAGGGCGCGCGGGTCGAATTTCACCCCTGGGGCGGCTACGGTCCGCAAAAGAATCACGCGCTGTCGCTGGCGACCGGCGAATGGGTGCTCTCGATCGATGCCGACGAGCGAGTGACGCCCGCGCTCGCAGCCGCGATCAAGGGCGTCCTCTCCGAGAGCGACGTCGACGCGTGGGAGTTTCCGCGCCTGTCGAGCTTCTGCGGCAGGCAGATGCGGCATTCCGGCTGGTATCCGAACTACGTGCTGCGGCTGTTTCGGCGCGGCAAAGCGAGCTTCGAGGACGTCATCGTGCATGAGAGCGTGATCTGCGCCGGGCCGGTGAAGCGGCTCGCCGAGCCGCTGATCCACCATCCGGTCTACCGGCTGGAAGACGCGCTATCGCGTATGGACCGGTACTCAACCGCGAGCGCGCAGGCACTGGCCGCGTCCGGGCGCCGCGTCTCGTTCATGGCCGGGATCGGCCACGGCCTGTTCGCTTTCCTGCGCACCTATGTGCTGCGCGCCGGCTTCCTCGACGGCGCCGAGGGCTTTCTGCTGGCGGTCGCCAATGCCGAAGGCAGCTATTATCGCTACATGAAGCTTTGGCTGGCGACGCGCGAGCGCAAATAACTCTTTAGTGGAGCATGATCTTTTCGGAAAACCGGCTTCCACTTTTCCGGATCATGCTCTAGGCCCGCACCGGCCGGATCATCTGGATCAGCCGCTTGAACGAGGCCGAGGTGTGGTGGCGCAGCATGGCGATCTGCTGATTGCCCTGGCTGGTGAGCCAGTTGAACTGGATGACGCGGCGCTCGCCGGCAAACGGCTCATGGCCGTGCCAGGAATTATCGCTGCGCTTGAACGCGAGCATCGTGCCGGCGACCGGCGGCACTTCGACGATGATGTCGTTGAGGTCGTGCGCCGAGCGCAGCAGCCGCAGCCGCCCGCCGGCCTCCCCCCAGCTCTCGTTCATATAGATCAGGACGGTGATGATCTTGCTCTTCGAATCGGTGTGGATCTTGCCGTCGCGCGGGTCGCAGCGGCCGCGCACCGTGGTGATCGTCGGCCGCCCGGACAGGTCGAGGTCGAATTTCTCCTCGAACGCCTCGCGGAATGCGTCGCCCTCGAGCTCCTCGAGCAGCGCACCGAACGCCGGGCCGAAGCTCACCTGATCGACCGGGAAGCTGCCCGGCGAGGTGAGCTTCGGATAGTCGGCATTGATCGCGGCGAGCGCCGCCTTGCCGACGAAGCCGTCGACGATCAGATGCGGAAAAGGCTCAATCGCCAAAGGGGTTGCACGGAAGGCGTCAAGCCTCAGATAATTCGACATTTTCTGCCCACCCGCGTCGCGTCATCGAGCCGGCAAACTAGCACTGCATGGCCGCAGCGTAAATCGGCGGCGCCCCGATCGCCGCGCGCGGGCGGCAGCCGTGACGCGCCGCGCCGGCCTTGCTATCAGGGATCGGGAAACAGGTATCAGGAATCAGGCGCGGCTTAGCTTGATATCCGATCCCTGACACCTGATTGCTGATCCCTGACGCCTGATCCCTGATTGCTGATCCCTGGAGCGCGCATGAAGGACATTGTGGAGAAACTCGACGCCCGCCGCGCCTCGGCGCGCGGCGGCGGCGGGCAGAAGCGCGTCGAGGCCCAACACCAGCGCGGCAAGCTCACCGCGCGCGAGCGTATCGAGCTCCTGATGGACCGCGCCTCGTTCGAGGAGTTCGACATGTTCGTCGAGCACCGCTCTAGCGATTTTGGCATGGAGAAATCGAAGATCGCCGGCGACGGCGTAGTGACTGGCTGGGGCACGGTCAACGGCCGCACCGTGTTCGTGTTCGCCAAGGATTTCACCGTGTTCGGCGGCTCGCTGTCGGAAACGCACGCGCAGAAGATCATCAAGATCCAGGACATGGCGATGCGGGCGCGGGCGCCGATCATCGGCCTGTTCGACGCCGGCGGCGCCCGCATCCAGGAAGGCGTGGCGGCGCTAGGGGGTTACGGCGAGGTGTTCAAGCGCAACGTGATCGCCTCCGGGGTCATTCCGCAGATCTCGGTGATCATGGGCCCCTGCGCCGGCGGCGACGTCTATTCGCCGGCCATGACCGATTTCATCTTCATGGTGCGCGACACGAGCTACATGTTCGTCACCGGCCCGGACGTGGTGAAGACGGTGACCAACGAGATCGTCACCGCCGAGGAGCTCGGCGGCGCCTCGGTGCACGCGAGCAAATCCTCGATCGCCGACGGCGCCTATGACAACGACGTCGAATGCCTCTTGCAGATGCGGCGGCTCCTCGACTTCCTGCCGGCGAATTTCTCCGCTGGCGTGCCGGAGTGGCCGTCGTTCGACGCTATCGACCGCGAGGAGCCTTCGCTCGATACGCTTATTCCCGACAATCCCAACAAGCCCTACGACATCAAGGAGCTTATCCTCAAAGTCGTTGACGAGGGCGACTTCTTCGAGCTCTCCGAAGCCTTCGCCCGCAACATCGTGATCGGTTTCGGCCGCATTACCGGCCGCACCGTCGGCTTCGTCGCCAACCAGCCGATGGTGCTCGCCGGCGTGCTCGACAGCGACGCCAGCCGCAAGGCGGCGCGCTTCGTGCGCTTCTGCGACGCCTTCGGCATTCCGATTGTCACCTTCGTCGACGTGCCCGGCTTTCTGCCCGGCACCGCGCAGGAATATGGCGGCCTGATCAAGCACGGCGCCAAGCTCCTGTTCGCCTATTCGCAGGCGAGCGTGCCGCTCGTCACCCTGATCACCCGCAAGGCGTTCGGCGGCGCCTATGACGTCATGGCCTCAAAGCACATCGGCGGCGACGTCAACTACGCCTGGCCGACGGCGCAGATCGCCGTGATGGGAGCAAAGGGCGCAGTCGAGATCATCTTCCGCTCCGACATCGGCGACCCGGAGAAGATCGCGGCGCGCACCCGCGAATACGAGGAGCGCTTCTTGTCGCCGTTCATCGCCGCCGAGCGCGGTTATATCGACGACGTGATCATGCCGCACGCGACGCGCCCGCGCATCGCCCGCGCGCTCGCCATGCTGCGCGGCAAGACGGTCGAGATGCCGGGACGCAAGCACGACAATCTGCCGGTGTGAGAGATGTACCGACTGGGTCCAATTGCTGCGCTTGCGATCGTCGTGGCTTTGTTCGCCTCTTCGGCGCGATCGCAGGAAACCGGGCAGCCGCCGGTTGGCGGAGTGAGTTCGCCGCAGGGTGCGATGATTTTCTATCACGCCAGCGGTCGGGACGGCGCCTCCGGGCCGAATTGCTCCGAATGGATGGCGGCCGAGGGCGTTGTCGAGTGGGATACGTTCAAGCGGCTGTTTGCCTTCATGGAGCGGTTCGGCGACCGCAAGGTCCCGGTCGTTTTGAATGTCTGGGGCGGAAATCTCAATGTCGCGACAACGCTGGGCAAGATCATTCGCGATCACGGGCTTGACGTGACTGCCGGTGCTACGATCGTCGCCGAATGCGCAGCCGCGACCGAAGCCGCGTGCTTTGCGCTCAAACGTAGCGGCAAGCCGCTGGGTGCAGCGATCAATAGCTCGTCGGTGTGGTGCGATGTCGTTTGCCTGCTCATTCTGGCGGGCGGCGTGCACCGCACTCTGCCGCCGAACGCGAAGATCATCGTTGATCCGACCCACATCACCAACCGGCTCGCGCCCAACGTCTCGCGAGAGCGGCAAGAAGGATTACAGGCACAATATGGCGAGCAATTCCGGCTTTACCTGAAGCAGATGGGCTACACCCCGAACTCGTCGACTTGATCGATCGGAATTCGCAAAGCGGCCGTTCCACGCAGCTTCTGCGCGACGATTGGCTGCGGCTGGGCATCGTCGCCGGGCTTGCTCCATAAGGAGCGCAGAGGATCGGCCGGCAGGTTTCGGAGGTTAGTTTGCCAACAATCCTGCGATGGGGGCCATATCGCGCTTTCTTCTTTTCGAACGAACGCAGCGAGCCAGCCCACGTTCACGTGCGCGCCGGGGACAGCGAGGCGAAGTTCTGGCTTCACGATCTGAGTGTTGCCATCAATGCGGGGTTTGCCGGTCACGAAATCGGCGATATCATTCGCCACCTGAAACAGAATCGCGAACTGCTATTGAGCGCTTGGCATGAGCACTTTGGAGCTTGAGGTCGGAGATTTGAAGCCGCGCGCGGTGGAATTCACAGCGAGCGAACTCGTGGTCACCCTCGTGGACGGTCGCAAGATTGCGACGCCGCTCGATTGGTATCCGCGTCTGCAGCGTGCCTCGACTGAGCAGCGCCAGAACTATGAGATCATGCCGATGGGGATCCACTGGCCCGATGTAGATGAGGATCTAAGCGTTGCCGGGATGTTGAAGGGGCGGCGGGCGAGCTAATGAAACACCTTCCGCGGGCCGATCTGCAGTTCCTCTTCTACGTCATGCCCGCGTATAGCCGTTCAAAGAACGGCGTCGCTTCGCTCG
>Ga0335081_10015385_pt1 | contig 12373 bp, 7 predicted proteins | sample Lox_Sample_35_FD_206713 | JGI IMG/M metagenome (GOLD analysis project Ga0335081, IMG submission 206713) | Soil microbial communities from Loxahatchee National Wildlife Refuge, Florida, United States - Lox_Sample_3.5 | ecosystem: Environmental > Terrestrial > Soil > Wetlands | place: USA: Florida...
CCGGAGAGATGCCTTTCCACGGCATGAAGGGGTAGGCGAATTTGCCCACGCCTTTGGCGCCGTAAGCCAGAAATCCGATGACACTGACCACCGCAAAGATAACGACGCTGATGTGCGACGCGGTGGAGCCGGCATTTTTGCCGAAGCGGGTTTGAATCCATTCGGCGCCGGTCATGACGTTCGACCGCCGCATCCAGATGGACATATAAACCATGAGGAAAATCTGGTTAAAGGTCGGCCACAGCCACGGCAGCCACACGCCTTTCATGCCGTAGATGGTCGTTATATAGACCAGCCACATCGTGCCGGCGATATCGAACATGCCGGACGCATTGGAGACGCCCAACAGGTACCACGGCAGCCGGTTCCCGCCCAGAAAGTAGTGCTTCATGCTTTGGGAGGCCCGTTTGGACACCCAGAAACCCACGAAAATGGTGGCGATTAAGTATAGGACGATGATGCTGAGATCTATCCAGCTTAGTTGCATAGGGAGGACGGTTCAGGGAGTTGAATTGCGAGAGAGTAGTTTACAGGCACAATTCGGGGAGCCAGGAGAGCTTCGCAAGGGCAATTCATGGGCGTGAGCATATTTTGCCGCCGTTGAGCGTCAAGGCTGAACGCCCCGAAAGCCTGTCGGTTAAATTGATTACAAGCTTCCGGGAGCGTCTGAAAAGGTAGTGGCAGTCATCCTGACTGCCGGTAAGAGCACATTCCCGCCGCGAACACTTTCGGCGCCAGCCGCAAGTTTGGCCGGAAATCGGCGGCAGGATGCCGCCGTCACTGGCAGCCAGGGTGGCTGCCGCTACAAGTCAATGATGGCAGCCGCAGCCGTCGCCACAGGAATGGTCCTCTAAATCCTCCGCCGTAGGAACGCGGCCTAACTCCAGCGTCTTGGAGACGTATTTCTGGATGGAATGCTGGATTTCGTGAAGTGCCTCGCGCGCGTCCAAGAAACCTCGCGCCACGGGATTTTGCAGCAGGGCGTCGCGGTGCTTTTCAAAGTCGGAGACTTCGCTGTTGTCCAGTGGCTGGCCACGGTGTTGTTTCTCATGCAGCGCCTGGCCCTTGCTGGCCACCGTTTCATATTGTCCGCGCGCCCCGGCGTCGGCCATGAACGAGTCAATCCGCTCGCGGATGGACATCATTTCCGGTTGCGTGACAATCGCGTGGCAAAGCTCTTTCGTCTTCTGCAGAATCACGTTTTCGTCCGTTTCAGTCGTCATGGAAACCAGTCTAGCACAATTGCTTGAATTAGCCAGGCCAAATCTCAGAGCGGATGACCAGTGCGGCGCATCTTGACGCCATCCTTGACGAACCGGCCGTAACTGTTTGGAGTTCCGCGTTTACGCGGCAAATTGACGCGCTGCCCCGGAACCGCCTGAAGGCGGAACTCCAAACAAGAACAATGTCGAGATGCACCCCGACCAGGGCCGTCACACAAATTGATGACACGGCGGCCGATCACAAACACTTGCCAACCGGCTGCAAAATCGGTTCGTTTACCGGATGATGATGCGAAGTCACTGCTGGTCGTCAGGCTCGGAACACCAAACGGTCATTTTATTCAATGCCGGTCCGTTGGAGGTTGGCCGTTGGATGTTGATGGTTGGTTGTTTTTTCGTTTTCTCTTTGGCGCTTTCCGTCCGGGCAGCCGAAATATCTGGCGCAATCCGGCTCAACACTGTGGGTTACCTGCCTCTGGCGCCGAAGCTGGCTTCCATCGGCGTGCCGTGCACGAATTTTGCCGTGATCCGTGTCGCTGATGGCGTAACGGTTTTCAAAGGCAGAGTTACGGGACCCGTCCCTGATGCGGACACGCAGGAGCAGCTTTACACGGCGGATTTTTCGAAGCTCAGACAATCCGGCGAGTATCAACTCGACGTGCCGGGCCTGGGCCGGTCCGCGCCGTTCTCCGTGTCGGCGGATATTTACGACAAACCGTTCTATCTGGTGATGCGCGGATTTTACTTGTGGCGCTGCGGCACGGCGGTCAGCGCCACCTACGAGGGTAGAATATATGCCCACGCCGCGTGCCACACCAACGACGCGTGGCTGGATTACGTCGGCGGCGGACACTCGCAGAAAGACGGCATGAAAGGCTGGCACGACGCGGGGGATTACAACAAATACACCGTGAACGCCGGCATCACGGTCGGTTCGCTGTTCCGGGCGTGGGAAGATTTCGGTCCGCGACTCAGGAATGTCCGGCTGGACCTTCCCGAATCGGGCGGCCCGTTGCCGGATTTCCTGGCCGAGATTAAATGGGAATTGGACTGGGTTCTGACGATGCAGGCGCCCGACGGTTCGGTGTACCACAAACTCAGCACCCGGAGCTTTGGCGGTTTCATGCCGCCGGAATTTGAAACGACCAACCGCTATTTCACTCCCTGGGGCAGCGAAGCGACTGCGGACTTTGTGGGCATGACGGCGCAGGCGGCCCGGATATACCGGCCCTACGCCCCGGATTTTGCCGACCGTTGCCTGAAGGCGGCCCGACTGAGTTACCGGTTTTTACAGGCTCATCCGGAATATCATCAGGCGGATCAGACGGGTTTCAGCACCGGCCCCTACGAAGTCAACCAGCCCAACCATCGCCAGAACGGGGTTCCGCAAAACCGTTTGTGGGCGGCGGCGGAATTGTGGGAAACGACCGGCTCACCCGACGCGTTGCGCGACGTGGAAAACCGAATCCGGGCAGTGCGCGGCGAAGTGGATAGAGATTTTGATTGGGACGAAGTCAAGGACCTGGGCCTGCTCACGTATTTGTTTTCCGAACGGCCCGGTCGCGACGAGGCCCTGGTGGAACTGGTGCGCAAGAACCTGTTGGCGGCGGCGGATGGAATCGTTCAAACTGCAAATCACGACGGCTATGCCCGGCCGCTAGGCTCACGCTATTATTGGGGCGACAACGGCGGCGTGGCGAGGCAGACGATTTTGCTCATGGCTGCCGACCGACTCACGCGAGGACCCATGGCGACCGGTGGAGCGCACGGCGCGGAGCGGCTGCTGCAAAGCACTCACCGGACTTCTGGCGCGCGGGTTTATCGCGACACGTGCCTGGACGCCTTGAATCACTTGTTTGGCCGCAATTACTACGGCCGGTCGTTCGTCACCGGCCTTGGTTTCCGTCCGCCGTTGCACCCGCACGATCGCCGTGACACTGGAGAATACTTGAATAATCCGTGGCCCGGCTATCTGGCCGGCGGCCCGCATCCCCGGGCAACCGATTGGCACGACGTCCAAAAGAATTACTTTACCAACGAGATCGCGATCAACTGGAATGCCGCATTGGTTTACGCGCTGGCCGCGTGCCTGCCGGAGATGCCGGCGACAAATTAATCTCGTTAGCAGCCGCGATGGTCAGCCACGGACGCGGTGTTCATTTCTCCACCGTCGTTTGCGCCAGATGGAAGGTGTCCTGCAGGCGGATGTCGCGCGAGGAACTGCCTACCAGGATCTCGAAATCGCCGGCTTCGGAAACCCAGCCGGTTTTCGCCGGGTCGTAGAAGGCAAAAGCGCGCTGGTCGAGCGGGATGGAGACGGTTTGTTTTTCGCCCGGTCTCAGAAATGCTTTTGTGAATCCTTTCAGTTCTTTCAGCGGGCGCGGCAAACCCGGATGGTCCTGATGAAGGTAAAGTTCCGCCACCTCGGCGCCGGCGCGCGAGCCGGTGTTGGCCAGATCGAACCGGGCCGTGACGACCGGGCCGTTGCCGGCCTCGCCGGGGACGAGTTTCAGGTTGGAATATTCAAACGCGGTGTAACTCAAACCGAACCCGAACGGGAACTCAGGTTCGATGTCCTTCGTATCAAACCAGCGGTAGCCTACCAACAGCCCTTCCTTGTAAAATAACGTGCCATTCGTGCCGGGATAAGTGCCAAGCGCGTGCGGCGGCGAATCCATCAGCTCCCTGGGATACGTCACAGTGAGTTTGCCGGACGGGTTGACTTCGCCGAACAGAATACGGGCGAGCGCGTGGCCGCCTTCCATGCCGGAATAGTGCGCCTGCAACACGGCCGGCACGCGGTCCAGCCACGGATCCATTTCGATGGCGGGTCCGGAAACCAGCACCACGATGGTGTGCCGGTTGGTCCGCACGATTTGCTCAATCAATTCATCCTGTCCGTACGGCAACCGCAAGTCTTTCCGGTCCCAGCCTTCGTCGTCCTGGTAACGAGTGTGGCTGAGGCCGGCGACAATGATGGCGACGTCCGCCTGATGCGCGGCCGCGACGGCACGTTCGATCATGTTGGTAGTGGTGCCTTCCTTGCTGTAACCGACCAAGTAAGTGATGTTCACTTTGCCGCCCACGAGGTCTTCAATGCCTTCGAGCGGGGTGACCTCATACATGGTTTTCACGCCCGCGCCGAAAAACCCATTCGCGTTGTGGCGCACGGCATTTTCACCAATCACCGCCACCGAATTGATGCTGGACGCGTCGAGCGGCAGCGCGTGGTCGTTGTTCTTCAGCAGCACCATGGATTCCTCGGCGATGCGTTGGGCCACGGCGCGATGTTCCGGCGTGTTGAGCGAGCCAGGCGGGCGCGCGGGGTCGAGAACGTGCGTAGCGAACATGACGCGCAGGCTGCGCCGCACTTTGTCATCCAACACCGACACCGGAATCTCGTTGGTGCGGATGGCCTCCAGTAACGGCGCCGCCAGGAAGAAATTGGTGTAGGCCGATTTGTCCTCCGAGCCGACGAGCGTGCCCATTTCCACGTCCAGCCCGCCCAAGGCCGCTTCGCGCGTGCTATGAGTGCCGCTCCAATCGGACATTACCAGTCCGGGAAAATGCCATTCACCCTTGAGGATCCGGTTGATGAGATAATCGCTGTAGGCGCAATATTCGCCGCGAAACTTTGTATAGGCGCCCATGATCGCCCAGACGTGGGCCTCTTTAACAGCGGCCTCGAACGGCGGCAGATAAATCTCGCGGAGCGTCCGATCGTCCATATCCATGTTGATGATGCCGCGGCCGTCCTCCTGGTTGTTGCCGGCAAAATGTTTTACGCAGGCGGCGACGTCGTTGGATTGCACGCCTTCGATGTAGCTCACACCCATGCGCGTGTTCAGAAACGGGTCCTCGCCAAAATACTCGTAAATCCGCCCGCAGAGCGGAGTGCGCGCGATGTCCACAATCGGCGCGAGGATGATGTCCTTGTCACGCGCGCGCGATTCCTGGCCGATTACATTCCCGTAGGCGGCGGCCAAGTCCACATTCCAGGTGCAGGCCAGCGCGCTCAACGCCGGCAACCAGGTCGCATAATCGTCGGTGCGTCCGGCAGGATTCCAAGAGTAAGGGCCGACGTCTTCGCGCACGCCGTGCGGGCCGTCGTCAATCCAGCGGCGCGGGATGCCCAGCCGCGGGATGGCGGCGGTGGAGAATTTTGAATCGGCATGGACCACGGCAATCTTCTCCTCGAGCGTCATCCGGCCGAGCAGGTCTGCGACGCGTTGCTCAACGGGTTGATTGGTGTCGAGATACAGGGGCGGAGGTTCCGGGAGCGGCTGGATCCTGACCGGCGGCGGCGGGACTGAATTGTCCTGCGCCAGCAGGGACCCGCCACCCAATCCCGACATGACCAATCCAAAAACAACCGGCAACCGACACAACGCGAGGTCGATGAATTTAATGGTGCTCATTCGTAAATCATTGGGCAAGGGACATCAATCCATCACTTGAAATTCAGCGTCAGCGCCTTGCCGTGATAAGTCACAGTCCGGTCGGCTTTCGGGGTGAATGAAAATCCGGCGGGTTTGTCCCGGGCAACCAGCACCACGTTGAAAGTGCGCCTGGACAACATGCCGGGAAATTTGCCTTCGCGTTTGCCGATGGTCAGCGTCCGGGAATTGTCATCCCACTGGATAGGGATACGGGCATAAGCGCCTTTTTCATAGCTGTAGCTCAGGCCGTCGTCTTCGTAGAGCGTGAACGCGCCGTCGTGGCCAGCGTAAACAAAGAGCGTGATCGGGTCAGCCGGTTTCTCGCCGGTGTATTGCAGTTCCGGGCCGAAGGGAATGATGGAGCCGGCGCGAATGAACAGCGGCATGGAGTCGTACGGCGCCGGGCTGTCGATGCTCTGCTCGCCCGCGATGGTCGCTCCCGTCCAGAAGTCGTACCAATTGCCGCTCGCGGATGGCAGATAAACACTGCGGCTGCGCGCCTCGTAAGTCGTGACCGGCGCGACGAGGAACGCGGGGCCGAACATGTATTCATCAGTGATTTCCCGGGCCGTGGTGTCGTTCCGGAAATCCATGACCAGCGGCCGCATCAGGGTGCCGGCGTCCAGCGTCACTTCGCCGGCAACCGAATAAAGATAAGGCAACATCCGGTAGCGCAACCGGTCGAATTTGACGATGGTTTGACAGGCCGGGCCCGAGTCGCCGCCAAAGGTCCACGGTTCGCGCGGCTTCAATTCGCCGTGCAAACGTGTCAGGGGACAAAACGTGGCAAATTCAAACCAGCGCGCGTTCAACTCGCACCATTCCCGGAAATCCTCTGGTTTCGGGTTCGCCGCCGAGAACCGCGATTCCATGGTGTAACCGCCGCTGTCGCTCGTCCAGTACGGGATGCCCGAAAGGCAGAAACCCAGCCCGGCAGGAACCTGTTTTCGCAAGGCCGTCCAGGTTGAGGAAACATCGCCCGACCAGGTGGCGGCGGCGTAACGCTGGCTTCCCGCGAAGGCAGAACGCGTGAGGATGAACACGCGTTGGTTGGGTTTCACGCTGCGTTGACCTTCATAAATCGCCATACTGTTCATTAACGGATAACCGTTCAACACGCGGGACGCCGGCCCCATCGCCGTCGGGTTCATGTGGGTGAGCTGCCCCTGCAGCGTCGGTGGCGACGGTGTCAGGTCAGGCTCGCTGGCATCCATCCACCAGGCATCAATGCCCTTGCTGAACAGCGCGGTGTTGATTTGCGACCAAAACAGCTTGCGGGCGCCGGGATTGAATGCGTCGTAGAACGTGTAAGGATAACCGATCCAATCCTCCATGTGTTCCTTGAGGTCGGGTTGATACAGGTAACCGGCCTTTTCCATCGCGTCGAAGTTGCTCGTGCCCGTGTAAAATTTGCCCCAGACGGAAATCATCACGTGAGAGTGCAGCGCGTGCAATTCCTTGAGCCAGCCGACCGGGTCCGGAAAACGCTTCGGGTCGAATTGATGCGAACCCCACTTGTTGGGCGGCCAGTATTGCCAGTCCTGCACGATGTTGTCGAATGGAATGTCGCGCCGGCGATATTCTTTGACGACGTCCAGGCTTTGCGTTGACGTCTCGTAGCGCTGGCGCGACTGCCATAATCCAAACGACCACTCCGGCATCATCGGGGCTTGGCCCGTCAAACTGCGGTACCCGGCGACAACCTGATCGAGCGCCGGGCCGTAAATGAAGTAGTAATCCACTCCTCCGCCTACATCAGACCAAAGTGAAGTGTCGTCGTTCGGGTCAGGAGTCTTCCAGGTTAGTTGAATCGTGGACCGCTCATCGCCGCCGGACTCAATCCTGATGGGATAATGATGGCCGGCTTCGAGCCGGACCTTGATTTGGTCGTTGGCCGACAGCCAGCCCTGCCGCCAGTGGTCCATGACCACCTTCCCGTCGAGCCACATCTTGATGCGTCCGTTCGAGTAGATTTTGAATTGATAATCGCCGCTGGCCGGCGCCACGAGCTGGCCTTCCCAGCGTGTCCAGCGGCGCGCGTCACCGCGACCACGGGATGCGAAGGCGATTTCACTGGTGGCGTGAGCATCTTCCAACTGTTCCGGGTTGGCCGGCGTAAACGTGCCGGTTGTCAGGCCACCGGGCTGGTTGGAAGCATCCATCAGGCAATCGGGTGGAATGGGCGCAAATTCACGGAGGTCGCCGAAGCGCGTGTAGGAGAGATTATCCCAGAGCACGCCGTAACCGCGGCTGGAAACCAGCAACGGCACCACCACGTGCGTGTTGTGTTGCCACAAATCGAGGTCCCAGCCTTTGAGGTCGAGGATGCCAATTTGGCGCTGGCCGAGGCCATAAAGCGATTCGTCGGCATTCGGTTCCCATTCCTGGCGCACGTGAAACGTGTGTTCGCCCTGCACAACGGCGGGCGTAATCGTCCGGCCTCCGGGCGTTTCGGCCAGAATGGGTTTGCCGTCGGCATCGAAAAACGAAACCGCGCCGTTCGTGAGGTTCACGTGAACCTGGAGCCTGGCGGTGGAGAGGACAGCTTCACCATTTTGATTTTTCACCGACCAGTCGGTCTTGACGATGTGCTTTGGTTCCGTAACCACGCTCCGGCGGTCAAAGAACGCGCGATTCCCGGCGCAAGCGACTCGCACCACGTTACCGGCATAGACCTGCACTTTCAGGAAAGCGCCGTCGAGGGAAACGACGATGCCGTCCGCATGTTTTTCCGGCAGGTTCGGCGCGGCGTGCGTTGAGAAGGAACCAGTGACCGCCAGGGCCGCGAACAGCGAGAAAATCTTTTTATGCATGGGAGGACACTGATCGGCCGGAATTTCGAGTAAAAATCCGGTGGCCCGGTTTGAGGAGAACGTCATTCAAACCGCTTCACCAGCGGTGCAATTTGCCTGCGAAGACAAGATCAAACCCGCACTCCGGCTCAAGTCGGAGCGCCGCCATACAAAATTGGGGGTGCATGGCAAAATTGGGGGTGCAAGGAACAAACAATGGAGTTGACAGGCTCGATGACATTCCGTAAATACCCGGCCAATTCTTATGCAACCAATTCATCTGGCGTGGGTGGATTACGCTATTCTGCTGGCTTACACCGGCTTCGTCATCGGCATCGGTTTTGCCCTGCGGCGATACCTGAAAACCTCCTCGGACTATCTCACGTCGGGCCGCTCGATTCCGGCGTGGGTGACCGGGCTGGCCTTCATGGCCGCCAATCTCGGCGCGCTCGAACTGGTCGGCATGGCTGCCAACGGCGCGCAATACGGCATCGCCACCGCCCACTTTTATTGGGTCGGCGCCATCCCGGCGATGATCTTTCTGGCCGTGTTCATGATGCCGTTTTACTACGGTTCCAAGGCCCGCTCGGTTCCGGAATATCTCAACATGCGGTTTGATTATCGGACCCGATGCGTCAATTCCATTTCATTCGCGGTGATGACCGTTTTCGCCTCGGGCATTTCGATGGACGCGCTGGCCCGGTTGCTGAACCTGTTGCTGGGCTGGGACTACAATTTCGCGCTGCTCATCACTTCCGCCGTTGTGTTGGTCTATGTTTTGAAAGGCGGATTGACTTCGGCAATTTACACCGAGGTGCTGCAATTCTTCATGATCGTTCTCGGGTTTGCGCCGGTCGTCTGGCTCGGCCTCAAGGACGTCGGCGGGTGGACGACATTAAAAGAACGGCTGGCCCAGGTCGCGCAGCATCCGGCCGCGCTGGCGCTCAACGATAAAACCTTCGCCCCCGACGCCTGGAGCAGCGCGTGGAAGCCGATCCTGGCCGGCTCGGAACACAACCCCATGGGTGTGAACGTGTTCGCGATGGTGTTCGGCCTGGGCTTCGTTTTGAGCTTCGGTTATTGGTGCACCAACTTCCTCGTCGTCCAGCGCGCGATGGCCGCCAAGGACATGAGCGCCGCGCGCCGCACGCCGCTCATCGCTACGGTACCCAAGATGATTTTCCCGGTGCTGGTGATTCTGCCGGGCATGTTGGCGGTCGCGTTGGCGACGATACCGGGCAAGCTTTATCGCCTGCCGCCCGTGCCCATCGCCGAATCGGCTTATGCGCCGGCCATTGCCGACCTCAAAGCCGCCACCCCGGACACCGCCGATGCGGCCTTCGACAAAATCAGCAGAGACGTGGGTTTGAAGATGGATAAGGCCAAGGTGGCTGCGATCATCAAGGCCAACAGCCTCTCGCCCGTGTCGGACCCCGCTTTGAAAGCCGAACTGCAGGACGCCGTCGGGGAGAATTATTATAACGGCGTCATCCTTTCCCTGATTAAACGCTATTGTCCGGCCGGCCTGCTCGGCCTGGCACTGACGGCGCTGCTCGCCTCGTTCATGTCCGGCATGGCCGGTAACGTCACCGCCTTTAACACCATCTGGACCTACGATTTGTATCAGGCATACATTGCGCCAAAGAAAAGCGACCGCCACTATTTCATCGTGGGACAGGCGACGACGGTCGTAGGCATCGTCTTGAGCATTTTCTGCGCGTATTTCGCCAGCCATTATTCAAATGCGATGAACATCATCCAGTTGGTTTTCGGCTTTGTGAACGCGCCTTTGTTTGCGACGTTTTTGCTGGGAATGTTCTGGGCGCGGACGACGGCCACCGGCGCGTTTATCGGCCTGCTCGGCGGCACGGCCACCTCGGCATTGTTCCATGCATTGACGCTGGCCACCGGCGACGTGCCGGGTATCAAGGGCGGATACATTCACGTCGTAACATATTTTCCCAGTGAAATGGCGCAGAATTTCTGGCTGGCCTCGTTTGCTTTCAGCGTCTGCTTCATCCTGACCCTCGTGATTTCGTTGGCGACCAAACGGACCAAGTCCGATGCCGAACTCAAAGGCCTGGTTTATTCGCTCACGCCCAGGCTCAAAGATGGCGAGCAGCATTTCCTGCTGCGACCGGCGGTACTCGGAGTCATTTTGCTGATTGCCTGTGTCATCCTGAACATCATCTTTTGGTAGAAAGGAAATAAATTTATGGGACTCGATATTCGCTGGCCAATCGGCATCATGTTCACGCTTATCAGCGTCCTGCTCGTCATCGAGGGCGCGCTCGCCGGGCCCAGCCCGAAGGCGCTCGGCATGAACATTGATTTGTGGTGGGGCATCGTGCTGCTCGTATTCGGCGTCGGCATGTTGTTGGGCGCCGCGCGGAGCGGCCGGAAGAAGAACGAGGGTGGGAAATAGCCGCTGGTAAATGCCGGAAGAAACGCCGCTGGCTTTCCATCTTCCATCTTCAATCCTCCATCTTCGTTTTGGTTTTTGTGACACTCAACGAACTCACCGGCCAGGCCTCGCAGCGATTCGCCAAAGCCTTTGGCCGCCCGCCGCGCTGGATTGTCGCCGCCCCCGGCCGCGTCAACCTCATCGGCGAACACACGGATTACAACGACGGTTTCGTCCTGCCGATGGCCATTGAATTTTACACCGTCATGGCCACGGATTTGTCACCCTCGCCCTCGTCGTCGGTCACGGTCTTCGACACCGTGTTCAATGAGACCGCGCAAATTGACGTTTCAAAGCCGGTGGAAAAAGGCGACCCGAAATGGTCGAACTACATCCGCGGCGTCATCGCGGGTTTTCAGCGGCGCGGCGAAAGAATTCCCGCCCTGGAGGTGCTGTTGCAATCGAGTGTCCCGTTGGGCGGCGGCCTTTCCAGCAGCGCCGCCCTCGAAGTGTCCACCGCCACCTTACTTGAAGTCGCCAGCGGCAAGAAAATTGACCCGGTTGAAAAGGCCTTGCTTTGCCAGAAGGCCGAACACGAATTCGCCGGCATGCCCTGCGGCATCATGGACCAGTTCATTTCCGTCATGGGCCGGAAAGACCATCTGCTCCTGCTCGATTGCCGCTCGCGCCAGACGGAGTTTGTGCCGATGAGCGATCCAGCCGTCGCTGTGCTCATCGTGAACAGCAACGTCAAACACGAGTTGACCGGCAGTGAATATCCGACGCGCCGCAGACAATGTGAGACCGCCGCCAGAATCCTTGGCGTGCCTTCGCTCCGCGACGCAACCGCCGCCGCGCTCGAAGCCGCCAAAGGGAAAATGGACCCGGTGGTTTACCGCCGCGCCCGGCACGTCCTCGGCGAAATCGAACGCACGGTTCACGCCGCCGAAGGCGTGCGCGGCTCAAACTGGCCGACCGTTGGCCAGCTCATGTATGCCAGCCATCGTTCGCTCCGCGACGATTACGAGGTGAGCTGTGCCGAACTCGACGCTGTGGTGGAAATCGCCGAGGCCATTGGCGTCAAAGGCGGCGTTTACGGCTGCCGCATGACCGGCGGCGGCTTTGGCGGCTGCTGTGTCGCGTTGGTGAAGGCCGATGCCGTCGAGGCCATCTCCAAACACATTACCGCTGATTACCAAAAGCGGATTGGCAAGGAAGCGACGATTTTTGTGTCCCGCCCCGCCGCCGGCGCGACCGTCATCAAGAGTTGAAATCTCTAGCGGAAGTCTTGCTGTCTATCTCCTTATTAGACCGCGCGTGTTTCTCAATCTCATTCCGAAATGCCTTCTCTTCTTGCTCGGACGCAAAGGAGCGCCGAGGGACGATGTGCACGTTGTGGTCCGTGACGTAAATGTAGAGATACCGACGCGTCGTGATAATCTTGTGGAAACCAGCCCAGCGATACACCGACTCATTAATATTCGTGCGCTCGAGAATACCATCATCTCGAATTTC
>Ga0335081_10015386_pt1 | contig 12372 bp, 10 predicted proteins | sample Lox_Sample_35_FD_206713 | JGI IMG/M metagenome (GOLD analysis project Ga0335081, IMG submission 206713) | Soil microbial communities from Loxahatchee National Wildlife Refuge, Florida, United States - Lox_Sample_3.5 | ecosystem: Environmental > Terrestrial > Soil > Wetlands | place: USA...
CGTTGTCGCGGCGGAGGAAGTCTTACTTCATCGAGACGAGATGCTGCGTGCGACGAGGGAAGAGGCAATCCAAGTCGCTGCGTTGGAACATGGAATAGACGAACCAGATCCAAAGAAGGCGCGGAAAGGCCTATTCCGCGGCCCGGCAGGGGCATCAGACGATTCACACCTCCGCGAAATCTTGTGCGAAGAACGTGTCGAGATTTGAAATAGTCTTGACACGCCGCTACAAATCTCTTCAGGTTGACGTAGCAGGTCGCTTTCCTCTGAACGATCTGGTTGCCGCATGCAAGCTGATCAGAGACTTTGCGGAAGCGACCAAACCGCATCCTCACGATTTAGGTAAGGTGAAGTTCGCCAAGTCGCCTTTGAGCCTCACCGCTGCCGGGCACACATTTGTTTGGTGGCGAACCAATATCGCGGATTATGAAGGCCGGTGGCGCCACATGTACCAGCTTGCACGCTGTTGGCACCTTAGCGACGCGAAGGATGTCGAGACCTTTCAACGACGGGTACGGAAGATTAAAGGAGAGAGCACTTCGGGGGGGACCATCTTTTTGCCGTGCCCCCCCTGGGCCGTATCTTGACTTGGACACTTCCGCGAATTGCATTTGCGGCTTAGGATCGCATTTAGGCGTTGCCCTGGTGACCAAGACAGAGTCGCAAGGGAAGAGCGATCTTCACTGCGATCTGTTCTCTCGATCCATGGGCAACTCCTTAATCACGACTTAGGAGTGCCCAATTGATTCACCCGATCAATAAATCCGAGCTGTCCCCGAAGCAGCGCAGACTTGTCGAGCTGCTTCAAGAGCAGCCCTTTTGCCGCATCGAAGGCCTTTGCATCCACTGCGGCGAACCCGATTTTACTCACCCCCCGAAAGTCATCGCGAAGCTCAAGATGGGGGCCGATCACGGCCCACGCCCCGAAGCATCACTTCCAGATTTCTGGTTGAAGAAACAGATCACGGATCTTCTCGAAACGATTGCCGAGCTTGGCGAAGGCGAGATTCTGAGCATCGAATGCCAGCATGGCCTCCCAGTCGTCGTCGAGATCGAACGGCAGTTGGTGTAGACCGGAGGACGCGAACATGCTTCAGGCCGTGTTCAACCAGGCGTATCCTCTGGTCCGCCGCGCAGTCGCCGGCCGAACTGCTGCCTGGCATCTTTCCACCTGGGACCGGGAAGACGCCGAACAGCAGGCGGCACTCGGCGTCTGGCGAGCGCTGTCACGTTTTGATCCCGTCCGGGGCTGCATCGGAACATTCGTCGACTGCGTCACCCGCAACGAACTGGCCTCCGCCCACCGGAGCAACTGGCATCCCGAGCATGAGCTGATCGAGGAGCACGAAGCGGATTTCAGGGTGCCCGATAGTCGTCCGGACCTGCGTGTGGACGTTGACCGAGTTCTGAGCGGGATGGAATCCTTCGAGCAGGCAGTGGCCCATGGTCTCGTTGACTACAGCGTCACGGAGATCAGCCGGCACCTGGGAGTGTCTCGCGCCACGGCATATCGGGCTATTGGGCGGCTACGTAGGGCATTCTCCTCAGCGGGATATGCGCCTGCGAGCCATCGACATCGTGCTCAAGGTGCATGCAGATGACCCAGGCCAGCGCTTATGTACCTAGCCCTATAAAGCGCTCGCGGCGGCGTGGCCGCGGGGACATGGACACAATTCGAGAGGCCATCTACGAGGTCCTCGAAGCCGACAATCCCATGACGGTTCGGCAGGTGTTTTATCAGTTGGTCGGCCGGGGCGCAATCGAAAAGACCGAAGCTGAATACAAGCAGACCATTGGCCGGCTGTTAACCGAGATGCGGCGTGCTGGTGAAATCCCCTTCGACTGGATCGCCGACAACACAAGGTGGATGCGGAAGCCGAGGACTTACGACTCGCTCCGCAACATGCTAGAGCTGACCAAGGACACGTACCGACGTGCGCTCTGGAACGATCAGCCAGCCTATGTCGAGGTCTGGCTTGAGAAGGATGCCCTGGCCGGCGTCGTCTATCAAGAGACCCGCCATTGGGACGTTCCGCTGATGGTCACGCGCGGGTACCCGTCCGTCAGCTATTTGCACGCGGCGGCCGAGACAATCGGGGCCACTGGCAAACCGGCCCACCTTTACTATTTTGGCGACCATGATCCAAGTGGCCGGGACATCACCCGTGCCACGGAGGCTGGCCTCCGAGAGTTCGCGCCGGAGGCCGAGATCTATTTCGAACGCGTGGCGGTTACCGAGGAGCAAATAACATCCCTGCGCTTGCCGACGCGGCCCACCAAGACGACGGACTCCAGAAGCAAGTCGTTCGCCGGGGAGAGCGTCGAAGTGGACGCCATCCCACCCGAGCATTTGCGGCTGTTGGTGCGAAGTTGCATCGAGTGCCACATAGATGAGGATAGGCTCCGGCGCACGGAGTTGGTGGAGGCAGCCGAGCGAGAGACGCTGGCAAGGATCGTGGGGAACCTTCCTGCGCAATCCCGAGCACGCCGGAAGACGGTTCGCAAATGATAGCCACGGGGTACGTATTGAGCTCGGAATTCCGCGTGCCTGACGACCTCACCGAGCGCGATCAGTGGGTGCTGTGGCGCTATGAATCGAGGAATGGAAAGCCCACGAAGGTTCCGTACCAGGTAAATGGCAACCGGGCGAAGTCGGACGACTCCCAAACCTGGAACACATTTGCAGCCATCGTCGAGGCCTGGAATAATGCGCGGCAACGTTACCAGGGCGTCGGGTTTGTGTTCGCAGCCGCAGATCCGTTCGCGGGGATCGACCTCGACGATTGTATGGACCCGAGCGGTGCACTCAAACCGTGGGCGCGTACTATCATTGAATGTTTCGCAAATACCTACATGGAAACTTCGCCTTCCGGCCGTGGGGTGAAGGTTTTTGTAAAGGCGAGGCTCGACGGTCGGGGCCATCGCGCGTCCTACCAGGACGGTGCGGTTGAGATTTACGACCGCGGCCGGTTCTTCACCGTTACCGGGCATATCCTAAACGGCGCGAAGCTTCAGGTGGAGGAACATCAGGCCGACGTTGCCAAGTTGTACGCGCTCATCTCAGGCGGAACGAATGAACGACCGAAGGCGAAAACCGATCTCAAGGACCCCAAAAAGGTTCCAGAGGGCAAACGTTACGAGTATCTGCAATCCGCGGCGGCTCAGTACCGTTCAAAGGGAATGGACCGCGAGGAGATTTACGCGGCGATCGCGATCATCAACTTGGAGAGGTGTCTCCCGCCAAAGCCCGACTCTGTATTGACCGAGCTGGCGGATTGGGCGGCCCGGCTGGAAGTAAGACTGGTAAGCCAACCGTTTACCGATACTGGAAACGCGGAGCGACTCGTCGCTCTCCATGGCCGCGTCATCCGGTTCTGCCCAGAGATGAAGAAGTGGCTTGTGTGGGACGGCCTCCGCTGGAATTCCGAGGACAGCCGACGGATCAAGCTGCATGCCAAGAAGACAATGCGGGAGATGTACTCACAGGCGGCGGCGATTCCTGACAAGGATCTCCGAGAGGCCGCGGAAAAACACGCGCGAAAATCGGAATCGGCTGCGGGTATCCACGCGATGCTCAGTTGTGCGGAATACGAAGAGGGAATTCCCGTCTCGCCCAGTGAACTGGACCAGCATCCATATTTGCTGAACTTCAAGAATGGCACGCTCGATTTGAAGACTGGCGCCCTGTACGCGCATCGGCGCGAAGACCTGCTAACCAAGCTGGTGAACTGCAAATTCAACCCACGTGCCCAATGCGAACGGTTCATCTGGTTTATCTGCCGGATCATGGGGGGTGGCCCATCCGCATCTCAAGCGGAAGGGGAGCGTGCGGCCCGATTGGTGGGGTATCTCCAGAAATGCTTCGGCTACGCGTTAACCGGGGACGTTTCGGAGAAGGTCGTCTTTTGTCTTTTTGGCTCGGGGAATAACGGTAAAACGACGCTGCTGGAAGCGGTGCGTTTCGTCATCGCCGAGTACTCGACCCAGGTGCTCATCGACAGCCTGATGATGCACCACAGCCGAGAAAGCAACGCATCCCTTGCCGACCTCGCAGACCTCCGCGGTGCCAGGTTCGTCACCACGAGTGAAGCAGAACACGGTCAGCGGCTCGCGATTGGCAAGCTGAAGTACCTCACCCAAGGTATGGGTGAAATCAAGACCTGCCGGAAGTTCGAGAATCCGATCAAGTTCAAGGCCACGCACAAGCTGTTCCTGGACGCCAACCACAAGCCGGTCATCAGGGGCGCCGAGACGGCCGTCTGGAACCGATTGAAACCCATCCCGTTCACCGTTACCATCCCGCCGGGCGAGATGGACAAAGCGCTGCTGGATAAGCTCAAAGGCGAAGCCGAAGGCATCGCGGCGTGGATGGTTGAAGGCTGTCGGCGCTGGCTGGAAGAAGGCCTCGGAGATCCACCAGAGGTCACCGAGGCGTCGGTGGCGTGGCAGGCGGAGTCCGACCGCTTCCCGGCTTTCCTTGAAGAACAGTGCGTGCTACTTCCTGACGCATGGCTTCCTGTCAGCAACCTGTGGCCAGCCTACAAGGACTGGTGCGAAGAGAATGATGAGAGAGCCCGCTTGACCAAGGCCGATTTCGATGAACGTCTACGGGCGATGGGATGCAAGCAAGCCAAACGGGAGGGCGGCACGGTTCGCGCATGGGTCGGGATTCGATTCAGAACTCCGGCTGATGACACGAGAGTGGAGCAGGACAACGGGACACCGGAGGACGTCAAACTTTGATAATTAACCCCACCCGCGTACGTAGGGGGGACTTTACCAAGTTTCATGTCCCTTCGTGTCCCGTTGTCCCTCCTTCAACACACCCTGCCGCGACAGCCTGCCCCTGCAAAGAACCGGCCCACCCCGGCGCGTTTTGTCGCCCCAACAAAAAAGGGACGGGTGCCGCCGATTGGCTGCGGGTCCGACCGCCGAGATGATCGCTGGCCGCCGATTACAAACGCGGGGGACGTTTAATCGCGTCTTGGCTTTCAGGGAGCGACGCGACGCGGCCTGGACATCATCGCGAATCGGCCGTTATGCCCAAGGAGCCGGGACAGCGCGTCTCAGCCGACGACGCCGGCCAATCATTACGAGCACCAGCCGCCGCCGAAGAGCGCCACGGAGCCAGGTTCGGTGTGGACGCGGCGCTGCTGCCGAGGACAGCGGCCGATCATACCAGGCCTCCCGGATGGGGCGAGCTTCGATCGGGCGAAAGGTTTACCGACCGGCCGGCCAGGTGCGACTGAGCACTTTCCTAGCGACGCTGTAGGCGGCGTCCGGCGAAGTACCGAGGAGAAGCTTAAGGGCCCTGAATGGATTAAATTTAGCCGGCACCGCGGACAAGGCTGAAAATGTTGGTTGCCAAACCAAATTGTAGATTTTCATTAGCTCGAGATTTGACTTTCGGTTATGGTTCTTGCCGCTTATTAAGAATCCGTCCGACGTGTTCAGCGGTGGTTTCAAAACAGTGAAATCGTTATGATCGGCGCGAAGCTCCAACTTGTTGTTAGCCGACATATATACATTGGTGGTTACCACAGCGAGAAAGTCTTCTTCATTGTCATATTCATTTTTGTCGTCGGTCGGAATTGGATTGAACTTTCCTTGAGTCATCCGAAGGGCATGGACTAACTCGTGACATAACAACTCGTCCGGTTGAGAGCCAGGACCTGTGGATGAACCCGCATTTACACTGAACCCGATTTGTACATCACTGCCCTCCCCAGTGCCCTTACCCTTCCCGACGGGGTATTTGTCGTAGCGCTCGTCTGTTATTATTGTGTCAGGATCGTCTAGGTGTCCCCTGAACCAGCCAGCCTGATCTTTCCCGTAACCACCTGAAACACCTTTCGGCGCGGCCGCCTGGGTTTTGTCTGCAATCGTCTCGGCGTTTGGTTGATCGGCTTTGGTATATGGCGTAATAAATAGGGCTCGTTCGCCGCCGGTAATGCCATTAACGATAATACTCCCGACCGGATTGCGTTTAATCTTCGTTAGTTGTTCTTCAACTGACCGCCTGTAATCAGCTAGTCCAATAGGTCTGATAACACCCATGTGGTTTCCTCCTATTCCCGGAAGCAGCACCACCTGATGTGCCGCTACACCACCACGCGAAAAAAACCGCTCGAAAACGCAAGGCGCCGCAAAAATATTTTGGGGGACCCCCCTGGCAGTCATAGATCGTGCCATTAAGTGACGTGACGGACCCGTCACGTCACGGGAAAGGCGCGTTCCGCAGCGCCACCGGCAAGGCGGCCGCCTGCAAGTCGTTTCGCTTCCATAGATTCCAGGCGGCAGTCTCCCGTCGCATCGTTCCGATCGTGAAGCGGTCGAGCACGAATCCCGCCGAGCGGCTGGCCAGAAGCGAGGTCTCAGAGTGTTCCCGGAGCCGCATTCCGGCAGGCAAACGCAGCCGTGGAGACAGCAGGCCGTCCCGATTTTCGTTGCCCAGTGAGTGGGTATCCGAGCGCTGATTGAGTGGATGGAAACCTCGGAAAATCGAGAATAAACCGCGAAAAAGTACCGAATTTGTACCGGCCCCGTTCGCGAGACTGCCTGAACGGACTTGGTTTTCAAATGGTTAGCTGGAGTTCCGCTTCTCCGCGCGACGGCAGGCAACTATTCGACAGACAAGTATTAGAGTATGCTCGATCCGTTGAGCCATGGGCGCCGGGCATCCAACCGCAGATGTGTCTTGGGAAGCCGCATAGGTGGCCATGGCGAAGTAGATGTCCTTATGAGAATCCTTCGACCAGTAGCCCTTCTCCTTTGCTTTGACCTGGTGGCCTGCGCTGCCCAGAGTCAAACTGCTTACGGAGTCACGTATTCTGGCGGTTCTCTTCCGTCAATCAAGGCCGGCCAATCATTGCGCCTCCTTATCGATGCTGATGCGATCCGGTTGTTTTTTGGAAGTGCGTACCGCCAAGGCGGCGACCCAGAATTGAATCTGAAGGCGTCGTCGATTACCGAAATCAGTTATGGGCAGGAGGTTCACCGCCGCATCATCCCGTCGACCGCACTTGCTATTGCTTGTCGAGAACCGCCGTGGTTGTGATCCGCTTGCCATCAGCGCTCGTTCCTTTGGCGGTCGAGGTCATGGTCTTTCCATCGGCTGAAACGACGGTTCGGACAGTGGTGTGGTACTTGCCGCCCTGCTTCGATCGCTCCTCAGTGATCGTCTTGCTGTTGACCTGCTTGATGGCAACTGTGTCCCAGGTCAAGCCCGCACCCGTAACCGTGACCGGCTTGCCGTCGTACTTGGCGTCGGTGACGGTATCGATTTTAGATCCGTCGGCCCTTTCGCCTTTGGCGGTAATCCTCACGCCGCCGTCAGTGGCTTCCCGCGTTACAATCAGGCTCGAAATCGGCGACGCTCCAGGAGCCCCCTTCGACATCGCGGTATTGTATTTCCACGTGCCCAGCGTATCATCCGCCGCCAATGCCATCGCGACTGTTGCAACCACGGCGAAGGTCAACGTCAGTGCTCTTCTCATGGGTTCCCTCCCCTCCTTTCAAGGACCGGGATTTCCAATTTAGCGTCCCGTGTCACCGAATTATACATCCAACTTCCCTCGATGTCGGCGTGCCCAAGGACCCGAATGCGCAATCTCAGATCCGGACTTCTAAAATCGAAAAGGAACAGAAGTAGATCGTATAAACTACAGGCGAACTGGAACAGGCCATCCACCAGTGGCTCGCCCCCTGGATGGCCCCCCGACTTCGTTCGCGTGGAGTGCCTCTGCCGATGTCATTCCCGGCAAGGTCAGACGGTGTAAGGAATTATCTAAGATAAGACAGAGACTAACCACGAACTGGGGATTTAGCTGCGGCAAGGAGCGTTATCGTAAGGCCCGCTGTTGAACCTAAAGTGATACGATGCCAGAAAATCACGCATCATGAGCCCGGAGTCCTCCATCGCCCACTACCGCATCACCGCCAAGCTCGGCGAGGGCGGGATGGGCGAAGTGTGGCGGGCCACGGATACAAAGCTGGGGCGCGAGGTGGCCATCAAGATTCTCCCGGAGGCATTCGCCCAGGATGCGGACCGCATGGCGCGCTTCACTCGCGAGGCGCAGGTGCTGGCATCGTTGAATCATCCGAATATCGCGGCGATCTATGGCGTGGAAGAGCGCGCGCTGGTGATGGAGCTGGTGGAAGGCAAGAATCTGAGCGGCCCGCTGCCGCTCGAAACCGCCTTGAGCTACGCCCGGCAAATCGCCGATGCGCTGGAGGCCGCGCACGAAAAGGGCGTCGTCCATCGCGATCTGAAGCCGGCCAACATTAAAGTGAAGCCCGACGGTGCCGTCAAGGTGCTGGATTTCGGGTTGGCGAAATCGGCGGAACAGTCCTCGGGCGATTCGCAGAACTCGCCCACCCTCACCATATCGCCAACCCGCGTTGGAATGATCATGGGGACCGCCGGCTACATGAGCCCGGAGCAGGCGGCCGGCAAGCCGGTCGACAAGCGCTCCGACATCTGGTCGTACGGCGTGGTCCTGTGGGAGATGCTCACCGGGCATCGTCTGTTCGAAGGCGAGACCATTTCGCACACGCTGGCCGACGTGCTGCGCGAGCCCATCGACCTCGCCCGGCTGCCGAGCGACACGCCGCCGGCCATCCGGACTCTGCTCGGGCGGTGTCTGGAACGCGACGTGAAAAAGCGCCTTCGCGACATCGGCGAAGCGCGCATCGTACTCGAAAATCCGCCGGCGCCCGCGCCGGCTGCGCCGCGCGCCCGCCCCTGGCTTCCGTGGGGTGTTGACGCCGTTCTGTTCGTGTGCGCGGTGGCGATTGGCTTCATCCATTTCCGCGAAAAGCCGCCGGCCGCGGATGTGGTGCGCTTCGAGATCGGCCCGCCTCGCAACGGGCGATTCACTTGCTGCCTCAGCATCTCCCCCGATGGCCGCAAGGTCGCATTCACCGCTGGTGGAGGCACGGACTCCCGCCCGCGCCTGTGGATCCGTGCGGTGGACACGGTTGAAGCCAGGAGCGTTTACCCGAGCCTCACAGGAAACAGTTTTCCAAGCTCGTTCTGGTCCGCGGACAGCCGGTTCCTTGCGTTTAATGGCGGCGGAAAACTCAGGAAGGTCGAAGCTTCCGGAGGGCCTCCGCAAACCATCTGCGACACACCGCCCGGTTTCACGGGCGGAGCGTGGAGTCCGGATGGCGCGATCGTCGTCGACGGCGCCGCTGGCTTGATGCGAGTCCCGGCGGCCGGGGGCGACCCATCCCCACTCACCAGACTTGACCCCTCACGCCAGGAGAGCGCTCACCGCGGTCCAGCACTTTTGCCGGACGGGCGGCATTTCGTCTACCTCCGCGTTTCGGCCGAGGCGGAAAAGAGCGGAATCTACCTCGGCTCACTGGACGCCAAACCGGAGCAACAAGGTTCCAAGCGGCTGCTGGCTACTGACTCCAGCGCTGCGTATGCGACCTCGCCGGACCCGGCTCTGGGCTACTTACTCTTCGAGCGGGCAGGCACGCTGATGGCCCAGGCGTTCGATGCCCGCCGTCTGGAGCTGGCCGGCGACGCCGTGCCGATCGCCGAGGGCTTGGCCTACATCGGCGTACCGCAGTTTTCGGTCTCGACGACTGGCGTTTTAATTTACAGGATCGGTGACGTCACCACCCCCGAGTACAGCCAGCAGCTCACCTGGTTCGATCGAGCAGGGAAGATCCTGCAAACCGTTGGGGAGCCCGGCCAGTACACCACCGTTTCGCTCTCGCCCGATGGAGCGCGGGTGGCTTTCGATCACAGGGATCCCCAGGCTGCGGGCACGGGACTCGCCTTCCGGAGGGGAAATACGGACATCTGGTTGCACGAATTCTCGCGGGGCGCCAGCACGCGCCTCACCTCTGATCCGGCCTTCGACGTGATGCCCGTGTGGTCGCCGGACGGGAGCCGCATCATATTTGCTTCCAACCGTGATGGCGTCTACAACTTGTACCGGAAGGTTTCGAACGGGGCGGAAGATGAAGGAGTGCTGCTCAAGTCGAATGAGGGGAAATTTCCCTACGACTGGTCGCGCGACGGGCGCTTCCTGCTTTATGGCGTCGCGAATAAGGTGTGGGTGCTCCCGCTCACGGGAGACGACCAGAAGGCAATGCCTTATCTTCAGACCGAATCCAGCGCGTCGCAGGCCCGGTTCTCGCCCGACAGCCGCTGGATTGCATACAGCTCCGACGAGTCCGGCAAAAGCGAGGTCTACGTACGGCCGTTCCCCGCGGCCTCGGGCGGCAAGTGGACGATTTCGAAAGGCGGCGGCAATCAGCCTCGCTGGCGGCGGGATGGCAAGGAGTTGTTCTACGTTTCTCCAGACGGTAAAATGATGTCGGTGGGGGTAGCTACCCCCTCGGGAACCTTCCAGGCAGGTATTCCCAAAGCCCTCTTCGCTGCGCCCATCTTGGGCGCGGCCTCCAGCGCCTTCGTCTACAACACCCGCTACGACGTCACCGCCGACGGCCAGAAGTTCTTGATCAACGCTGTATCAACGGAAACGGCTTCGGCGCCACAGTCGGCCATCACGGTAGTGCTGAACTGGCAGGCAGGATTGAAGAAATGAAGCCTGGAGACTACCTCGGCTCCTACGAGATCCTTGCGCCGCTCGGCGCCGGGGGCATGGGAGAAGTCTATCGCGCCCGCGACAGCAAGCTGAAGCGTGAAGTGGCGCTCAAGGTCTTGCCGGATCTCTTCGCCAGCGACCCGGAGCGGATGGCCCGCTTCCAGCGCGAGGCCGAGGTGCTGGCGTCACTGAACCACCCCCACATCGCCGCGATCTACGGGCTGGAAGGCAACGCGCTGGTGATGGAGTTGGTGGAGGGGGAAAACCTCGGCGGCCCGCTGCCCATCGAAACGGCTCTCACTTACGCGCGCCAGATCGCCGAGGCGCTGGAGTACGCCCACGAGAGAGGCATCATCCATCGCGACCTGAAGCCGGCCAACGTGAAGATCACCCCGGAAGGCGCGGTTAAGGTGCTCGATTTCGGCCTGGCCAAGGCCATCGAGGATCCCGGGCCGGCAAGCGATCCGGCCAGCTCGCCGACGCTCACGTTGGGCGCGACGCGCATGGGCGTGATTCTGGGGACCGCGGCCTACATGTCGCCGGAACAGGCCAGCGGCAAGACGGCGGACCGGCGCTCGGACATCTGGTCGTTCGGGGCGGTGCTGTATGAGATGCTGGCGGGCAAGCGGGCGTTCGTGGGGGAATCGGTTTCGGACACGTTGGCGACGGTGTTGAAGCTCGAGCCCGAATGGGATGCGCTGCCCGCGGCGACGCCGGCGTCCATTCGCAAATTATTGCGGCAATGTCTCAGGAAAGACCGCAAGCAGCGGCTGCAAGCCATCGGTGATGCCCGGATTGCGTTGGAGAATCCGGAGCAAGATGAGCCGGTGGCAGCATCCGCTTCCTCACGGTCGCGGGTCGGAATAGTGGCACCCATCGCCGCGGCGGTGTTCGCGCTTGTCGCGGCCGCGGTCTCCTTCATCCACTTCCGCGAAAAGCCGCCGGTAGCGGAAATGGTGCGCTTCCAGATTCCCGCGCCCGAAAACAGCAACCGCATCTTAGGCGCATATGTGTCTCCCGACGGCCGCCGCATAGCGCTCTCGGTCAGGGGACAGGACGGCGGGAACGTCGTGTGGATACACTCCCTGGACTCGCTCGAATCGCGGCCTCTGGCCGCGGAGGGCGTTGCGCCGCAGGTTTTCTGGTCGCCGGACAGCCGGTTCATTGCGTTTGCGGTGACAGGCAAGCTGAAGAAAGTGGACGCTTCGGGTGGTCCACCGCAAACGCTGTGCGACCTCTCCGCGTCATGGAGCGGGGGCGCGTGGAGCCGCGCCGGTGTGATTGTCTTCGGCGCTCAGGGTAAGGGCCTGATGCGGGTTGCCGAGGCCGGCGGCACCGCATCCCCGCTGACCACGCTCGATTCCTCCCGCGGGGAAATCATCCACGCAGATCCCTCGTTCTTGCCGGACGGGCGGCATTTCGTCTATCGCCGCTATTCGACCGCGATCGAAAAGAGCGGCATCTACCTCGGATCCATAGATGCCAAACCAGAGCAGCAAGGCTCCCGGCTACTGGTGGCAAATGACTCCAGCCCTGCCTATGCGCCCTCGCCAAACCCGGCTATGGGACACTTGCTCTTTGTGCGGGAGGGCTCGCTCATGGCCCAGGTTTTCGATACCCGCCGTCTGGAACTGGCCGGCGAAGCCGTGCCGATCGCCGAGGGCCTGCCCGATTCTATCGTCCCCGTGTTTTCGGTCTCGGCGACTGGCGTTTTGGCTTACCCGGCCGGTGCCGCCGGCGGTTACGTTACCACCCGCCTCACCTGGTTCGATCGGGCAGGTAAGATCCTCGGAACTGTTGGGGAACC
>Ga0335081_10015388_pt1 | contig 12372 bp, 4 predicted proteins | sample Lox_Sample_35_FD_206713 | JGI IMG/M metagenome (GOLD analysis project Ga0335081, IMG submission 206713) | Soil microbial communities from Loxahatchee National Wildlife Refuge, Florida, United States - Lox_Sample_3.5 | ecosystem: Environmental > Terrestrial > Soil > Wetlands | place: USA: Florida...
GTCCGCTTGCCGGATCGCGCGGCGCCGTGCACCATCGCCGCCTCGTGCCCGTCTTCCGCGAAAACGACAAGCTCCTCCACAGGTTCAACGCCGATCTCGGGCCGGGGCGCGTCGAGAAGGTGGAGGGGAGGCGGATCGTCGTCTTCTTCCCGGCGGCGGAAACGCGCCTGACCCTCGCGGCCGACGACACGGCGCTGCGCGCGCTGCCGCTCGGCGCCGGACAGAGGGCGCAGCTCGAGGGCGAAGAGGGCGAGGTCCTGGTGGCCGCGATCGGGGCGTCCGGCGTGCGCCTCGCCGACGGGCGGACGGTGGACCCCGTGCTCGTCTGGCCGCTCGCCCCGCCGGACGATCCCGTCGAACGCCTCGCCGCGCTGCAGACCGACCGCGCCGCCGCGTTCCGGAACCGGGTCGACGGCCTCCTGCTCGCCGAGGTCCGCGAGGCGGCCGGGCTGGGCTCCTTCCTCGGCGGGCGCATCGCGCTCCTGCCGCATCAGCTCGACGTCGCCGAGCGCGCCACGGCGTCCGATCCCGTCCGCTGGCTCCTCGCCGACGAAGTGGGCCTCGGCAAGACGATCGAGGCCTGCCTCGTCCTCTCGCGCCTCCTCCGCACGGGCCGGGCCGACCGGGCGCTCGTCGTCGCCCCCGCGATGCTCACGGTCCAATGGCTCGGCGAGCTCTATCGCAAGTTCCACCAGGTTTTCGTCCTCCTCGACCGCAGGAGGCGCGAGGACGTCGCGAAGGAGTACGGCGAAGGCTTCAACCCGTTCGAGGCGCACCGGCACGCGATCATCGCGCTCGAGGACCTCGCCCTCGACCCCCGGCTCGCCGCGCAGGCGGAGGCGGCCGGCTTCGAGCTTCTCGTCGTCGACGAGGCGCACCGCCTCGAGCGCGCGAGGGGCGACGTCGGGAACGATGCGTATCGCGCCGTCGCGCCGCTCACGCGTGTCGCGGTCCACGTGCTCCTTCTCTCCGCGGCGCCGCTCGAGGACGACCCGCACGGCTTCTTCCGCCTGCTCGAGCTGCTCCGGCCCGACGCCTACACCTCCGAAGGGGAATTTCTCGCTGCGCTCGAACGCGGCGAACCGCTGCCGCCGTGCACGAGCGCGACGCGGCGCGCGGACGTCGGCGGATTCCAGCCCCGCGTCGCCGCGCCCGTCGATCTCGCGAGCCTGCCCGCCGCCGGCCCGAGCGGCGGGCGCGAGGACGACACGGGCCTGCGCGTCGCGTGGCTCGCGAGGCAGGACGCTGCATGGCGCGCCGCCGGGACCGCCAAGACGCTCGTCTTCGTCCGCGACCGCGGCACGCTCTCGGCCCTCAAGGAGAAGCTCGAATCCGCGACCCGCAAGCGAGTCGCGATCTTTCACGAGGAGCTGAACCCGGAGCGCGGAGACGTCGAGGTGGCGGAGTTCCGGCGGCCCGACGGCCCGTCCCTTCTGATCTCGACCGAGGCCGGCGGCGAGGGCCGCAACTTCGAGTTCTGCCGCCGGCTCGTCCTCTTCGACCTGCCGCGTGATCCGGCGGCCGTGGAGCAGCGCATCGGGCGCCTCGACCGCATCAACCGCGCGACGCCGGTCGAAATCGTCTACTTCCGTCCCCCCGGCGGCTTCGAGCGGGAGGTCGTGGATCTCTACGAGTCGATCGGCCTCTTCTCCTCGCCGCTCGGCGGTCTCGAGCGGTCGCTCGCCGACGTGGAGGCCGCGATCCGCAAGGCCGAGCGGTTCGCGGATGCGGGAAGGCCACTTCCCAAGGACGCCCTGACGGCCGAGGTGCGGAGCGCCGCCGACGCGAGGCGAGAGGCCGCTTACCACCACCTGCACCAGGACGGCTACTCGGCGGAGAAGGCGCAGGAGATCCTCGCGCGCGTTCCGGCCGACCTCGACGCGCGCATGGAGCGCTTCGTCCTCGATGCCGCGGACCTCCATGGCATGGAGACGCAGGAGCGCGCCGGGAAGCGCACCTGGTACGTGGAGTTCGGCGCGGACGCGCTCGTCGAGCACCTGCCCGGCGTGCCGGCGGGCGCTCGCTGGCTCGGCACGTTCGCCCGCGACGAGGCCGTGCGGAAGGAGGACCTCGACTTCTTCGCCTCGGGCCACGCGCTCGTGGAGGGGATCTTCCGCGAGCTGCAGGACGGGGCCCGCGGGCGCGTGGGCCTTCTGCAGCTCGAGAAGGCGGACGTCTCGGGAGCGGGCCTGCTCTTCGTCCTCCGCGGCGGGGCGCGGGTCGAGGCGGTGGCGGTCGGTTTCGACGGCGCGCCGCGCCCCGAGTGGGCCGAGGCGATTCTCAGGCGCCGGGCCGAGGCCCGCGGCCTCAGGCCGGAGAACTGGCTGGGCCTCCTCAGGAAGGCCGCGGGAGGCCGAATCCCCGACTGGGCCGCGCTCGTCCGCCGCCTCTCGCGCCGCGTTCTCGCGAGCCGGAAGAACCACAGGCTCGAGGCCGTCGCGGCGTTCCGTCTCATGCGGTAGGCCGCCGGAGGGAACCTTCCCGCGCTTTCGGGGTCTTAGACTCGCGGAGGGCTCATGCGACACACCGTCCGCCGTCTCGCGCTCTTCGGCCTCGGCGCCGCGGCCTTCGCGTCCGCTGCGGCGATCGTTCTGGCACGGCCGCTCTTCGGCGACGCCCGCGTCACGGGAGGCACCGCCGCCTGGAAGGAGGTCGAGCGCCTCGTCTCGGAGCAGAAGCTCGAGGAAGCCTCCGAGCGCGTCGCGAAGATCCGAGAGGCGGCGCGAGCCCGAGGCGACGAAGGGGACGAGGCGAAGGCGCTCGTCCGGGAGGTCCAGCTCCGGACGGCGCTCCACGGGTACGAGACGTCCGTCCGCTTTCTCAAGGACCAGCCATGGCCGAAGTCCCTCCTGCCGCGCACGGCGCTGCGGCTCTTCTACGCGCAGTCGCTCGTCACGTACGCCCGCGCGTACGCGTGGGAGATCGGCCAGCGCGAGAGGGTGGTGTCGACGGGAGCGGTGGACCTGAAGGCGTGGACGCGCGACGAGATCGCGGCCGAGGCCGTTCGCACCTACGCCGACGTGTTTCGGGACCGCGAGGCGCTCGGAAGCGAGAACGTCGGCGCGCTCGACGAGTTTCTCGTGCCGAACACCTATCCGAAGGGGGTTCGCGACACGCTGCGCGACGCGACGGCCTACCTGTTCGTCGCGCTCCTCTCCGATTCGGCCTTCTGGCGGCCCGAGCAGTCGAACGGCGTCTTCGAGCTCGACCGCGAGGCGCTCGTCACGGGCGATCCGGCCGCTTCACGGCTCGTGGCGCTCGCGGACCCCTCGGTCCATCCGCTCGTCAAGCTCGGCGCCGTCCTCGACGATCTCGAGGCCTGGCACGCGGGAAGGGGCGAGCGCGAGGCGGCGCTGGAGGCGCGGCTCGAACGCGTCCGCCGCCTTCACGCGGCGCTGACAGACCCGTCCGACCGCTCGCTCCTCCGGCGCGATCTCGCGAGGCGCCTCGTCGGCGTCGCGGACGTTCCCTGGTGGGCGATGGGAAAGGCCGAGCTCGCCGAGCTCGTGAAGGCCGGCGACAGGCCGGGCAGCCTCGTGAAGGCGCGAGCCCTGGCGCTCGAGGGCGCGAGGGCGTATCCGCGTTCGACGGGCGGCGAACGCTGCCGGGCGATCGTGGGCGAGATCGAGCAGCCCGATTACCGGCTCCTCGCGATGGCGGCGGACGGCCCGGGCCGGCGCTCGATCGAAGTGACCCATCGAAACCTCGCCGCGCTGCACTTCCGGGCGTACGCCGTGGACCTCGAGGAGCGCCTCTCTCACGCGAGGGACTACAACCTCCTGCCGCAGGGCAAGGAGCTGGACGCTCTCGTGGCGAGGGCGGCGCCCGCGGCCGCGTTCCGGATCGATCTCCCCGCCACGCCGGACTTCAAACTGCACCGCACCTTCGTGACGCCGCCCGCGCTCGCGCCGGGGTTCTACGTGATCGTGGCGTCGCCGCGGGCGGATTTCTCGACGGCCGAGAACCCGTTGCGTGCGGCCGGAATGCTCGTGACGGACCTCGTCCTCCACGTTCGCCAGACCGATGCGGGCGGCCTCGAGGCCCGCGCCGTTTCCGGGACGACGGGCCAGCCCGAAGGAGGCGTGAGCGTCGCCCTGTGGAGGTACGACTGGCAGACGGGGCACGCGCGCGCCGCGGTGGCACGGACCTCGGCGGACGGGCTCGTGACGTTCGCCCCGGAGGCCGACCGAAACGGAAGGTCGCACTTCCTCTTCGCGCGGCGCGGCGACGACCTCGCACTCGATCCGAGCTACCTCGGCTTCTGGAGCCGGCCCGCCCCCTCCGAGACTTCCTCGGCTCTCGTCTACACGGACCGCAGCATCTACCGGCCGCTCCAGAAGGTGCTCTGGAAGGCGGTCGTCTTCAGCGGCCGGAGCGACCTCGCGCAATGGCGCGTCACGCCTCAGACGCCGGTGACGCTCACGCTGGTCGACGCAAACGGCCAGGCCGTGGAGTCGAAGACGGTCTCGTCGAACGCGTACGGGTCGGTGGCGGGAGAGTTCGGAATCCCGGCCGGGCGCGCGCTCGGCGCCTGGAGCGTGCGGTGCGCGACCGGAGGAGCCGCCTCGATCCGCGTCGAGGAGTACAAGCGGCCGACGTTCGAGACGACGCTCGACGTCCCGAAGGAAGGGCTGCGGCTGAACCGGCTCGCGACCTTCCGGGGCGGGTCGCGCTACTACTTCGGCCTGCCCGTCACGAACGGAAGCCTCGCCTGGCGCGTCACGCGCGAGCCCGAATACCCGTCCTGGTGGTGGGGCTGGTGGGGCGGCGCTCGCCCGGCGGGAGCCGAGATCGTCGCGACCGGCAAGAGTTCTCTCGCTCAGGACGGGAGCTTCGCCGTCACCTTCACGCCGAAGGCCGACGAGCGCGCCGGCAAGGAGGTGACGTACCGCTACCGCCTCTCGGCGGACGTCACGGACGAGGGCGGCGAGACGCGCTCGGCCGAACGGTCGTTCCGCCTCGGCTTCGTGACTGTTAAAGCGACCGTGGAGAGCGAAAGACGATTTTTCTTGGAAAGTAAGAGGGGCGAGGCCGCGGTCAGGATCACCCGCACGGACCTTGACGGCACGCCTCGCGCCGGAAAAGGAACGTGGCGGCTGCTCCGCCTCACCCCGCCGGAGAAGGCCTTGCTTCCCTCCGAATTCCCTTCTAAGCAATCCGAGAGCGGCGGTTCATCGAGCGAGACGGGTGGAGCGCTGAACGAAGGGTCCGGTGCGCGAGGGAGCAAGGAGTTCTCGACTCCCGGCGACCTCCTCCGCCCGCGCTGGTCGACCGACTATTTCGTGGACGAGTGGCTGCACGCGTGGAAGGACGGTGCCCTGACGGCGTCGGGTGCCGTCACGCACGACGCGAAAGGCGAGGCGACGCTCGATCTGCCCGCGCTCCCCGCGGGCGCCTACCGCCTGCGCTACGCGACGGTCGACGACTTCGGCGCGACGTACGAGATGGCGCAGGACTTCCTCGTGGCGGGCTCGAAAGCGGCCCCGGCGCTGCCGCTCGTCCTCCTGGCCGAATCGCCTTCCGTGAAGGTGGGCGGCGTGGCGCGCTTCTACGTGGCGTCGGGGATCAGGGGCCAGGCGCTGTACCTCGACATCGCCCGCGCCGGAAGGGTCATCGAGCGCCGCATCCTGCGCGCGGGAGCGGACGCGGCGCTGATCGAGCGGACGATCACGGAGGAGGACCGCGGCGGCTTGGGCCTCACGCTGACGGCCGTCCACGACCACCAGTTCCTCCAGCAGACGCAGTCCGTCTTCGTCCCGTGGGACGACCGGGAGCTGAAGGTCGCGTTCGCGACGTTCCGCGACCGGCTCACGCCCGGCCAGAGCGAGACCTGGCGCGTCACGGTGAAGGGCGCGACGAAGGAGCATCCGCTCACACAGACCGCCGAGCTCCTCGCATACATGTACGACCGGAGCCTCGACGTCTTCGCGCCGCACCGGCCGCCGAGCCCGCTGTCGCTCCTGCCGAACCGCGCGACCCCGGCGATCTGGCGCGCGACGCTTGGCCCGGCCCAGGCGCTCTGGCTGACGAGCGGCGCCTTCCCGAGCCCGCCCTCGTGGAGCGGACTTGCGCCCGACCGCCTGAAGTTCGAGGACGGCTACGGCATCGGCGGCCCGGGCCGGCGGGGCGGGATCGCGGGCGGAGTCATGGGCATGGCCCGGAACCAGGCGTACCCCGCCTCGGCGCCGATGGCGATGAAGGCCGCTCGCAGCGACATGGATCTGAACGCGCGCGAGGAAGGCACCGTCGCGAAAGACAAGAAGGAGTCCGACTCTCTTTCATTCGAAGAGAAACAGAAAGTTACCGACAGCCTGACCGCGGCCGGCAAAGGCGAGCCTCCCGCCCCGGCCCTGCGCAGCAATTTCTCCGAGACAGCGTTCTGGCAGCCACACCTGCTAACGGGCGCCGACGGCTCGGCCACGATCTCCTTCACGGTGCCGGATTCCGTGACGTCGTGGAACGTCTTCGTCCACGCCGTCACGAAGGATCTCCGCGGCGGCTCGGCGGAAAAAGAGACGCGGACGGTGAAGGACCTCATGGTCCGCCCGTACGTCCCGCGCTTTCTGCGAGAGGGCGACGAGGCCGGGATCAAGGTCGTCGTGAACAACGCGTCGACACGGACGCTTTCCGGCACGCTCGCGCTCGACATCCTCGATCCGGACCGGAACGCGAGCCTCAACGCGGCATTCGGCCTCGGCGCCGCGGACGCGCAGAAGACGTTCCGGGTGAAGCCCGGCGGGGGAACGAGCCTGACGTTCCACGTGACGGCTCCGAGGGGTCTGAGAACCGCCGCGTTCAAGGTCACGGCGACCGCCGGCGACGTCTCCGACGGCGAACTGCGCCCCGTCCCGGTCCTGCCGGGCCGGATGCACCTCGTGCAATCCCGGTTCGTCACGCTGAGGAACAAGGACAAAAAGACTCTCCGCTTCGACGACCTCGCGAGAAACGACGACCCGACGCGCGTGAACGAGCAGATGGTCGTGACGGTGGACGCGCAGCTCTTCTACACGGTGCTGCAGGCTCTCCCGTATCTCGTCAATTACCCTTACGAGTGCACGGAGCAGACGCTGAACCGCTTCGTCTCGACGGGCATCGTCTCGAGCGTCTACCGGGACTATCCGGCCGTCGCGAAGATGGCGGCCGAGATGTCGAAGCGGACGACGCCTCTCGAGAGCTGGGACGCTCTGGACCCGAACCGGAAGATGGCGCTCGAGGAGACGCCGTGGCTCGTGACCGCCCGGGGCGGCCGGCCGGACGTCGAATCGATCGACGTCCTCGACTCGCGCGTCGCCCAGGCGAACCGCGAATCGGCGCTCGCCCGGCTCCGGAAGGCGCAGACGTCCGTCGGCGGGTTTCCGTGGTTCCCGGGCGGCCCGCCGTCGCCTTACATGACGCTCTACATCCTCCATGGATTCGCGAAGGCCGTCGAGTTCGGCGTGGACGTGCCGAAGGACATGACCCAGCGCGCGTTCGCCTACGTCGCCGAGCACTATCGCACGGAGTGGAAACGGTGCATGTCCCAGAACGGATGCTGGGAGTTCATCACCTTCCTGAACTACGTCGTCTCGGCGTTTCCGGACGCCTCGTGGACGAACGGCGCGGTCACGGAGGCCGAGCGCCTGGAGATGCTCGACTACTCGTTCCGACACTGGAAGGAGCACTCGCCTTTCCTGAAGGGCTACCTCGCGCTGACGCTGAGGCGCATGGGCCGTCCGGCGGACGCCGGCCTCGTGTGGGGGTCGGTCATGGACTCGGCGAAGTCGAACGATGAGCAGGGCACGTTCTGGGCTCCCGAAGACCGCTCCTGGCTCTGGTACAACGACACGATCGAGACGCACGCGTTCGCCCTGCGCACGCTGCTCGAGCTGGACCCCAAAAACCCGAAGGTGGACGGGATCGTCCAGTGGCTGCTCCTCAACAAGAAGCTGAACCAGTGGAAATCCACCCGGGCGACCGCCGAGGTCATCTACTCCCTCGTCCATTACCTGAAGCGCGAAGGCGCCCTCGGGATTCCCGAGGACGTGACGGTCACCGTGGGGACGCAGAAGGTCGCGTTCACGTTCGACCCGGCCACGTACTCCGGGAAGAACAATCGCGTCGTCGTGCCCGGCGACCGGATCGACCCGAAGACGACGTCGACGGTCGTCGTCGAGAAGGAGAGCAAGGGCTTCGCGTTCGCGTCGGCGACCTGGCACTACTCCACCGAGAGACTGCCCGCCGAGGATCGGGGCGACTTCTTCTCCGTCTCGCGGAAGTACTTCCGGCGCGCGACGAACGGGCGCGAGTTCGTGCTCGCGCCTCTCGCGGAGGGCGCCGTGCTGAAACCGGGGGACGAGATCGAGGTGCAGCTCTCTCTCAGGACGAAGCACGAGGCCGAGTACGTTCACCTCAGGGATCCGCGCGCAGCCGGTCTCGAGCCGGAGAACGCGGTCTCGCGCTGGAAATGGGACCTGGGGATCGCGTGGTACGAGGAGACCCGCGACTCGGCCACGAACTTCTTCTTCGAGCGTCTGCCGGTGGGGCAGTACACCTTCACCTACCGGCTGCGCGCGAACATGGCGGGGACGTTCCGCGTGGGGCCGGCGACCGTGCAGTCGATGTACGCGCCGGAGTTCAACGCCTTCTCCGCGGGGTCGATCGTCGTCGTCGCGGGAGACTGAAGCCCCGGGATCCCGGGCTATGATTCGACCGCGTGCGCGCCGACCCTTCGCCCCGGCCCGACTCCCGCGCCCCGGGAGCGATCGCGTGGATCGTGCTCGCGCTCGGCATCGCGCTGACCGGTCTCGCGTATCTCGCCGCGCTCCGCGAAGCGGGCGTGCCGGTCGGGGCTCGGGTGTTGCAGGCCCGCCCTGGCGCGGTCCTCGGCGCCGGCCTCGTCGTGAGCGGGCTCCTGTTCGGACTGGTCTGGTCGCTCGCCTCTGCGCGGGTCCGGGCTCTCTCGATCGCGCGGGGCGTGACGGACTCGCTCCGGACCGCCGAGCAGCGGTACGGCCGTCTCTTCGAGCACAGCCTCGCCGGGATCTACCGCACGACGCCTGACGGCCGGATCCTCGAGTGCAACGAGGCGTTCGCGCGCCTCTACGGCTACGACTCGCCTCAGGACGTCCTCGATCACTCCGCGGTCTCCCTCCACGAGAGCGTCGAGTCCCGACAGCGTTTTCTCGACGCCTTGAGGGCGGAGGGCGCGGTCGTCGCGCGCGAGTCGCGGGCGCGCCGAAAGGACGGAAGCCTGTTCTGGGCCCTCGAGCACGCGTCTCTTCTGCCGGGCCCTCCGGAGGTGATCGAAGGGACGATCGTGGACATCTCGCAGCACAAGGCGACCGAGGAAGCGCTGCGGCTGTCGCGCGAGCGCTATCGAAGCGTGATCGAGTCGTCGCGGGACGGCCTTCTCTTCTTCGACCTCGCGACACGACGGGTGCTCGAGTCGAACCCGGCGTTTCAGCGGATGCTGGGCTACACGGCCGAGGAGCTTTCCGCGCTGACCCTCTACGACTTCGCGCCGGACGATCGTCCCTCGGTCGACGCGAACATCCACCGGCTCGCCGATGAGGGAATCCTGACGATCCAGAACCGCGCCTTCCGGCGGAAGGACGGCAAGGAGGTGACCGTCGAGGTCGACGCGGTTCTCATCGAGGAAGGCGGGCGCCAGACCGTGTTCAACGTCGTGCACAGTCTCGCCGAACGGCGGGCGCTGGAAGAGCAGCTCCGGCAGGCCCAGAAGATGGAGGCGGTCGGCCGGCTCGCGGGCGGGGTCGCCCACGATTTCAACAACCTCCTGACGGCGATCCTCGGGTACGCGGAGCTCCTGCTCGACTCTGAGCCCTCGCCGGAAGTGAAGGCCTGCGTGGACGAGATCCGCAAGGCCGGAGAGCGCGCCGCCGCGCTCACGAAGCAGCTCCTCGCCTTCAGCCGCAAGCAGGTGCTCCAGCCGAAGGTCCTCGACCTGAACGAAGTGCTCGCCGAGGTCGACGGGATGCTGCGGCGCACGCTCGGCGAGGACGTGAGGTACGAGGCCGAGCGGGACCCGTACCTCTGGCGCGTCCTGGCCGATCCGGGCCAGCTCCAGCAGGTGCTCCTGAACCTCGCGGTGAACGCGCGGGACGCAATGCCCGAAGGCGGCGTCCTGAGGATCGCGACGCGAAACGTGGCGCTTCGTGCCGCGAACCTCCCGGAGGTTCCGAGTGTCGCCGAAGGGGACTACGTGCTGCTCGAGGTCTCGGACACGGGCCACGGAATGGACGCCGAGACCCTTTCACGCGCCTTCGAGCCCTTCTTCACGACGAAAGAGAGAGGCAAGGGCACGGGCCTCGGGCTGTCGACGGTCTACGGGATCGTCAAGCAGAGCGGCGGCTACATCCACATCGAGAGCGAGCCCGGAAAGGGGACGCGCGTGCGCGTCTACCTGACGCGCGCCCACGGCGCCGCGGACTCGCCGTCGAACGTGAGCCCGAGGTCCCTGCCGCGGGGAGGTACGGAGACGATCCTGCTCGTCGAGGACGAGGAATCCGTCCGCCGCCTCGCCTTCCTCCTGCTCGACCGGAGCGGCTATCGCCTCCTCGTCGCGTCGAGCGCGGAGGAGGCCCTCGAAAAGGCCCGCGGATACGCGGGTCCGATCGACCTGCTCCTCACCGACGTCGTCCTGCCGGGCCTCAACGGCCCGCGTCTCGCGGACCTGCTCCGCTCCGAGCGCCCGGCGATGAAGGTCGTGTTCGCGTCGGGCTACGTCGACGAGCGCGGCATCCTCGAGCCCGGAAGCGACTTCATCCAGAAGCCCTTCAACCCCGAGACGCTCGCGCGGAGCGTCCGGCGCGCGCTCGACCGCCGGGGCGCACGGCCGGCCTGAGCTTTTCGTCAGACCGGCCTCGGCACCTGAAGCGCCCGCGCGACCTCTTCGTCCATCCTTCCGGTCAGCATCTTCCAGACCATCACGTAGTCGGCCGCCAGCGAGTAGAACGGATGCCGGAACGTGGCCGGCCGGTTCCTCTCCACGAAGAAGTGCCCGACCCACGCGAAGCCGTACCCGCACACGGCCCAGAGCCAGAGGGCGTGAGCGCTGCCCGTTCCGAGGAAGACAATGGCGGAGGCGAAGGGGCCGAGGACCGACCCGGCGAGGTGCAGCCGCCGCGTGAGGGGCTTGCTGTGCTCGCGGCAGTAGAACGGCCAGAACTCGGTGAAGCTCTTCAAGCGGTGTTCCTCCCCGAGGCGCGATTCTCGCGCAGGCGCCAGACGAGGAACGGGAGCCCGGTGAGGCCCGCCGCGAGCGTGGTCAGGAGATGGAGACATCCGCCCAGCACGGCGCCGCCGGCGAGCGGGATGCCGTCCAGGGCCGCGGCCGCGGCAAAGCCCGATTCGTACGGGCCGAACGTGCCCGCCGGAGAGGGCAGGACGGCGGCCGTGGCGATCGACGTGAAGAGCGCAACGAGGAGCGCCGCAGGGTGAACTGGAAGGCCGAGTCCCATCGCCAAAAACCAGAGCGCCGGAACGTGCAGGGCGAGAAAGGCGCCCGCGGCGGCGGCGGCCAGCGCGTACGAGCCGGGCTCGCGGCGCGCGGCAGAAAGCCCCTCGGCGACCTCTTGAGCGACCGCCTGGCGGCGGCCTCCCGCCGGAAGTCTCGCAACGAGAGACGCGAGAAGCCGACCGCCCGCGAGGGGAAGGGCGAGGAGTGCGCCCGCGCCGAGGAGGACGAGCGCGGCGACGGCGGAGCCGAGGACGTGAGTTCCGCGCGCGAAGAGCAGCCAGGCCGCTCCGGCGAGCCCCGCGAGAAGGAGCGTGGCCGTGTCGAGCACCTTGACGAGCGCGAGGACCGCGGCGCTGCGCGCCCAGCTCGCGCCCAGAGCCGCCCGGATCGAAGCCCACGAACCGATCTCCCCGCTCCGGAACGGCATCACCTGCAGCAGAAACGTCGTCGCGCCGGAAAGCGACCAGGCGGTCGCGAACGGGATCCGGTCGGCGGGCAGGAGCAGGAGATTGAACCGGAGGGCCCGCACCCCGAAGGCGAGGATGTTCAGGACCATCCCGGCGGCGAGAAAAGCCGGCTGCGCGTGGCGAAGCGACGAGGAGATCTCCTGCGGAGAACGCCTGATCGCGAGGACGAACAGCACGAACAGCGCGGCCGTGAAGAGGAGGCCGAAGATCTTCTTAGAAAGGGTAAGAGAGCCGGAGCGCGGGGCTGCGGCGGTCGAATCCTGCTGCGCCGAACCAGCGGCACGCTCAGTCTCATTCACGTTCTAAGAGATCCTGATCTTCTCTTCGCTCTTCTCCGACTCCCTGCGCCTCTTTTCCAGCACGAGCTCTTCGAGGAGCGTCCGGTTGATGGAGATGAGGTCCGCGAGGAGCCCGGAGAGGACGCAGATGACGGCCGCGACGAAGAGC
>Ga0335081_10015389_pt1 | contig 12371 bp, 11 predicted proteins | sample Lox_Sample_35_FD_206713 | JGI IMG/M metagenome (GOLD analysis project Ga0335081, IMG submission 206713) | Soil microbial communities from Loxahatchee National Wildlife Refuge, Florida, United States - Lox_Sample_3.5 | ecosystem: Environmental > Terrestrial > Soil > Wetlands | place: USA...
GCGTGGAAGTCACGTCGGACGATTTCCTGTACACTACTTGGGCTGGCCTCAGACCAGACGCAGCCAGCGTAGGGTTAGGCAGTTCCATTCAGTACCTAGGTAGCAAAGTTAACTTCACTTGGCTTAATGGAACTACGACCACAGTGGACAACACAAGCCCCGCCACCCCTGAGACAGATGGTTCATGGGTGGCTACGAGCAAGTATCAGTTCCAATTCAAACTCCCACAAGTCTACGCTTTTACACGACTCACATTTGCCCAGATCGCCCCTCTGCCCAAACACATTATGGAGCAGTTTGCGCCCTCAACCTGGGACAGCGCTCCTTTCAGCACTGCGAGTGGACCTTACACATACCACTGGGATACGTCCAAGTATGGCGGTAGTGGATCTTACACTGCCGTTGGTCCAGTAGGTGCAGGTCCATACAAACTCGACAACTACGACTTCACGAACAACATTGCAACCCTATCAAGATTCGATGGCTATTACAATGCAAGTGGCCTTGAAGCTCTAGGACAGTTCTCGATAAAGACATACAAGGTACAGTGGATTAACAGCAAAGATGCCGCGATTGCAGCCCTGAAGAACGGCCAAGTTGACCTTCTTGACTACAACTACGGACTCCCGAAGGACAGACCCACACTCGAAGCTATCCCTAACGTGAACGTGATAACGTGCCCTGAGCTGGGATGGCAAGAGATGGGAATCAACATGAACAACCCAGTCTTCGGAACTGGAACCGACACACCAGCTGGAAAGGCGAATCCATCGGCCGCGGCAGATGCAGCACGCGACATACGCAAGGCAATTAGCCACGTAATCCCTCGTGACCTAATCGTGAGCGAACTACTGGCAGGTGCAGCCTACCCACTAGCTTCGTTCTTAGGTCCAGGATGGGGACAATGGTACGATCCCTCGCTAACACCTGATAGCTACGATCTTAACGCTGCAGCATCGCTCCTACAGCAAGCCGGTTACTCGGTTACCGTTGCCCCACCAGCACCCATCGCATATTCCGGCAGTCCGATGTTAGGCAGTGGATCTGTGACGATAAGTGGCACCGGTCCAGTGGCCAACATGCTCTTAATGATCCAGCAGAGCACTGATGGAGGCAACACCTGGGCGGATTTCGCTCCAACCATGACAGACAACTCTAGCAAGTACCAGGTCTCGGCACCAGCACCACCGGCGTTCGGCAGCGTCATGTACCGAGCGAACTTCACAGGCATTGTACCAACAGACGACATAGTGGCAAGCATAAGGAACGGAACAACGCCGCTCGACATGGCCAAATTCCAAGAAATCCAAAGCACGCCTGATGACTGGCAGGGAGGACGAGTACTGTGGACTCCAACATCGGCAGAACCGCAGCTCACTACACCTATCACTGTATCGTCTGCGTCCACGGATGCAACGGTGGTTGCGGTACCAATCGTGATCATCGTCCTAGCCGTCATAGGCGCAGCAGTCTTCCTGAAACGCAAGAAGAAAACCGCTCCTGCCAAGTAGAATACATATGCGCCCGGAGGAAAACCTCCGGCGCCCCCTCGTTTTTTATTATCCTATCTTAAGCGAGACCTAATGCCGCAAAGACAACCAGTATTGCGAACATAACCAAACCAGCTAGCAGTAGCACTGATGCTCTTCGATCAGACTCTTTGTGTTTCGCCGACGAAAAATCCTTCCCGGAACGTAGAGTCATTTTCCTGAACTGAGCAGCGCCAATCGATGTCGAAAAATCGATCAGGCCAGCCCCAATAAAGAGCGCAGCGACTTGGACCAGCATAAGGTCACCCATAATCTCTACGAAAGCAAAGTGAAGCGACGCTAGAAGATATGTTGTCAGAGCGTCACACGCTATGAGAGTGACCGCCAGCAGTAAAGAATTTCGTAAAACCCTAAGAAAGCTTAACATAATTCTGTTTCCAGTGCACCGTCATTAAGCTCATTGTCAACGGCGAAGCACGTGCAAAAGTTGAAGAACAAGAAGGTCAGGACCTCAGACAAAGACCCACGGAGATTGCGAACATACTCCTTCGTCTTGACCCTTTTGGTTATTTTCCTTATCCTCGGCGCCGCCTATTATGAGTCACTTCCGAAGGTCGAACACATGCCAGATACTTTCGTGTTCACCACAAGAGATTGGATGGCCTTCGTTCCATCTAACGCCCAATACGTCGGCTACGTCAACTATAAGGCAGCCTACTTTGCCAGCGGCAATTCCTCTCTTTTCGGCTCGGAGGTCGTTTTCGAGTTCCCTCAGCTAGGATTCCAAGTACTACCCTTTGATGTCAGTAACGAGATTGAAATTGAGCTGCCCCAACCACCCTACAGTGGCGCGGCCAGTATTCTTCAACTCAGCAGTAGCAAACAATCTGAGCTCATACAAGACCTCACCTCTATCAGCCCCATCAAGATTTCACCACCAGTGGTCTACCTAGGGCACACAATCTATCAGCTTCTCATGCGCAGGCTAGGAGACAAAACAGCCACTCTTGGTTACGTAACTATAACAAACAATCGAATAATACTCAGCAACGACAAGACAGCATCTCTGCGAAACGTCGACGCAATTTTAGACCAGATTACTACTTCAAGTCCAGGTCTATTCGATAATCCTACTGTTAGGCAGGCGGTTTTTGCTACTGGAGTGACAGATCAGGACTGCATAGGCTTATTCGTGGGAAGTTTTCCGACACAAATGAACGATACAAAAATGGCGGCAAAATCGGTAGTAGGTACAGGCAGTTCGATATCCGTTTCAAGAGCATTCCTGTTCCCGTCTTCGGACATTGCTCTCGCCCGCCTTACCGAGGCTCAGAAGCTGTACAGAAACGCCGATAGCTACAGAATCTTGGACCCATGGTTGGTCGTTACCTACAACTACCCTGCTACCAGGTTACCGGGCGAGCTGATCGGAATCTAGCCAAGACGCAACGTGGGCGACAGCTTCATAACTAAAAGGCTCATAGAAGATGAAGACCTGTCAAGATGACTAAAACCCTCCTTTCCATAATCCTCTTCTCGTTCATACTCCTAACCCTAGGGTCGGTTGCGGCGGAACCACAGACCCCTTCGGAAAGCATCAATTCCGCGAATAACATTCAGACCAGTGTCCAGGTAGACGCGTTAGGAGACATTCATGTGCTCTGGCTAGTTCCAGCTCTTAACCGCTCGTCTTCGGCACCGGGAATATGGTACAGCAAATACGCACCGAACGGTACCAAGAGTGTCCCACCCACACATATCACGAACAGCACCTCCATTACGTCAGCGGCTATGACCTCTGACTCAGGAGGGGATGCAATAATAGTCTGGGCGGACACGCCCAACAGCACGATCTCGACCCTTTTCATGCTTACATATCTGTCAACGAATTCAACTACAACCCAGATTATCTCTTCAAAGGAATCTAGCATTTTATGGCCTTCAGTCGCAGTAGATAGAAATGATACAATTCACCTGGCTTGGACACAATACTCATCAAGTATCAATCACGCTCTAGTCGAATATGGTACAGTCGTTGAGCACGAGCTTGCTCACACCGAGACCATCGCATCCTACACTGGAGTGAGCGCGTTTCCTCCGAAGGCACAAATTGTAATCGACAACTCATCAGAACACATACAGATAGCGTGGGGAGAGACTCATTCCCTTAATCAACCCAACTCTACTGTTGAATATGCGAAACTGGTAACTAACGGGACGGTACTCACAAGACTCCAAGTGGCGAGATTCAACTCTACTCTGCAGGACGTTGCAATAACCGCAGGTCCAGGAAACGATGGAGCGTTTGTGCTCTGGCAGACGGACTCACTTGATCAGCCTATTTTCGTCTCGCAAATATCTGCCGCAGGGAAACTAGTATTCCTTAAACAGCTAAGTGGCGCGACGTCCCAGTTAAGATATCTAGCTGTCTCCACAGATTCCGAGAACAATCTCTATGTTGTATCCTATCAACCATCTGGCCTGATCCCTCCCGCAACACCAACGCCACGCCCGATCACTAGCATAACATATCTGCGCATTAACGACGACGGCGAGATCGTTGAGACCTGGAACAGCATGTTGCGATCGCCAGTAGTGTCGGTTGCAATCTCATATGCTGGAAACATCTACGCTGTCTCGCCGTCTGGTCTTGTTCACATAGTGCAGCCCCAGTCAAACGGTACGGAGTGGACCATGGCAATTGGGCTTGTCAGCGGCGTCGTTGCGGCAGGCGTACTCTCCACGGAAGAAGGAAAATACCGTCTGATTACATGTTTCTTGAGGCACAGCTTGACTAGCAATCCACGACAAACCGATGAGGTAGTGAGCGTGCTTACCAAGAAACCTGGATTGAACTTGGATGATCTCCAACACCATCCGGGCGTGCAGTCTGCTGGCATGAGACTTCTGGTTCGTATGGAAAGATTAGGGGCTATTGGTTCCTTTAGAGATGGACTCTCACGTCGATTCTATGTGACAACGCGTGAAGGGGCTCGTGTTACCAATCTGGCCACTCGCGTCTTACTCTGGATTCGCGACCATCCTGACATTTGGGAGGCGCAACTATCGAAAGATCTTGGGTTGAGTCAGCAAATTGTGCATTATCACTTGAAGAAGCTGCGAGAAGGAGGGCTGATAACGGCAGCTGAAAGCTCCAATGGCAGCCGTAAACTCTACAGGTTTGTGAACTCTCGAAGAGGAAACTTATCGTCGATATAGAGATATTTCAGGCTCGATTCTTTAGGCAACTACCCACGAGGCATCTTGTTATGTCGATCGTCGCATCGTGACAATACCCACGGCCCACTTTCAAGTCCACATTTCTAATCACTACCGCCGCCGTTCTAGATGAAGCCTCTCCCATTAGCAGATGCGATGCAGCTGCTAGGTCGTCAGCGACATTTGTTTGAGTCACTCGTATCGTTCTACCATAGAGATCCAACCGCTTGCGTTCATCTCGTACTGGGGAGAAACCGGAAACACCAATGGCAAGCCCTGTTGTTCCCAGCCGAAGGGGAGTGACTCGACTATCAACTATCTCTACACAGAGAGTTGTATGATAATGGCCATCTAGGTTTCTGCGGAGCATGTTAGCAGAACGATCGGGCCTGTTTGGCCAAAGCACGGCGGATTCAAGTGGAGCGTTTTTGACGTCCACACCAGCATTCGCCGTCAGTATGTCGTTTTTCAAGGTGAGAAGGAAACCCGGTACTCCACCAAGGATCTGATCAGATTCACTTACGACGATCTCTGTGAGTTGTTCGTCGATTTTGTATCGTTTTGCTAGGCGCCTAGCCAAGGAAGAAACCTTCACATCACTGAATCTGATAATATGCTCTTCGCATGTCGACACGATCTTGCTGGCCACTGCGATAACATCCCCACGCTTAGGCTTGATATGGTTCTTGCGTAACGCGCGGACTACCAGCGGTGCGAGATCCTGTCCAACTTCTATGGTAGGGAACTCGACTGGAACTAGCGTAACAGAGTGTTTATCGTGCAAATTCAGTCAATTAGTTAATGCTGCGGTAAAGCAATTCGCGTTGGCTTAGGTCATCCGGTCGAGTAGTTTCGAGAGTTCATTTCCTCTAGAACCTAGTTCTCCGTGGCTGCCATACGCACGTTTGCCGGTGGTTTCGAAACCGCTCGAAGGTGGGCGCAGTCTGAATACTGGCATAAGCCCCTTCGCCCATAATGACCTTAGGGTTATACGTCCGTGAGCGAGTCCTTCAGTCAAACCGCTTACGGATTCTTCTCCGAAAGTTTTCTTCACGCTCTCATCCGTAATAGCGCCGCCGCCTACCAGTTCGCCGCGACTTTCGAGTAGTCTTGCAATTCCTGAGGCACTGATTTCTCCCCACGTAACATAGTCCTTGACTCCGCGCAGCATCCCGATTACGTTTGTCTTGTTCTCTAGGAGGACGGCATTGAAGCGTCTCTTCAATCTGAGTGTGCACAGTGCCTTCTCTAGTGAGATGGGTGTTCCGAAGCCTCCTTTCAACCTCATCGCGAGAAGGAAAGTCTTCTCGGCAGCAACTTCCTTCTTTGGCACGGGTGAAGGAGCTGTGATCACAGGCGTCGCAACTGGTGCTTCTGCGCGCTCAATTGGTTTCTTCGCTGGTGCTGGGCGCTTCTTCGCGGCTCGGGCTTTTGCGGGAGCGGCTCTCTTGGTCGTCGTTCTCGGTTTCGTTTTCTTCTTGCTTGACGCGCTCATTTCTCTGTCTCCTTAGTGGCCGACTTTATTCTTGCTTCGACTTCATTGAAGTGACCTGGTAGGTCTTCCGGGTTCAGTTTGCGTTCGAGGTAGGATGAGAACATTTTCTTGTGTGCTTCCGCGTTGGAAGAAAGTGACTTCGAATAGTTTCCAACGTGTTTGCCTTGAATTCTGTCTTTTTTGGGCATAGCTTTCTCGTCATGCGGTATGGCTAGGCCAGCGTCAATTGCACCCATAGCCGCCGCGAATAACCGGGACCCAGCGTCTCGCGAGTGAAGTCCAATGTCGAGTATAGCATCGCTCGTACCATTAGCCTTGGCACGTTTACCTGCGAGCAAACCGGTTAAGTACGCGGCGGGCAGGTTTCCGCATGGAGCCTTCCATCCGAACTCCTTCAGCTCAGACGAATGTGCACTTGCGACAATAAGGTCTCCATCGGGTCTTGCTTGCACGACTTGGGCGGCTAGATGCTTGTTTGAAGGTCTTACTACGAATCTTGCCACTCCGGAGGATACCAGTTTTTTGCGTTTCCCATAATGGGTTCTCCCAGTTCGTCGACGACGGTATGGGAGATTGTATTGGGGTCCTTTCGCCATGGCTATTCAACTCACATGTTTAGGCTAGAAGACGTAGGCTAGGAGACGTCCTCCACTCTTGGCGCCTCTGGCGTCGACGTGTGAGACTACTCCCTTTGGAGTGCTTACTATCAGGACGCCTACATCTCGCGATGGAAGATATCTCTCTTCCCAGTTTTCGATTTCTGGTATGCGCATCGAGTAGCGTGGTTTGATTACGCCGCACTTGTTTACTCGGCCTAGAAGCTGAATACGGTACTTGCCCGCTCGTCCGTCATCGATAAATTCGAACTCGCCTATGTATCCATTCTTCTGCATTACACGTAGCACTTGTCCCATTAGTTTCGAAGCGGGCCAGACGATGCATTCGCGCTTGTGGCGGCGCTCGTTGTTGTAGATGGTGTTTAGGGCATTGGAAAGCGGATCCATTAATGTCAAACAAAATCACCTGAACCGTTAAGTCCTGACTGCACGCTTCGCTCGTCCGGTCTGCCGCGCAGCGATCATGCCGACTTTTCTGCCTGGTGGCGTGTTGCGTCCCACGGTTGTAGGTTTGCCGGCGTGCCTGTGCCGTCCCCCACCATGCGGATGGGATGCGGAAATCATCTTCTGCCCTTTCGTCATATGCCAGACTCGCCCACGCGCGTGCATTAGTTTGCCGACCGTGCCGGCCTTCAGGAATGGTTTCTCTATCCTTCCCGCACCCGCGACGACACCAACAACAGCTCTGCATTGATCATTCATGTAGACAGACTTCCCTGATGGCAGTCTTAGTTCGGTTCCTTGTGGCGTGTGGGCTACGACGAGACAGTAGGTACCTGACGACTTAGCTAATCGGCCTCCATCGCCAGGATGTAACTCCACGCTCGACACCAACGTGCCCTCAGGTACTCGACCCAAGTGAAGCACGTTTCCCACATCCGGAGACGCATCTCGACCGATAGTTATTCCCTGGTTTTGAAAGAGACCCTCTGTCGCCGGGAGGCAACACGAGGTGCCGTTGGTGAACTCAATCAAGGCCAACGGTGCTCCTCGCGCGGGTTCATGCATAATCTCTCTCACGATTCCTCTTAACGAGGGTGAAGTCGGATTGATTAATGGAAACTTAGCAGGGGCGATCCGACGGAAAGTGTGGGCTCTGAAGTTCGAGCCTCCACGTCCCCTGCGCTGCACACGGATTTGCTTACCCATCTACGATCAAACCTTAATTCCAACTAGTGAGTTCTGGCTACTTGTTGAACGAGCCGATTGGGCCTATCAAACTTAAACCTTTTTGATGTTCTGTCAGGCGACCTGATCCCAGGCGTTGCAAGTGAACGTGTTGAAGCTTTTGGCTCTCATAGAGTTGCTTACGATGTCGAGACTTCGGCCGCGAAACGAAACGTCGTCCTTAGTTCAACGCATCTTCGACAATGATCCCATCGTGGTTCCGATGTATTCCTATCTGACTCCGACGACTTCTCGACAGGATAGTTCGTTGCACAACTAAGCCAAGTTGTCTGCGCGACTTTCCGAAGTACTGAGACGAATGCGTTCATCCACTCTCGCACCCATCGATGCGCCTTGGTTGTCCTACAGTTACATCCTTGTCACGTTCTGACTCAGAATCTTGAGGCCTAGAGGTGGCGTTAGGCTCGTGATCTATTCAATGGTCTGTATTTTCGCCATGCCAATATGGCGGCGACGGCTACGACTAACGCGGCTCCCACAATCAAGTATGTAGATTGTGCGCTCTCACTCCGTAAAGTCATCGTACGTGAATCAAGAGAGTAACTTACAGGTTGCCATGCAAGAATTGTGCCTTTGACTTGAATAGTTGTTTTTGCGGAACCGATGCTATTTGTTCTTGAGATAACTAAGCGATATGGACCGGATCCGGTGGGAGTTAGAGCCACACTGAATGTGCCTTCCGGGTCAACGATCGTCACACCTTGCTCGCCGCTCAGGGTTGCAAATGAGTGTGGGATATTCACGATGATCTTACCCGATGATGCATTGTATCCAGTTGCCCTTCCGTATTGGTCGTAGATAGTAAGAAAGGCCATGTCGCTTAATCCTATTCGGACGTACAAGTAGGAAACTGCGGGTGGACTAGGAGTGATTGGATGGGTCACGGCTGTGGAATTGATCGATTGTATGTAAACTCCTTGATCATAGGCTCCCTCCGACCATTGAAATGATCCAGTGACGTTGCTCCATTGAAGATTCTTTGAGCTCTCGCCTGTTGCCGACGGGGTTTGGCAGTCTATTCCGAGAGAGCACTTATACGGACGTGTTACTGCTTCGTGCCAAGTGCCGTCGGCGTATTCAACCAATGACTTTCCCACCGTTCCCTTCGTGCCTTGCTTGAAGTACGCCGTGGAACCATTGTCCAAACCAACTAGGACGAATTCAAGTGGGTAGTGTCCCCACGGAGGAGGAAAATTGAGTATCGGGCGTATAAAACATGGACAATTCGCCGTTGGCGGTATGACCCAAGTTTTCGATACGAAGTCGCTCTTAATTTGAAGGGTTATGTTCTCTGTGGTACTGACTAGGGCCGAGTAGAAGCTGAACGTACGTGGAAGTGTGACTGGAGCGGTGTACATTGGTGCTCGACAGTCATATTCAGATGTCGTTGACGGATCGCAGTAGACCGGGTTAAACGGATCGCTTGCATTCCAAACTAAGAACGCGTGTGTTGCGGAAAAAGAGTCGGGTTCGAGTTTGGCGAATTGATCAACGTTTTGAATCCAGTAAATCGCTTCTCCTCTGGAGTTAACGATCCAAAAGTTTTGTTGTATCGAGAAACAATCTACTTCACTTTGGTTAGGTCCCAGTTTCACGCAATCCTCAAGCAAAGCAGAGCCACGCCTGGACCTCGCGCCAATCATGTCCACTGTGATATTGTTCCAGACCGCGATAACCTTCGCGCTGCCGACAGGAGAATTCGTTGACGCCGCTTTAGTCGATAAGACAGAGCCTGAATGAACAAGGAGCAAGATCAGAAGAACGCACAGCACCATGTCAAATTCATGCACTGTCGACATAGCTTACCTTCGTCAACAAACAGCAACGTACGGCGTTTAACTTATTCTACCGCTTGCGACAGACAAAGAAGTAACCGTTCGCAGACAGACCTCGGAACGAAGTAAGTTTTGCCAATGGAATTGTTCAATGCGCCAAACGCGATAGCTAGGGTTTGTTCAAACGAGGAGTGGGAATCGAGTTGGACATCCGTTTCCCTCTCGCGTATTGGATTGCGGCGGTTTTTCCTTCGGTTGTGTAGAGGTGGCATGCGACACGATGAGTCGACGTGTGCTCAAGAAGTGCAGGCTCATCCGCTGAGCAACGATCGAAAACAAAGGGACAACGAGGATGGAACCTGCAACCCTTCGGAGGGTTTAAGGGGCTAGGTATCTCACCCGCCGGTAGAGTCTTATCCGATTTCTCTCTAGGATCGGGTACTGGCACCGCTTCAAGGAGCGCTTGTGTGTAGGGATGGAGAGGATTAGCGAACAAGTCGCTCGTTTTGTCCGATTCTAGGATTTTACCCAAGTACATTACTGCAATCTTGTTGCACATGTACTTTGCAACCGCCAGGTCGTGAGTAATCAGCAGCAGAGTCAGGTTGAGTTCCTTCTGCATACGGAGGAGCAATTCCATTATCTGGGCTCTAACTGATACGTCCACCATTGCCACTGGTTCATCAGCGATCAAGTACTCAGGACCGATGGAGATTGCTCTTGCAATAACCACTCTTTGCCGTTGCCCGCCGCTAAGGTGATGAGGATATCTGGAATAGAAAGACTCAGCTGGCGATAAGCCTACTTTGTCAAGAAGGTCTAAGACACGATCTCCTCGTTTTGATCTGGGTTCGTCGCTCAGATACCTTAGGGGTTCGGCGATCGCATCTCCAATGGTCATTTTCGGGTTGAGCGAAGACAATGGGTCTTGAAACACGAATTGGAATTTTCGTCTTAACGCTCTTAGTTTCTTTCTTCCAAGAGAGTAGATATCGGCGCCGTCAATTAGAACGTGGCCAGCAGTAGGTTTGAGTAGTCCGGCGGTTATTTTCCCGGTAGTTGTCTTTCCACTCCCGGATTCTCCCACTAGCCCGAAGACATCTCCCTTCTCAATTTCGAATGTAACATCATCTACGGCTTTTACGTACTGAGTAGTTCGCGAGACCATTTGCGCGATAAGGCTCTTCTGAACTGGGAAGTATTCTTGAAGTCCTTTCGCTTCTATGAATGTCGAGTGAGTTCACCTCTCCAGTAGGAAACATGCCGCTTCTGAGTCTTTGCCGTTGCGTACTGGCATAGGTATTTCCTTCTTGCACTTGTCGAACGCGTATGGGCATCGTGGATTGAAAGCACAGCCTGTGGGCAGATCAGTCAGATCCGGAGGCGAGCCCGGAATCGTGCTCAGCACTTGACTCTCTGCACGCATATTCGGAATCGACTTGAGCAGGGCTTGTGTGTATGGATGTTTTGCGTTTTCGAATATTTCAGTGGTCTGACCAACCTCTGCTATCCTACCTGCGTACATAACGGCGACTCGATCAGCCATTTCGGCCACTATGCCCATGTTATGAGTGATCAGAATAAGCGACAGTGAATACTTGGTCTTCAATTCTCTAAGCAACTTGAGAATCTGTGCTTCAACGATTACGTCGAGCGCTGTTGTCGGCTCGTCAGCAATAATTAGCGAAGGACTTAAAGCCAATCCCAGTCCGATCATGACTCTCTGCCGCATTCCGCCACTGAATTGGTGGGGATAATCGTCAATTCTGGAGGGAGATATCCCCAAGTCCTTCAGAATTGTCCTAGTTTGTGAAATGACCTTCTTCTTGGGAATGTTGGGGTCATGCGCATGAATGTATTCAATGAAGTGACTGCCTATCTTCTTGACGGGGTTCAATGAAGTCATTGGGTCCTGAAAGATCATCGCAATTTTCTTTCCTCTAACGTTACGAAGACCCTCAGCGTTGACTTTTCTGAGATCGTTCCCCTCAAAGAAAATCTCCCCAGAGGTTATCTCGCCTGGAGGACGAATGAGGCCCATCACGGCCAACCCAAGTGTCGACTTTCCTGAGCCGGATTCTCCGACTAGTCCCAGAGTTTCTCCTTTTCTTAGCTCAATGGACACGTTTTGCACAGCGTTGGCGGATCCTTCGAGAGTTCTGTACTCAACGGATAGAGAACGTATATCGAGTAATTCTTCCAAGATTCATCGCAACGTTGGGTTTGTTCTCTCAGCGTAACCTTCACTTAGCAGAGAGAAGGCGAGAGCTGCTAGAAGTATCATTGAACCGGAGAATACAATAGTCCACCAAGCGCCAATTGGCAACCCTCCTCTTCCGTACGTCAAGTCTATTCCCCAATCAGGAAGAGTAACGGGGAGTCCAAGTCCTATGAAGTCTAAACCTGCCGTCGTAAGTATGGAATCGGCGAAATTCACTCCGACGACTACGATAATGGAAGAGATAACGTTTGGAAAGATGTACTTCCTCAGCATTGAGAGATTATCCGCGCCAACCGATTTGGCAGCATCTATGTAGGGCATTTCTTTAACTGCCAGTACTTGGCTTCTGACAACTCTGAAATAGCT
>Ga0335081_10015391_pt1 | contig 12369 bp, 11 predicted proteins | sample Lox_Sample_35_FD_206713 | JGI IMG/M metagenome (GOLD analysis project Ga0335081, IMG submission 206713) | Soil microbial communities from Loxahatchee National Wildlife Refuge, Florida, United States - Lox_Sample_3.5 | ecosystem: Environmental > Terrestrial > Soil > Wetlands | place: USA...
CAAACCGATGTGGAGCCGCCGCCCCCTGACCGCATGGATTCCTCCCAGCGGCCCGGCCCGCCAGCGGATTCAGGGCGAAGCGGAAGCGAATTCTGACTCGGCGCCGTGGCGCGACTTTTCGGGTTCCCCAGGCCCCCCGGCGGCCGGCGACCGCTTGGACTGGAACAGGTACAGGCATTCCTTCCCGAGCCAGGCGTTCCGGTTGTGCCAGGGGTAGCCGTAGAACACCCGGATCAGTTTCCGCAAGAGTTCCTGAGGCAGGAAGCGGGCTGCTCCCGGAACCGGGGTCAGGTTGTAGCGGTAGACGGTGGACAACTCAAGCCCCTGGCCGGTGAACATACGCACCACATCGGCGCCGGGCAGGAGGTTGAACACGAAGCTGGGTCCGCCCATGCGCGACCTCAGCTTGCGGTAGCTCACCAAGGCGCGGTTCAGGGGGTGCCCGGCGTCGGTTCCCTCGGTGATGATGATGCCGCCCGGACGAAGCAGGGAAACCATCCTCTCCACGAGGGCCTGGGGCGAAGCGATATGGGCCAGCAGACCGACGCAGATAATCAAGTCGAAATGCACGCGCGGAAGCTCGGTCTTCAAAAAGTCGCCGTTGATGAATTCCACGCGGGACCGGAACTCCGCAGGCACACGCGCCTCGGCGGCGGAGAGCATTCCCGCCGAGACGTCGAGCAGCGTGAGGCGGTTGGATGCGCTCAAAAGGGGAAGAGACAGGGAGCCATCGCCGCAGGCGATGTCGAGAATGTGGCTGAACTGCCGGTTTCCCACAAACTGCTGGACGGTCTCTACGCGAATCTCGATGTTGAACCGGTTGCCACGCAGGTACCACTGCGGGTTCTCAAACGAGAGCCTGCCGGAACTGGTGGCCGTCCGGGGTGAAGATTCACTCACGGGTCGCACCTCGCTGGCAGGGAGCCTGCTGATCCAAACCCAGGGGAGTCGCGGCGGGGGTGTATTCCTTGCCGGTTTCCACCAGCGCGACCGGATCCACGGACCGGTTCCAATCGATCGCTGCGCGAAATAGCTCGCCCCGCTGGCGGAGGGAATCCGATGGCTTCATCAGTTGAACCAGCGCATAGCCAAACTTGCGGAGCAAGAGCGAGGCAAGCGTGACGCGCCGGCAGGCCCGCGCGCCTTCCGCTCCGTAATACTTGTAAAAATAACGGTAGCGATTCGTGTATTTGTCCAGCTCGAAGCGCAGCGGGAACCTGCGCGATGTGGACTGCCCTCCCAGGTGAGTGATGACCGCCTGGGGAGTGAAGAGGACCGGATAACCTGCGTCCCAGACGCGCTTGCAGAGGTCCACGTCCTCATAATAATAATAAAACTGCTCATCGAAACCGCCCAGGCGCTTCAGCAGCTCCGAGCGCACCAGTATGCAGCAGCCCGACTGCCAGTCGATTTGCCTTTCCGTGTCGCCCTTCCACCGCGTGTACTGGTCCGAATCGAAGACGCTGGAGAGGTGCGCCAGTGGCCGGAGGCAAAGAGCGGCAACCCAGGAACGGAACACGGTCGGAAAGGGACGGCCCGATTCCTGGTAAGAGCCATCCGGATTCACCACCCGGCAACCGAAGGCCCCAGCCTCGGGATGCGTTTCCGCAAAGGCTACCAGCGAGTCCAGGGCGCCATCGTGAATGATCGTATCCGGGTTCAGAATCAGAACAAATTCGCCGCTGCTGGCGCGGATCCCTTCATTGTTGCCCTTCGAAAATCGCAGATTTCGCCCGTTCTCCAGGACCCGCGTGCGTGGAAACGCTTCGCGAATCTCCTTCACAGAATCGTCTGTGGAACCATTATCGGAGACGATCGCCTCGAACGAGACCGAATGAGTGCCGGAATAGATGGACCGGAGGCAGTCGAGGATAACCTTGCGGTCGTTCCAGCACAGAATGACGATGGACAGCTTCACGGCGAGAGCTTCTCCTCGGACACCCGTGTAGCCACTCGATCGGCGGCCGCACAGGAATGCGCTGTGGCGCGTTCCACAACCTCTCCCACCGTAGCGATCCGGAGCGGCGCCTTCGCTGCCATGCGAACCACACCTTCCAGTTCCGAAGGCGTGCATCCATGCCGTCCCGGGCGTTCCGAAACGTCGTGCGAGTAAAAAATCAGCCAGCCCCGCCGCCGCGCACAAACCTCCATGAGGCGCGCGACGACCTCCCGGTCGAATGAGGCGCTGTAGAGACTGTTGGCCCGCAAAAGATTTAGGTCCACGGGAGATTCGTTAATGCCCGGGACGATTCCCCGGCAACTCGAGAACCAGGCTCCGAGCCTGCGCTTCGAGCGTACGGTAACGTGGCCGTAAGGAAAAGCGAAGGAATGGGGCTCTGTGCTGCCGGTAACATGCTGGACCGCGCGCATGCCCTTGAGAGCGTCCTGCTCGAATTCATCCGGCCGCAGCGTACGGCAGGAGCCGTGGTCGAAGGTATGGCTTCCCAGTTCGTGCCCGTCGCGGAGCAGCTTGTGCAGATCCTCCGCGCAGAACCGCGGGCCCTGGCCAGCGGTGGCGTCCAGGAAGCCCATGGCGGCGTAATACGTTCCTTCGGCCTGACAGCTCTTCAAGATGGGTCCGCCGGCTTGAACGGCCGACGAAGGAAAATCGTCAAAGGTGAAGGAAACAACCGGACCGATTTCCTCCAGCGACAATTCGCGCCGGCACGCGCCCTGAAGAGCGCGATTGCGAAGATTACCGAGCTGTTGACGAAGAGACATGAGCGGGCAATTGCTCAACAGGGCCCAATTCGACGATTTGGATGACACCCTCCGCGGGAATCTCCCGGCCGCCGGGGAAAACGAGCGAGGTAACGCCGTCGCGCTCTTCGCGCTCTTCCATTCCCAGATCCGCAAACACTCTGCCGGAGGGGGCGTTCCGCGGAGTCTTCCGATAGTTCGCCCAGAATTCCGGAAGGCCGGCGTTCCGGTATTTCCGCAGCAGATAGCCGAGAAAGGCATGCTCCACGCGCTTGCTCTGGATGCGGCAGCTGAACATGAGATCGGTCATCCGCGGCTCCCGCCGGTCCACAACGGAAAAACCGACGATGCCGTAACTGCCGAAGCGATCCTGGCACCCGATCACGTAGGTGTCCAGATGGCCGGCGGTGGCGATTTCCTCCAGCAACCTGCGTTCGTAGCGATTGCCCGAAAAATTCATCTGGTTCGTGCGCTGGGTCAGCTCGTGGACGCGCTCCAGGTTGGCCGCTGACAGGGGCTGGATTTGCACTTCGATCGCGCATTCGCGCAGAAACTCCAGGTAGTCGCCTGAAAAAGTCGCGGCCGCGCTCTCGCGCACGGCTTCCTGCTGATACAGTCTGCGCCGCTGGGCGCTCTCTTCGGTCACTGGCACGCGGCAGAGCGGCGACCCGGGCAAATCGAGGTAGCGTTCTGCGCGCAGGACCCGGATTCCCGGACATGCCGCCTGCACCTGGGCGAGTTCGAATTCCGAATCGTCCACGAAGAGCAACGAATCGATCCCGATGTTCAACTCCCGGGCGATGGCCTGCACGGCCTCGCTCTTCGGAGTCCAGGAGATCTGCGGGTGGAGAAAGTATCCGTCGAGGGCGTGGCGCCGAAGCACGGCCATGGCTTCGTCGGCGTTGTTCTTGCTCGCGATGGAGTGCAGAATTCCCCGCCGGTCCAACTCCTCGAGCACGGCAGCGATGCCGGGCTTCAGTGTGAGATTTTCGGCTCCGTCTTCCACCAAGATCCCGTTCCACAGGGTATTGTCCAGATCCCAAACGATGCATTTCACTGTCTTCGGCGTTTCTCCGGCAGAAGCCTGGAGTGGACGGCATTTCACGAAGTCCATGATCCCGAAGTACAGGGTCGTGCCGTCGGGGATGTCGTTGGGAATAATCTCCATGCTGAAGGGGGCCCGCAGATCGCAGTGGCGCATGATGTCATCCAGCGCGATCTCTTCGCGCCGGAATCCGGGTGCCACCGAAATCAATCTCTGAAATGGGATTGCGTATTGGCCGAGCGAGGGCCGCATGGTCAGCGACAGGCCAATTGTGCGGTCCGAGGGGTTGAAGCATTCCATCACGAACAGGTCCGGCAGGTCCGTCGAAGCTTCCCGGCTCGTGGCTAGCCGCTTTTTGAGGCTGTATCGCTTGGTCACCGCAAAGTGGCGTGCCCGGGCCGGCATGGGGAACTCCTGAAGCAAGGAGCCGATGGTCTGGTCGCGTCGCTCCGCTCGGTCCGCCTCGGAAAGAGGTCTAAGGTGCAGATTTCCCGGAGTCCAGAGCTTACCCCAGCGTTTGAAGCTCACTTTAATCAGATAGGAATTCGCGGATTCGGGGCAATCAATCCGGACCATTCCGTCCACGAACCGCCGGCAGCGGCCGTCTTCACGAGGGCTGTACAGATCGCACGTGGAATAGCACGTCGGCCACACGCATTCCGTGCAATGTTCGCTCCAGGGCAGAACGGTGCGCTCCAATATCCGGGGCCGAAAGGCGCAGAATTCCCTGACTGCTCCGGCCGGAAGCTGCCCTACGGATTCCACGCGTTGGTTTGATTCCGCTTCGTACATGATTGCCAGAAGGCCGGCGCGTCCAGCGGCCCGGCCAGAGGCGGCCTGCCTACTTCCAGATCGTCTCCCTGCCCAACAACCGGTTTATCTGCTGCTCGCGGATGTACCGGCGATAGCCAGGTTCATCCACCCGGGGAGCACGCGTCCAGTAGCCCTTAACGAACCCATAAAAGATACCGAGCGAGCCCATGACGTACGGCCGCTGCGCCAGGCGGCGAAGGCAACTGGCTAGAACAAAAAGCGGGTGGTAGCCGGAAACGTAGCACACCATGCCGTGCTTCACCCGGTCGCGCACCAAACCCTCCGCGGCGCCGGTCAGGCGATGATGATGCAAGCGCAGCTCCGGAAACGCATGCGTGGTCCAGCCCAGCATGTTGGCCTTGACTTCATCAATTGTGTCCCAGCCCGCCGCAGCCCACAGACCGCCGATGGCTTCCCAGCAGGACCGGCGGTAGATCTTCGTGGCGCCCCGGACGTGAAAGCGCGGATTCACCTCCAACCGGAGGGAGCCGGCGACTTCGTGATAGATCTCTCCTCCTCCGATTCCAAGCTTCGGCTCGCGTCTGAATTCGAAAAAACATTTCTCAAAATAATCGGCATCAAAGGTAAGATCGCCATCCAACTTGACGACAAACTCCCAGTCGGCGCTGGCGAGCGCCTTGTAGCCGTCATAAAACGCTTGAACCACGCCGCCTCCAGACTTGCGGAAGCCGCGATCAGATCGATGGACGACGCGCATCCAGGGGTGCTGGCGTGCGGCGCTGTCCAGGATTCCTCCCGTGCGGTCCTTCGAGCCGTCGTCCACCACAATCCACTCCGTGGGGCGCACGGTCTGCGCTGCCATGCTCTCGATCAGACCGCCAATATGCTCTTCCTCGTCGCGCACCGGGGTAATCACCACGTATTTCACCGGCGCACACATCCGCTCTGCGCTCGAGGGCTGCGCGAGTAGGGGGTCGACGCGTGCAAGGAGCGCCTGGTTTTGCGGTGTCATGTCGTAGGACGGCGACGATCAGCGAACGGTGACGGCTGAGGCAGGCGCGAGCCGGCCTTCCAAATAGCGCGCCAGACCTTGCTCCCAGGAACCGAACCGGTTAAGGCCAAGCGATTTCAGGCCTTCATTTTCGAGCACGGAATACGCGGGACGAGGAACTTTCGCCGGAAATTCGTTGGGCCCAGCGGCCCTCAGCGTCACCGGAGTCCCAGTGAGTTCGAAAATCTTTGCTGCGAATTCGTACCAGGAGCACTTCCCTTCCGCCGTGGCATGGTAGAGGCCGTAGCTGCCGGAACGGCTGAGCGCGACGATTTGCTTAGCGAGTTCGTCCGTTGCCGTCGGAGTGACGAACTCATTGGCGACGACTTTTACCTCCCCGCGTTCCTTCGCGAGCTTCAGCATGAGCTCGACGAAATTCAGGCCACCCTTGGCGCGGCAGGGCTGCTTTCCGTAGAGAGCGGACGTGCGCAGCACGAAGTGTTTCGGAGCCGTGGCGCGAACGAAGTATTCGCCGGCCAATTTCGTGTTTCCGTATACGCTCAGCGGGCAGGGAGCATCGAGTTCCACATAGGGGTTGCCCTTCCGTCCGTCGAAGACGTAATCGGTGCTGACGTGCATCAGGACCGCGCCGAGTTCACGCGCCTGAATGGCCAGATTGCGGCTCCCGAGCCCGTTGACTGCGAAGGCCTTCTCCGGTTCCTGCTCGCATTTCTCCACGTGGTGCATGGCCGCAGTGTTGACGATCACCTCCGGGCGAATGCCGCCGAGACACTTCGCGGCGGATTCGTGGTTCGACAGCTCGATCTCCGCGTGAGTGAGCGGAACGACGCTGTCGCCGTTGCCCTGGAACGCGGCGACCACGTCGCTGCCCAACTGGCCGTTGGCACCAATCACTGCAACGTTCACTTGGTGTGCCCCATGGCATACACTTCGATGCCGTTTTCGAGAGACTTGAATGCCTGGATGTTGGAGTACGCGGGATTATCCCAATCCTGAAACTTGTCCATGTTCTCGATCAGGTTGATAACGATCGATTTTGCGTCGCCAGAAGGATGGAAGCTCAGGACGTTGTTGGCCTTTTCGATGCTCACCTTGTAATTGCGAAAATCCTGAATGTGCTTGATGTTGAGCGTGATGCGCTTCCCGAGCCGCACTTCGATGGCGGACTTGACGAGATCGCCGATCTCTCCAACGGTGTAGTTGCCGGAGGCGATGTTGAAGATCCCGCTGATCTTGTAATTGGCTTCGATGGCTCGGATGTAGGCCGTGGAGGCGTCTTCGATACTGAGGATCGGCCGCCAGATGGATGGGTTGTTCACGGTCACCGCGCCGTCGCGCAGGGCGGTTTTGAACATGGTGTTGATGATCAGGTCCAGACGCATGCGCGGGCTGTAGCCGGAGATGGTTCCCTTGCGCAAAGAAATGACCGAGAAATTCTCGTCCGCGAGCTGCAGCGCGGCTTGCTCGCCCTGAAGCTTGGAAATGCCATAGGGGTACATGGAGCTGACCACTCGCGTCTCGTCGTACAGCTCATTCTCGGTGTAGCCATACACGGAGCACGAGGAGGCGTAAATGTAGCGCTTCACCTTGGCGAGCTTGGCCACATAGGCAAGATAGGCGGGCGCGGCCGCGTTGAAGATGAAATTCTTGCTGGGCGAATACTCCGCCATCGGGTCGTTGGAGAGACCCGCAAGGAACACCACCTGGTCGTAGGCGCCGAGGTCCTCCGGCGTGAGCTGGAAGATATCCTGGTGCAGGATGCCAACCTGGCGCGGCAGGTGGTTGCCGAACCAAAACAGGTCCACAACGTCGACCTTATAGCCACGGTCGAGCAGTTTGGGAATCAGGACGGAGCCGAGGTATCCGGCACCACCCGCAATCAACACTCTCATTGTTTTCCTCCGGGGCCGGCAGGTGCCGTATGAAACTCATAGCGAAATTTGTCGGAGAGAGGCGATTCCAGCCACTGAGCCAGCGTCTTCGCCCTGCGGTCTTTGTCGGACAGCTGCACATCGGCGAGGGGCCACTCGATTCCGATGGCTGGATCGTTCCAGAGGATTCCGGACTCGCCCTTGTTGTTGTAGATCCCGGTGCATTTGTACTGAATCTCAGCCACGGTCGACAGGACGCAAAAGCCCCGCGCAAAACCCGCCGGGGCCCATACCTGCCTGCGGTTTTCGTCGGAAGCCTCAACGCCTGCCCACTTCCCGAATGTGGGCGAGCCCTTGCGAATGTCCACCGCCACCAAAAAGGCACGGCCCAGCGAAACTCGCATCAGCTTGCCCATGGGCGGATCCCATTGGAAATGCAGGCCGCGTAATACCCCCTGGGTGGAGCGCGAGTGATTGTCCTGGACAAACTGGTGCGGAAGGCCCAGGGCCTTGAATTGATCTTCGCGGAACGTCTCCATGAAGAAGCCGCGCTCGTCCCGAAAGATGTCGGGAACGATGACGACGACATCTTCGAAAAATCTAGACTCGACCCGAAAATCCATTCCGCGCAGACCTCCTGTGGAAAGAACGCCCCGCCGCCAAATCCATCCGGAAGAAGACGCCTAATGGCAACACTCTAAGTCTGCCTCTAACGGCTCGCGCCGGCCAGAGGCACGTTTCGTTTCTCAAACTGGTGACAGATGGCCGCCAGGATGCGCGGCGCTGTTCTGCCATCCCATCCTTGCGGCGGATGAGCCGCAGGCTGTGCGCTCAGCTGATCCCGGATGGCCTTCCGAATTCCTTCGGTTTCGACGCCGGCCAGGACATTGGTCCCGTGGGTGATGGTGATTGGGCGCTCCGTATTCTCGCGGACGGTGACACAGGGAATTCCCAGGCAGGTCGTCTCTTCCTGGATGCCTCCGGAATCGGTAACGACCAGCCGGGCATGCTTCATCAAGCAGAGAAAATCGAGGTATCCGAGGGGATCGATCAGCCGAATGCCGCGGCGAGGAGAGCTCGCAGATGGGCCGCCAGAGCCATTGGAGGAAGAACGCGACTGGAAATAGCGCTGGAGGCCCATTTCCTGTATGCGTTTGTGGGTGCGCGGATGCACAGGAAAGAAGGTAAGGAGTTCGGTTGCCAGTTCCTCCAGGCCCTCCAGGATCCGGGAAAAAGCCGCAGTGTTGTCCACATTCGCGGGCCGGTGCAGAGTGAGCAAGGCGTAGGGAGCCAGGGCACGGTCCGTCGGAGTCCCCGGGAGAGGATTCCGGAGCCCGAGATTGTCCAGGATGGGAGAGGCGTCCGCTTTGTCTTTGAAGGCCAGCAGCGAATCAATCATGGTATTCCCAACGAGGTGGATTTTTTCCTCGGCGATTCCCTCGCGGAGGAGGTTCTGCACGCCGCTCTCCTCGGTGACGAAGAGAAGGTCGCATACGTGGTCCGTCAGGATGCGGTTGATTTCCTCGGGCATGGTCCGATCGAAGGAACGCAGGCCGGCTTCAACATGGGCGATCAATGGCCTGTCACCGTTCGCATTGAAGGAAATCTTGGAAGTAACTAGAGCGCAGGCCAGAGTGGAATTCACGTCGCCGACGACGACCACCGCGTCCGGCCGTTCGCACAAGAGGACCTCTTCAAACCGCTTCATGATTTCCGCGGTTTGCGAGGCGTGTGTGCCGGAGCCGACGCCGAGCAGGACGTCGGGCTTGGGAAGTTTCAGATCGTCAAAAAACGCGTCCGACATCAGCTCGCTATAATGCTGCCCCGTGTGGACAAGGAGGGGCTGGATGACGTCGGAAGGCGCATCTTCGCCCGCCCCGGGAGACAGGCCGAGGACGCTGAGATTGTGACGGTTGATGGCGTTCAGAATGGGCGCCGCCTTCATGAAGTTGGGGCGGGCACCGACAACCAGAAGAATTTTCATGGAATGCTTCCGTTTCGTTGACGGGATTTACAAGGGCAATTCCACAGACCTGCGAGAAGCGGATTTCGCTGCGGAAGTGTGCGTACCGTTTCCGCCCCCCGGCTGGCCGGGTACGCCAGGGTCCTTTTCCAGGCTGTAAATCAGGCGATCTCCATCCCGGCTGGCCCAGGCGATTCGCGCGCGTTCCTTCCCTTGGCCTTCGATCTGCCAGCTACCACCCCGGGGAACCAAGCGCATCGCCGCCCGCTCGCGCCACCACCGGTCCACCTCGCTGGGAAGAGTGAGCCAGACGCCGGCGTGAATGCGCAGGTGCGCCAGGAAATCGAGCAGGCTCTCATAGGAGCGGCGCGCCCGCTTCTTTCTCAGGTAGTCCGGGTGGGAGATACAACTGATCAATCCATGCGCGTCCACCAGCATCCGGATCTGTCGCATCCATAAGTCCAGCGAGTAGTCTCCCAACAGATGAAACAGAGAGTAGTCCTGCGCAGTGGTGAGCGGCAGTTCCAGAAGCTTGCCGATAAAGAATGGCATGACGGTGCAGCAGCCCCCCCGTTGCGCTTCCAGGTGGGCCGCGCAGGGGATGGACATGTCGTAGGAAAAATCGAGGGCATCGAACCAGGCCTGGTTGCGATAGAGGACGCCGGAACGGAAGCCGGAGGCGCCATACAGACGGCCGTATTCGTTGATCCGCGCAGCGCGGAGGAGAAACTGCTCGCGGCTGCTGAACAGATTGCCGTCGTGATTCAAATCGTGGACGTTGACTTCGAAACCCCGTTCCTTCAATTCGCGAAGGAAGGCAGGGGTGACCTCATAGCGCTCCTCGGGCACGATCTGGAAGGCGCTCTTGATGCCGCGGCGATCGTCCATGCTCATGAGCTCGGAGCAGAAGTCACGCCCGGCCGCGGTTTCCACATCATGAGTCACGATGGCCGCGCTGGAGTGGCCCTCCGGCCAGAACCAGATGAAGGGGATGGCCGGCACCCCAAGCGCCCTGAGCGAGAGCGTAAGTAGCTCTTCGAAGATCCGGTCCACTGTGCGATCCACCGGCCAGTCGGGAAAACGGATGTCCTTAAAACCGCGCACATGAACACGCTGAAGGTGGCGGCGAACTGGAACGGGCAGGAATGGACGAACGAGTCCGTAAGCCTTCCGGGCGGACTTACGGATTCCCGGAGTGGTCACACTCTTATGGTGTCCGTTGACATAGCGTTCGTTGCGGAGATTCTCCACCACTTCACCGGGATCGAAGGGAAGCTCCCAAACGGAATTCTCGAGGCGGACGTGTTCCTTCAAGTCCTGAAGGTCGCCATCAAACCCATGGGAAGGCGGGTCGGCGGCGCAACGCCCATAGCAGAGAATGCCCTCACCGAACCGGAAATAGCCAGCCTCACCTGCGGGGGAACGCGGCAGCAAGAACGGCGCGAACTCGTCAGGGCACCGAAAGTAATCCAGAAATGATTTCACTTTTGACCTCGGCTATCGACTGATCCTCGGTTCGAAGACCAGAAGGAATCGACCTGCGTTCTCATGTACAGAATATGAGAGCAATTGAGACGCCGAAGGAATCGATGCAGCCGGGAACGACCCGGAAATATGAAGGTATGAAGACATTAAATCTCGATGGTCTCGCAGGGACGGCGGCCCGTAAGATGGGAGCTGCCTCGCCGCGCTATGGCAATGGCGAGCATCCGCCAGCCGCGGAGCAGCAGCGCCACCGCCTCGCCATAAAGGCCGCACCGGAACGCCCGCTTGAACCAGAAGAAAACGAGTCCGCCCAGCAGCCCGTAACGGTCGAACCGCCGCATGGACCCGCCGGGGTATTCCCCCCGGCGTTCGCGCTCGAGCATGCAGGCGAGTCTGGGTAAGAACAAAGCGACGTCATGTACAGTATTCGCGCTGTGCTCGCGGCGCTGGACGGTGTCGGGAGAAAGCACCTGGACGGTGCGGCCGGAGTCGCCTAGCCGAATGCTCAGGTCCTGATCGTCCATCGGGAACATGTCCTGCATCCAACCGCGCACACGGAGAAAGGCCCGGCGATCGATCACCAGAACGCTGGCACTGTTGCCGAAAGGCCGGTCCTTGCGCATATAGTCCGGGTAATCCACGATGTGAACGGATTGGGGAGCGTGCGGCGCGCAGGCCGCGGGCCGGTCCCCGCGGAACCAACGCATACTGCCGAGAATCATCTTGGGAGTCTTGCGCTCGACCACGCTGCGGTAGACTTCCATGGCCCAGGGAAAGAACAAGTCGTCGCCATCGAGGAAAACGAGGTAATCCCCGGTCGCCACGGCGGCGCCGCAGTTGCGAGCAGCGCCTGCCCCGCCGTTGAGTTCCCGGCAGACCAGACGGATGGCCTCACCGTAGGTGCGAAGCAGTTCCTGGCTCCCATCGGTGGAAGCATCGTCGACCACGATAACCTCCGCCGCGCCGGCCGCAGCCGACAGAGCGGAATCCACGGCGTCCTTGATGAATTCCCGCTGATTGTAGCTGGTGATGATAATGCTGAATTGCATGGCCGCTGCGCGGGACTCCTTCTTCGCCGACAGTGGTCCGGGAGAACTCACAAGAGATCCCGGGACCGGCATGGGAGAGCAAGCATCTCGGATTCCAGAGGACGCGGACATTGCCTGATTTACAGTCCCAAGGTTTCGCAAGGCCGCGGGCCCCGGAGGGCGAGGTTGCACTTGCGGAGCGCGGAAGCGAAGACCATCGGCCAGCCGAGAGCGGCCAAGCTGAGGGCTTCGCGATACCGGCCCGCTCTCCAGGCGCGCTTCAGGAAGGCCACCACGTGGCCACCCATTGCGGCGTGCCGGTCGAAGCTGCGCTCTCGTCCGCCCGGATAGCCGCCCACGCGCTCCTTCTCCAGCAGACGGCGGATCTGCTCGAGATACCTCGGCACGTTGTTCATCGTGTTTCCAGGATGGACTCGATAAAACGCCGTCTGCGGGGACACTATCTGGATCGCCGGGCCGACATCGCCGAG
>Ga0335081_10015393_pt1 | contig 12368 bp, 12 predicted proteins | sample Lox_Sample_35_FD_206713 | JGI IMG/M metagenome (GOLD analysis project Ga0335081, IMG submission 206713) | Soil microbial communities from Loxahatchee National Wildlife Refuge, Florida, United States - Lox_Sample_3.5 | ecosystem: Environmental > Terrestrial > Soil > Wetlands | place: USA...
ATGGGCAAGAAGAACCCGGTGGAGATGGCGGCGCAGCGGGAGCGATTCGTGCAGGGCGCGGTCGAACGCAAATATCCCGAGAAGAAAGTCGTCCACATCTTCGACCTGATGGAGCAGTTTGCCGGCTACGGCTTCAACAAGTCGCACTCCGCGGCCTACGCGTTGCTGGCCTATCACACCGCGTATCTCAAGACCCACTACGCGGTGGAGTTTATGGCGGCGCTGCTGACCTCGATGACCGGCAGCACCGACGACGTGGTCAAGTACATCAACGAGTGCCGTGAGATGGGCATTCCCGTCGAGCCGCCCGACATCAACGTCAGCGACGCGAACTTCACTCCGCACGGCACCGCCATCCGCTTCGGCCTGGCGGCGGTGAAGAACGTCGGCCGCAACGCCATTGATTCCATCATCGCCGCGCGCAAGGGACTGTGGCGTTTCCAGACGATCTTCGAATTCTGCGAGAAGGTGGACCTGCGCCTGCTCAACAAGCGGGTGATCGAGTCGCTCATCAAGAGCGGCGCCATGGATCCGCTGGGCAAGCGCTCGCAACTGATGGCCGTGCTCGATCGCGCCATGGAGCGCGCGCAGAAAACACAACGCGACGCCGAGAGCGGCCAGCACGGCCTGTTCGGCGTCTTCGATGATCATCCCGCCGCGCACGCCAACAATGACAAGCTCCCTGAGGTCCCCGACTGGGACGAGCATCAGCGCCTTGCGGCCGAAAAAGAAATCCTAGGCTTCTTCATCACCGGCCACCCGCTGGAGAAGTATCGCGACAAGCTGCTCGATTTCAGCGCTCTCTCGACGGAAGCCATCGCCGGAATGAAGTCTTCCACCGGCAAGGATGAGATCTGCGCCGGCGGCATCATCTCCAACCTGCGCCCGCTCAAGTCGCGCAAAGGCGAGATGTACGCGCAGGCGACGCTCGAAGACATGTCCGGCTCCGTGGACATGTTGGTCTTCCCCGAAGCCTATCGCCGGCTAGGCGACAAGTTGCGCACGGAAGCTCCGGTGCTAGTACGTGGCGGAGTGCGAGTGGAAGAAGGCTCGAATCCCAAGCTGACGGTCAGTGACGTGACGCCGCTCGATCAAGCGCAGCCCAAATTGCCGCGGTCGCTGCGCATTCGCGTGCCGCTCGACACCGCCACCGAATCGACCATCGACGCTCTCCACCAACTCTGCAGCGAGCGCCGAGGCCAAGCCAAATTGTTGTTCGATTTGGACCGCGCCGGAGACTTTATGGTGGTGATGGAAGCCGAAGGCTATAATGTTCAACCAGACCGCATATTCATTTCCCGAGTCGAGCAGCTCTGCGGCCGCGGCAGCGTTCGCATTATCGATTGAGGCATTCTTAGATGGTTACCCCCAAGGTCGTTCCGGAGACTCCCATTCCCCTGAAAGGAGTTTCCCAAGAAGGAGTGGCCACCTCCGGCGCGCTCGAGGCCTCCGAGTATCTGGTGTCGCTCGCGGGACCGGTGATTGAGAGGTCGGTGAACGGCAAGGACGGCAACACGGAAGCTGCGGCTCGCGCGGAACGCGAGCTGGCGCGCATCGAGCGGCAGATTGAGCAGCTCGAGGCTGTCACTGGCGATAACCTGGACGCCCGTCGCCAGCTCGAGCAGCTCCACACGCAGGTGCATGCTCTGCGCCGCCAGATGGATGCGCACCTGAACGCCTGGCGCAAGACGGAGCTGGCTCGCCATCCACGCCGTCCCTACACGCTGGACTACGTCGAGCGCATCTTCACCGACTGGAGCGAGATCCACGGCGACCGCGGTTTTGCCGACGATCCCGCAATTGTTTGCGGCATGGCCCGCTTCCACGGCGAACAGGTGATGGTGGTGGGCCATCAGAAGGGCCGCGACACCAAGCAGAAGCTCTATCGCAACTTCGGCATGCCCAATCCCGAGGGCTACCGCAAAGCGCTGCGGCTGATGCGAATGGGGGAAAAATTCGGCCGGCCGATTTTCACCTTCGTGGATACGCCCGGCGCCTATCCCGGCCTAGGCGCGGAAGAACGCGGACAGGCCGAAGCCATCGCCCGCAACCTGCGCGAGATGGCGCGCCTGGAAGTGCCTATCATCACCGCGGTCACCGGCGAAGGCGGCTCGGGCGGCGCGCTGGCCATCGCCGTCGGCAACCGCGTGCTCATGATGGAGAACGCCATCTACTCTGTGATCTCGCCCGAGGGTTGCGCCTCCATCATGTGGCGCGACGCTTCCAAGAGAGAGCTGGCGGCGCAGGCCATGCGCATCACCGCCGACGACCTCAAGGAACTTGGCTGCATCGACGAAATCGTTCCTGAACCACCCGGCGGCGCTCACACCGATCATGCCCGCGCCGCGGAACTGCTGGACGGCGTTCTGGAGCGGCATTTTGCCGAACTGAGGCGCCAGACCGTCTCCCAGCTTCTGGCGGGCCGCTACGACAAATTCCGCCTGATGGCCCAGTTCTTCAGCGGCGAATAGCGCCAAGCCGCCTGCTATAATGAATTGTTTCTTCAGGCAAAAACCCCCTTATAGCGGAGGTTCCCCGGTAATCCATGGCCAGCACTGATCTCGTCGTGCAAGAAATATCGCGGCGCGATGATTCCCATCGCTTCGTCAACGACTTTAGCTTGCAAGTCGCCACCGTCAACGGTTCCGGTTCGCAAAGCGCCAACACCGTCTTGTTGCGCAGCATTTTCCAGATGGGGGTTCCCGTCTCCGGCAAGAATCTTTTTCCTTCGAATATCGCCGGCCTGCCCACCTGGTACACCATCCGCGCCAACAAGCACGGCTACATCGCGCGCAAGAAGGAGATCGATTTCCTGGTGGCCATGAATCCGGAGACGGCGCGCGAAGACGTGTTGTCGCTCTCTCCTGGCGCGGCGGTGCTCTATGACGAGCCGATGAACCTCGCCTCGCTCCGGCCCGACTTGACCTTCTACTCCGTCCCCTTCGACAAGGTAGTGGCCACGGTTTGCCCCGAGGCCAAGCTGCGCAAGCTGGTCAAGAACATGATCTACGTGGGGGTGATGGCGCAGTTGCTGGGTCTCGACATGGCGCAGGTCGAGAAAGCACTGCGCAAGCAATTCGCCCGCAAGGTGAAGGCCGCCGATCTGAATTGGGGCGCCGCCAAGGCCGGCTTCGACTATGCCGCCTCTACCCTCACCAAGAAGGACCCGTGCCGCGTCGAGCGCATGGACAAGACCGCGGGCAAGATTATCGTCGACGGCAACACCGCCGCCGCGCTGGGCTCGATGTTCGCCGGCGTCACGGTGGTGACTTGGTATCCCATCACGCCCTCGTCCTCGCTCGTCGAAACCTTAATCGATTACATGAAGAAATACCGCATACGATCCGACGGTAAGGCCACCTTCGCCATCGTGCAGGCCGAGGACGAATTGGCGGCCATCGGCATGGTGATCGGTGCGGGCTGGGCGGGCGCGCGCTCCATGACCGCCACGGCTGGCCCCGGTATCTCGCTCATGGCCGAGTTCGCAGGCCTCGCCTACTACGCCGAGATCCCCGGAGTTATCTGGAACATTCAGCGCGTCGGACCCTCCACCGGAATGCCCACGCGCACCGCCCAGGGCGACCTGATGTTCACCGCTTTCCTGTCGCACGGCGACACCAAGCACATCATGCTTTTCCCGTCGTCGGTGGAGGAATGCTTCACCATGGCGCAGGACGCGTTCAATCTCGCCGAGTGGTTCCAGACGCCGGTGTTCGTTATGAGTGATCTTGACCTGGGAATGAATAATTGGATGTCGGACCCATTCCCCTATCCCACGCAGCCCATCGAACGCGGCAAAGTGCTCGGCAAGCAGGACCTCGACCGCCTCGGCGGCTTTGCTCGCTACAAGGACGTGGACGGCGACGGCATCGGCTGGCGCACTCTGCCGGGCACCGAGCATCCCGCGGCGGCGTACTTTGTCCGTGGCAGCGGCCACAACGAGAAGGCGCAATACACCGAGCGTCCCGACGATTACGAGAACAACATGCTGCGCCTGTCGCACAAGTTCGAGACGGCGCGAACGCGTGTTCCTAAGCCGGTCGAGATGGGCACCGGGCGCGAGCGGGTGGGCATCATCGCCTACGGCACCTCGCACTGGGCCATCATCGAGAGCCGCGACCAGCTCCGCGGCGAGCACGGTCTCGAGACCGACTACCTGCGTGTCCGCGCGTATCCCTTCCCGCGCGAAGTGCAAGATTTCATCGAGAAACACGAGCGGCTTTACGTAGTGGAGCAAAACCGCGACGGTCAGTTGTTCGACCTGTTACGCCTCGACCTGCCGGTCGAGCAGGTAGCGAAGCTACGCTCGGTCGCTCACTGCAACGGGCTTCCTCTCGACGCCCGCTCCGTCACCGACGAGCTCATGTCCCTGGAGGGCAACTGAACCATGGCCACCACTCCCACCGCCGAACCTAAGACCAACCGCATCGGGCTCACCGTGATCGAGTACAAGGGCGGAAAGACGACCCTGTGCGCCGGCTGCGGACACAACGCCATCTCCGAGCGCATCATCGACGCCATGTACGAAATGGGCGTGCAGCCGGAGCACGTGGCCAAGTTCTCCGGCATCGGCTGCTCCTCCAAGAGCCCGGCCTACTTCATGAGCCGCTCGCATAGCTTCAACGCCGTGCACGGACGCATGCCCTCGGTGGCTACCGGCGCCCTCCTGGCCAATCACAACCTGATCGCGCTGGGAGTCTCCGGCGACGGCGACACCGCTTCCATCGGCATCGGACAGTTCGTCCACCTCATGCGCCGCAATCTGCCCCTCATCTACATCATCGAAGACAACGGCGTCTACGGCCTTACCAAGGGCCAGTTCTCCGCCACCGCCGATATCGGTTCCAAGCTGAAAACTGGGGTCATCAATGACCTTCCGCCCATCGACACTTGCGCCCTCGCCATTCAGCTCGGGGCATCGTTCGTCGGCCGTTCGTTCTCGGGCGACAAGCGCCAGCTCCTGGCGATGCTCAAGGCTGCCATCGCCCACCGCGGCACCGTCATGCTAGACGTTATCTCGCCCTGTGTTACCTTCAACGACCACGAGGGCTCCACCAAGTCCTACAAATACATGAAGGACCACGACGAGCCGCTCCAGGAGATCAACTTCATCCCCTCATTCGAAGACATCGATGTGGACTACGATCCTGGCACAACTGTCGACCTTACGATGCACGATGGCTCACATCTGCGCCTGCGCAAGCTGGCCGAAGATTACGATCCCACGGACAAGCTGCTCGCCATCAAAACCCTCACCGAAGCCCATCACAAAGGCGAGACCGTGACCGGCGTGTTCTACATCGAACCTAACCAGCCCACCTTCATGGACCTTTTGCACGTGACCGATGAGCCGCTGGCCACGCTGCCGGCCGAGGCCGTGCGCCCGTCCAAAGCGGTGTTGGATGAGGTGATGGAGAGCTTCAGGTAGTTGGGAGAGCACGGCTTCGGCCGTGCCGAACACGGACAAATGGATTTGTCACCCTGAGGGAGCGCTGGCTATGCATAGCACGGCGAACGCGACCGAAGGACCTGATGACATTCGCAGCGATAAGCGGTCGTCCTAGGCGCCTTCTGGTTTCTCCTCTTCCGGTTCGCCCGAGTGTTCCGGACTCCCGCCGGGCTCGGGGAAGTCGGTGTCGCTGGACTTGATTAGCGGATCACTCTCCCGATGCGATAGCTGCCCCTTGAAGCGAGCTTGCGCCTTCTGCTGTGGGCTGTCTTGTTCGAAAGCTCCCTTGTGCCGGTCGTTGTCCTTCATGTTTCGCGCGCTGGCGGTCATCATGCACGCTCCCTCTGGGATGAACCCCCCGATTTCTGCGTTGCCAACGCTAGCAAAGTGCACGAGCGGCAGTCGGTGACGGCGGCTGCACGTCCGTGTGATGCACGCGGCCGCCTCTTGCGTCCCGAAAGGGCACGGTGCGAAATTGTACCCTTGAAGACAACAGCTAGTACGAATGCCTGATTGCCGTGTCGCCGCTCTCCGGCTATTTTCGTTTTATGCTTGCCTGCAGTTCGATAACTTTGCAGGGCAGGCAGATTTTGGAGGATCCTTCGCATGAAGAAAGCTTTCTTGCTCTTGTTTGCGGCGCTGCTTGTGGCCCCCGCAGCCGGAGCCCAGGGGATGCCCTCGCCATCGAGTACGACGGGCGACCAGGCCGGCACCATCAGCACCAGCACTACAACCAGCCGGCATCACCACCGCAAACATCGCAAACACCACCACAACGTAAATCCGGCCTAGCGCCAATTTCCTCCGATAACCGTCGGTCACCGGCCGCCCCTCGCGGGCGGCTTGGTCTTTCGAGACTGCGCGGCCCGGGTTCCCAACTTATAGAATCTCGCCATGAGCGCGCCGGGAATATTTCGCCCCTTCGAAAAGCTGGTGAACATCACAGTTCGGGGCAGGGACTACCAGGTCCCGGAATCGAACACGGTGCTGCGCGCCTTCCAATACCTGGCACCAGACGCGGTCTCCTACGGTCGCTTCTGTTGGAACGAAGACTGCCAGTATTGCCGCATCAGCTACGACCTGGGCGAGGGCACCGCGGCACGCGTCGGACTTTCCTGCAAGATCATGGTACAGACAGGCATGCGGGTGCTGGAGCTGGCGCCCGAGCTGGGTTATTGTTTGCGTGGATTGCCCGAACGGGAATCTAGTCCTACTTCTTAGACTCACGCCGCAGATCGGCGTGGACCCAGAATCACCCAATCGGGTTATTGCGCCGTGGTGCGGTGGCTAGGAGATGTTTTCTTCGTGCTGACCTGGCGCAGGCGCTCACGCGCCTGGGTGGCCTCGACCGAGCGCGGATAGCGGGCGATCAGGCTGTTCAGTTCGCGCACGCCCGCTTCCCGTTGTCCCAGCTCGATCAGCGCGTAGCCTTTTTTTAACTGCGCGGCGGCCGCCTTGTTCCCGCCGGGATACTGCTGCAGTACGGCGTCGTAGGCTTGAATCGCGCCCTGGAAGTTCCCCTGCCGGTAGGCAATCTCACCCTGATAGAACTGCGCGTTTCCGGCTAAGTCGGTGTTGGGATAGAACTTCAGGTAATCGCTGAACTCCTGAGTCGCGATGTCGTACTTGCCGGCATTGTAATCGCGCAAGCCATTGTTGTAGAGCACGTCGGGTGGTGGCGCCTGTAGTGCGCCCACCCCGGGCTGGACCCCGGGCGTCTGCGACGGCAGGTTTTGTTGCTGCTGAGCGAACTGGTCGAGTTGGGTGCTCAACTTGTTCAGCCGCGCTCGCGTCTCGTCGAGGGAGTCGTGCAGCGCCTGCACCTGAGTGGAGACCTGATCCACCTTGCCGCCTATGTCACTGTTCTGCTGGGAAAGCGTCTTTTGCAGGTTATTGACAGCGCCAGTGACCTTGTTCATGTTGTCGGTGGTCTGCTCGATCAGGTTCTTCATCACGCCCATGCGCTCGTCGAACGACTGCTGCATGCGCGCCATCTGGTCCTGCAGCGCCTGTACCTGGGTCTGGAGCTGCACGATTTCCTTGCTGACGCCGAACGCCGGCAGGGCTGACCACAGCCCCACGAGCGCAAGTAAGGGGAGAAGTCTTTTCTTGTTCATACGCTTGTTAAGATGCCGTTGAGCGGCTGCTTTGCATTGTAAAAGATACGGGGCGCCGCTGGCAGGGGAACGCAAGCCGGGTAACCACAGAGGGCAGCAACCACATCGGCTGGTCGGGAGACCGGGTGATCTCGAAACCAATCACCCGATGACCCGATCCCCCGATGTTGCCATTCAGACGAGACGGACCCGGCGCGCGCCCGTTCCCGATCATCTCACCGCTGGAACACCAAATGGCCACGCCGGTTCTCCTGCCAGCACTGCTCGGTGTGCTCGGTGCAGAACGGCTTTTCCTTCCCATAGCTGATGGTGCGCATGCGGTCGGCGCTGACCCCTTGCTGCACCAGGAAGTCCTTGGTAGCAGTGGCGCGGCGGTCGCCCAGGCCGAGGTTGTATTCCGTCGAGCCGCGCTCGTCGCAGTGTCCCTCGATGAGGAAGCGTATGTTGGGATGCTGCTGGAGGAAGGCGGCATCGGCCATCAGCGCCTGCTGCGCGTCAGGACGGATGTCCGACTTGTCATAGTCGAAGAACGCGTCCTTGATGTTCTGATTGAACATTTCCTCGTCGCTGGGAGCGGCGGCCTGCGGTGGCGGCGGTGGCATGGCGACCGTTACCCGCGCCGTGGCTTCCTGCGTCCCGCCAGCGCCTTTGGCAGTCAAACGGTACGTAGTGGACTGGGTGGGCGTTACCTGTCGGGAGCCATTAGCTTCAACCGTGCCCATCCCTTCCAGCGTTACATCGGTGGCATTGGTCGTCTGCCAGGTCAGGGTCGTGGACTCGCCCTGCTGAATGCTGTTGGGATTGGCCGTCAGCGAGGCGGTAGGCTGCGGTGGCGGCGGTGGCGGCGGTGGCGGTGCGGCTTCTTTCTTCTTGCAGCCAGCGGTGGCCAGAATCATCAAGCTCGCCAAGGCCGCGACGATCGTGATCCACTTCATCCTGCTGTGCTTCACTTCATCCTCCCCTGCGAGAATGCTCGCAATGATCAGTGCTCGCGTCTTTCACCCTTCGCGGGTGGAAGCGAAGATGTCAGAACTTTCCGCGGCAGAAACATGGCATTAACCGCGTCGCTGCCCGAATGTGACTGCTGAGTGTGCTAGACGGCCCAGTAAAGCTTTACTTCCAACTCCAGTTCGGCATGGTGTTGGATCCCGTGAAAGTTAGCTGATGCTGCTGGCTGCCGTCGGCCAGCATAGTCCAGATCTGGTCGCTGCCGCTGCGGCTGGACTGAAAAACAATGTGCCGCCCGTCGGGCGACCAGGACGGAAAATCATTCCGCCCCTGGTTCGTCAACTGTACCCACTGGCGGCTGGCGACGTCCATTATATAGATGTCCTGCCCGCCGGGCTCTCCTGGTCCCCACTTGCGACTCCAACTAAACAACAGGAATTGCCCGTTTGGGGACCAGGATGGCGAGACCGCGTAGCCGCCATCGGTCATGCGCTGCACGTTGGCGCCGTCGGCATCCATGATGTAAATCTGCGGCAATCCCGAGCGGTCGCTGACCCAGGCAATCTGCCCGCTGGTCTTCGGGTTCCATACTGGAGAGATGTCCACGCCTTTATAAGCGGTCAGCCGCTTCAGGTGCGCCCCGTTATCATCCACTACATAGATTTCCGGATCGCCGTTGCGCGAGGATGAGAACAGCAGCTTCGTCCCATCTGGCGCCCACGCCGGCGAAGCGTTCGTGCCCCCGAAGTGTGGGAAAGTAAGAAAACGATTCAACTCGAGCGACCAGATCACGATGTCGGGCCCGCCGTGCGCGAAGGTCGCAAAGGCGAGACGGTTGCCGTCCGGCGAGATGCGCGGCGACAGCGAAATCGAGGCCAGATGCGTGATCTGGTGCTGGTTGCCGCCATCGTAGTCCATCTCCCAGACTTCCTTGTGCCCGCTGCGGGTGGAGATGAAGAAGATCTTGCTCTCGGTCACCGCCGGGACGCCGCCTCCCAGCCGGAAAATAATCTCAGCGGCAAACTTGTGGGCGATCTCTCTCGCGCTCTGCTGGCTGGCCGTTTCCTTGTACTGCTTGCCCAACACCTGGGGCGCGCTCGCGTTCTTGGCGTCGTAGAGCCAGCCCTGCACTTGCAGATCGGTGCCCGTTACACCCAAATTTCCGAAAGCCACCATGCTGGCATTGGGCGGAGGATTGCCCCAGGCGGTGATGTTCAGTTCCTGCGGTGTGCCCGGCGTTTGCAACGGATAGAAGCTCTTCGAAACCATGTCGAAGATGCCCGCATTGGCCAGGTCATTCCACAGCACGTCGTCGAAGACCTTCTGAAGTTGTGGAGTGGAGGCATCGGCAGCCGCAACCTTGAAGTCAGGAACAGCCAGTCGGACCTTCTCCACGCCCAGGCCGGTGCCGGTGCGAATCCAATCCTGGGAGAACGCGGGCAGGGTGAGCACAGTGAGGAGCAAGCAAAGCAGCCCGCAGGTGCCCGATTTGAAGGGACGCGGCTTTAGCCGCGCCGCAGGGTTGTCATAAGTACGGTCACTCCAAGCCCGCCCGGGCCAGCCCTGCGAGCGAGGGCGAGGCGAGGAATCTTGGTTTTGCCTTGTTGGAACTCCAAGGTCCCTCGACTCGCGCTCGGTTGCCAAGCTCCCTCGCGCTCCGCTCGGGATGACAAACATAAAGGAAGTCGGTACGGTGCCGCTGGAGCCGCGTCCCTTCAAAGAATGCGTCATCAGTACTGTGGCCTCCTGAAGATTCATCTCCTGTAATCGAACCAGAACTCGACCGAAACTTTGCTGCCGTTGTAGTCGTTGGGGAGTCCGCCGAAGGTGTCGATTCGCTGAATGGCTCGGGTTGCGGAAACATCCAGAGAAGGCACGCCGCTCGACTGCTCGATCTGGACGTTCACAGGCTGGCCGTTGCGCAGGATGTCGAAGGTGATGTACACGCGCTGTCCGCTGCTGACGCCGGGATCGACCTCATACTTCATCCAGTTCTCCGAGATCTTACGCCGCACCACGTCCACGTACCAGCCGAAGCGACTGCCGAAATCGCCGCCACCGGAAAAGCTTAGCCCTCCCTTGGCGCCACCCGCGGTGAACACGCCGTAGGGCCCGCTGATGGGGCCGCCCTGCCCGAAGGGAACTACGTTCTCCGGTTCTGGCTGGGGCATATTTTTCGCCGATGTCGAACGCTCTGGTTTGGGCGGCTTCTTCTTGGCATTCGGCTCGGGGATGGGAATGGCTTCGGGCGCTTTCTCTTGCTGCCGCGGCAGAGATTTCGATAATCCGGTGGATTCGTGCGCCACGATGCTCTTGCCCATTTCGTTCGGAGGAAGCGGGATTGCGGCGCTGGATACCAGCGTTGCGCTCATGGCGCCGCCGCCCGTGCCGCCCGATCCCCAGCCTATGCCTCCCATGCCATTGATCAACCCGTAGATCACGATAGCGGCAAACAGACTGCCGTGCAGCGCCAGCGACCAGCCCAGCGGTCCTCGCCAGCCCTCGCGCTCGGTAAAGATGTCAGCCTGGGCGGACATTTCGTGCTAGCGTCCCTGCCGCTCTCCCGGCGAACTCTGAAGAGGCTCGGTGACGATGCTGACATTGCTGATCCCCGCCTGCTTGACGGCATCCATCACCGTGGCGAATGCGCCGAAGGGCACGTTCTGGTCGGCGCGCAGGAAGATCGATTGCCGTCCCGGATCGCGCAGCCTGGCACGCAGACGCTCCCCAATTTGGTTGATGTTGATGGGATCGTTGCCCAGATATACGCGCTGCGAGCGGTCGATGGTAATGACCAGCCGCTCTTCGGTGATTTCCTTCACCGTGCGCGTCTTGGGCACGTTCACTTCAATACCCGACTGCAGAATGGGCGCAGTCAGCATAAAGATGATCAGCAGTACCAGCACCACGTCCACGAAGGGGGTGACGTTGATGTCGGAGAGCGACGTCTGCGTTCGTCCCTGGGCGTTGGTGAAGGCCATCTAGCGCTCCGGCGGCCGCTCGGCGGGACGCTCGACCGCGTTGAGAAATTCCAGCATGAAGTCATCCATACGCGCCCCGAACTCGCGGATGGTGCTGCCGAACTGGTTGTAGGCGATGACCGCCGGGATAGCGGCGAACAGCCCCGCGGCGGTGGTGATCAGCGCCTCCGAAATTCCCGGCGCGACGGCGCGCAAGGTGGCAGCGCCCGCCGTGCCCAGACCGTGAAAGGCGTCAATGATGCCCCATACCGTGCCGAAAAGGCCGACGAACGGTGCCACCGCGCCCGTGGTCGCCAGCCAAGGCAGGCGGCGTTCGAGGCGCGTCAGCTCCTCCGATGAGGCGATCTGCGCCGCACGCTGTACGGCTACGGGATTTTTCACAATGCCGCTGGGATTGCCGAGCTGCCGGCGATATTCCTCGTAAGCGCCTTCAAACACCGCCACCAGCGGACTTGGTTTGAACTGCTCCGAAACCGCCGCTACGTCCTGCAGGCGGACAGCCTTGCGGAAGGCGCGCAGGAAGCGTCCACTCTGAGTGCGCGCGCGGCCGAAGCGTGCCCACTTCGAGAGGATGATCGCCCAGGAAAACACGCTGAACACCAACAGGATGAGCAGCACAATTTTGGCGACAGCGCCAGTTTGCAGGATGAGGGTTTCGATTTCCCCGGCGAGGAGGAGACAAAGAAAGTTCGAGGACACCATTTTCTCCCTTGACCGTAGCACCACCAGCAGCATGGCGTCAACGTGCAGAATAAGGAGAAACACCGTGGTACGGTGCCCTACAAGGGAAGTGCCTCGTGCGGGCCTGTTACGGAAGCAAACCCAACCAAGGTGCGGAAACCAGGATCGCGCCCGGCAATGCTGCCTGCGCGG
>Ga0335081_10015394_pt1 | contig 12368 bp, 7 predicted proteins | sample Lox_Sample_35_FD_206713 | JGI IMG/M metagenome (GOLD analysis project Ga0335081, IMG submission 206713) | Soil microbial communities from Loxahatchee National Wildlife Refuge, Florida, United States - Lox_Sample_3.5 | ecosystem: Environmental > Terrestrial > Soil > Wetlands | place: USA: Florida...
ACAAGATCGTCGACCCGGGGAAGGACCCTCACCGTGTCAAAGTATTTGAAATCATGTCGAAACCGTTGGTAACGGTCTCACCGGGCCTTGCGCTAAAATATTGCGCACGACTTATGCACTCGACTGGCATCAGGCGGGCGGTTGTGTTTGACGGGAAAGACATCATGGGAATCTTGAGCAATACCGACATCTTCAACACAATCAAGATTTAGGGGCTCGCGCGCGGATAGCAAAGGGAAATCGCAGGAGGGTGCGACAACGAGGATCGCAGGTTCTGGTTCACAGAGATTGATTCGTCATCAAGAGTTTGCCGGCGTCATACCCTTGTTGCCGCAACCGTTCACGAATGTGATTCAGCGTGGCCTCTTCGAGCATTTTGACACGGGAAAGAATCCAGAGATACTTACGACTTGGCTCACCAACCACAGCGTAGCTGTAATCCGGCGCGAGGTCGATAACCCAATAATCCCCCCAGACGAAAGGTAACCATGAAAGAAACGCCGGGGCAAATCGGACTTCGAGTTTCGAAGTAGGTCCGTTTTTGTCGGCGAGCCGGGCCCGGCCTCTTGCTTCGATTATCTCACCGTTCTCGTTCCGGCATCGATTGACGACTTCGATTCCATCGCTGTCCAGCGTGTAGGTCGCAGTCACATCCCCGGCACAATTCTTTTGGAAGGCATTGGGCAGTCGCGCGATTTCATACCACGTGCCTGCATATCTTTGAAGATCGACTGTAGGAACAGCTTGTAGGTCTGGCATTGGTTTTTCCTGAGCGAAAGAGTTTGAAAAGAGTGTCGGAGCGACTATGAGGAAAACGAGGAGCTTCATAATCCGAGTTCTTGGTAGATACGTGAGGGTGCTTACCATCTCCGAAGTTGGAATCATTGTCGAGTAAAGTAACGAGCCGGTATCTCCTGCCTTTCAATCCCAGGTCCCTCGTACTCCAACAACACTCCTCTCCACTGATCCAACTCCAAATCAAGTATCGATATTGGATACTTCCCTGCGTTCAAAAAGATCTTGCCGTTTCGCCACCATTGCGAATCAGCGGGACCTCCATTGATGAGTGCAACGTTGTTCAGGCGGAGGATGCTGCCACTATCGGCCCGTAGATAAAAAGTATACAAACCCGCAACTTGAATCGTCAAATGCCCCGAAAACCTCACCGCAAATGGGCCGGGGGTGGCAGGATTTTCCGGCAGCGTCACCATGTATGCGACTCCCGACTTCCCTTCAACCCATTGAGCCTCATTCAACGAACTGTCCGGGCCGGGAAATCGATACGCAAAGTACAATCCATTTACCGCCGAATCCAGTTTGCTGAAATTGAGCCACACCGTGTTGCTACTTCTTCCATCGGGCATGAACAGTTTCGCCTTGAGTAAAACGGATTTGCCAAGCTTGATCGGGCGCGTGTACGGCGTGGCGTCCTCGCTTGGCTCCGTTCCATCAACCGTATAGTACGCTTTCGCACGCACCGGGATTGAATCGAATGCAATCGTCGTGTCTCTGAACGCCGACACATTGCCGCCCAGAACAAATGGGGTCGGTATCCTAAACATGACATTGAAGTCTGTGAGACGATCGTACTGAGAATCCAAGCGCCGTAGAAAGTCAGAGTAATTGCGAAGATCTTTCTGTGTCCATACCATCTCGCTGAGAGCGCACATGCGTGGCAACAGCATGTATTCCGCGCGCTTTGAGTCCATAACATATTCCGTCCACAGATTTCCCTGGGATCCCAAGACGTGCTTTGCCTGCGCTGTATTCAATGCCGGGGGGATGGGTTCATAGTTGTACACTGAGTCCATCGGCAGGAAAGCGTCTGTGGAATCGACTTCGCCCGTCAGTGATTGACTGTAATCGAAATAGCAGTTGGAGGTCGGAGTCATCACCACATCGTGGCCGGAAAGCGCTGCATCGATGCCGCCTTGCGTGCCTCGCCACGACATCACTGTTGCATTGGGAGCGAGACCCCCTTCAAGAATTTCATCCCAACCGATCATCTTTTTTCCCTTCGAATTGATGAATTGCTCGATGCGTTTGATGAAATAACTCTGCAATTCCTCCCCGTCTTTCAGTCCTTCCGCTTTCATTCTTGCCTGACATTTCGGGCATTCTTTCCACCGGTCCTTCGGGCATTCGTCGCCGCCAATGTGAATGTACTTGCTGGGAAAAAGATCGAATATTTCCGTGAGAATGTTCTCAAGAAACGTAAAGGTGCTGTCGTTGCCAGCGCAATAGACATCCTTCTCAACGCCCCACGTTGTTCCCACGTCGAGCGGGACCTGTCGACACGAGTATTCGGGGTATGCAGCCAGAGCAGCCTTCGAGTGTCCGGGCATTTCTATCTCCGGGACGACTTCTATGCATCGCTGCCGTGCATACGCGACCACATCCCGGATTTCATCCTGAGTATAAAAACCTCCGTATGGAACGCCGTCCCCCATAGTCTCTTTGCGCCACGCACCAACCTGAGTGAGGCGTGGATATCGTGTGATTTCAATCCGCCAACCTTGATCCTCCGTGAGATGCCACTGAAAAACATTCAGCTTGTACATCGCCATGAGGTCAAGATACTTCTTGATGAAGCTGACCGGAAAGAAGTGTCTGCCAACATCCAATTGCATTCCACGCCACGAAAACCGGGGATAATCCTCTACCGTCACGCAGGGTATCGTCCACGAAATTCCGTGAACCACCTGATCCGACACAATTTCCACAGGAAGCAATTGGAGCAATGTCTGGAAACCATAAAACACGCCGGCTTGGTCGAAGCCGACGATGGTGACTCGGCTTGACGTGACAGTCAACGCATATCCCTCTTTCGGCAATCCACGCACATTCGGATCAACCTTGAGGACAATGGCGTTGTCTTCCTCCTTTTCCGCTGAACGTGAAAAAGAGAAGCCCGTCGCCGCTCCGAGTTTGGCTTTCATCAAACCCGCCAGCGAGTCCAATGCGAAGCTCTTGTTGTCGTTGACAATCGTAGTGTTCGAATCGAGGACGAAATAGCCGGTCCCCTTCATGAGCCTCACGGGTTGCGGGACAATCGAAATGTCAGATGCCTTTTCGGTCTGCGCGAGGGCGATTGACAAAGTCCCGATCGAAAGGAGAATCAATAAGAGATTGTATATTGCCAATGCGTTGTGCGCCACGTGTGATTTGTTCATCCTATACGTTCAGACATTGGTAGTAACGTTGCCTTGGGTGATTTCTTGGATTTCACTCTTCTCACTAACGCGCACGCTCGATTCGAAGTGTGGCGACTCCATATCGTGGAAGCAATAGCGGCCAATGGATCTGATTTCCGCGTTCTTCAGCAACATCACTTCGGTATATGCGCACTTTTCCCGCGTGCCAGCGTATGACCGCTCCGGTGGAATCGTCTCCCGCGTTGAACAACCGAACGATAAACCCTTTTCTATCATTGCTTGGCTTTAACGATGACACCACGACACTGGCCGGTTCAACTGACAAGAGAGAACCCCTGGCCCTCCTCCGGTCGTTCGCCGGAACAACAAGCAAGGGTTGGCTTGCTTCAATTCCAATTTCTTCCGCTCGTCCATCATCGTATTGGTTGTGCGGTACGATGGAGTAGCGAAACGAGACTATGCCTTCCTGATCAGCCTTGTAATTCGTGTGCCAATAGTTGTTCATGACGTACGAGTAGATATTCTGAGCCGGTGCTACGGATTGCCTCCACACACGCCGTCCTTCATTGTCAGGTGCTTCGTTTGTCATTTGACCAATTTCAACGAGTGGCGCGTCTGGGTTTGTCCACGTAACTCCACGGCTTTCGTTGGAGACGTCAACCCAACGCTGAATGGAGAAATAATCCTTGCACGAACCGGACAGTTGATCAATCTCGGGTCGAATGAACTCCCAACCGTTGTCCATCCTTATGGTGCCGTGGGGAACGAGGAACGGAAATCCAAGATGTACCGATTCCTTCTCCCTCACTTTCTTCTTATCGATCGTATCAATGATATCGACACGGTCAAGGCCTTTGACCAACCGTATTTCTCTTCTGAATCCGTTTGTACCTGAAGGTGAGGATTCGATGAGCAGAGAAGCAACTAGCGGGCCCCGTTCCTTCACGCTGACATCGGTCAACAAATCTGTCAGTGCCGTGCCCGGATCTCTCCCCGGCACGTACAAATACTGGTTCAAACCCGATCCGCGCGTCGTATCAACGAATTCTTCGTTGTTCCATAGAAGACTCTTGATGGCACCCGTGGTCTCATCGACTGTGAGTGAGATTGTGCCATTGTCTATCTTGTCGTGTCCAACCCACAGGTCAGGGGAGGCCCTCGTTAATCCTCTCAGCTTCAAGTACAGCCTTTCCACGCCGAATGCAGGCACATCCTTCACCAGCACGGCAAGGTCTCCGGAAGTGAGCCGCTGGCTCGGCAATTCAACTCCTTTTGAATTCGTTACGAGTTTGATTGATTTCGAGAATTCCTGGGGAACCAAGACAAGATCCGTGCGCGTCCACGAACTCGTGTTGATCACGTCGAACGTCCGAGTGCTTCCTGAACCTGTCAGAGACCGCATCCCTTTTTCGAGCAGGGCATCAGCATCCTTTACCCCTTCGTGCACAATTTGTTTTTTGTATTCCCATTGTGCTTTCACGTCAGGACTATCTGGCTCGCTGATGCTGTTCGCTGACCCCCATGTGTGCTCGTCAAAAAGCAAGACATTGCGCCACGCAGAGTAGTACGCCGACGAATCATAGAGCGCAGGATCCGTCATCGCATCCAGAGCGGCAGCCTGGACGAGCTTCTCTGCGGCATTTCTGTTGAGCGCAAGCTCACGTGCCGTCGATGCAGCGCCGTCTTCCCAATATGGTGTGAAATCGCCTTTGTAGAGCGGCAACCGATCACCGTACTTCTTCTCGAATGTCTCGAACATTTCCTCCGAAGTGGCAATGACCATTTTAGGAGAAACGTAAGTTTCATTCCACGCTTCTACACAGTCCGAAAGATCAGAGTCGGGTGGTGCATTATCTCCCATCGTGTAGCGTACTTGCACCATATCGTAGGGATAGTTCTTCCTGTCAAGCTCATCGAGATATTCGCATATAGTCGAAAGCGACGCATCCCTCAACCTTCCCATATTAAGTCCGTGGAACCAGGAATATCCCCGTCCCGCCATCCAGAAAAGAACCTTGTATTGTCCCGATTCTGATTCCCAGTAGAATGGTTTGTCACCCCAAGTCTTGAGTGCGTACCCGATCCTGTCTCCTTCGTCAGCCGTCGTCGGAAGATAGTTCGGACCACTGGAGAGGTATTTGATTCCCGCTATGCCGAGGGCTGTGACCGTGCTCGATGTGTAAGCCGGAACATCGCTCATCATCGCTGTATGTACTGTCAGGCTGTACTCCCGGCCAAGTGCTCTCGCGTATTCGGTCGCGTGTATCAGTTCTTCGGGCTTGCAAAGACCTGTCAGCAGATTCGCGTAGAGTGCATTTATTCCGATCCATCCTTTCCTGATCGCTTCAATGAGACGCTGCGTCTGAAACCCCGTTGCCTGGCGAACATAGCTCTCGAGAGGCCAAAGGACTTCGATGTTCCATTTGAATTGCGACCCTACCGGATACGCTGCGGTCTTTTGTGCCAGCCGAATCCCATCGTCGATGTATCGCACATGATCTTGTTCGACGACCGTTTGATAGTCAGAATATCCTATGTCCGTGTGAGCGTGTGGCAGCAAATAGAACACTCTCCGATGGATAGGGTTCAGTGTCACGGTGTCTTTAAAGAAGACTTTTCCTTCTGACTCCAGCACAATGACTTTCCGCACAGTTTTGGCGACCGCGGAAACGGACAGCATACACGTGGTCAATCCCCAATGAACTGATTTGTTCAATCGGTCATTGGAATCTACGTATACCTTCAAGCTTTGGACGGGGCCGTAGTGCTCGATCCCCACCTTGATAAGTTGAAACGACGAATCTCCTCTGGCAACTAGGAGAGGCAATGCTTCGACGTGAATGATCTGCTCGAGTTGATGCTGGAAGGTCATATACCAAGCGATACTTCCTTCGTTCGCTCCTGCCACTGTAATCGTGAGTTCCTTGCCCCGGGTGACCAGTCTAGTCGGTATCTGCAAGAACATATACCCGAAGAGGTCGCTGAATTGATCGACTCTCGTGACGACAAATGTGAGCCTTTCTCCTTCACGGCCTTGAACGTCAAGGATCTTCTTTGAAGAATCCGCTGCAGATGAGAAGCTCAAAGCCAGCCGATGATCGATGAACATGTCAAACCGGTGGACACCTTTGCTGCCTGCTAGTCCAGCCATCCATGCAAATGTAACTGTTGAATCCGTGACTGATGCAGGTACCACGGCCGTTACCCACGTAATCTCCCCTCTGCCGTCAAGCGCTCGCACAAGTGAAGCTTCCTTGACGTACTCATTCGCAGAGTGATATCCTATCGTCTCGCCGGAAATATTCTTTTGATAGCCTTGAAGGAAGCAACTTGAGAGACGGGCAAGAGTTGCCTGGATAGTCTCGGAAGATTCGCCCACCTGATCCTGGGCACTGATATCCCCTGTAACGAACAAACACAAGGCAAAGAAGAAGACCGACGATCTTGCGGGTGCGGGTAGAATGAACTTATTCATTCGCAGACTCGTTCGCTTCCTCGGGTTTTTCAATCCTGAATGTCCACGCATAGATGCAGGGGGGATTGTTGCGGACTCTCTCCGGCACAGTGATGACCACACCATTTCCGACCCGTTCCCACGCCAGGGGCTCTCGCACTCCAAGCAATTGAATCTCGCTTCCCTTAGCCGGAACAAAGGATTCAAGAATGACCTTGTGAGGCATGGTAGTTGTCGTCCTGCCGACAAGATAAATGGCATCGATACTGCCATCACGTTGTTTCGTGAACCTGAAGTTATTTTCCGTGTATGGTGCAACCGGCCGCGTAGAGTAGATTGCCGAACTATTTATTTTCATCCACTCCCCAATGTCCTTCAGGCGTTTGATTGATTCCGATGGCAACGTGCCCTGGGCATCCGGACCAATATTCAGAAGAAAGTTGCCTCCTTTTGCAACGATGTCAACCAGGATGTGGACAAGTGTACCAGACGATTTATAGGCATCGTTCGGGACGTATGACCATGACTTCCCCATCGTCATACACGTCTCCCACACATACCCCAAAGGCCTTTCCGGGATTGTTTGTTCAGGCGTCCTATAATCTTCATAGCGGCCGCCCACGGAACGGTCCACGATAATGAGTCCCGGTTGATGCGATCTGGCCATCTGCGCAATATGCGGTATGTCGATGTCCTGATCTTTGTTCTCTGGTCTCACCCATCCTCCGTCGAGCCAGAGGATATCGATCGCACCGTATCCGTTCATCAACTCCTCAATCTGATTGTGCGTGTATTGAACAAACTTCTTCCAAATGTCAGGATGCTTGGCAATACTGTAGTTCACATTGCGATCGGCGTGTGCCCAGTAGGGATCCCAGTAATAGGGACTGTGCCAATCCGCCTTTGAGAAGTATGCTCCAATGCCAAATCCTGCGTTGCGGAAGGCTGTGAAGATCTCTTTGGTCACATTCGAACGAGGATTCGTATGAAACGGACAAGATGAATCCGTGATGCAGTAGTCGGTCTGCTTGGTGTCAAACATGCAGAAACCATCGTGGTGCTTTGTCGTGAACACGACGTACCTCATTCCGGCATATTTTGCCGCGGACGCCCAGGCATCCGGATCGAATTGAACAGGATTGAACGTGTTCTTCAGTTTTTCGTAGGCCTCGCAATACTGAACGTAGTTGTCCATGGTACGCTGGCACCACGGCTCATCCTCGCTGCATATGGACCAGGATTCCACGATCCCCCACTGGCTGTACGGGCCCCAGTGCATCATGAGACCAAACTTCAGGTCTTGAAACCACTCGAGCTTCTTCAGAACTGCGGGGTCTGTCTCGACGTCCACGCTGTCTTGATGCTGCGCCCACGATACAGAGCTGCTCGCTACTACCAACGCAACGAGGACCAGAGACAGGACTGTTCTATTCCTTTGTTTCGATTTCATATTCTGCGTACTTCTGAACGTGCAGTCAGACACTTTTCCTCCGCACCTTAATACGCATCGCTCCTTTGATATGGTGCTCCGAGACAACAATAAGATATCCTCCTCCCCCTGCACCCGACAGCTTCCACCCAAGTGCTTGTCCACGATATTTCTCGATGGTAGTTTCCACGTCACCATCGAGCATGCGAGGGAACATTGCGACCTGAGCTTCAAACGATTTTCGGAAATTCTTTCCAAACGACCTCAGATCGCGTTTCTTGATGGAGTCCCAGCAAGCAACGGCCGCTTCCGCAAGCGCCTTTGTATTTTTCCTTGAGATTATGGTATCTTGGAGGACGCTGAATTTCGCTTGTCGTGGACCGAGCGTTACCAGCGAAAGATGCTCTTCAATCCAGTGGAGGACCTCTTCATGGTGAATCGAGGTAATCGAATGCGGCCAATACTCGCCATCATACTCGAGCCGATTCAGTCCCGGGAGAACAATTCCCAATGCATCCTGCGAGCCTGAGACTTCTTTTTTTCCCGGCGGATTCTCGTATGTAAACAGGATTTTTGCCAATTGTTCCTTGTTACCGGCAGGAATGTCGTTTTGCCACAATTCAATAGCCTTTCGTCGGGAACTCGAAGCCATGCCACTCCGCTCGTTGAACTCAATCGTGGGTTCGATGGAGACCGTGATGACCGGGCCCGGATGCAGTTTCGAAACAAACGGCTGGTCCAGCCATCCTCCGGCAAGGTCGATTCGGTACGGGATCGTGCATTCATTCCGCAGGGCCGTGGTGGACCGCACAGGCAATCCGTTGTGAGGTATTCTCTTGAGCACCACGTACTTGATCCCGAGTTCTTTGCTCAACCTGGCTTTTGCCGGCGTATTGCCATCTTCATTGACAAGGAAGATATCCGGTGATACTTGTTTCAACTCTTCAAGAAAATCAAGGATTCCCGATCCCGTGTTGATGAAACATTTCTTGACGCACTTCAGCGCTCCGATCATGTATTTGCGCTCGTGCTGGTTGTTGACCGGGTAACGCCCTTTGAGATCGTACACCGTCTCGTCAGAGCCGAGACCGACGTAAACGTCGCCGTGCGTCGCGGCTTCTTCAAGAAAAGCAACGTGCCCGCTGTGGAGCATGTCGAAACATCCTGTAACAAACACTTTCGTTTTCATAATTGCATCGAAACACCGTTCAAACGTAGGCCGTGGCGGGACAAAGATTTTATCTTGTCCCATTGCCTCCTCACACATCCGCGCATCACGGACACATATCACAGCTTATTGGAAAGAGCTCACTGTTGATGGAACAACAGTGAATCCGGAACCACCCGTTGCTTGATATCCGGCCCCTGCATTCTCACCTTCAGCCCCATTTCACCCCCCTTTTGAAAGAACTCCACTTTCAATCGATGGAAACCCTTCGCCAGTGGGACAACCCCCCGTTTTTCGACCATCGCGTGCAAACCGTCGTTGTTCACAAGCAACGACGGCCCCACGTAGAGCATGCTCCCATCATCGGATTCCGTCGAGAAAGCGTAGACACCGTCCTGAGGAATCCGGATCAAACCATTGTACTCGAATCCAAAGTTCTCTTTCTCCGTGCGAGGTGAAATGTCAAAATTGTGGAGAACCCCTTTTTTGACGACGTGGAGCTTTCCGAATGAGGGCATGGTATCCCAAACGCCTTCGTAGTAGGAGTAAGTAACACCGCTATCGACGCTTGCTACATTTTCGGAACGAATCGGCTTGACTTTCCTGAAGGTCCTTTTCTCTACCCCGCTGACCGGTTTGCCTCCTCTAAAACAACGTGCTGAGACGTCCGTAGTTTCCGCCAATCGCAAGCGACCCCGGACAATGGCCGACGTAGCCGTTGGGACGCTGCCGTCCAGGGTGTACCGCACCTCTACGTTTTCGCGATCCGAAGAGATCGTCACTTCAAGGTGGTCCACCAAAATATCAAAGTCTGCAGTGATATCGGGTGGATTGTTGATGTCGGGTTTTCCGGCCACATCCAGAGCGACGACGGAATTTGTCGGGTCAGGCGCCGTGCGCGGGACCTTAATCACCAGCGCGTCTTCTTTTCGCGTAATCCGTAACGGCGACATCGTCGGATCAGAAAGGAGAAATGCCTTCTTGGGAAGACTGTAAATGCCCGGCACCTTCAAGTATCCGTCGGAAGGCCAGTCAAAGACGTGCAGGTAGAGTCTGGTCCCGTCTTCGATCTGCTTCTGTGTGCACCGTCCCCACGCCAATGTTCTGAAAGGACTCGCTGTCGTTCCATAGATCGACTCTCCGTAGATCTTCATCCAGGCCCCGATGTCCCGAAGACGCTCGATGCTCGTGTCCGGAAAGACTCCCGCCGCCGTCGGGCCAATGTTCAGGAGGAAATTCCCCCCCTTCGATGCGACGTCCGCAAGAGTGCGGATGAGGTCCTTTGATGATTTCCAGTTATTGTCGTGTTTGTTGTATCCCCAATGGTCATTCATCGTCATACACGTTTCCCAATCGGTTCCGGGTAATCCCGTCGGCGGTATTTCCTGTTCCGGCGTGCCGAAATCCCCCGCGAACTCCCCTTCCTTTGTCATGCCTTCCATTCCGGATCGTCCTGCACCCACCCTGTTATTAACGATGATGTTGGGCTGCAGTTTCCGCACATACTCGTACAGATCTTTGCCTCGCGTGGGATTCCAGTTCTCCTCCCACTCGCCGTCAAACCAGAGCACACCAATCTCCCCATAGTTCGTCAACAGCTCTTTGAGCTCGTTCTTCATGTACTGGACGTAGCGGTCGAATTTCGCACCCTCGGTGGGCCGATCCTTCTCCCATTCCCGCCTTGGCAGATAGTCCGGGTGGTGCCAATCCATGATCGAATAGTAGAAACAAATCTTGATCCCTCCCTTGTGGCACGCATCGGCCAGCTCCTTCAGCACATCCCGCTTGAAGGGTGTGGACACGATGTCAAAGTCCGTGTACTTCGAATCAAAGAGACAAAATCCATCGTGATGCTTCGATGTGATGACGATGTATTTCATTCCGGCATCCTTCGCCATCCGGACCCATGCATCCGCATTGAATTGAACAGGGTCGAATTGTCCGACAAACTTATCGTATTGGCCGAGCGGAATTTCCGCAGTCGTGCGAATCCATTCCGCATGCGTGGTGGTGCCGTTCCACTCGCAAGCCGGAATCGAATAAAGCCCCCAGTGGATGAAGAGTCCAAACCGGGCATCGCGCCACCATGCCATGCGCGCGTCTTTTTGTTCGGGTGCCTCCTGGGCAAAATCTTGTGCGAGAATTGTTCCTGAACCTGCCAGGACCACGACCGCCGTCAAGAACAAACAAAGAACGTTTTTCATAAGGTATGCCTTTTTCTCCGGTTGCCGAGCAATTTTCGAAAGACATTTTGCGTCTTGAAAACGTCATATCCACTGCGCTCGTAGAATTTGCGAGCGTCATCCCTCACGATATTGGATCGCAAATAGATGAACGGGCAGCGTTTCTCGTGTGCCCATTTTTGTGCTTTGGTCATAAGTGCTGTTCCTGCTCCGAGTCTGCGATAACGAACGTCCACAACCAGGGCCCCGATCTCTGCTTTCCCCGTATTGAGGACTGAGCGAGGAAGAAAGATTTCGATCCAGCCAACCACGAACGCATGCGCAACTGCCACATAGATCCTCTGATCTTCATTGTCACCGACAACTTTCAGGCGTTTCTTCATTTCGCGAGTTGAGACCGGATAACCCAGTTGGGTCGAGAGATTCGCAATAGGTTCCGCATCGCCCGGCTTCGCAAGGCGTACCGTTACGGACCAAGGCTTTCGATTCAACCGCGATTGAGACCGTTTCATCTTGACTTCTCTTTCATTGTCGCACTGTTGTCGAACTCGAATTTGTCTTGCTGTCAGCGGAAGATGTAATACAGTGCAACAAACGATACAAGAACCGATCCAGCCAGGACTCTATAATTCCCCAACCCACGTCCGAGAGATTGTGCGCGCAATGGCTCTGTCCAGCTCTCCCAAACCAGTACTCTTGCCTCTTCCTTCAACGCTTCGCGAAATATCGTGGAAGCAATATACATGATGCCGCAGCAGACGACAAGCAAGTAGAATGCAGTCATCATGAAGTTTCCTTGATACCATCCGTTCCAGTCTGCGAGGAACATGATCCCTCCCAAAACCGCGCCAATCACAAGCGTCATATACGCGGCTTTTCCCGATGCCTTTTTCCAGAATACCCCGAAAAGAAAAACGGCCGTGATGGGGGGAGCAATATAGGAAATAAGCTTGTTGAGTCCCTCGATGATAGTCCCGTA
>Ga0335081_10015395_pt1 | contig 12368 bp, 13 predicted proteins | sample Lox_Sample_35_FD_206713 | JGI IMG/M metagenome (GOLD analysis project Ga0335081, IMG submission 206713) | Soil microbial communities from Loxahatchee National Wildlife Refuge, Florida, United States - Lox_Sample_3.5 | ecosystem: Environmental > Terrestrial > Soil > Wetlands | place: USA...
AAATGTCCATCGATTGGCGCACGGTCATCTTCAACATGCTCACCATTAAAGGCATCTACGGCCGCGAAATGTACGAGACCTGGTACAAGATGACCGTGATGCTGCAATCCGGCCTCGACATCCGGCCCGTCATCATCCACCGATTCCCCTACCAGGAGTTCCAGGCGGCATTCGAAGTGATGAGCTCCGGCAACTCCGGCAAGGTGATTCTGAGCTGGGAATGATCTCCTACATTTCCATCCGGCCCTGGTAGGTCAGGTCTTTCACTTTGAACTCGACTTCGCGCTCTGGGAAGTTCAGCCCGGCAAGGTACAGGCGGAACAATACGGTCTTGTCCGACGGCTTCACAACGCGCGGAAAAATCAGGCGCAGCACCGGGTCCGAAGGCGTCGGCGGAAAGTGCCCGAGCATTCTGTACTCCTTGCGGCCCAGCAGCATCACCGTCTCCTCTTCCATGCGCTTACTCTCCTCGGCGTGCCCCAGTCCGGCGAGCGTGGGATAGGCGACCGCCAGTACGAAAGCGTCGGAGCGGTGATCGCGCAGGTACTCCACGTAATCCGGATCGGGCTCGGGCATCGGATGCGGGTTCTTCTTCATGCGCAGCCGCAGTTCTGCTTCAGCCGCCTCCACCGGCGCCGCCGTCGCCAGGTAGACCACCACCTGCGGCGTCGAGCCCGACTGCTGCGCCCACGGACTGCTGTGTCGGATTGCTGCAATTTCAGCGTCCGTCCATTTTTCAGGAGGCTTGGCTTCCCAGAACGGCTGCGCGAAGAAGAACAACAGCGGCGCGATGAAGTGCAGCATACTTCAACTATGCCAGCAAAACAGGTGGAAATTCGCACAGCCACGCCGGCGGACCTTCCCGCCGTCGCTGCCATCCAGGACGCCTCGCCGGAAGCCGCCCACTGGCCCGTATCGGATTACCTGAGCCACCAGTTTCTGGTCGCCACTGTCGGAGATTCCGTCGCCGGATTCCTGGTTTCCCGCACAGTCGGCCCTGGCGAGCAGGAGATCCTCAACCTCGCGGTGTCACCCGATTTCCGCGGTAAGGGAATCGGGCGGACGCTCTTCCAGGCAGCGATTCGGGAATTTCAAGGCCTGATTTTTCTGGAGGTACGAGAGTCCAACAGTACTGCCCGATCATTCTATAAGTCCTTGAAATTTCAAGAAGTTGCATTACGACAGAACTATTACCGGGAACCTCCGGAGGCGGCTATTGTCATGAAGTTTCATTCATGTTAAGGTGCAGGTAGACGGTCACCCGTCATCTCAAAAATGACCGAGATTACCCACCGAGCCATTCCGAAATCCCGACTCGGCGCGGCAACCTCACTGGGAGGAATTGCCCAACATGGAACGGAATCCACAGGAAGAGTTGAAGGCGCATCTGATGGCAACTAATGAGGAGTATCGTCGGCTCGCCACCCAGCACTCAGAGTATGCACAGAAACTGGACGAGCTCGAATCGCACCCTCATCCGACTGAACAGGAGCAGTTAGAGGAAGTGCGATTGAAGAAACTGAAACTCCGGTTGAAGGATCAGATGGAAGCGATCGTATGCCATTCCCGGCAACAGGTCGCTTAACATCAGGTGCGCGCAACACGCGGTAATCACCTTAAGCCCGGTCCCCTTCGCGGGGCCGGGCTTTTTCGTTTTTCAGTGGCGCCGGCCTCCCGGCCTGCGTTCTTCCCGGCCATGTTGGCATGACCCCCGAAGACGAACCGGTCCGCATCCCGATCACCGACGTCTTCGACCTCCATAGCATCCCACCCCGCGATGTAAAGGCCGTCGTCGAGGAGTACCTCCTGGAGGCGCACCGCCTCGGCTTCCCTGCGGTTCGCATCATTCACGGCAGGGGAATCGGCGTGCAGCGCGAAATGGTCCGGGCGATTCTGGCCCGCACGCCATTTGTGGCCGCGTTCGGGGACGCCCCCGCCGAGGCCGGCGGTTGGGGTGCCACGATCGCTACCTTGCTCCCGTAGTTCACGCCGGGCCGATGCGTTTTGTCATAATGATCACGACACGAACGGGGATGGGGGATTCTCCGCTTACTTCGGTGGCACTTCCCCGCCTTCGGCGCCTATCACATCCGTGACCGTGACGCTCACCAACAAAATAGGAACGTCCAACTCGCTTTCGGCCAATCGGAACTAGCGCGCGGCGACCGCCGCCTCCCACCGCGGCGCCACCTTCTGGATGCGCGCCACCGCTTCCATCAGGTTCTCGTAGGAATTGGCGTAACTGAAGCGGATGTAGCCGTTGCCATATTCGCCGAAACACCCGCCGTCCAGCCCCGCGACTCCCGTCTCGTAGAGCAGGAAATCCGCCAGTTCCTTCGATTTCATGCCCGTGGCGGTCACGTTCGCGAAGGCATAGAAGGCTCCGCCCGGCAGGGCGCACCGGAAACCCGGGATGCCGTTGAGTCCCGCGACAATGGCGTCCCGCCGCCGCTGGAACTCCGCCACCATCGCGTTCACTTCATCGCGCGGCCCGGTGAGCGCGGCGATGCCGGCGCGTTGCGTGAAGCTGGCGGTGCAGGAGTTCGAATTCACCATCAACTTATTGACGGCGGTCACCAGCCAGTCGGGCATCACGCCGTAGCCCATCCGCCAACCGGTCATGGCAAACGTCTTCGAGAATCCATCCAGAATGATGGTTTTCTCCAGCATGCCCGGGAACTGCGTGATCGAAACCGGCGGCTCGCCGTAATAGATCTCCGAATAAATCTCATCGCTGAGCACGATCACATCGCGGTCGCGCAGCAGGTCGGCTATGGTCCTCAGGTCCTCGCGCGGAATCACGCCGCCGGTGGGATTCTGAGGCGAATTGAGCACCACCATCTTGGTGCGGTCGGTGAGGAGGCTTTCGAACAAATTCAGGTCGAACGAAAACCCTCGGCTCTCTTCCAGGGGCAGCGGCACCGGTTTGGCCCCGCTGAAGCGGATCATCGATTCATAAATCGGAAAACCCGGGTTGGGATAGATAACCTCATCGCCCGGCTCGAGCAGCGCCAGCATCGGGAAGAAGATGATCGGCTTCCCGCCGGGAACCACCGACACTTGCTGCGCGCCGACGCTGATCCCGCGCGTCCGCGAAACGTGCGCCGCGATCGCCTCGCGGAGCTCAGGCATACCCTGCGTAGGACCATAGTGGGTCCAGCCCTCATCCAGCGCTTTCTTCGCCGCCTCGACAATGTGCGCGGGCGTGGGAAAATCGGGCTCGCCGATTTCCAGATGAATTACGTTCTTTCCCTGCGCCTCCAGGGCGCGGGCGCGCACCAGCACGTCGAAAGCCGATTCGACCCCGATGCGGGACATTCGTTCTGCGAGCTTCATGGCTGCCTCTAGGCTCCAGCTTAACTGATGGCGCGCGTTACGGGCCATTTTCTACAACTCGACGAGAATCGACGGATTTGTCCAATCGATCACAAAAGTTCCGAGTACTTTCGTCACGCATCACGAAGCTCATGGGCGCACTCCCCGTTACCACGGCTCCAGTATGCCTGTAGGCAGTGCTGGCCCATCTGTACTACTCGCGCCAAAACCATTGCCAAATCAACGAGATTCCGAAGATAATACCGAGTACGGCAGCGAATGATCTGCATTAGCTGTGGCGCATCCAATCCGGACAGTGTTCGGTTTTGCGGGCAGTGCGGGCGAAACCTGGCCGCCGCCAGCCAAACCGACGCGACCATTGCGATCGACTCCAGTGGATCGGCAGTGGCGCCTGCGCCCGCGCCGCGCGCATGGGCCGATACCGGCGTTCTGTCTCCGCCGCCGTTCGGATCACAGTCCATCTCCCAGGGCGTCGGACCACTCGGCCCGGGGGCGTCCCTAACCGGTTTGCCGCCCGGTACTCCGTTCGGCCGTTACCGCATCGAGGCGCTGCTCGGCGAGGGCGGCATGGGCGCCGTCTACCGGGCGCACGATGCCGAACTCGGCCGCACGGTCGCGTTGAAACTGGTCCGGCCCGAACTCGCCACGCGGCCCGAGACCATGAAGCGCTTCAAGCAGGAACTCCTGTTGGCCAGCAAGGTCTCACACAAGAATATTCTCCGCATCCACGACTTGGGCGACCTCGACGGGGTCAAGTTCATCACCATGGCGCTGGTCGAGGGCTCCGATCTGGCCGCGTTGATCGAAAGATCCGGACGGCTTCCGGTAGACCGCGGCGTCAAATTCGCCAGGCAGTTGTGCGCGGCTCTCGAGGCGGCGCATACCGAGGGTGTGGTGCACCGCGACCTCAAGCCGCAGAACATTCTGATCGACAGCACCGATACCGCCTACGTTTCCGACTTCGGACTCGCCAAGTCGCTCGAGCCGGAAGCCACCGTAATGACCCGGACCGGTCAGATCCTGGGCACTCCGCACTACATGTCGCCCGAACAGGTCGAGGCAGCCGACGTCGATCATCGCAGCGATCTCTACTCGCTGGGGATCATCATGTACGAGATGTTCACCGGCGAAATGCCGTTCCCCGGCGAGAGCATGATGCAGCTTCTCTATCAGCGGGTGAACACGCCGCCCACCGATCCGCGGCAGTCGCGCCCGGATCTGCCGGAGTACTTGGCGAAAATCATTCTCAAGTGCCTGGAACGGGATCCGGCCAGGCGGTATCAGAACGCGCGGGAGGTTCTCGCCGATCTCGAGGCGGAGCGGTCTCCGGCCGGAGCAGTCCTTGCAGCGGCTTCGGGCGGACGTCCGGTGCCGGCGCGCGAAGCCAATCGGACGATTAGCATTCAGATCCCTAAGCCGACGCGCTCGACGTTGTGGAAGGTCGGAGCCGCGTGCGCGCTGGTGTTGGCGGCGCTGCTCGCCGTTCCCGGAATCCGCACCCGCATCCTGCATCCCGCGGAATCCGCAAAGACGGACGCCGGGATCCTGCACTACCTCGCGGTCTTGCCTTTCAGCGTCATCGGCGACGGGCAGAATAGCGCGTACCTGGCCGATGGCGTCGTGGACGCGCTTTCGGCGAAGCTGGCCGGGCTCAAGAGCGTGTATGTGGCGCCGTCAGCGGCGGTGGCCGGGCAAAAAGAGCAAAACCCGCAGAAGCTCGCTCGCGCACTCGGCGTCAAGCTGCTTTTGCGAGGCAGTCTGACCACCGGCATGAACGACAGCATCGCCGTCACCGTGACGCTGGAAGACTCTGCCAACCAGGGGCGCCCCCTTCTGCACCAGAGCTTCTCCGGGGTGCGCCAGGACCTGCTGACTCTCGAAGACCAGATCTTCAATGGCGTCGTGAACAGCCTGGCCATCAAGGAGAGCAACGAGGAACTGGCGCGCACCACGCGGCGTCCTACGCAGAACATCGAGGCGTACGAGCTTTACCTGAAGGGACGGAATGCGTGGCGCGGCGCGAAGACCGCGAATGACCTCGAGGCCGCCATGTCCCAATACGACCAGGCCATCAAGCTCGATCCACGTTTTGCTCTCGCGTATGCGGGGCTGGCGGACACATACAAGCGGATGTGGGACCAGACCAAGGACAGCGTCTGGACGCAGAGAGCGTTGGGGGCTGCGCAGCAGGCGCAGGCGCTGGACGACAATCTCCCGGAGGCGCACTACGCGCTGGGCAGCATTTACACGGACACGGGCAAGACCGAGCAGGCCATTGCCGAACTCCATCGCGCGCTGGACCTGGCGCCGAACTCCGACGAGGCTCTCCGGCGCCTGGGCACGGCCTACATGAAAACGGGACGGCAGGCGGAATCGCTGACAGCCTACGCCAAGGCGGCCGAGGTCAACCCGTACCTGTGGACCAACCTGAATCGCTTGGGCAACGCGTATTTCCAGGCCGGACAGAATGCGCGGGCACTGCAGGCATTCCAGCGCGTCGCGCAACTCGATCCGGACCGGCCCGAAGGATGGGCCAACATGGGCGCGGTCTATTACCGGCAGGGCAAATGGAACGAGTGTATTCCCATGTTCCTCAAGGCCATCGAGCGGCAGCAGAAAGCGGGCTACTATTCGAACCTCGGCACGACTTATTTCAACCTGGGCCGCTACGACGAGGCGGCGGCGATGTTTGAGAAGGGGGTAGCGATGGCCCCAAGGGACGGCGCATTCCGCCGGAATCTGGCGGACGCCTATCGCTGGTCGGGAAAGAAGGATCAGGCGGCCAAAGCCTACGACGATGCGATTTCGCTGACCTACGAGCTCATTCAGGTGAACCCGGCGGATGCCGAAGCACTGGGGACGCTGGCAAGCTGCTACGCTGCCAAGGGAAACTCGAAGCAGGCCCTGGAGTTTATCGGCCGGGCGCGGGCCATCGACCCGAAGAGCAACCTGCTGATGTATGAAGAAGCCGAGATCAATGTCGCCGCAGGGCAGAACGCGGCGGCGCTGAACAGCCTCGAGCAGGCGCTGCGAAACGGATATTCTCTGGCGGAAGCGCTGGCCGACCCGGTGTTGAAGCCGTTGCAGGCGACGCCCGAATTTTCCCGGCTGAGAGGGGAATTTTCCAAGTAGGCTTACGAAGTTGACGATCGTGTGTGGATTGTGGTTGAAGGCCCGTTCAGGCTATGTCTCTCCAATAATTTGTCTTGACTGAAGGCGGTATTTGTGGCATTGTACGTGCCAACTGTAGAACCAACCGGGTGCGTGTCATGGTAAAAAGTTATCTGTTTGTCTGTCTGTTCGTTGTGTTGAGCGCTCCTGCGCCGTGCTCTACTGTTGGCGATCCGACCATTTTTATCGATTCCGGCGACCCGAATCCGCTGTCGCTTGCCCACGATCTCTTCGAGGTCCAGCCCGACGGCACCACGCCGCTGACCTTCGACTTCATCAACGACACCGGCGACATCGTAACCCAGCTTTTGTTCCAAACCACGATCAACGCGGGCCTGAGCCCCGGCGACGCAGCCAGCTTCACGCCATGCTCTAGCGGATATTTCCCGTTCTGTACCGTGACGTACGACTCGAGCACGGGCACACTGGTTTACGATGCCTATACACTTCCCACCTTCGTTGGCGACGGCGGGCAAGCCCCGCAGTATGGCATCCCCGTAGACGGCGCCTTTCATATCACTCTGCAGGGCTGGGTGACCAACGCCACATCCGGCAGTGGCACTCCGCTCTACAGCGGATTGCCCACCTTCGATAACAACTTCCAGGACAACTTCGCAGCATCCTCGCCAGAACCCGGAACCCTGCTGCTGGTTGGCGCCGCTTTGATTCTGGGCGTGTGCATAATCAAGGTCCGCGGCAGAGTGGCCGACTGAGCGCTTCCGATCCATTTCTCTGACCTCGGCAGTCGCGATTTTTTTCCATCCGGCGGTCTACAATGGCTTTGTATCCACGTTTTACCTGTTTTCCCGTCATTCCTGACAGGAAGCACGTGGAGACGGCGGTCTACAGTCCGATGAGTGAAGTCGTCGAACCCGGCGTGGAACTGCTGGACAGGCGCAACCGCTTTGTTTCTGAGCATCTACGCCGCATCTTCCTGCAGATTTACGGGATCGTGCGAAATGTCGCCGATGCCCAGGACTTGACCCAGGAAGCTTTTATCAAGGCCCTCCAGCATCAGGAACAGCTCAAAGACGAACAGAAAGCCGCCCACTGGCTGTCCAGAATCGCAACAAACACGGCCATCGACTTCCTGCGCCGCAACGGGCGTGCATCGTTTTGCGAAATCGACCACGCGCCGGAGAGCCATTGGGAAACTCCGGAAGAGGCGGTGCTGCGCGACGAGCATCGCGACTACCTGGAAGACGGTTTGCGCCTCTTGAGCCCGCGCGAGCGGGCGGCGCTGATCATGCGCGACGTGGAGGATTTGCCCGCGGAGGAAGTCGCGCGGAGGCTGGACTGCTCGAAAGCGACCGTGCGCTCGCATATTGCCAACGCGCGCACCAAGCTTCGGCGGTACATGGAGAGAAGAAAGCGGTAGCAACATGAGGCACCCGGACGAAACAAAACTGGCCCTGCACTCCTCCGGCGACCTTGGCTGGTTCGCCGGCTGGAGGACGGAGCGCCATCTGGCGCGATGCGCACGGTGCCGTGACGAGGTCGCCGGTTTTCGCGAAATGCGTGAAACGCTGCCGGCGCTCGCGGAGTTGCCGGACGTGCAGTGGAACCGGCTGGCGGCGGAAATGCGCGCCAATATCCGGCTCGGGCTGGCCGCCGGCGAGTGCGTCGGCGATGCGGCGGAAGACGTGCCTTCGCCGTTGTTCGGCAAGGCTCGCGCGGTGCTGGCATTCGCCAGTATCTTTACGCTGGTTGTGACCGGATTGGTGCTGGAGCGCCCCGCGCCTTCGGGCTCCGCGGCACGCGAGCCGATCGCGATGGCGGTGGATAACGGAATCGAGATGCGTGCAGGAAACCAGGGCTTCGGCCTCATGCACGCGGGAGCGCGCAACGTGATCAACACGGTGAGCGCGGCAGGAACCTTGGGAGCTCGCTATGTAGACCCGCAATCGGGCTACGTGACGATGACGAAAGTGTATGTGGAATAGTACCCGGAGACTGCTGCTGGCGGTTGCCCTCGCGGGCGCGTCCGCCGGCTTCGCGCAGGACACGGCGATCTCCAGCGACGCGGTCCAGATCAACCTGCCGCCGAACTCGCCGCTGACCATCCGCGGCGTGACCATGGGCAATTCCCGCGCAACCGCGCGCGGCGCCGCCCTCTCGCTCGACCTTCACATGGCGGTCACGCTCGAGAACAAGAGCAACAACCGCATCCACGGTGTGATGCTGCGCGTGGTCGCGCAGGAAGTGGTGCTCGGCGGCAAAGGCTCGGTCGCCTACCCCAGTCTGAACGTTGGCCCCGGCGAAATCCTGCCGGTGCGGATCGATATGCAGCTCATGCGTCCGTCGCAGGTGGCGAACGGTCCGCTGGTCCAGGTCGACCTGGATGGAGTCCTCTTCCAGGACCTCACCTTCTTCGGGCCGAACCGTCTCAACTCGCAGCGTACCCTTACCGCCTGCGAGATGGAAGCGCGGCGCGACCGAGAACACTTCAAGCGTGTGCTCGCCCAGAACGGCCGCAACGGCCTCCAGGCGGAAATTCTCCAGAGCATGAATCGGCAGGCCGAGTCCGCGCAACTGGCCGTGACCGTGAAGCGCGGGCGCGCGACGACCGGCGCGGCATCCTCCGAGCATGCCGCCGAGTTCGCGTTCCTGAAATTCCCCGATTCCCCCGTCGAGCCCCTCAAAGGTTCGGCGCAGATCTCGGGCAACGAAGCCCGGTCGCCCCGCATCGAGGTGCTCAACCGCTCCAACAAACCGGTGAAGTACGTCGAAATGGGCTGGATCGTGAGCGACGCCGCGGGCCGCCAGTACATGGCCGGCTCATTGCCTTCGGCCGACAATGACGTCTTGCTGCCGCCTTCCAGAGCCGGTCAACTGCTCCAGGAGACCACGCTCAGCTTTTCCGTGAAGGGGCAGCCGGTCAGCGTGCAGCGGATGATGGGCTTCGTCAGTCAGGTGGAGTTCGCCGACGGCAAGATCTGGGTGCCCAATCGCGAGAACCTGGAGAACGCGGTCCTGCTGAAGGTACTTCCGCCGTCCCCCGAAGAGCAGCGTCTGACCGACTTCTACCGTACGCGCGGCATGGACGCGCTGATCGCCGAACTGAACAAATTCTGATCCGGTGGCGAGTGAAACTCGTGGGCGGTTAACGCTTCTCGCCCTTGTCCCGTCTTCCCTCCAGTTCTGGAGGGATCCATGTTCTTCAAATCCGCCGCCGTATTGTCTCTGGCCGCCGCCGCGTTCGGCGCCGAAACCATCCCCACCCCCACCGGTGTCGTCGCTCACGAATGGGGCACCTTCACCTCCGTGGCCGGTCTGGACGGCAACCCGGTCCGCTGGTTCGCGCTGGGCGGACCAGCAAGGCTGCCGTGCTTCGTCCACCAACCTGGTGTCATCTACAAGTCGACAGCCTATTCGACCGTGCGCATGGAGACCCCGGTCATCTATTTCTACGCGTCTCGCAAAACCACCGTATCGGTGAGCGTCGCCTTCCCCGCCGGCCGGATCACCGACTGGTACCCGCAGGCCAATGGCGCCCCATCTGGCGGCATCGACTGGAAAGCTGTAGAAGTTCTGCCCGGCGAGGATCTCGCATTCCCGTCGGGGCAAGCGGGCAATCACTACTACGCCGCCCGCGCCACCGACGCCGCTCCCTTGCGCGTAGGCAAGGAGCAGGAGAAGCTGCTGTTTTACCGCGGAGTCGGCGACATCGACGTGCCAATCCGGCCGAAGTTCGCCGCGGATGGCACGATCGAGATCCGCAACGCTTCGGCCCACTCAGTCCCGGCCGCGATCGTCTTCGAGAATCGCGCAGGGAGAATCGGCTTCCGGACAATTCACGACCTGCAAGCCTCCGCCCGACTCGCTCCGTCCGAACTCCGCGCCGATCTCGCTGCGCTCCGCGAGGACTTGGCCGGAGAGCTGGTCCGCGCCGGTCTCTATCCCAGGGAAGCTCACGCCATGATCGAGACCTGGCGCGACTCCTGGTTCGAAGAAGGCATGCGGGTGATCTACATCGTGCCGCGCGCCATCGTCGACGCGGTACTGCCTCTTGCCGTCACCCCGGCGCCCGCGGAAACCGCCCGCGTATTCGTCGGGCGCGTCGAAGTGCTGTCGCCGGCAATGGCCGAAGACATCAGGATCGCCGCTGCGGCGAACGACCGCGACGCGCTCGCGAAGTACGGCCGCTTCCTGCCGGCATTCTGGGAAGAGCTACACCGCAGAGACGGACTCATGCCGGCGTCGGCGCCGGCGAATGCGGTCCCGTACGACGCGGACGCTTGCGCAAAGTAGCAGTCACCGGTTGGCCAGCGTCTTCAGCCACGAACAGGCGAGCAGTTGCGGGTCTGCGGTAACCAGCGTGAGGCCGTACACCCGTGCGGTTGCCGCAATGAATACGTCGCCCGGGTCGGGTTCGGGAAGCTCGATCCCGGCGGCCTCTGCTCCAACCTCGAAAGAGAGAGCCGCCTCCAAAAGCGGCGGCTGCAAGGCATGCTCCAGCCAGTTCCCGAAGTTCTTCACGGCGTGCAACCTCCCGCGGCGTTCGAGCAGACCCGCTTCCCAAATGGAAACCGGTGAGAGATAGATCTCATTGTTTGGGTTAGCAAGCTGGCGTTGAACCGAGCGGCTGAGTTTTTCCGGACTGATCTCCGACCAAACCCAGATGTGAGTATCGAGCAGCAGTTTCGTCAAGGTTCACGAACCTCCCAGGGCTCCCACAGATCGGCGGTGTGCATAATGTCGCCGACGATTTCCACTTCTCCGCGCGTGCGCCCCAGCCAGGATTTTCTTGTCTTTTTGGATTCCTTGACCGGCACGATATCGGCCACGGGCTTGCCAAATCGAGTCACGCGCAGCGGCACCCGGCTTCGGCCGACTTCCGCCAGCGATGCCAAGCAAGTCGCCTTGAATTTCGAGATCGGCATTTCCCTCATACTTATTTGTACCATGGTCAGTTGACCATGGTCAAAATGCCTGCTGAGATCGAACCTGTCGGCTGATATTGCCAGACCCCTCGGCATCCATATACACTGGCATCAACCATGCCCCCTTCCGCACAGCCAGGCATTACTCTCGAAGCGCCGCATGACGACCGCAGCTTCTTCGGTCACCCGCGAGGACTCGCCACCCTCTTCATGACCGAGATGTTCGAGCGCTTCAGCTACTACGGCATGCGCGCCATCCTCATCCTCTTCATGGTGGACACAATCGGCAAGGGCGGGCTCGGATTCAACGACCAGAAGGCCGGATCGGTCTACGGCCTTTACACCGCCATGGTCTACCTGATGTGCCTGGCCGGCGGCTGGATCGCCGACCGCATCACCGGACAGCGGCGCGCGGTGCTCATCGGAGGGATCCTCATTTCCTGCGGCGAGTTCGCGCTGGTGGTCCCCGGCGAGGCGTTCTTCTACCTCGGCCTGGTGCTCCTGATGGCCGGTACGGGAATGCTCAAGGGCAACGTGAGCACGATCGTGGGACAACTCTACGCGCCCGGCGACCCGCGGCGCGATTCCGGCTTTTCGATCTTCTACATGGGGATCAACCTGGGCGCACTGATTTCACCGATCTTCTGCGGATACGTGGGCCAGCGGATCAGTTGGCGGCTCGGGTTCGGCGTCGCGGGGCTGGGAATGCTCTTCGGGTTGATTCAGTTCGTCCTGACCAGCCGGTATTTGGGCAATGCCGGCCTGCATCCCGCCTCGACCGGCAACGCCGTGAAGGACCGGCGGCAGAAGAGAAATGCGGCTCTGGGCGTGGGAGCGTGCCTGGGAGTCCTCGCGCTGTTCGGGGTGCTGGCCGCAGTCGGCGCGATCACGCTCAGCCCTACGGCCATTTCGGACGGCCTCGGCTGGTGCCTGCTTGGCATCTCGGTCGTCGTCTTCTCCTGGCTAATTTTCTTCGGC
>Ga0335081_10015396_pt1 | contig 12368 bp, 10 predicted proteins | sample Lox_Sample_35_FD_206713 | JGI IMG/M metagenome (GOLD analysis project Ga0335081, IMG submission 206713) | Soil microbial communities from Loxahatchee National Wildlife Refuge, Florida, United States - Lox_Sample_3.5 | ecosystem: Environmental > Terrestrial > Soil > Wetlands | place: USA...
ATCGCTTACCAACCTTCCACATGGGTCTTCACCGTGAACTTCCGCGAAGTTGCAAACCCCACCGAACAGAACAGTCTTCTTTGTGAAGGTCTTCGTTTCACCCGGTCCCAGAGACACCCCCTCTTTGATGAGGCCCAGCCTGTCATCAGAGATAGTTATATTTTTAATCGTGTAATTAAATAGGTTCTTCACGGCATACTTGTACGTTACAGCCTCACCACGGTATATGCAGTCCTTATCTGCAAATTTTTCTATGGATATACCACCATAGGACAGTTTGTTCAAATCCTCAAAACCTTGAATAAGTTCGGACTGACGCCTCAGCAAATCTTCGAAGCTTCGCAGGAGTTTTATTCTCTCATCCTGGGTGAGAGACCCCCAGTTGCTGTCAAGGTGGTCGTTGAAGCGAGAGAGCAGACCCATCTCCCTGTGCAGGAGGTCTTCAAAGCTGGCCAAAAACTTTTTCTGCCTCTCGCAGCTCATTTTCGTCCACTGGCTGTTCAATATTTCCTTGAAGCCGTCAAATAGAATGGTTTGTCTCCTGAGCAGATCTTCAAAGCTATCAAGAAAACGGGATTTTTCTTCCATGGTCGTGGGGGTACTGTTCAAGAGGCTCTCAAAGCCAAAAAACAAAGTCGACTCCGCTCTCAATAGCTCCTCAAGACTAGAGATGGATTCATAAGCATCCGGCACTTTTGGAGGCTCTTTGACTTCCGAGGGGCTTATTCCGATACATCCTCCCGGGCAACCGTTAGAAATCTCATTTTCATCGCTCGCCGATGAGATGATAATTAAGAAAAATAGGATTGATAATGAAATTGATAATAGACAGACCATTTTAGTTGTTTGTAGAATTTGTCCCCTCATTCCCCTCGGCTCAATTACTATCATGATATGATAAAAGGTTTCATTACTTTTAAAATTTTCGGTATTATATAACACAATATAGTCGAAATCAAACGCTTATTGCCTATTGGATGACAGGTTATTGCCTCCCTCATCCTGAGTTAAATCCCGATTCGAGACTATATGATGCATGAAGGAGCAGAAAGAGCTTTGCCAGCAAAAACAATCGCCTGGAAACATTCGATGACTTATTCGGTACACCATCGGTCGAAAAGCTTTATAATGAAGCGTGATTCATATTTGATGGGTAATTGAACGAGTGGCTAAGAAGGGGCAGGATGACTGAGGTTATCCTTTTAAGTTCAAAACTTGAAGAGGGACCCTCCAGGCGTTTCGATTGATAACAGTGTGAACTTTGTTATTAGAAAGATTATTAATATAATTATATGCTATACTATTCTCTCAAAAGTTCATATTTCAATCGAAGAAGGCAAGCTGCATATTTTCACGACATTATAGTGCGTTTCCCATTTTGTCCTAAGTATGTCTTACCAAAAAATATAAGTATTATCACTATCAACTGAAACCTATACTCGAGGATGTATGGGGTGAGACTATCAAGGAAATGAAGATAATGCTGATTCTGGCAGCACTATTTGCGGTTCCCGCCATTGCCCAGAACACAATCGGTGGGAGCGGTGGAATGGATGTCCTGGGAAAGGGAATCTTTGAGACAAATGGGGGTGCTTTCCAGTTCCCTGGGGGGGCTGACACGAATTTCGATTCTCTGAAGGTTGGAAACGACAAGGCGATTGCCTTTGATATGCCGGACGGCTGGCCTTGGCTATCCAAAAATGGACCTGCTGCCACAAACGACCTGGAGATCGAGAAGAATCAAGATTCCGGCAAGTGCACCTGCTGCCAGAGGGGATGTGATAATGTATCTCCCTATGACAATGTATCCCCCTGTCATGAGTGTTGCACCAAAATGAATATGGAGCAAATCGAAGTCGGCAATAGATATGCCATGGCATATGGATCTGCATCCGCTGCCAATTACATCAAAATCGTAACCAATCAGAATTAGCTTCATGCCCGCTCCACGCGGTCCCTGGCGGCACGGGCGCCAGCATATAAATTTCGATAGAATTGAGCTATGTGCGCCCTGCAAAGGTAGCCTAAGGAACCATAGCTGTTAACAGCACACTCCTGTTAACAGCACTCCATCAATTCGAAAAGTGGCAAGTTAGCCAAAGGCTTAAGGATTTTTAAGTCATTACTGTCATTTCATAATATTCTGGTGAATTATTTTGTGCTGATAAGGAAAATCTGACTGATTTCGTCACCCTCAAGGATTTCGATACTCTGATATCTCATCAATGCCATTAATAAAGGGATCAAAATGAGGCGGGACGCAATTATTCTATTGATATCGATGGTCGCAATTTTCTCCGGGTGCATCCAGCAGGAGAGCGGACAGCAAGTTGAGCAGACTGTATCTTCGGGGGCGTGGAAGGCAGATGGCATTATAGGACCAAACGAATATTCAAGAAGCGTGCATTTCCACAAGCCGGCCAGTAACGGCTATTCAGGAGGGGACCTTGTGATTTCATGGAAAAACGATGCACATTACCTCTACATGGCCCTCAACGGATCGACAAAGGGATGGATCGCCATAGGATTTGAGCCAACTGAGTGGATGAAGGATGCAGACATCATCATGGGCACAGTGGAAAACGGGAAAGCGATAGTAAAGGATGAGTATTCCACAGGAAACTACGGACCGCACCCCGACGACACTGATCTGGGTGGGACTTTCGATATTCTGGAATACGGCGGAAGGGATGTTGGCGGCAACACTGTGATTGAGTTTAAGAGAAAGATGAACACAGGCGACCGTTTCGATAAGGCTTTCGTGCCCGGCCAGGTGGTCCCCATAATCTGGGCAATGGCCGACACCACCATGAACGATGCCAAGCACAATGTGGCTATAGGGAAAGGATCCCTTGAGCTGCAGTGAAGCGTAAGGAATAGTTTCACAAGTCCAAAGCCCTTGTGAAAAATGGTGGCCATTCCTCCTCTCAGCCAAAGGGAGCCTCACCGACCCTGGCGCTGTTGCTGTAGCCCCGCGACTCCCAGTAGCCTCTGACCTCCGCATTTACGACCTCGATCTTCGTTATCCACTTGGCCCATTTGTAGCCGTATCTCCCCTTCGCCACCAGCTGCAAGGGAAATCCTCGGTCGGGAGGCAGGGTAAGATCGTTTATCCCGTACGCCAGCAGGATTTCGTTATCCCTCAGATAATCCAGGGGCAGGCCTGTCGAGTAGCCGTCCGCAGATAGGAAGACGACGTAGATGCCACCGGGCTTTATGCCTGACCTGTTGAGGAGATCGGTCACCCTGAAGCCTGTCCACTTGGCCTCGAACCCCCATCCTTCCACGCAGGGCATGTAGGCAGCCTCCGAGTAGGCTGGAAGCTTCAGCAGCTCATCATAGCTCATGCTGAGGCTCTGGTTGACCATCCCTGTGACCATCAGCCTCCAGGTCGATCTATTGACGACCTGCGTTCCGAGAATGGCGTTGTTTCCCTGAAGACTAATGGGAACCAGCTTGATGCCCATATACTCAGAAGCTTCAACCTCAAGAAGTCTGCTCGATGCTCGTTCCTGAATAATTTGACTCATATTCTGATTCGTGAACTGCGCTTCCTGCCCTGAGAGAAGGAAAAGGCCCAGAAGAAGGGCGGCGAGGGCGAAGACTGCTGCAGCATAGCCCAGGTGGCGGTGACCCTTTACCTGAATTCTATGCGCTAGGAATCCGCCCAGTGCGAGATACAGGCAAAGAAGAAGGGCCATAAGGCCGAGCCATGAGTGAAGAACGTGAAGGTCCAGCGGGTAGAACCTAAAGTTGCCGCTGGAGATGTAGCCTGCAAGTCCGAGAAGTCCGAAGAGGGCAGCAGCCACGGCCAGAGGCTTGTGATGCTTCGGACTGGCCCGGGCCGCCAGCATCAGTATCAGGAGGGCGGAGATCGCAGAAGGGATGAAGTGGAGCGGCGAAAAGACCAAACTCCCACCTCATAGCTCATCTATTCCTTCAGAGGGCTTGCTGTTGCCCGTTATGTCGCTCTTCACCTTCGCGAGCCTGGCCTTGCTCGCCTTTATCGAGCCTGCGAGGGAGCCCAGCGGAGTTTCCTGGGTTTGGCCGCATTCGCTGCATTGCTGCGGCTGGGCGACGCTGGAGCGCAGCCCTGCTTCAGGATCAATCTGGATGGCGATTGAGCTGGTTTTGGAAAAGTCATAGACCAGCTCAACGGGCCTGCTGAGAGGCGAAAGGGAGGCGAAGACCAGGGGCGACCTCAGGGTGCCGTTTGGCTCCAGAGAGACGGACGGAAATCCCTGACCATTGTAGCGATCTGATTCCTTGCTTTTGTACCGCCAGCCCCACTGATCTATAAGGCTGAAGTTCCCGGCGCTGAGGGGCAACTTCGAAGTGCCGTTGTTATGCAAGCCCACATCGAACTCGATGGTCTTCCTATTGGACGCAGACCCAGACCCCAGCACGCCGTAGTACACCAATGCCACCTTACCGTTGCTGGAGTTGGCGAGCTCTGAGAAGGGAATGGAGAACTGCCCTCCACCGGCAAAGCCCGTCGAGGGGATAACTGTCAGGGCCTTGGCGATGGTCTCCTTGGGAACCACAAAGCCTATCAAAGAGCGCCCCATCTGAAGGTCCCTGGTGTAATCGGGACTGTTTTGAAAGACCTTGTCGTTTCCATCAGTGAGGCGGTAGTCTGCTTTTATGGGAGTGCTGTTGCTGGCGTTGTCTCTCAATAGGCTGAAATCCATGTTGAGAACCACGTACTTATTGGCGTCCAGGTTATCAGTAAGCCAGGGATCCTTGAAGGCACCGTAGATGGTACAGTTGAGAACTCCGTTGCCTCCATGCAGGGGATACCCCTGGGCTAACCCGATGATCAGCATCAGTACCAGAGCCTGCCATTTCATCCGTGATACACCTCCATCACTGTGACTTGATAATCAATAAGCTTTAGCTTTAACATATTAATATATTTTATTATGACCCATCCTTCTTCCCTGGAGCAGCAGCCCCAATGAACTTCTCCGAAAACTCAGAAACTCCGTCGGCAAGAGCTTCCAAAAGCTCGGTGCAGAAGGCCAGCGCCGGAAATGATTCTCAGCCCACATGGCCTTCCGCAGTTCCAGACCTTATGCCCTCAGGCTGTCTGCTGCTTGCTCTGCTGGAGGTTCTTCTTCACCAGCTCCAGCCTCTGCATGGCTTCATCTACGCTGGAATTGATATCTGAGCCCACAGCACTCTCGCCGCCCAACCCGGCGCTCACCCCCTGGAGACGAGCCCTGCTGGCTGCGATCTCATCCTGAAGAGAACTCATCTTGGCCTTGGTTGTGTTAGCCTCGGTCTGGTTGCCCGCAACAGCTGCTTCCGTCTGATTTGATGCATTCAAAGCTCCTGCCATCGGCCCTGAAGTGGCAGAGGAGGCGGCGGCTGATGTCTGCGGCACATTACTGCCGTAAACCACATAGTCGGGAAGCGGCCCCTGGTCCTTCTCCAGATCCATGATGACCTGTCCATCGTAAGCCAGCTTGGTTGGCCTGCTCAGGAACGAAAGGCCTGTAAAGCCCAGCTTGACCCGGGCCTGTGTGGCGCTCCCCGGGGCTATCACCTCAGGATCGAATCCGAGGGTCGGATAGTAAACCCACCCCCACTGGTCCAGGAGCGTAAAGTTATCAGGACTCAGGTAAATATCGCTCGTGCCATTATTGCTCACACGAAGCTGAAGGACGACGCCCTGCGAGAGGACAGCCCCCTCTGAATCGGTATCCGTCAGCCAGTCGGTGATTCCATAATATCTTATTACCGCGTCGCCCTTGGTGCCCTTGGGGGTCAGCCACCAATTGATGTTGAAGGGCTTAGCTCCCACGGGAGTCACATTGATGAGTTTGAAGAGGTCGTCTTTCGGGATCAGGAAGTAAACGATCTGCCTCTTCGAGAGCATCGGCTGCGAATTTGTCTGCAGGGTTTGATACTGATCCGGCCCGAAGGTGTTGTTCTTGCTGTCCATCAGTGAGTAGCTGGCATTTTCTGCCCCCGCGAGGCCCACGTCCAGCTTCAGGATCTCCTGGGTTGCATTCGGATCCTCCAGGGGAGTCCTCGTCGCTCCGAAGAGCGTTGCGCTCACATTCTCATTGCCGCCCTGTAGCGGATAGGCCTGGGCTGTAAAGGCAGCCAGCGCCAGCAGCAGGGCCAGGATAACCAATCTCATCTCATACCCCCTTTGGTTGTTTTATAAGTCGATTAATTAATACTATTAGATGCATCTGTCTTTCGATTATATACATTTTATCCATGGAGGTTTCACCCGGCAATTTCAACGGATTTTGAATTTATAATTGTCATCTAAGGTATCTCTAAGGAAATTTTATCTTCACCTCCCAGAGACATTGACAGCTAGCGCCTGAGATCAGATGAGAAGGGCAGCCACAATCTGGCTGTCCAGCTCCGCCGCCGCCGCGCGCAGCTTCTCGTCTTCTTGGTGCTTCAGCTTTGCCAGATCGCGCCGGAGCGGTCCAACTCGAAGGGCATTGGGGCTCGCATTCTGATCGGGCGCCAATGCCGCCTGCCTAGCCTCTTGCCGGAGGCGGTCCAGCTTCACCCAATGTTCGTCCGGCTTCTGAATAAGATCGCAGAGGCTTCTAAGGGCACCAGCAATCTTCTTTCCGCGGTCTGTGAGCTCCAGATATCTCACTCTTCCCTCTGCCCTTGACCTGATCAGGCCCTGATCCTCCAGCTGAGAGAGGATGCTGGAGGTGTGGGGGAAGGTGGAGTCTATGCGCTTGGCTATCAGAGCAGCGTAGGCAGGCTCGATCTCCCCCACCGCCATGAGGGCATGAGCGGGCTTTTCCCTGAGGAAGAGCCGCTCCAATGTTTCTCCCATGTTCCTTTTCTCAATTCTTCGTTCTCAGGGCGCAGAAGCCTGAGGGGCCGCCTCAATCGGGCTTGGGACGATGGGCGCTGTTTTGAGGGCCTCATCAGGGGGAGCGATCACGAGAGGCAGGTCGAAGCCTGAATACTGATCCGCCGTCACCATATTTACGGACATCTCTCCCAGGCTCACCGACTGATTGAATTGTACAGTTCGATTTGCCTCAATGTCGGAGAACCCGACTATCAATGGCGTCATATTGAAGCTCATGCTGCTCTGGTACCTTACAGGCAAATACGTCTTCTGGGAGATCCAGACCAGCTTCTCTACCTTGCCTGTCTTGTTCAGCTCTGTGCCGTTGATGGACGGTATGGGAATGATGTTCTCGGGCGGGCGGGTCAGGATATCTGCAGCTTTGCCGGCCTCCTCGAGGGCAATGTTGTCGCGAATGCTGTAATCATCCTTCACCGGGGTTATCATCAGCCTGTACGTATCCTCTCCATTGATCTTCTCCGATCCAACGACCTCGATTTGGGAGCTATTGATGCCTTCCGCAAGGTTCAGGACCTGGTTGTTGCTGCCGTGGGCCCAGAGCTCCTCCGCTGACCTCGGGTCCATTAGGTGAGTCCACTTGCCGCTCTCGTCCTTCACGTAGGTTGAGTTGCCGATCTGATACACATCGATCTCTGAAGAGCTTCCCATGGCGGGCGAGCCCGAAACCTCGGTTGAATTGCTTGTTGTTACGCTGGCATGGGCCATGAAACTGGTCAGGTTCATGGCCAATTTGGCCTCAACGCCGTTCGAAATTGTTATGACCTTCTCAGGTGTGGCGTTCAATCCCTTTGCTTTCAGCTTCAGCGTCTCGTTGACCAAGCTTGTGAGGCTATAGGTGCTCAGATTGTTCGCTGCGCTCAATGCATTGGCCTTTAGATCTCCTATACTAGGTGCATTGCCGCTCGGCCCTTTTTCAGTGCAGCCACAGACAGCCAATGCAACGGCGATCATAAGGACCAGAAATAATCGCTTCATGTCATTATCTCCCAACGTCATTTTGAACGATGACTTTGCATCGCTCCTCTCAGGGGAAGGAGGGACTTTCTTAAATCCTTTCCCGTTCGATCTCCCTACCTATTCCTTTTCCCCTTTGTCCCTCAGCTCTTGTTCGCTGGCGTGAACTTCTCCCCCGTTATCCTCTCGAAGAGCCTGATGTAAATTCTGCTCGTCTCCCGCACAACCTCCGCAGGTAGCGCCGGAATGGGCGGCTCAGGCAACCCGGATGCCCTAGCGCCGTAGAGCAGATCCTTGTACCCGGTCCTGCGGTAGTGCTGGCGCACGTACTCCTTGGAGAGGTCCACGAACTCACCTTCCTCGTATTTGGCCTTGTCCCAGAAGCGGTCCTCATCCGCGGTCCCGTATGCGTCCACGACCATGATCTCTCGCTCTTGATCGAAGGCCAGCTCCTTCTTGCCGTCCACATGGATGAGGCCGCGGGCCTCGACGCTTGAGCCGATGTCCCTGTCGATCCTGAGCACGACCTCTCGCGCCTCCTCGTACTCCCCGGGCGAAAGGCCCGATATCTCAAGGGCCTCGGCCTTAGAGAGCAATCGGTCGGTCTTCTCCAGCTTCGTCGAGACCTCCATGAAGGGCTCGGGCAACTCCTCACCATAAGCAACCTTGTGACCGGCAGCGAAGCCCAATGCATCGGGCTGAATCTCCCCCGCTTTTATTCTGTCGAAGAGCGATCCTGCCACGTACCAGCGGCAGATGAACTCCAGGGGAATCAGGTAGTTCTTGGACTGCCGGGTGATCCGATCGGTCTGAAGGATGTCAACCTTCCTGCATATCATCCCGCTCGGAGGGAGATACTCCAGAAAGTGGGTCTTGATGCCCATCTGCTCGGCACGCTTGAACCAGTAGACGCTCTCCCTGCAAAGGGTTTCGCCCTTGAAGGGAATCATGCTCGGGATGACCTTATCGAAGACGGAGATCTGGTCTGTGAAGAGAAACTCCAGCCTATCACCCCTCATATAGGCTTCCTTGACCTTGCCCTTCATCAAAAGCCTGCGTTCCATCAAAAGCCCATCCTCCGAGGGGAAGATAACCCTTTTGCTTTTGAGCCCAGCGGTCTAATGCCGGTTTACAAAGGCAGATTACGAGAACGATTCACAGAGAAATCACAAACTCAATGCCGGAGCTTTGGACCTCTCAACACGGTCAATTGTGCCAGCGCTCCTCTGAGATCCTCCATTCGTATCGGCTTGCCGATGTAGTCATTCATCCGGCATCGATGCATTTCTTTCGATAGTACCTGTCTGTGCCAGAACTTGTAGGCTTCTCGCGCATGTCCGTCTTGATGAGCTTCTTGAAGACTCGGTGCTTGAGGCTGACGGGCGTGAAGAGGTGAGCGTGGGTCAGCAGCAGCTCAGCCCTGCCCAAAAATACGAAACCTGCATCGTTCAGACCGAAATGGAAGCGGGCCAGGACCTTTGACTGGGTCTCGGAGTTGAAGTACATCAGGGTGTTCCTGCACACCAGCAGATCAACGTTGGAGATGGGGGGATCCTGCACGAGGTCATGGCGTCCGAAGATTATCGATCTTTGCAGATCGGGCCGGAAGATGTACATGCCTTTGGAGATCGTGAAGTACTTATCTCTCAGCGTTATGGGCACGGGCTCCATATCCTTGACAGAATAAGTTGCCTGCAGCGCCTGGGCCAATGCGCCTTCATCGATGTCAGTGGCGAAGATCTTAACCCTGTCCCTGAAGGCGTCGCTGCCGAGAGCTTCGAGGAAGACCATGGCGACGGTATATACCTCTTCACCGGAGGCACAGCCAGCAGACCAGATCTTGATGTTGTCGCGCTCCCTCTTTGTGGCAAGGATTTCATACACTATCACCTTTGCAAGATGATCCCATGCATCTTTGTCCCTGAAGAAGGATGTGACATTTATGAGCACCGTGTTGAAGAGGTGAGTGACCTCCTCCGGGTGGACCTCCAGATAATCCAGATAATCCGAAAAACTCGATATGCTCACCGTCTGCATACGCTTGGTAACCCGGCGCATGAGGCTCTGGCGCTTGTAGCCTGTGAAGTCGGTGCTGCGGCTCCTTTTTAGCTGCTCCAGGAGAGCTTCAAAGGCGTTGGCGTTCCCTTTGTCCTTTTCTTCGCTGCCCTCTATCGTTTTGAGTTCTTGCTCGGTGATCATGAATCCTTGGAGTAGATGGGTGAACTAACTTATAAATGTGCCTTTTTATAATTCCGGGCAGCAGAAAAAGAGTTCGCGAACTATTGCGAATCCGTACCGAATCCCTAAAAATTGAAGGGAAAGGAGGTAAAGGGCTTAATCGAAGTCCTCTCCGCCCATTCCGCCGGGCATTCCGCCAGCACCACCGGGCATGCCGCCTGCAGGTCCGCCGGACTTGGAGGCGATGACATCATCGATCCGCAGGATCATGACAGCAGCCTCTGCGGCTGAGTTGATCGCCTGGGTCTTGACCCTCAGGGGCTCGACCACTCCCAGCTTCAGCATGTCCACGGGCTCGCCGGTGTCCATGTCGAGGCCTGAGCTCTTCACGCCTTTCTCATGTCCGCTCCGAAGAGCCACGAGGGAGTCGATCTGGTCGAGACCTGCGTTCTCCGCCAGGGTCTTCGGGATGATCTCCATTGAGTCTGCAAAGGCCTCGATAGCCAGTTGCTCTCGCCCGCCGACGGTCGCAGCATACTCCCTTAGGCGCAGCGCCAGTTCCACCTCGGGTGCGCCTCCGCCGGGCACCAGCATCTTGTCCTCGATGACGACGCCGACGACTCTCAGCGCGTCCTCCATGGCACGGTTCAGCTCATCGACTACGTGCTCAGTGCCGCCCCGGAGGATGATGGAAACCGACTTCGGATTCTCGCAGCCCTCGACGAAGGTCATCTTCTCGTCGCCGATCTTGCGCTCCTCGACGATGCAGGACTTGCCGAGGTCATTCTTCGTCAGATCGTGGATGCTCGTAACGACCCTTCCGCCTGTGGCGCGTCCGAGCTTCTCCATGTCGCTCTTCTTCACACGCCTGACGGTGTAGATCCCGGCCTTGGCCAGGAAGTGCTGGGCCAGGTCGTCGATGCCCTTCTGGCAGAAGACGACGGTCGCGCCAGTGGAGACGATGCGGTCCACCATGTCCTTCAGCATTGTCTCCTCCTGGTCGAGGAAAGCCTGGAGCTGATCGGGCGAGGTGATCTCGATCTTCGCGTCCACCTCGGTCTTCTCGATCTCGATGGCTGCGTTGAGCAGGGCGATCTTCGCGTCTGTGACCTTCTTGGGCATGTTGGGGTGGAGTCTGTCCTTGTCGATGACCACGCCGCGCACGATCTGGGAGTCGGTGATGCCGCCTCCGACCTTTTTCTCGACGGTGATGTTGTCGATGTCCACGCTGCCGTCCTCATCTACGACGGACTTCACTGCCTCAACTGCGAGGTTCGCAAGCTCGTCGCGGGCGGTCCCGGAGCCCTTGCCGGTCATGGCGGTGATGGCGACCTTCTTCAAAAGCTCCTCGTCCTTGGGGGAGACCTTGACGCCTATCACCTTCAGGATATCCATGGACTTGTCTGCAGCTGCCCTGTAGCCTGCGGCGATGACCGTCGGGTGGATCTCCTGCTCCAGCAGCCCCTCGGCCTGCTTCAGAAGCTCGCCTGCGAGAACGACTGCAGTGGTCGTGCCGTCGCCGACCTCGCTGTCCTGGGTCTTGGCGATCTCGACCATCATCTTGGCTGCGGGGTGCTCGATGTCCATTTCCTTGAGAATCGTGACGCCGTCGTTGGTTATCACCACATCTCCCAAGGTGTCCACGAGCATCTTATCCATGCCCTTGGGCCCGAGAGTGGTCCTGACTGCTCCAGCAACGGCCTTTGCCGCCATGATGTTCGATCTCTGTGCCTCACGGCCAGCGGTCCTCTGGCTGCCTTCCTTGAGAATCAGTACGGGTGTTCCACCAAATTGTCCTGCCATTCAATTTCCTCCGAAACGATGGATCAAGTGAGATTTCAGGTGTTTAAACTTCTATATGAAGGCTTCGGGCCGTGGGCCGTAGTACTGTTGCGTATGGTGGTGTTTGAAGGAGATGGTGAAAAAGTGGTGAATAACAAGAATATAACCGAATCTGCTAGCATTGCTAATATCTAAGTCGATACATTCAAATAATTAATTTCAAGTTTTCGGTCAATATTTCCATTTACATTTTTTAAAGAAATTATGTAAATCGACGCATGGAATTTTCATCTTCTCGCAAACGTGTGGGATTCTTAGGTTAGCTCTTTTCCTGCTTTCATCCGTTACGACCGTCCAGCCGTTGCCCATATATTTAGCAAGACCGATTACGTAGTAATCAGCATCGGTTTTTGTGCCATCCTTATTAGTCAAACCAGGATACCAATTCTGAATTTGGGATGCGTGCAGCTGTGTTTCCTTTTTATCTAAAAACATTTTTTTATGTTGTTTTACCCATTTATTCCAACCATCATCATAGAATTCATGGATTTCAATTAAAACTTCCTGGGGGGAGATTAATCTTCCCTGATTG